>Ga0209829_10002642_pt1 | contig 13505 bp, 5 predicted proteins | sample C_140205_EF_Meta_FD_187311 | JGI IMG/M metagenome (GOLD analysis project Ga0209829, IMG submission 187311) | Freshwater microbial communities from Lake Croche, Canada to study carbon cycling - C_140205_EF_MetaG (SPAdes) (version 2) | ecosystem: Environmental > Aquatic > Freshwater > Lake...
GCATTGGCAAATAGGCCAGACGTGTATTTTGAAACCAATAGTTGCTTCCCCATCTGCGCCAGTCGGGATCTACATTTCCTTTTGTAGGCGAATCACCTGGTTTGGGCTCGACGGTAAAAATCGATCCATTGAATTTTATTGGAGCTCCTCCACGCCCTGAAGCGGCATTCATAAATCGTTGCAGAACATAACCTTGTGTGACTATCTGAGCTTCGGGTGCTCCATCGACAAAGATCCAACTCCGTTGCCAGAAGTTTTTCCACCATGTTTCGTGTGCTTTACGGAGGAGGTTAAGGTCTATTGAATTATCTTTTTCGACCAGCTTATTTAATTGAGAAACCCATTCGTCAGCCGTTGATTTAGTTTTGAGTACTGTAATGGAAAATGCATGATGTTTAACTGGCTGAGCCGATCGAAGGGTTACATCATCTTGTTTTATAAATCCTTTGCCACTAAGATTTGCTCCAAACGTATTGTTTAATAGTGGATCGGCAAACTGATCTTTTAACGATTCAAGATTCTGTGTGCTTAATATTAAGTTGAAAATAGATCGGGTATTTTGGTGAAACCAGGTCACCTGCGAGTTAGATGATTTAACAACTTGGTCTGCAAGAATTGTCGGTTTAAAATCTGATGTGTTAAGTCCACTTCCTGAATGACTATCATCGTCCTTGCCAAATGGTCGCTCCTGCGTTCGCCAAAGTTCAACTTTAGCTTTACAGGTAACAGGCGTTTTGGCGTCTACTTCGAAGCGTACCACAGGATTATTGGCATCGACCCAGAAGCGGATGGTGGCAGGCTCTCCTTTGAGCTTTGTTTGAATCAGAATGATTCCTTTCTGAAGATCTAACGTCTGCCGATAGCTTTCGTTGACAGATAAGGCAGGATCAAAAGTGACACGCACTTTGCCTATTTTACAAAGTCGATCATTTTCATCCCAAGCATCTGTCTTGCTGATATAAAATACAAGATCACCATTCTCTTCAACCCATAAATTGGTCCCAATATCCCCATTGCCAATAGGCATTGATCCAGCTGAATTTTTACTGGGTGAATCCCATACCACATTAAACTTACCTAGTTTATCTTTTTGTCCAAAAGTGTTAAGTCCACTTAACAAAATGAAGCCAAGACTTATAATCAGGAAATGAATTCTCATTGTTTTTATTTTGATGATTAGCAGCTGATCTCTAATTTCTCCCCTTGGTCAAGTTTGACTTCAGACGCAAGATTAATGGTAATCTTTTCTCCTTCTTGACTAATAGAGGCTTGAATGATCTGACCATTCAAGCGCACGCTTAGTGCATTCAGTTTGCTGTCTTTTCCGATTGCCAGGGAGATCGATTTTAATCGAAGATGTCCATATTTAAGGTTTACCGATGCCTTAAGCTGGGTATTTTCTTTTGTTTGCTCGAATGTTCCCCATCCTAATGCAGTTGTAAAGGCCGCTTTGAAATGTTCAGGAGTTAGTTTTGGAGCAAAGCCAATATGTCCTTTCGGACCATGCACCTCGAAGCCACAAGCTGCAAGATAGACGCCATAGCTTGCCATGGAGCGAGCGTAATGGTCGCCACATTCCACTTCATTCCATGGGTTTCGACGAGCGGCATGATAACGATCGTGTATCGCTCGTTCGATGGCCAGTCCTTCCATGACCATGTTTTCCCAGATCATATGTCCGGCAAGCTGATGCTCAAACCCATTCATACATTCGTTGAAGTAAAAATCGACTCCTTTGGTCACTCTTTTTTGTTCGCCTCGAGGCCAGCTGCACATAATAGTCCCTGCCTCGCCACTCATGGCATACCAACGACCTGGTTTGTAGGCTTTACGGAATGGACCAACATCAGGGGTGAAATTGTATTTCCAAAGTGCTTGTAATGCTTTGCGGGTCTCTGGCTTCGGAAGAACGTCTCCTAGTCCAATTTGATGTGCCCACCCTTGACCTAAGACTTGGTCGATCTCGCAACCTTCATAAGAGCCTATGGCATCGACATGTTTTGGGTCAGACACTTGATAGAAATACTCTCCATTCCACATCTTACTCACGAAATTCTCACGACCAACGGTCCAGATTTTACGACATCGGGCCGCAAATACCTCATCATTCATATCCTTTGCCATCTCTTCACCAGCACGCAATGCCGCAAGATATAGACCACAGATCCACGCCACCTGACCGAACCATTGGGCATCTAATGTGTTATGCTGATTCTTTTTGATGATTCCATCCTCGGTACCATCTTGTTCTATCATCCATTCCAGCGCTTTTTTAATTTTCAAGTAGTTGCGTTTCAGGAAGGCATCATCGGCCGACATCTGATGATCGCGCAGACTGCGTAAAATTATCCCAGCTTGACCGTCGATGGCAACACCGGTTCCTTTTCCTCGATATTCGATCACTCCATCACCTTTAAAGCTATCCTCTGGATTAAAATCGGTCATTTCACGAATTACAATATCTAATTCAGGAAAGATACGACCCATTGTTTGCTCGTAATGGTATACATGTGTGCAGGTTCCCTCGCAACAGCTAACTCCTTCCCATCCCCAGAACTTTCCATTGCGGAAACGGAAGGCTGTTCCAGTGGCTAATGTTGAAGCGTTGGCAAAGGTGCGATCCAGAAACCAATAGGGTAGGGTTGAGTCATACCAAGTGTCGCGCCATAATCTCGTTTGTGAAACTAATTTGTTGAAATTCTTCGTAACATAGCCTGCCACATCTTGAGAGTTTGCAAATAGTGCGGCATAATGACGACCATCGCCAGGTTTTGTAAGGTTCGGAAAATGCCATGTTAACGCAAAGGTTATCACTTTTGATTCGCCTGGCTTAAGTTTCATCGAATGGCCAATCGCACCGGTCAGATTATCTTCTAAACCGACGGAAGCCTCTTTACCTTTTAATCCACCAAGACCATCAGAACCCGCATCGGCTTTCGAATAGTCGCCGCTGTTGTTTAGTAGCGCTAGACTCATACTGCCATGATCGAACATTTTTTCAAATTCAACAGGGCTAGGAGGCAAGTCGCTAAACATAATGCTTCCTGCACCAATGTTTCCCCATCCTTCGGTTTCGGCGTCTACGAGTTGCAAGGTGGCCGTTTTCCCGCGAATATCGTAAACATTAAAACTTTGAAGAGTCATTTTGTTGTCTGCTAATCCAGTCGTTGATCGAACAACTTTATTGTCAATGAGAAGATTTAGACATGTTTTATTCTTGTGATTTCCACCCCCAAGCCAGAAATTGATGAACTTTCGGTCGATAACAAATGGTTTGCTTGTGAGCGTTCCGGTGGCTATATCTCTTGTGACAGCATCATTCCCAATCGTGGCACTCGCGTGTGAATTGACAACGCGTGGGGTATTTCCGCCTACATCACCCTGGTAATCTGGGATTGCAGATTTTAAGATTGGTCCAGAGCCGAAAGCATTTCCTACCGGTGTCCAATTGATGTATTTCTCATCTTTCCAATCTTCAAAGAGGATATCGGGCCGTTGAGCCACAATTAGATCGGACCCTTTATCTACGGTGCAATTAAGATAGGTGCTCCCTTTGTGGTGAACGATCTGATTTTTTCGTTTCCCTTTGACCAATCGATTATATTGGCAAATGGCATTTTCAAGCCATCCGAACAAGGTGGCTTCAAATTTTTCTTGAGAAGTATTGGTGACCGTAAACGACATGATGGTCGTTGGGATACTCGACTCCTCGATTGCCAGCGGGATAAATGGAGAAAATGCTTCTAACTCAACCTTGACTTGTTCGGTAACATAGTTTACTTTTCCAATTGGATATTCACCTCGGAAGGTGATATCTTGAAATCCTTGCTTGTTAAGTTGTCGGGTTTCTGAAACTCCATTTGTATTTATCTGGATAGCAAATCCTTGTTTTAGAGCTGAATTTTGTTCCATCGGTTTCTCATAATGAGACTCCCAGCTATTTCCTGCTTGCTTATTGAAAATATTCCAGAACCATAATTGACCATCTCCACCAAGGTATACCTGTCCGGCGCAGATTCCACCAACAGGCATCCCAATGTATTTGAGCTCATTGCTATTATATATCTGAGGGGTACCTCTTTCAAATAGACTCTTAACCCATGACGGATTTAGCTTTTTGTCTATTGGAATGAGTCCGTTAAAATCGGAAGCAGCAAATGGACCTGCTGTCACAGGAAGTCCAGCACAAAAAATAAATGACCCCGTTCCTGTAAGTCGCAAAAAGTTACGACGATTAAGTGCTAATTTGTCCTCTGACTTGACATTATTAATGTTTTCGTTTTGAGTAGTTATCATGGTTTATTCGTTTAGGATGGGTTTAATTATTTCTGAGTAACACCTTTCCAGGAGTCGGTGCGGAATGAAGAGGCAGGCAGCCCCTCCTTATTGCCTAAGTTTGGTAAGGCATCATCGTGCCAAGCGTAGCGAACAGCAACAGGATTTTTCACTTGGTCACTCGATACGACAATCGTGTTTCCTGATATTTCGGCTTTTGCAGCTACAAATTTCTGATCTGCTCCGGCAATGGTAAATTCATTTAGTGGTTTTTCATCCCGAGCTATCAATCCACCTTCGTAATGTGTAAAGCTTAGTGATATCTTATCTCCATTCACTTTCATCGATTTATAAAGCGGACCGCTATAGACTGTTTTTTTGTCTTTGTAGACTTTATTCATTGCCCATAACACTAATCTACGACCTACTTCTTGTTTGTTTCGTGGATGGATGTTATTCACATCTCCAATATCATTTGTAACGACCATTCCCGTATTTTTCACACGCTGAAGCGTTTTCAATTGTGCTTCGCAAAGCTCTACATAGAATTCTGGATTCTGTCCTTTATAGCGACAAGGAGCAAGCTGAACAAAGCCAAAGGGGAGATTTTTTTCATTCCAGTCGGAGCGCCAGTTTTGAATCATGGCTGGGAAAAGTGTTCTGTACTGGTAGGCTCTATCGACATTTGATTCCCCTTGATACCAGATCACACCTCGTATCGCATACGATTTTAGGGGAGCTATCATCCCATTGTAAAGGGTTGAGGCTCCTTTTTTGCCTGCTAAGGATTTTAATTCTGACTTTGACTCAAGAACTTCATTTTTAGTCCATTTTTCCGCTGTTGTGCCACCCACGCTTGAGTTAATAAGTCCAACAGGAACATTTAGCTTTTTATACAGGTCACGCCCGAAGAAATAGGCTACGGCAGAGGTCCCTTGCTCGCCTCCAACCAAAAGGTTTTTACGATTCATAACTAACCATTCGCCCTTTGTATCTTCTACGGGTTCAGGTTTACCTATTTTATCTACGGTGTACATTCGAACCTCATCGTAATTCGCGTTTGCTAGCTCTTGTTCATTATTTAATACGGTATGATGAGGGTACAATGTCCATTGCATATTTGATTGACCTGAGCACAGCCAAACCTCTCCAACCAAAATATTTTTGACTGTAATCGAATTGCCAGATGAGCCATTAACTGTCATCTCAACTTTTGCCCCTGCTTTTAATTTCTGAAGCGAGATTTTCCAATGACCATTCTGATCCGCCTTGGTACTGTAATTTTGATTGTCAATACTTAATGATACGGTCTCGTCTTTATCGGCCCATCCCCAAATAGCAACCTTCCGATCTTGTTGTAAGATCATATTATTACTGATTATTGCAGGTAGTTTTACTGCAGCCATTAAATTTACTGTACTTGTAAAAAATAAAGTGAAAAAGGCAATTCGAATTAGATTTTTCATGATTTATTTTAGTTTTTAGTTGTTTTATTCTGATTTAGGCGCCTTAATAACCTTCGTTCCAAACGTAATTCCAGCTTCGTTAAAGCTATCAATAACAAAATAATAATCAAGCCCCTCGATTAAGTTTTCGATGACCGCATTTTCTTTTCGAGTATCCTGACAATGGAATAGGTTGTTTTTTGAATCTCCCCACCGTACCACATAACCTGTCGCTCCAGCAACATTCGGCCAGCTAAGATGCGCCTTGATAGCTGACTTTGGATTTGCTTTTGGTTGAATCTTAACGACAGGATTTTTCACTCTTGCAGGCTTTTTCCCTAATCCGTTGCCGAAAATACGAAGGTCGCGCACGGCAAATTTTCCATTCGCGGGCATATGGATATTGGTAACTCTTAAATAACGCGTTAACCTTGGCTGATTAAGTTGCACATAGTCATGAGGTACATCGCGTTGATTGGTGCTTTTATCGACAAGTAGAGTCCAGCTCTTCCCATCTTGACTCTCTTCAATGATATATTGATGGTAAAGTTCATCGGAAACACGTCGTTTGATGGCCGTCGTATTTTGCTCGGCAAAATTAATTTGTAGGGCATTGACACGACAGATTTTTCCAAGATCAACGGTGAGCCATTCCCCTTTATCTCCTGTTTTTGCACTCCACCAGGTTTTTATATTCTCATCGAAGGCCAAAGCAATGCCTCGATTTTCGAGTGCCGAAGATGCCGTAGCTGACTTTTGATAGGATAGCAGCATCCATCCAACTAGATTGCCACCCAGTCCTGTTTTTCTGTGGCCCGGACCATATTGTGGAAGGTCACCTAGGTAGGTGTCGGTATACAAACCACCGTTTCGATCAACGCCTGACGGATACATGGAGATTCTTCTTTCGAAACCGGTTAAGGCATTCAGACAGGTGGTGACTACACGCCAATTATTGTTCTGATTGTCGTTGAATACACCTGAATTCCCAGCTCCATTTGCGAAGCCTGCGGCACGATAAGATACGGGATTATTTCTGCAGTATTCAAATGGTCCAAGGGGTGAGTCAGCAACAAATGCACAGTCGCGGTATACCGGATCTTCTGTTCCACTTAACGAAACTTGAAGGTAATAGCGGCCTTGACGTTTAGTCATCTGCGGTCCTTCGCCTGATTTATTTGCAATGGTCACTTCTGCATTTGTATGAGCAGGATTGATCCCAAAATCTCCATTTTCAAGAGGCTGAATTTCCCCTTTTAACTTGCAGGGTAATGGACCACTTAATATTTCAAGATGATTTTTTGGATCAAGTTCATAGACATATATCCCACGTGAGGGTTTGAAGCCAACAGCATATAAATAGACACGACCATCGTCATCGGTAAATAGCCATTCGTCGTTACTGATAGGTAGTCGATCCCTAATACGCTCGAAAGTTCCGGTCTTCGGATTCGTGAGATTGTAAAATGCATCAAGTTGTTGACTGTAGATTAATTTCCCATCAACAACAGATGCTGCTGGGTTGTAGCCCCAAACTGGCAAATCATTTTCTGGTGATCCATTTAGTTGATGTTCATCATCTTTGTATTTGTATTTGTCTTTACTTTCGACTAAGTTCCAGTTAATCAGATTGTTTGACCACCAATAACCAGCGCTTTTAGAGGCGAAGAGATAGTAGTCGCCTTTAAACGGAACAACGAGTGGATCGGCAGCCTCTCGACCTGTTTTTCCGCCTGGTCGGAAGCAATATTCAATGTTTAGCGGATTACAATAGGTTAGTTCTACGGTCGATTTTTTTGAATCGACCGCAGAACTAATCGCCTGCGCATGAATCGTCAGGCTGAAAATTGCAAGAGCTATTAATACACTTAACTTCATGTTTTTTTCAACCAGGTTATTTTTTCTGTTGGGCGTCCATTGGAGGCAGTGGAGCATTTGCAGCCCAACCTTCATTTGGATTTGGTCCTAAAACAAGTTCAAGAGTTCCACCTTTGATTAGCTCACGTTGAGGTATCCACCATTTATCCAACGTTTTTCCATTTAACTTTGCACTCTGGATATAACGATTGGCTTTCGAAGCATTTTTCGCTAAGATGGTAAATGTTTTTCCCCCATAATGCTCTTTCGAAAGATGCAAAACGACCTTCGGATAGAGTGGACTGCTGATTTCATAAATCGGATCGACTCGACAACCGCCGTCAGTCTGAAATAGCCCCATCGAGCACATCACAAACCAGGCACTCATCTGACCTTGATCTTCATCGCCCAGATAAGCATCGCCTGGGTTATGACCATAATAAGCATTCAGAATAGATCGTGACCATTTTTGCGTTAGCCATGGTTTACCAGCCCAGTTAAAGAGCCAAGCGACATGCATATCTGGTTGGTTTCCGTGATTTAATGGATACATCCACCAACGATCGCCAGCGGCATTGAAACGAGTCTCTTCCGATTTCTCAAATCCTTCATTGAGTCTTTTGACAAATCGGTCACGGCCCATCGCGTCAACTAATCCAGGTACATTCTGAGGAACAAACCAGGTATATTGCCAAGCGTTACCTTCTACGAAATTATTTTTATCGAAGGGACTGAAAGGCTCAATCCATTCTCCATTGGCTTTACGCGGATGTGCAAAGCCAGTCTTTTCGTTGAACTGGTTTCTCCAGTATTCTGATCGTTTAAGGAACGTCTCGGTTAATTCTTTTTTTCCTAAGCCTTTAGCCATCTGAGCTACACACCAGTCGTCGTATGCATATTCATAGGTGTTTGAGCACCAAGGACCTTTCCAGTCACCTGGTTGTTTTCCATCGATGGCCACATAACCATGCTTTAGGTAATTGCCTAAATTTTCGTTTCCAGCCCAACCGCCACCTATTTGTTTCTTGGGCATGGTGGTTTGCATCTTCACAATTGCTTCAAGGATTTTCTCTTTGTCGATTCCTTTAACTCCATGCTGGTAGGCCGCCACAAGCAATGCAATCTCGTGTTCAGCAACCATGATACTTACATATTCTAATCCTGCCGGTCCTTTTGCAAGCCAGCCATTGGCATCGTACATCGCTAATTGCGATTTTACCCATTTAGCCGACCATTCGGGGGTGAGCAGGTTCATCACCTGATTAAGGTTCCAGAAGGAGGTCCAGAAAGCATCGCAACCTAGCATAACTGCATTGGGATCTTTCAACTGTTGTTTATGCTCTTCTGGGTCTGTCCATTCGCCATTGACATCGCTGAAGGTGTTACGACCAACTAATGACCTGTACATATTGGAATAGAATTGTGTTTTCTCACGTGCATCAGGCGATTCAACATCCACACGGCTAAGGACTTCATTCCAAACATTGCGCTGGTTTTGAACGACAGCTTGAAAATCCCAACCGAATGGTTTGCCTAATTCTTGGTGTAGATTTTGACGCGCATTTTCTCGGCTTACCAATGAGATACCGGTGCGCACCATGATTTTTTCCCCTTCAGTCGTTTTAAATTCTACGAATGCACCACACTCCTCATGAAGTGCTAATTCAGCGATATTCGAAAATATTTTATCATCTTGCCAGCCACCTAGACTATCGAATGGACGACTAAATTGCATCACAAAATGGAGGTCGAATCGATTATTCCCATCGCCAAAGAGGTCGCGGAAATGAGTCTGAATTGTTCCTTCAAGTTCTGAAGGTCCTGAGCGATTGATTTTTGCTCCGATGACATTCATCTTATACTCATTGGGTAGCAGAAAGTCTAACATCACCCGAGCCTTATCATTCGCAGGAAAAGTATACCGTTGAAAAGACGCTCGTGTTGTTGCGGTTAACTCGGCTTTGATGCCTGTACTTTTTAGCAACACCTCATAATAGCCGACTCCCCCTTTTTCTGTTGATTTGTCAATCCGTGAGCTATAACCTTTACCGTCGAGACCTGGCTTGGTTCTTAACTCCCCAAGGGTTGGCATCATCCCTAATCCCCCCATGGTCCACTCATGGATATGGCTGAAACAATCGATGTATTCGTGGGTATACTCATAGCCTCCAACCCATCCATTATCTTGATTATCAGGACTAATTTTTACCATTCCAAAAGGCATCCATGGACCTGGTGCGATCATCCAACGTGAATGTGCTGTCCCTTTAAAGAAATCGACGTAGTCAGCTGGTGTGACCTTTGGCGATTTAGTTAGCTGAAGTACTGATTGAGCAATCTGCTTTCCTTCTGCGGCGAAGTTAATCTTTGTGCTCTTTCCATCTGCTGGAACGGAAGCCGGTATTTCAAGAATTTGGAAGCCTGGTGCTAAAGCCCATTCATGTCCTGCAGCACCTCCAATGGCCACGTTCAGTTTACCCGATTTTTCGTGCTGGTAGACTTCCACTTTAACGGTCGCTTGGTTGTTGCGACTTATGTCATATGGGAGTGTGCTGACAGCACGAACAACAGTTTTGCTTGCTGTTGCAAGCTTCGCTCCTTGTGGTGTTTCGAGGCTTAGTGCATCGAAGATTATCCAGCTGCCAGTTGTGCTGCGTAGTGCAATTTCGTTATATCCTTTCTTCAAAAGTGAGGCCGGAAATTCAATATTTAATTTTGAACCAATAGCTTTAGAATAGTCACCACTTAGACTGGTTTCTCCGCCACCTTTTGCTACTGTTGACTCATAGATCGCATTGTTAACAGTCACCCGTAAAACAGGCGAGTGTTCAGCTGCAGCATCACTAAGGTCAATATTTAAAACGCAGTTGCCCTGATTAGGCACCGATTCAAGCACAAAACCAATCGGCAAGGTGTTCATCTGATCCCAACTTCCATCGGGATTACCTCCTCCCCAAGGATCTAATGGCCCAGGCAATACACTTGGCCAGTCGTGGTTTACATCAGAAAGTCCGATGTAATAAGCATGTTCAGGACTTCCGAATCTTTGCAAGAAAGTGGTATATCCATCTTTCGCTAAGGTAAATTCGGCAGCACTATGGTCGACTTTGCCGATTTGCCATAACGGTTGTGCTTGAGCGGAATAGCCAGATATCATTAAGATTAATCCGAACATCAAGCCGTTTAAATGGTTTGAAATAGATTTTCTCCGACCATTTCTGATCGAGTTCGAAAATAGTTGTGTTTTCATGTTAGGTCTTTAGGATTCTTTTAATTATTGTTTCTTTAATTTCTTTTGAAGTTGGCGAATAAGAATCTCCCGATCACCATTTGCATTGGGATGAATACCGTCTGGCACATATTTATGCCAAGTGGCGTGATCAGGTTGACTATTATATAATTTCATCCAGTTGGCATAGTTATCGACGAACAACACGTCTCGATTTCTCTTGGCAACCTTCTTATATCCTTCGTAGTATTGCTCCAGATTTGGTCTTTTATTGGCATGGTCTTTAATACAGTTATTCATTGTCTGCACGATGATGTCGACTTGTTTCCCTTGTCCTTGATTTTGCTTTTTAGCCCATTCGTGAATCTGATCAATCATCGTTTGAAGATTCTCTTCCGATGCTTGTTGTGAAATATTATAGGGTAGGAAGGCATCATTGATGGCAAACTCGATAAATATGGCGTCTGGATTTTCGTTTGCCAGCACATCACTAAGTTGGAGCAATCCATAACGTCCTGGGTGATAGCCTTTGTCTGAGTTAACGGTTTTCGAGGCCGATCCGCCCACTGCATGATTTGACCAAGTTGCTTTTCCCTTGTATTGAAGGGTGTTCAGCCATTCACCGGTGTGCTCAAACCACCCTTTGTTGCCTGATCCTTTATCGGTTAAGCTAGTTCCGATAGCGGCAAGTTTAAGATTCTCTCCATGTTTCAATCGGGGTATAATGGCTCCAAAATTTGATAAAGAGATAAGTAAGATACCTATCAAAAGAATAGGCTTCTGAAAGTGTAAAGATCTAAGTTTAGAATTTGTTTTCATAGGTTAGGTTTATTATGTAAAGTTAATATTTCAATTTTTAAACGGATTTAAATGATTTAGGGTGCTTTTTTTAATCCTTCCCATTTAACAACCCAGGAACCATCTTGTGGGAATCCAGGATTCGGAATATTGGGTGCGCCATCCCATCCGGCCGCCATCAATGCCACTGCATAGAGCAATCCGCCATTTGAAGGGAAATAGGGGAATGGTCCTCCTGTGGCTAGGCCGCAGTTATTAAATTGAAATCCATATGTTGGGTATAGTAACATATCCACGGCGAGTTGGCGTTCTCCAACTTTAGCTGCGCTCATAGCCATCATGGGAAAATCCCAGCCCCAGGTTTGATTCCATTTCCAGGTTTGTGCCACTTTCAACAGGGTTCGTTTTGCAACGTCAGGATCCACGCCATCTCCTGGAAGCATGCCATAAGTGCCAATTAATGACGGGTGTCCATAGTTGTGTTTTTCATAAGTATCCGGCTGGCTCTCTTCCATAACATAAACATTTCCATTGGTCGGTAAAGGTGATAAGCCGTTTAAAACTTTATCCCATTTTTCATCACGGGAAAGTTTCAGCCGCTCACGCCAGAGCTGAGCAGTACGTAAGCCAAAACGCCAATAGGATAATTCAAATGCTGGATTAATAACATCTTCAGGCTCTGTATTTTCAGGGACTGTTTTTATTGGTGGCAAGAGTTCATATCTTTTTTTCGCTTCGTTCCAGACCGGAAAGTCGGCCATAAATTCGGCTGTGCTAAAAACTAGCTCACGCCACTTGTCCAACGTTTTTTTGTTAGGATGTGCACGGTAGTCAAGTTCGGCATAAAAGATCGGGTGAGGCTGTTGCCATATTAGCAACGGATTGATATTATTGGAAGATTCACGGGCTTCAGGGCCGATCATTTTGGGCCAGCGAATTCCTTTATAGCCTTGTTTTTCGGCAATAGCACGTGCTTGTGGCACAATGGTTTTTAGGTATCCAAGGCTGCGATCCCATAAAGGCCACCTGTCCCACAAGGCATAATGGGCAGCGTGCCACCAGTACATTTCTAGATGAAACTTACCCGACCATCCCGAACTATTTACTAGTCCACTTTCCGGTGGTGGGAGAGATCCAGCCTCATTAACCGTCATTAAATATTGTGAAAGGACAATGCGTCTTTCTAGCTCTAACCACCGAGGATCTTTGCTCCCTGATAGGTCTATTGCACCTCCGTGTTGCCAGAATTGACTCCAATAAGCGGCACTCGCCTTTTTAACGTGCGCAAAGGTTGGCAACTTTTTTGGTGCTATTTTTTTGTTAAACTCACAGGTGAATTCGAGATCCTTGCTTTTGGAATTCAAGATGTAATGGTGAGGATTACCGGTTTCTGGGCCCTGAAGTGATGCTTTGGCAGACCAGCTTAGACTAGCCGAATAAGAGGTTGTATCTAATGTACGGGCAAAATCTGCATGATTGGCTCCACGAAGTGTCATTACTGTTTGGTGTGCTTCGGGTGCATTCCAGATGGTATTTCCGGGAGAATCACTTCCATCAACATATGGAAAATCTAGGGCGATCTGAAGTCGTCCAGTGCTCATCAGGCTCGATTCGATTTTGATCGATACCGCATCAGTTTTTGGATTACCAAGTGTCATCACATCAACCGGCAGACCATCTAATTTAAAGTGGCTCGTAATTACTCCTGTCCACAGATTGAGCTCCTGATGGATGTCGGTCAGATCTTCCAACTTAGCAGGCTTCCCATCCGATTTGGTCATTAGCATCATTAGCCTGCCCAGCGGAAGCCGATGCGGATTATAGTAGAGCCATTCTTCAAGTGCTTTTTGATTGGGTGAAACGGTCATGTAGGGGACTTTGCGTCCGGCATGATCCCAATC
>Ga0209829_10002643_pt1 | contig 13504 bp, 11 predicted proteins | sample C_140205_EF_Meta_FD_187311 | JGI IMG/M metagenome (GOLD analysis project Ga0209829, IMG submission 187311) | Freshwater microbial communities from Lake Croche, Canada to study carbon cycling - C_140205_EF_MetaG (SPAdes) (version 2) | ecosystem: Environmental > Aquatic > Freshwater > Lake...
ATTTTTTCAAAATGGACATTTGGCCAATATGTAAGCATTCATGCTGCACTAAAGCTGAAAACAAACTAGCATTAGAATTATCTTGTTGAATGGGTAATGATATTACGGAATCCCTTTCCCAGAAATCAGCATCAATGGATGAAAAACTCATGGCCAACAAGCTTGTGGCCTTATCCCATTCTTGCTTTATTTCTAAAAGTGATTTTAAATCATCGGATTCTTGATAAGGTCTGAAATTTTCAAACAAACCATCAAATGGATTATTGGCAGGGGGATTACCCATTAATGCAGAAATTTGATACCTAGCCCAAGTGACATGGGCTGCTAACCATTTAAGACTATTCGTGTTGGGCGATAATGGTTGAATCGCTTGCTCTTCGGTCACGCCTTCAAGGCAATTAAAAAAGAGATTTGAGTTAATACTGAAAATGGCAAGATGTGTATTTTCCATAAACGTTTTTTTCTTAAATATACATATCTTTTTGATACAAATAATTTTATGGTTAAATAAATCAACTAATCTTAATTCGTATTTTATTTAGTTAATAACCTATTTTAATTAAGACCGCATTTTTTACGAGCAATTTGCGTCAACTGGGCCGAACAAAAACACTCCATTTATTTCCGATGATTCGAACAACCTTTAAAATTATATTTTCATGCGGATTATTCGGCCAACTATTATCAAAGCCAAATCTTTGCTTTTCATTTTTTTTCTTATTTTTATCTTTTCAAAAAATCGATGATCTCAAAACCATCGGATTCATTTAAAAATCTATTTAAATCAACTTATGAGTAACAATCGTAGAAAATTTATTCAGCAAGTAGCTTTAGGCGCTGCTGGTATTAGCTTAGGAAATATTAATTCCGCGTTTAGTGCAAAGAGTTATGCTCGGATCATCGGAGCAAACGACCGATTAAACGTTGCGCTCATGGGCTGCGGACGTCGGGTTAGTGCTTATTATGCTGCACTAAAAGACAAAAACAACAATGTAGACGTAGCCTATATCTGCGATGTCATGAAAAAGCAACGCGAAAAAGTAGGTCGTGATTTGCAAGGCAAAATAACAGGAAATGCTAAATTAGTAAATGACATTCACGATGTTTGGAATGATAAAACCGTCGATGCCATCTTTAATGCCACTCCGGACCATTGGCATGCGCCAGGTACTTGGATGGCGATGCAAGCAGGCAAACATGTGTACATCGAAAAACCATGTAGTCAAAATCCACGCGAAGGGGAATTATTGGTTGCCTTTCAAAAGAAATATGGCAAGGTTGTTCAGATGGGGAACCAACAGCGTTCTGCGAAGGAATCCCAAGATATCATTTCTGAAATTCACAAAGGCGTTATCGGCGATGTATATAAGGCAGTAGCTTTTTATTCCAACGAGCGTGGGGAAGTGCCTATTGAAAAAAAGGCTCCAATTCCAGAAGGATTAGATTGGAATCTATGGCAGGGTCCTGCACCACACCAAGAATATACCGCCGACACCTGGGATTACAATTGGCACTGGTACGGTTGGCACTGGGGAACCGGAGAAACGGGTAACAATGCCACGCATGAATTAGACGTTGCGCGCTGGGCTTTGCAAGTTAAATACCCTGAACATGTGTATGTAGAAGCGGCCAAAAGACATTTCAAAAATGACGGTTGGGTTATGTACGACACCATGGATGCCACTTTCAAATTCCCTGAAAATAAAGTTATCCAATGGGATGGCAAGAGTCGTTCCGGATATAAAACCTACGGAAGCGATCGTGGAACAATCATTTTCGGTAGCGAGGGCAGCGTATTTGTGAACCGAGAAGGTTACACACTTTTTGACCGAGCAGGAAAGAAAATCAAAGATAGTAAGTCCTCAGGATCTGAGGCAGGAAATACCTTAGGCGGAGGTGGCGATATGACGGACACGCACGTGGCCAACTTTTTTAACGTGATTCGTGGCAAGGAAACTAAATTAAACTCGCCGATCGAAGAAGGTGCAATTAGTCAAATGATGTGCCATTATGCTAATATTTCATACCGAATTGGTAAGTCATACCAAATAGACACAGCCAATGGCCACATTCTAGATAAAGATGGAATGAAACTTTGGGGACGGGAATATGAAAAAGGCTGGGAGCCAAAATTGTAAATCATAGGTAAGAAACGTTTAGGTAGACGGAAGGTTTACTCTTCCATTTGCCTAAACGTTTTTTCATTACCATCTAACGAGAGGAATCCATTTTCCTTAAAAAGTTACGAAGTACCTGATTATTTTCTTTCATGTTATCAGCCATGGTGACATGCCCAGCATGAGGTATTAAGTGAAATGTAGCACCGGGAATCAGGCTTTGAAAATACTGCACAGTTACGGGCCTTGCCTCGTCAAATTCCCCTGCAGTTAAAAGTGTGGGAACCTTGATTTTAGATAAATCGTGGATTCTGTCATAATTTAATAAATTTCCCGTGGCTGTAAATTCACTCGGGCCCCACATAAAAGCATATACTTTTTCTCCAAAAAACATATTTGAAGAATCCTGCTGCGATTTGCTTTTTTCTGACCTACTTAAATAAGCTTTATAATACACGTCAACCGCATTTCGATAAGCCGTTGAAGTGTAATTCTTTTGCTTTTCGCTCGTGCGAATGTCAACTTGAAGTTTTAGCGGCAATTTTAAAATCAAGGTATCTGCGTCCTGAGTCCACATCTTTGTACTAAACAAGGGACTTGCAAAGATCAATGCCTGAATGCCCTTTGGGTATTTTAAATAATAATCCATGCCTAACATCGTACCCCAGGAATGCCCATACAAATAAAACCGATTTAGATTGAGGGCTTTTCGAACTTGTTCCAATTGCTCTACGTTTTTCTCAATTGTCATCAGAGTCGTATCCGTAATTCGAGTAGACCGACCGCAGCCCAATTGGTCTATGAAAATCACTGGACGATCTTCGCTTAATTCTTTCAATGGCTCTAAATAATAACTGGATGAGCCAGGTCCTCCATGCAACAAAAGCAGGGGTGTTTTGTCGCCATCTCCATCGATTCTATACCAAATTTTTCCACCTTCTACTTCGATAAATCCTTCTTTAGATTTGGTAGAATTATGGCAAGAACTAAAAAAGAAAAGCGAGGCCAACACAATTCCAAGGGTAAATTTGACTACTTTATTTTTTTCCATATCTCGATTTTTAACTAAAATAATACATCTGAAATGCATTTCCACGCTTTAGAACCTGGCACCAATTTTGTGCTACTTTATTTTCCTTCTTGTGTTTATGACCTAGCAAAACTCAGCAACAAGCTATAATCGTCTTTATCAGCAGTTTTGACTGCTTTCAGGTAGGCTATCCGAGTATCTTTAGTATTGAAATTATGGACAGCACCCCAACTAAACACATCAAGCTTATATATCTTTTCTATGATAATATCGGCCATTAATCGGCTATGTCGGCCGTTGCCGTTTGGAAAGCAATGTATGCTAACAAGTCGGTGCTTGAACCTTAACGCAATTTCGTCTGGGAGGTAGGTATTATTTTCGTACCAATACCGAACATCATCCAATAAATTTTTAAGATGAGTGGGTATTTGGAATTTGTCAATCCCTAAATTCTTGTTCGCCTTACGAAACTCCCCTGCCCATGCCCACACATTGGCATACATCTTTCTGTGCAACGTGCGAATAAAGTCCTCAGCCAATATCAAATCAGGCCTAAAGGAACGGCTCATGGTCCATTGTACTGCTTGCTCAATATTTTGCTGTTCAAATTCATCCAACTCGCCACGGGTTGACATGGTAGGAATCAGTAAACCCTCCATTTCTTCTTCACTTAAAGGGGTTTGGCCAACAAGGTAGTCCACAACTAATCCCATAATATTTTAGGCATCTCCTTTTTAATTTCTTCAGCTCGTTCTTTGATGGCCTTTTTGATACGCTGTTTACCAATACCTTGATCTTCGAGTTTCATGGTATGATAGGTACGTAACACAATTTTAGTAGCGAGTTCAGTTGCCCTTTTTTCAATTAGAACATCTAATGAACCATCTTTAGGAACTAGCCCATAAACCAATTGCATATCCATCACTTGAGCAATTTCTTTTAAGGACTTGAGAGTGATCGATCCATTTTGTTCTCGCTTTTCTATATCCAGAATAGCCTGTTTCGATACATCTAATTTATTACCTAATTGCTGCATAGACATGCCAAAAGTGGTACGTATCGCTTTTACCCAACCGCTAGGTGGAACGCCTACTTGTTTAAGTACACCAAATCCTGACATTTTATTGTTTAATTGCTGGAATTGCAAAGATTTATTTTTCATAAAATAAAGTTATATATTGACTTTTACATCACAAAAGTAAAGATATAACTTGACAAATAAAAGCACAATAATTAGTAAATTTAGCTTAGATAAAAGTACCCAATGTTTTATTTTTGCCTACGCACCCATGACCAGATGTAATAAACAATTTATTTTACGGGCTGCGTGATTGTTTCAGATAGATGTCGGAGCAACTCAAAAGTATATTCCCCCATATTAGGCCCAAACCACCCCATCGTTTTGGGTTCGTAGGCGTCGAGATAATAGTATTTTCCTGGAATAATATAGCCGACATAACTTCCATTAAAACTAGTCACATTTGCATTAAACCCTTTGTTGGCCAAAGCATCTTTTAATTGGCGCGCAAACTCCCCGCTGAAATCACATGGAGTAGTCATCCAAATTAAATTTCCTATTTTAATAACTTGCAAATAGACATTTTCTGGTAGTGGCATTAATTTTTTACTGAGCCAGGTAGAGAATTGCAGCTTGGTCGTTAAGCGAATGTTATAATCAGGCAAATCCATTTTCAAACTCAATGTTGACATGTCAATTTTATCCTTCAGCTCCAAATTGACTAAATGAATTTCAAGGCTATCGGCCAGCGATTCTCCAATATTTTTAGGTTTTTCAAAACTTTTACCTTCGCCAGCTGGACTTTGACTTCCAACAGAGCCTCCACAGAAAATGGCTAGGTCTACTGAGCCCTGTTCCATTTTGCGTTGCCAATAACCTGGATAATCAGCACTAAATTGCATATTATCTGCGCCAATGGTCGTTGCATGTGCCCCAAATGAGCCAATTACAGCTTTACGACCTCCTTTTTGCTGGATGGAAATAAAATTAAAATCATTGTTTTTGGTTCCTGACTCACCGACAAGCCTGTTGCGGGTGTATGGAGCCGCATTAAAATATCCATTTCCAATCTGCGCTGGCTTAAGATCGGTGATGGCACTTACTACGGCCTGAGCGATTTGGCGAACTAGCCATTGATTAATGCGTGGATTTGCTTTTCCAGCAAATTGTTCACCTATAAATCCCGGACCCCAAGCCCCTACACTGGAATGCGTATGCGAAGCAGAATAGAATACTTGGCTTCGCCGAATCCCCTTTTTACCGAGTACTAATGTGACTTCGTCAATAATATTAGGCGGCATTATCAATAGGTCAGCTCCAACAATAACTACTAATTGTTGGCCAACTTTGATCGCGGCCGCTTTTACAAATATACTATCATGCGTACCCGTGGCACTTTTTCCTTTGCGCGCCCCAAAACCTGCTAAGGGAGCCTCTTTAAATTGGCCTAATGCAATACTATCCTTAGCATGGCCTAAACTAGGCGTAATACTGACCTTAGAAAATCCTGCTTGGACAAAATCGTTGCTACTTGTTCGTGTTTTCTCAAGACTGTCCAGCCTAGCGTTAGTCTTTTGGTAATAGCTCGTTTTGAAATAAGGGGTATGGTCAACACGGCAAGAAATTAAAAAAAATAGCAACAAAATTATGCTAATAAAAACGCCAGTAAAGACGCGTATAATCTTATGGTATTTTTTCATACTTGTATGTAATTTAGACTGATTTAACAATTGATTTGTGACCTAAGATCAATTAACTTGATATGTAAAAAGGTTCATCAAATTTTATAGCGAACCGAGTCGATCACAAAACAAAGGCCCGCTTGAAAAATGATGAGTGCTGCCGTACCATACCAAAACCATTCCCCTCCTTGCATTTTTGAAATTCCAGCATCAATAGCTAAAGATAAGCCGGCTCCTGTTAAAATTAAGCCTCCCGACGATTGGAGCAACCATTTGATTTTAGTATTTTTTTTCATAGCAACTAATTTTTGTTTAAATATGGCTATTTAAATCATGTTTGCTAAATAATTTTTCAATATTTTTTGTCAGAATTAGCATCAGAATCTACCAATCGATCAAATAAGTACCCCAATTGCCATAAAGATCCAAACTAGATTTAACTTAAGTGCGGCATTTACTTGACGCGCGCTAAGAAAATACCAGTACAATAAGAAGACCCACATCGGGATAAATTGTGATCATTCGCCGCTTAACTTTTGCCTATATTTTCCTAACTAATATGGCTAAAATAGGTGTTTTTAAATAATAAACGGGATTCAAATAGATTATTCGAAGACCCTATTAGATTTAAAATTTGCTAATTTTTATTTCTTAGATGACTCGTATAAAATGGTAAGTTTCGCTCGTTCTTGGAAAAAAAATCCAAGAAAATCGAAGGTTAATCCTTTTAGCGAGCACACCAAATATAGATTCAATTTTATCAAATATGCTACCAGAAATCTATGTATCCATTTTGCAAAAATTAAATGGATGGAGACATGAGGAATACCCGCTTTTAATTGCATAAATTAGTTAAATAATCAAAAAGCATGAATCAGATTGATCAGAATTGGGTGACGGCACACGTCAAACATCGTTTACAAAAAGGACATAAAAAGACTTTTGGGCATGTCATGGTAATCGCAGGAAGTCCAGGCAAAATAGGATCTGCTATACTCTGTGCAAAGGCTGCATTGCATGCAGGTTGTGGCTTGGTTACTGCCATGATCCCTGAAGAAGGAGTTAGTCCTTTGTTGGCCTCTAACCCAGAAATTATGTACACTCACCCTTCAGCACTAAAGAACTGCGATCTAAGTAATTTTGATGCGATAGCCATAGGCCCAGGAATGGGAATTTCGGACGAGTCAATAGAAAATTTAAGGTACCTATTAACTAGTTATTTAGGTCCAATTGTCATCGATGCTGACGCCTTAAATATTTTAGGCCTGCAACCTGATTTACTAAAGTTGCTTAATGAACGCCATATTCTAACTCCGCACATAGGCGAGTTTGCTCGAATTCAAAAATTCTCCGGCAACAATGACCAACAAAGTTTTGCATTTGCCCATATGTATTCAACACATTTAATTTTAAAGTCTTCCCCTACCCTAGTAAGCACCGCTTCCGGCCAACAATTTGTGAATACCACCGGCCATGACGGAATGGCCACTGCAGGCTCAGGAGATGTATTAACCGGGATAATCGCCTCTTTGTGCGCGCAAGGTTATGAAAACGCTACAGCCGCTTGTTTATCAGTTTACGTGCATGGACTAGCTGCAGACATCGCCATTCAAACCCAATCTAAATCAAGCCTTGTTGCTAGTGATATTATTCAAAATTTGAATCAGATTCGTTTACTCGATTAATCATCCAAATGAATCTTTACTTAAAATATAGGTAAAACTTATTCACCTATTTAGTCGACTAAATTTTTCCAGAACTGCATTTCTAGGGTGTCTTAAATATAAAAAGCATAGCATTAAATTATATACCTAAGCCAAGTTTTCTTTAAAAAACCTATATTTCATCGAACACTTAAAATGGTTAATACTCTATTTTGAAGTTTGATGGTTCCTGTGTCTACATTCCAACGAACATCAATGTTTTCACCTGCTCCCACTTCGGCAATGGCTTGTAGATTTATTTCACCAAGATTGAATTTACTCACTCTTTTTCGACTTGAAAAAGGAATCATGGTGCCATTTTGATAAAGACTAAAATTAGCAATCGCGCTACTGATTCCTGCAGTAAAAATTTCACCATATACAATGGCCGAATCAAATCCTGTAACCAGGCTAGCATTCAACCCATCAAAACCTATGTTTCCGGTAATTTTGGAATTACCAGTGTTTGAAATCGCACCTACTTTTGAATAAATAGCAAAATTATTTAAGGCTCCAAAATTATTACTACATCCAATTGACCGAGTAACGGTAGATCCAAGTATATCAATTGCACCAAGTTTACTAAATAAACTTCCGTCAACGATTGAATTACTCCCTAATGCAATAGCGCCATTATTGCTTATGAAAAACCCTTTCATATTTGTGTTTGCACCCAAAGCAATGGCCCCCTCTACCACCCAATAAACATTGCAGGCTGATGCTCCATTTTTCAGAATGAGTTCAAAGCTTGCACCCGTGCTAAAAGCTGCTCCAAAATTGAAAACAAATTCAGCATTTGGGTTTCCCCCACCATCCAAGGTTAAAATCCCCGCAGTAGTGACAGCTGCCGCGTTTGAATAAATCCCGGGTCCTAGTACCTCTCCTGCACCTGCAGCTCCATATAAAACGCCATGCCCAAAGATCGTCTGCGGTTTAGTCATCAAAAAGATATACGCCTTCGATAAATCAACTGATGCCTGTCCGGTGACATTTGCCGCCTCTAAGGTATATTGACCATTAAAACTGACTACATATTTCCCCGCTATTGCCTTGATAGTCATTCCGTTTACAGCAATATCCGTGGTAGAACTAGTGGAAATTTCAGTTCCAGTGGTGACAGATTGATACCCACTTGCGTTGGAGTTGGCCAAGACAAAAGCCGTTGTCGCAATGGCATTTGAATTATTTCCAAGATCTTGCGTGATTGCAATCGTACCACTGGGCAATGTGGGTGTACCTGTAAAAACAGGGGAAATCCGATCAGCTTTAGCATCCACATTTAGCTGCGATATGACCAAAGCCGTTGCCTTTTTAACAAAGCCAGTAGTAGCTAATTTTGTTGAACTATCAGCCGTAATTTGACTTACCCCAATCGTCCCAATGGGTAAAATCGGAAATCCTGTAAATGTAGGTGAGTGTTTATCCGCCTTTGAATCAATATTAATTTGTGAGAAAACCCCAGCTGCTGCTTGTTTAATAAAAGCCGTCGTGGCCAATTTACTCGAACTATCAGTGATTGATTGTGTCACTCCCATGGTCCCCGTGGGCAAAACTGGGCTTCCTGTAAAAATGGGAGAGTTTTTATCCGCCTTAGTATCTACTGTTGACTGAGAGACTATTCCCGATGTAGCCTGAAAAACAAAAGCAGTTGTTGCGAGAGCCAATGAATTATTACCCGCCAACTGCGTTATCCCAGTCGTTCCAGTAGGTAAAATCGGAAGTCCAGTAAATGTAGGTGAATTTTTATCTGCTTTCCCATCCACGGTAGCTTGTAATGCAATACCTGTAGTTGCCTTTTGGACAAAAGCCGTGGTCGCCAATTTAGTTGAATTATCTGAGACAGATTGTGTCACGCCAATAGTCCCTTCGGGAAAAACCGGTATTCCTGTAAAAATAGGAGAATTTTTATCTGCTTTCCCATCTACGGTAGCCTGCAATGCAATGCCCATAGTAGCTTGATCCACATAATCTTTAACGGCTTTCACCGAAGGATATTTGGAATATGATTGCGCATCGATTTGGATATTTACCGACTTATTTGCCAAGTCTTCTTTGGTATATAATGCTGGTACGGTAGGGTGGGTAGCGGTTCCTGAAAGATCGCCGGCCAACTGCAATTTGCCGGTAGCAAGGGTTGTTGCGTCAGGGACCCCGCTTCCGACCGCGGCTAAAATAGAATTATCGACGTATGATTTGGTTGCCCTTTGGGTTGGGTATAATTGGCTGGAGGGATTAGATGCACCTAAATCGATGGCATTGGACTTGCTTGATAATTTCTCAGTGGATTGATCAATTAAATCAACCGATGATTTCATGTTAGAAATTTTCGCATTTACCTCACCTAATTGTCCTAACACGACCGATTGATTTGTATTGATACGATTGCTTTGCTGGTCTAATCGACCCTCATGATCCAAAATTTTTGTACCCCAAGTATCAACCAGAGTTCCCATGTCATCTAATTGGCCTGCATGATCATCTAGAACAGATCCTAAATCTGTCAAAGTTTGATTAATTACCTGAACTTTGGCAACACTTTCCTTCTGATTTTGATCAATCAACTGTGAGTTTTGAGCTATATTTTGTTTTATTATTTCCAAATCCTTAGGAATCAAATACCCCAAATCATTCGTAAAATAGGATACTTTTGTAGGAGAATCGCGCACATTTTTAAAATCTACTGCATCAGCATAAAGCGCATAAGGAGTGTAAAGTAAGGGCTGAGAATTGATGAGTGTATAGCTAAGACACTGATCGAAACTGATGTAAACCACGAGGGTCTTTGGGTCTTCATCCCATTTCAATTGACCAAATGTTGGAAAAATTCCTGTACTAGAGGAGATCAGGCCACTATTCCCAGACCCAATCATTAAATTAATTAAGCCAAATTCATCCGTCACCGTTTTTTGGCTTTCCGAATATTCCAATACTCCTTTTGAATTTAAGAAGGAAAATTTTAGACATATATCAGCTTTAGATAAAGGTTGGCCGCTCATATCAGTCCCAGGAACTTGAATTGAATTTGGATTTAAGATAACAGCTTGATAATTGATTGCCTTATTTTGGGCGATCAAACTTATACTTAAGAACAAAAATAAACAGGCTAAAGGTAAATAGGCTAGTTTCATGATGATTAGGTTAGGTAAAATTTATTTTCCAATTTTTAATCCGAAAGAAAAATTCAAGGCAGAAAAATTTAGATTTTGTTGGCCCTCAACCCATTTATGGTAAGATTGAGATTGTTGGGCTTGTACAAAAAGTGCAAGTCCATTGGCCAAATTCTTAGTCAATGTCACTGAATAACCCAGAAAAATCATGATGCGATTAAACTCGGGCTCATCCATTAAATCAACGAACTGGTTGTTAAGCTGTTGGGTCCCCTGAACAATTTTCTGAAGTGACGTGTTCGCTTTGATAGACAAATAAAAGCCGTTCAGCACATGAGAATAAGGACCTGCACTTGCAAGAATACCTAGGTAATTGGTCTGGTAATTAATCGGTATTTTTTGAATATCTCCCACTGAATTATACTGATTAAAATTAAGCCCTACTTCATAGGTTATATGGGTCAAAAGCTTCGTTAAAAATTCGTGATTTAAAAAGTAAACAGCCCTTTCCGTGGTTTGACCAATAAAAGTGGCGGTGTCTATTACTGCGCTTTCCTTTGATATAAAAATAGAATTACCTGAACCTTGCTTTAGAAATGTGATAGGAGTGCCCCTTGAATCAAAAAACTTGTATCGTGTGACACTATTGCCTAATCCTAATTTCCAACCATCTTGTGAGAATAAGGTAGGGCTATTAAAAAATAGGATAAACAAGGATGAACCGACAAATGTAAGAGGAACGGAACTGCATAGCCTTTTAAAAAAAGCTCGCTTTTTGGGGAGAGTTTTCATCTTATTGTATTAGTGGTTAACAGATGAATATATGATTCAATTTGAAAAAAAATCGTAAATCAATCTGGTTATCTTGAGCTTTAAATTAATAAAACTCCTTATGGGAAAGGTAACTATATAATTCAGTTAAACAACATGATTCTAAAGAAGTCCCCTAAAAACTGAATTCAGATACACAGCGAAATCAAACACGCTAAAAATCAAAAGAAAAATTAAAGCTACACCAGATTAAATGAGTAGAAAAATTGGGGCCAATAGACGTATTACTCTTTCCAAACAATGGGAATAACCACTTCATTTTTTCTGCTCCAAAATTGGAAGGGCGCATTATAGCCTAAAAAAGAAAATTCCCCAGCAACTTGAATACCTTTCTTTTGAATTAATTGAAGTAAAATACCATACTTTTCTTTAATTTTTGCATCATTGGCATATCCACTAAAAGTAATGACTGCCACATATTGTGGACTAGATTTTACGATGTGAACACTAGAATCTTTGGGTTTTGGCAAATCAGCTTCTTGGTATTTTTCGGGCATCACAAAACTCATTGAAGATCCCGATGAACCCATTTCCATTCGAACGGGCGCCGTCATTGAAATACTCTTTCCTTGGTCGTTACCCCCAAAAATATATCCCGCTAGTTTCCTGAATCCACTGCTGGCCACTGACTTATAATCAGTCCCCGTGCTGTAAATTTTAGCCAAAGTAGCAGCAGGATAAAACCTTATTTCAAATTGAGCATCCTTTAATACTAGCCTGTATTTTTGGTTTTCAGTTTTGAGGTTGTTGCTCAGCAATTTAAATGATTGTATCATCAAAAATAAAAATCCAATGCTAGCTATGATGTAAAATATTTTCATCTCAAGGGGGTTTAATAATTAATCGAGTTATTGAAAACTAAATTTAATTTTTATCCAACAGAAATAATCTTTTTTTAAATAAATTTCCACTTAACTGTAGATCGATGAGCGGCAAAAAAAATCATTCATTGCAGAGCTATAAAAGAATAATTATATTTGACCTATATGAAGTACTAAACATTTTTCAAATCGTTTTATACTTGATGCTAAACCTATCATTTTATGATGAAGAATCTATTACTAGTTATCCCATTGACTATATTAATCACCTTACAATCACAAGCAGTTGATTATAAAGCCTCCATGTTTGGCATAAAATCTAATGGGACGACCTTAAACACAAATTCCATCCAAAAAGCCATCGATTACATTCATGAAAAAGGCGGGGGCAGGCTCGTTTTTTATGTTGGCAGATATTTGACTGGAACCATCCAACTAAAATCCAATGTAATTATTCACTTAGAGGAGGGAGCCACTTTACTGGGTTCCACCAATATTTATGATTATAACATCGAAGGACCCCGTTTTTCGTCCCTTGTTACAGCCTACCAAGCAGAGAACATAGGATTAACAGGCAAAGGCGTGATCGATGGCCAAGGCCGTGATTTAGCCTATGCACTTTTAGATCAAGTCCAAAAAGGAGTACTAAAAGATGAACTGGCTAACGACCGACCAGCCCTTCGTCGGCCGAAAGGTATTTATTTCCGAGAGTGCAAAAACGTGGAAATTTCAGGAATTATGGTTAAAAATGCGGCTGAATGGGTGGTGGTTTGCGACCAATGTGAAAATTTGAAAATTGACAGAATCACGGTAGATAGCAAAGCGTTTTGGAACAATGACGGAATCGATATTGTGGATTGTAAAGACGTGGTCATTAGCAATTCATTTATTGACTCAAGTGATGATGCCATTTGTTTTAAATCTCATGACCCAAGCAAGCTTTGTGAAAATGTAGTCGTACGAAATAATGTGGCTAGATCGAGTGCCAACGGCATAAAATTTGGGACAGTGACCTCAGGTGGGTACAAAAATTTCAAGATTGTCAACAATAAAATATATGATACTTTTCGATCTGCGATCACCATCGCCACACCCGATGGAGGGGCGATTGACAACATTTTTGTCGACAGCCTATTTGCTTATAATACAGGAAATGCAATTTATTTGAGAATTGGTGCTCGCTGGAACAAAGGCC
>Ga0209829_10002645_pt1 | contig 13501 bp, 10 predicted proteins | sample C_140205_EF_Meta_FD_187311 | JGI IMG/M metagenome (GOLD analysis project Ga0209829, IMG submission 187311) | Freshwater microbial communities from Lake Croche, Canada to study carbon cycling - C_140205_EF_MetaG (SPAdes) (version 2) | ecosystem: Environmental > Aquatic > Freshwater > Lake...
TAAATATTTTATTAAAGATCAGTTTGATGTTCTCTTTGGGTTAAGAGTCGAAAATACAAGCCAGGCTTATAACTCATCTTTACCTGTAACGATTGCTGGAAAATCAGCGACTATTACCTACATGGACTTTTTGCCCAGTTTAAATGCCAAATATTCCCTTTCTAATAACCAGGCGTTGCGCTTATCGTATTTTACCTCATTATTGCGCCCTGCCTACACAGATCTTGTTCCGTACAGGGATCAGACTGGTTTTTCACAGGATGATTTTGGCACCATCGGAAATCCAAATTTACAGCATACTGTGATCAATAATTTTGATTTTCGTTACGAAATATTCCCCAAAGGACTTGATCAATTTATGATTGGAGCCTTTTACAAGTCGATCATCAATCCTATTGAGTATGCTTTGGTTCAAACCAACTATGCGGCTGACCTGAACCTTACGCCAAATAACTTTGGGACTGCTCATAATTATGGTTTAGAAGCTGTTTTTAGAAAATATTTTGGAGTTTTTGGAATATCAGGAAATTACACCTATACCTACTCATTGATCAACTCAACCAAGAAATTTAATTATATCAATCCAGCCGATAATAGCTTTCACAACATCGAAGTTAATCAAGCCAGACCTTTACAAGGACAGGCCGCACACATCGGAAATCTCTCCCTTTTATTAAAAAGCACAAAAAGTAAAGTTGACGCTCAGCTAGCCCTAGTTTACACTGGCGAGAGAATAAATACCCTTTCGATGTATAAGGATTTGGATAACTGGGAGCGACCAACGGTGAACCTAGATTTCTCTGCACAGAAAGAGTTTGGTCAACACTATATCCTATATATCAAGATCAATAACCTATTAAATACCCCCTATGAACTAATTGTTAAACAAACGAATAGGGCATTTAGTGGAAATAACAAATTGCCGATTCAAGAGAATGCTAATTATGCCACAATTGAAAAGGATCATTTTTATGCACGGTATTCAATTGGATTTCGATTAAAATTCTAAAAATAAATCATTGTAATAATTCTAAAATCAACAATTAAAAGATCATGAAACATTTAAGAACCGCTTTATTTTTATTTTCTATTTTTGTGCTGGCTTCATGCACAAAGAAAGATTCAGCTGTGGTATCCATACCGCTATTAAAGGTTGGAGTCTCTGTTAGCAATGCTGGTCCAGTATCAGGTACAATTAAAGGAACATTTCTTGCCAATCAAACCTACAGTGTAACAGGTGACATTATCGTCAATGCTACCGATACGGTGGTGATCCAGGAAGGTGTTAGAATTAACATTACAAATGGAGCAAATTTCATTGTTAAAGGGACACTTTTAAGCCTTGGCTCAAAGCTTGCCCCAATTACAATCACTGATCCATCAAAAACTAAAGCCATGGGCAATTCGTCTGCAGCGACTGATCCAGCATATGCTGGAGGCTGGGGTGGTATTTATTGCGATGTTACCTGTCCGTTATTAGTAATCAAATGGACCCATCTTGACTTTGGTGGTGCAGGTCTTGTTGCTCCACCCTTTACTGGTCCATCAACTGGTAACAAATATATTATTTACTGGCAGAATCCGAATGGGAACTTTATCCTAGAAGATTCTTGGTTATATGGAAGTCCGGATGATGCAGTTCGTTTTTACGGCGGACATATCAATGTGATGCGAAATACAATTGAAAAACTTGGTGGAGTAGGCGGTGACGGATTCAATGCAAAAGGTGGCACACAAGGGAATATGGCCTATAACCTATGTATTGGTAGTGCAACAAACGGAACAAAATCGGCAAATGACGCAGCTATAGGATCTACACAGTGCCAGATTGCCATGTACAACAATACCTATGTAAACGGTGGTTTCAGAAATACTGGTACTTATGGAGCAAGAGGCGGTTCTATCGAGGTCGAGAATAACTCAAGAGCATTAGCCTATAATAACCTTATCGTAGATTGTAATTTCGGTGTCCGCATTGCAGGTGGGAATAATGTAACAGCCAAAGTATACCTAGCTGATACTTTGAGTCACGTTGATGGACCGATAACTAAAACAGCTTATAGTCATAACTTTTTCTACGGTGACAACTTAGCGCAAGTAAACCAATTCTTACCAACAAATATTGCTCAAGCTGTCGTAACTCGTCCACAACCGACAGATATCCCGAATATGTTTGCCTTCCTTGGCTCTACATATACTGCAGGATTTGCTTACGACGGAACATCCTTGATTGGTCAAAACAACCCAAAATTTGTGAACTATCCACTACCAAACATGAACTTTGCAAATCAAGCTTCTGTCGATGCCTTTGATTTCCATTTACAAGCAAGTTCCCCAGCGGTAGGCAAAGGATTAACCACATTTTCACCGATCATCAATGTCCCAGTGAGTAGAAACTTTGGTTCAACTGAACTTACTCCTCCAGGAAAAGATATCGGTTGTTTCCAATTGGATGGAACTGGAAACCAACATTAATACGTTTTTTTCATACTAAATACGCCAATAACCTCCTGCTCTTAACCGTCAGGAGGTTATTTTTTTAATAAATACCTCAAGAAGTAACTTCAAATAAAACCAACGTTATGAACCCAAAATTACGACTCACAATGGATCAGATTAAACCCAATCTGGTAGGAAGAGGGTCGCTTTTCCTATCCATGCTGCTATTGACATGCCTAGCTTTGAATGCCAAGGAGCCTCAGAAGGTAATTCAGTTTATATATACTTCTGACACTCATCTGGGGATAAAAAGACTCACTTTTAGGGGTGATTCAAATGTTTATTCCAATGTTGTGAACACCGCGATGGTAGAGAAGATGAATGGCCTATCCAAAGTAAAATTACCTGAAGATGGTGGAGTAAATGGAGGTAATCTTGTAGATGGAATCGATTATCTGATTAATACTGGAGATATTGCCAATCGTTCAGATTTTGGCACTCAAAGTGCCACCATCTCTTGGAATCAATTCACTTCGATTTATTTAAATGGGATAACCTTAAAAAATGGGAAGAATGGGAAAACTGCATTCTTATTGTTGCCTGGGAATCATGATATTTCCAATGCAATTGGCTTTCATAAAAAGATGGAACCGCTAACCGATAATACATCTCTGGTAAGCATTTACAATTATATGTTTCCTCAACATCCAAAAACATCTACAACCTATAATTACAAAACAGATAAAGTCCACTATTCAAAAAATATATCTGGTATTCACTTTGTATTTATAAACATGTGGCCCGATTCTAGTGAGCGTATCTGGCTAACAAAGGACTTAAAGGAAATAGATCATCATACTCCTGTTATACTATTTGCCCATGACCAACCCACCGTAGAGTCTAAACATTTTACGAATCCCAATGGTTTGCGGACCATAAATTCGACCGATAAATTCGAGAACTTATTGGTGGAGGTGTTTAAAGACGGTCAGAAAATTACAGATCCGAGCCAGATTGAACAGCGCTCTTTTGTTGCCTTTTTAAAGTTACATCCAAATATTAAAGCCTATTTCAATGGCAATGAGAATGAGAATAAGATGTACGAATATAAAGGGCCAGACAGCAATATCGCCTTAAAAACCTTTCAGGTAGATTCTCCGATGAAGGGAAATGTGTCCTCAAAGGATGAAACTAAATTATCATTCCAAGTTGTCTCTATTGACCCAGAAGCAAAAACAATGACCGTTCGCGAATGTCTATGGAATACAAATCCTAAGAATCCTTCTGCAGATGTCGTATGGGGGACTCACTCGACGATTTCATTGGCATATTAGAAAGATTGCGAATGAATTAATTGATGGCTTAAATACCATTTTAAGACGCGGAATAACAAGAGCCAATTCAATTTAGTTATGCACAGACATTCCCATTAACAATCAAGGCCTTTCAATAATGAAAGGCCTTGATTTATGTTTTAATATTCCTGCTTACCCTTTTTTCGGATGATCCGGATGTTTTAGTTTGCTGTGGCGCAAGCCATAAGTAAAATAGATTAGTATCCCAATAGCCATCCAGATGATCAGTCGAAGCCAAGTATCGAGTGGCAAGGAGTACATCTGAATCAGACAGATGCCAGCCCCTAGAATAGGAACAAGTGGAACAAATGGGGTGCGGAATGGTCGCTTCAACTCTGGACGCTTAACCCGTAAGAAGATAATCCCAATGCATACAATGGCAAAAGCGAGCAAGGTGCCAATTGAGACAAGCTCACCCAGTATATTAATAGGAAGTATTCCAGCCAATACAAAAGCTACTGAACCGGTTAGGATCGTGCTATAATAAGGGGTTTTAAATCGGGGATGAATACGAGCAAAGCGCTCAGGCAACAGTCCATCTTTCGACATCGCATAAAAAATTCGTGGCTGACCAAGCATCATGACTAAGACCACAGAGCTTAATCCAGCAATAGCGGCAATCTTGATGATCGGACGCAGCCAAAATAAGCCTTTTCCCATCGCATCAACGCCAACGGCAATCGGATCAGCTACATTTAAAAACGTATAACTTACAATCCCTGTTAAGACAATCGCAACCAAAATATAAAGTACCGTAGAGATTCCCAACGAGCCTAAGATTCCTATCGGCATATCGCGCTGAGGATTTTTTGCCTCTTGGGCAGCGGTTGAAACAGCATCAAAGCCGATATAAGCGAAAAAGATGACTGCAGAGCCTCTGAGTATGCCGCTCCATCCAAAATGGCCCCATTCGCCCGTATTCGGTGGAATAAACGGATGCCAGTTAGCTTTATTGATGAAGAAGAAACCAATTCCGATAAAAAGTAAGATCACAAAAACCTTAATAATCACCATCACATTATTAAATCCTGCTGATTCCTTAATCCCAATAACCAATAATATGGTAATTGCCGCAATGATAAACATCGCTGGCAAGTTTAAGATCGCGGTTACATGAGGCAACGAATCTACAGCAACGCCTGAGGCTGTTAAAGAGGCCGATAGCTGTTCGGTAAGTGGCTTCCAGCCAATCTTTGGAATGTCAACGAGCACGGAGTTCCATGCAGCGGTATATTGAGGAGGGATAGAGAGGCCAAAGTCTTTTAAGAAACTAACCATATAGCCCGACCATCCTACCGAAACGGTAGAAGCGGCAAATAAATATTCCAGGATAAGGTCCCATCCAATAATCCAAGCCATGAACTCGCCAAGGGTTGAATAGGCGTAGGTGTAGGCACTTCCAGAAATCGGAATCATGGAAGCAAATTCGGCGTAACAAAGTCCAGCAAATAAACACGCCAGACCTGAGATAATAAATGAGATCACAATGGCTGGGCCAGCATATTGAGCTGCAGCTTGTCCGGTAAGGACAAAAATACCTGCTCCAATAATGGCCCCAATTCCAAGAGTTGTAAGATTCGTGGCACTTAATGCCCTATGCATACCCGACTCCTCGTGGGCATGATCCATCAACTGATTCAATGGTTTAGTAATGAATAATCGAGATATCCTCATCTTATGAGATCTGTAAATAGGGGGTGATTATAAACGCTAGCTAGAGTGCTCTATGGTATCAACCCTTTGATAAGCTTCAGGTTTATTGGCCCATTTGCCATTTTTCGACTCACCAAGGATGATAACCTCTTTCGATTTTTCATACTCTTTAATAGCCAACATCATCTCTTCCTTCGTTTTTCGGATGATCTTTATACCAGTCAATGATCCTTTATTACGAACCTCAATATAAAAACCATCTCTATATTCCTTTGCTCTTGTTGGTGGCCTACCCATAATTTATAATTTATTGATCATTATTTTAAAGCTCGGCAAATCAGTCCAATTTGGATGATTCTCTAGTTCCGAGGTACTTAAAACTCCCATAAGAACAATAGTTGGAATGTCCGTGTGAAGTCATTGGCTGTAAATCATACAGTTCCAATAGGAGGGATCGAATTGGAACTGCATAAAATGGCGCTTGCCAAATATATAAAATATATCCGTTAAAAAAAATTTACCAAATGTGCATGATCTAAAAAAGGCTGATTTATCCCCGATATCAGGGAATAATTTAATTCATTAATTGCCCGAAATGGCTATTTTTAAAGCTCTTGATCGATGAAAACGCCTATTTTAAGATATTTCTGATAAATAACTTCGTATTTCTTTGCGTTAACAGGATTTGGGAAATAGGTTATTTCAAAACCTTGTCCCATCGCTTTTTGTGCATCCTCAACTTTCGAATAAACACCTGCTACCACGGCAGCGAACATTGCAGCACCAAAAGCACAAGTCTGCTCTGTGCGAGCCACTTTAATAGGCATATTGAGCACATCGGCTAGCGTCTGCATCACAAAAGATGATTTTTTCGCTACACCTCCTAGGCCAATAATCTCATTAATCACAACACCTTCGCGTTTAAAACGATCGACAATTGCACGAGAGCCAAATGCGGTAGCCTCAACCAATGCTCGGAAGATTCGGGGCGCAGATGATCCAAGTTTTAGACCAGTAATGGCTCCAGCAACTTCCGTAGTCGCATCTGGAGTCCGACGACCATTCATCCAATCAACAGCCACAATCGTAGACTCTTCCATTGGAATAAGCGCCGCTTGATTTGATAGTTCAGGAATGATCCGATCCAGCGTTTCGGCAAGAAGCTTCTCACGCGTATCTGCATCAATTAAATTCGATTTAGCCAAAATCTCTTCAACAGGCCAAGCTACAACTTTCTTAAACCAAGCATAAATGTCGCCAAATGCCGATTGTCCAGCCTCAAGTCCTACATATCCAGGGATTACAGAACCATCAACCTGACCGCAGATACCCGGAATTAATTTATCGCCAATCTGATCATACGAAGCAATCATAATGTCGCACGTTGAGGTGCCAATAGAACGAGCTAAGACATTAGGAGCCACCTCGCCACCCACGGCACCAAAATGACAATCAAAGCCTCCTACGCCAACAGCTACATCGGTCGATAAGCCAAGTCGATCAGCCCATTCTGATGTTAATGTTCCAGCCTTCACATCGCTGGTATATGTCTTATCGTAAAGTCGAGCACGATAGCCTGTCAACAAAGGGTCAAGGGTGCTCAAAAATAATTCTGAAGGAAGTCCATTCCAACCTTCGTGCCACATCGATTTATGTCCAGCAGCACAACGGCTACGTAAAGCTTTATTTGGCAATACAGTTCCAGTAAGAAGAGCTGGCATCCAGTCGCAATGCTCGATCCAGGAATAAGCAGCCTTTCGGACTTTCTCATCAGCTCGAAGGGCATGTAAAACCTTCGCCCAGACCCATTCTGATGAGTAAATACCACCTTCGAATTTGGTATAATCTATTTCCCAGTTTTTAGAAAGTTGATTGATCTCGTTCGCCTCACGGTTAGAGGTATGATCTTTCCACAAAATAAACATCGCATTTGGATTATCCTCAAAGCCTGGGGTTAAAGCCAGCGGAGTGCCTGAGGCATCGACCAAAACTGGCGTGCTGCCGGTCGTATCAAAAGATATGCCTGCAATGTTTGAAACCACATCTAAACCCGCAATCTTTAGGGCCTCTTTAACCACAAACTCCATCGACTCGACATAATCAAGCGGATGTTGGCGATATTGATCTTTAGCGGAATCACAAAATTTGCCAGTGGCCCAGCGAGGATAAGCTTTAACAGCTGTCGCTACTTCATCACCATTCACCGCATTTACAATAATTGCCCGAACCGAGTCGGTGCCATAATCAATACCAATTACATAATTTTTCATCGCTTAGTAGTCGTTAACCGTTTGTAAGTTAGACTTATATATATATTATTTACAGGAATAGTTAGGTTCTGAATAAACTGAAAATAGAATACTTTAAAACTACTAAAACCACAGTTAACGATCAATAGTAGACACATTAATTTCCAATCAAGAATGAAAAATCTGAAAAATTAATAGATTTAAGCAGATCAAACTTTAAAATTTAGGAGATGAATTCAAACATTTAGCCCTTAAAATTGTATCATTAGAATAAATCAATTTGTTAATTCTAAATTTTTAAAAAATATGAAAGAGAGTTCAGTAAAGATTACCTTCTCCGGTAATCCATTAACCTTATTAGGAAATGAAGTAAAAGTTGGCGAAAAAGCACCAGAATTTGAAGCGGTGGGAGCTGGATTAGCTCCAGTAAAGCTATCTGACTATGCCGGTAAAACAGTTATTATTGCAGTCTATCCATCGGTGGACACTCCAGTGTGCGCGGCTCAGAATAGACATTTTAATTCGGATGTAAATCAGCTTGAAAATGTGGTGGTCTTATCGATCTCCTGCGACTTGCCATTTGCTCAAAGTCGCTTTTGTGCAGCTGAAGGGTTAGACAATATTCAAACGATCTCAGATCATAAGGAGCTTGATTTTGGTGGCAAGTATGGTTTTGTCATCAAAGAATTAAGACTTCTTGGAAGAGGTACTGTGGTTGTTGATCCAGCGGGTATTATTCGTTACGTAGAATATGTGAGCGAGATTACGCAAGAGCCTGATTATGCAAGCGCATTAGCCGTAGTAAAAAGCATCTAAATTCGTGCAACTAGAGAGGGGCATTCATCTGCACTTCTCTAGTTTATTTTGACTCTTCTTTTGAGAATCCGATGAAATTTTCTTGTTTTTCAAGACACACCTCACAAAGAGATTTGATATCGTTCGGGGTATAGATATTCCCACACTTCGGACAGACATACCAAACATAGGAGATGCCAGACTCATTTCCAGCCAAGATGCTAGCGGCTGCTTTGCGGTAGTATAGAAGATGCCGTATCTCTCCGCTCCAAGCCCAAGTAAAAGCGGTGGCTCCCTCAGGGGCAGTTTCTAACTCTGCAATTTTAATAAATCCTGGATAGACCGATTGCATATCAAACATTTCACTTTTAATGGCGGCATCCAGATTCTCTTTCGTTGTTTTGACCTGAAAAGGGGCAATTTCAGGGTTATCCGAAACACCCCCATATTTATGTAAGATGCGCTCATGATTAGTGGCATGAATTTTCTCTGATTTTGAGGCTGCGCTAAACAATTGCGACAGGGTATCAAATCCCTCACTCATGGCCACCTGGGCAAATTTTGCATATTTCTCTGAAGCTGTTAATTCACTATTTAAGGCACTCTTTAAATTTTCGGCCGTTTTTTTTGTTAAAGATGAACTACAAGCATAAAGACTTAGCAATAAAACGATACTTAGATATTGAATTATTCGGTTCATGAAATTTCGCATGTAAGATTATACGGATAAAAATAGGTAAAATATATCATTCGAACGATCTACTTATTCGTATCAGAAGGGAGCCGTGGATTTTCGTATTTAATTTTTTGGTCTGTTTCAAAATCATACAGCGTAAGAATTCTTAGATTATAATAGGCCAGCCAATAGGTCGAGAGGGAGCCAATATAGTCGCGCTTTGCACTCTCTCGTTCAGACAAAGCGATATTGAGGTCAGTAATACTAATCTCCCCATTTTGAAATCTTTTTAGCGCTATCTTATATCCATTTTCGGCTACGCGATCAGCCTCTTTTGCGGTTATTAGCTGGTCTCTTAACAAACTAAATTGTTCTACTTGAACAATCACGCTTCGGTCGAAATTTTCTCGAGCTTTCTGCACATCAAATTCAGCTAAGTCACGTTGTGATTCCGCCATTTTTACTGCTGAGGCTGCCCTTCCCCAGTCTAGTATTGGGATGCTAACCGTTAGCTGCAAAACTTCTGATTTCTGTGGGTTGTCGTATATCCCTTGCAAGGAGACACCGCTATTGGAAAGCCCATAACTTCCCGATAGGGTAGCGACTAATCCAGAAGCCCGTTTGGCTGCTGTTAAAGATTGATCTGCATTGACAAGTTGTCTTTCAAAATTAATCGTTTCAGGTCGATTAACTTTCGCTTCAACGAGTGCCTTTTTAGAATCGATGTCAAACAAGGTAATATTCAGCGGCATCTGTAAGTCTATCTCTTGATTTTGATCGATTCCAACATAAGATTTAAGTGTAAAATCGTAATTTTTTAATAGCATCCCTGCTGAATTCAGCGCTTTCTGAGCATTCAGTACCGACAATTCAATTCTTGAATAATCATTTTCAGAGATCTGACCTAGCTTCTGTTTCGTTTTCGCAATACGCAAATTATCATTGCTATTTTTCAAGGCACTTTCTGCTAATTTAAAATCTGTTTGGGTCTTTAAGTACTTGAAAAAATGGGCCGTCGCCGTATAGGCTATCGCTTCAATTGCTTGAATAAAGTTTTTTTGCGACTCATTATAGATCATAGGTTCTAATTTCTTAGACCATTTCATCCAATTATAAGCAAAGATTGGCTGATAGAAACCAAAAGAAATTGGATTACCAGAAAAAGTAGTTTGCTTTTGGTAAAAATCCTGAGCCCTATTTGCCGAAGTAGAAGCATAAATATAAGTGCCAGCTAACGGGACGTATTGGTTTAGAGATAAGTTTGCTGAGGCCATAAGATTGGATACGGCCTTAAACTGAATACTTCCATCTGGCTGAGTAACTGGGACTGTTGCTTTATTAAAGCTAGGCACGGTGCCTGCCACAACAAGGTTTGGAAGAAACGTTTTTTGAAAATTTTTCCACCGCCAATAGGCGTTAAGGTCCGTATTCTGTACGTAACGCACTGCTGATGATTTTTTAATCGCTAAGTCTACAATATCATTCAGACTTAGGGACATCTTGATATTCTTGAGCTTTTCATCTCCCTTTTTTTCTTGGGCTATAGAAGGTGCCACGAACAAGCAAACTATAAGTATCGCAGGGCATAAAAAGCTTAGGCGCATGATTTAATTATTGATAAGTATGCTAGCGTTGTTATTAAAAATCGAGATCCCTTTTTTAGGGACTATGATTTTCTCTCCCGGCTCTAAGCCAGAAATAATTTGAATAAAATCAGAATTTACAAGGCCAATATTGACAGCTCGTCTTACTGCATATCCCTTTTCAAACGAATATAAGGCCGTAAGATTTTCGCTTGACAATGATTTAAGATGCTTTACTCGAACGGCATTCTCTAATTCGGAGCCAACAATGTCTAGTGAAATTTTCTGATTTGAAATCAGTTTCAGGTCGTGTTTATCATCAAGATGAACATTGAACTTTATCCTGCCGCCGTCAATCATTGGATTAACAATTCCAATAACTCCGGAGATGCGCTCGTTATCAATCGTTGCAAAGACCTTCGTTCCTGTTTTAATAAATTCAGCAAACTTATCATCAGCAGATCCATTAATTTTAAATGAAGAGAGATCTGACATTCGAACTAAAACAGAGTTTAGCGAAATTTCCGCATTCACATACTCTCCTACTTTATTGGCAATGGAAAGAATAATTCCTGGCGATGGGGCCTCAATTCGCATTAAACTGAGAAAATGCGATTTATCTGCAAGCTCCTTCTCCTGTATTTGAATGCCCAAAACAAGTCCCTGTTCTTCAGCCTTTAACTGCTTTATTCGAATTGCATTCTTCTGCTTCAGCATTAACAAATCCTTCTCCGCTAAAGAAATTTCCTCTTTTGTTTTTTCAATCTTCGCAGGAGATATACCGCCCACATCAAGAAGCTGAACCTCGTCCGCTAAGCGAGAGCGCAAAGACTTAATAGCCATATTTTTAACTTCTTCGCTGTAATTCAGGTCAACGGTAGCACTCGCCTCGTTGAGTTTATTCTTTTCGATTGAATTCTTTTTTAACTCAAGTTGATCCTTTATATGTTCAATCTCATTTTTAATTGGATTATCATCGAGAGAGAGAATAACATCGCCCTTTTGTACCCGGCTTCCAGGCTCCTTATAAATTTGCTTAAGCATACCTGGATATGGCACTCGTATTAAAACTTCATTCTCTGCAACTGCAATTCCTGCAGCTTCAATCGTCTGAAAAACTGGCCCTTTCTCTACCTCTAAAATAATACAATCTTCCAATGCCAAAGGGCGAGGAGCCGTCTGGCAAGAAAACAGGATTAAGGCAACAAGAACGACTATTCCTAAAATCGAGCAAATAAATATTCGCTGCTTTGTATTATTCATGATAAATTAAAATAGTTATCGAAATACCGAAAATTCTATTTTAAGTCAGGTATATAAGGTGGGTATAAAATTAATCAAATTTCAACAAATGAAGAAGCTTGTTTCGCACTTTCCCCATACGAATTGGAACTAAAACTCAATCTAAGAAAATATGATAAGTGATTGTTCAGAAGGACAAAGCCTATAGAAAAATAAGAAATGCAGAAAAGACAGTAATCACCACAACCAGCCATTTGTAGTTTGCATCTGATATCTTGTCAACAACAAGTATACCAAGCCAAGCACCAAGGGCAATTGCTGGAAGAACAATTAAGTCAATCGTTAAAGTGTCAAGTGTAATATTTTTCCAGACGAAGGCTTGCAAGGGAAATTTCGAAACGTTGACAATAAAGAAGAACCAAGCCGTAGTACCGATATAGCTTTGTTTATTTAGATGCATAGCCAGCAAATAAATAGCAAAAATAGGACCGGCAACATTGCCTATCATGGTCGCAAATCCACCCATTATGCCTAAAAAAGCAGCAAATGACCAATGATCGGGAGTGTATTCGCGTTTTATTCCATAGTCTTTCCACAACATCAATCCTACACTAACAAAAACGACTATCGCAATTAAGCGTTTAAACTGCTCATCGTTTACTTGATTTCCCACCCATAACGCTAGGAATAGCCCAGCCAACGCCCAAGGGAGTGCACGTAAAAGATGTTTCCATTGCGCATGTCGATGATAGTAGATCACGCCAAAAACATCAGCCATAATCAAAATTGGGAGCAAAACGCCTGTAGACTGTTTGCCGCCAAATATTAAAGCTAGCGTTGGGACTACAATCATTGAGACTCCTGGAACGCCAGTTTTAGACATGCCAACAAGCAATGCACATGCGAAAATGAGGCCCCAATTTAGAGCTGTAAGATTTATCGATGCGATTAATTCGATCATACTTGCGATCTAAAAATAATTAAGGCTCAAATTTAGATTAAATATATTCGTTAGTCACATGAATAAGTCAACTACATAACTTTCTAAAAAACAATTGTTTATCTATATTTTATTCGATTTTCTAATGCCGAATGAAAACTTTCTTAGTAGTTTTCATCGTTTTGTCTAAATTTGCACCCAATTCCCTATTGGGTTTCAGTAGTTTATTAATATCACAAATATCTAAGTGCAATGGCAACTACAGCAGAGATTAGAAACGGGCTGTGTATCGAATTTAACGATCAACTTTTTCAAGTTGTAACGTTTCAGCATGTAAAACCAGGTAAAGGTCCCGCTTTCGTAAGAACAAAATTAAGGAATTTAAAGAGTGGTAAAGTAATTGATAATACGTTCTCAGTTGGAACGAAGATCAACACTGTGCGTATTGAGCGCAGGCCATATCAATATCTCTATAAAGACGAGATGGGCTACAATTTTATGAATGCCGAAACTTTTGAGCAGGTATCCATTGGAAGCGAGCTTGTTGAGAATGCCGATCTCATGAAAGA
>Ga0209829_10002647_pt1 | contig 13491 bp, 15 predicted proteins | sample C_140205_EF_Meta_FD_187311 | JGI IMG/M metagenome (GOLD analysis project Ga0209829, IMG submission 187311) | Freshwater microbial communities from Lake Croche, Canada to study carbon cycling - C_140205_EF_MetaG (SPAdes) (version 2) | ecosystem: Environmental > Aquatic > Freshwater > Lake...
GCAATTAAATATCCATCGCAAAAATCAAGCATTTCAATTGTCATTTCATCTTCCGAAAGAAAATGGCCAAATAAAGCACAATAAATGCAACAAGCTTTATAGTGAATTTTATTAAATCGCTTAAAAGCCTTTTTCATTATTCTTTCCCTCCCAATTGAATAACAAACCCGCTTGTGTCTTGTTTGCCGCTTCCCTTTGACCGGAGGCCGACTATCGTCCCTTTACCACTTTTAAAAATAGGATCAAGAAAACGGGCGTCTGTTTCGTCGCCATCGATGACAATCCGGCCACTAATTGAACCGGGGACGAGATAAAGGATAGCAGTTTTAACGCCAAGCTTTTCTCCCTTGATTGTTTTTGTATTTGAATATGATAGAAGTTTCATTTTATTTTATTGGATTAGCCTTGATGATTTTTAATCGGAAGTTGTCCCCATAGAATGTTCCCCAAACATCACGCGATCCAACAAAATCACGGGCATTGCCGCAATCCTTAATTGCTTCAATCGATTGGATAAAATCGCAATATTGCATCGGACATTCGGTCCAAATAGGGGTGATTTCATTGTAGTTAATTGATCTATTGATCATCCGGATTAAGTAAGTTTCGTCGTTCATGGTGTTTTATTGGCTATCTAATTGCATTCTGATTTCATCAATCAATTCCCAGTCGTTTTCCGTTCCATCTTCATTCTCCAAAGCATAGGTGATATAGGATGAATTCCCGTACCTTTTCTTGATTGCCTTAAGATGATTGCGTTGGGCCTTGATTGCATTTTTTAGGGTGAAATGCTTAGATATTAGCGTGTGGTTGAATGTATCGATTAGCTTGATCATTGGATTTGGTTGGTTGTTTTGTTTGTTATTGTTTGGGGAGAAGGTAAAGGGAAGCTGCAGAAACTTTCACTAGTGCCCATTTAAGGCAATTGGAGAGGGTGAGGGTGAGGGTGAGGGTGAGGGTGAGGGTGAGGGTGAAGAGAGTTAAGAGGGTGAGGGTGAAGAGTTTAATTTTCATGGAATCAGTAAATGAGGGTAAGAATGAGTAGGGCAACGCCCCCGGCCAAGGCGATAAGGGGAAGAGATAAGGTCGCTGGAGCTGGAATTGTGGAAAAATCGCTAAGATGTTTACCAAGTTTTTTCTCTACGATCACTCCCCGATTAGAAGAGTCAAAGTATTGGCAGGAAAGCCCGCCCCACGTTTCAAGCCACTGGCCACGGGGGAGGATGAGACGTTTAGAAGTGATCGCCTGGACGACCGGACGGGTGAGAAGGATAGTTTTTTGGAATTTCATTGGATTTGGTTTGGTTTGGTTTGTTTGACGTCCATAAATCTAGAGAGTTTTCAAATGATTGCAAGCGTTTTTTCAAGAAAAGTGAAGATTTTTTAAAGCTTCTAAGTTGTTAAAATTGAACAACTTAGAAGAACAAAGAGGAGAGGGCGGAAAAAAAGTTGCAAGTTTTTTTAAAAAAACTTGGGAAAACTTGAGAGGAAAAGCGAGTGAAAAAGCGGGGTGAAAAAGTGAAGCTTCTAAGTTGTTGAAAGATAGGGGTTTACGCGGATAAATCGATGGGAGAGAGAAGAAGGGCGAAGCTTGCAAGTGATTGATTGCAAGCGTTTTATGGGAGAAGAGAAGGGGACGCTGCAAAGATTGATGAGAGAAGAGAAGGGAGGCCGGAAGTTGAGCCTATATATAGCCTCGCCCCGGTCTACCCCTCGCCCCGGTCTACCCCTCGCCCCGGTCTACCCCTCGCCCATTCAATTTTATTTCACGATCAATTTTTATGCGTATGGATATGATTATGCATATGCATTTAAGTTTTCATTTAAATATAATGCGAATTTATTTGAATCGATATTCAATGCCTATTCTATTCCATGCATATTCCATGCATATTCTAAGTCTATTCTAAGTCTATTCTAAGTCTATTCACTTTGTATTCAAAATCTATTCCAATTCTATTTCGATTCTATTCATTGAATACGGTCTAAAATAGAAATCTATTCCAGCCAAAATACGAAATAGGTTCAGCGTTGGGCTACCTCTAGACTTATGTTGCACAATTTGTTAAATTCTATCGCATGAAATCTAGAACCAAGCTTACTACCGACACCACTGTCCGCGCCCAGTCTATGCGATCTGCCGTTGCTATGTGGGGCGTCACTGCGGCTGACATCAAGCGAGCAAAGAACGGTGGATGCAGCGCTTTTCGCAATGGTCGAATCCATCGGGATGAATTGCTTCCGTGGCTCAAAAATAACCCGGTTGATCCCACAGCAGCGCTTGATGAGATGGGGTGGAAAGAGCGCCGCCTTAAAGCTCAAGTGGACAAGCTTGAGATGGAGGTTGATCGGGAAAAAGGCAAACTTGTTGAACGTCAAGTAGTTACCGAGGAGTGGGGTAAGCATCTGGCCTTTATCTTTGAAACTTTGGACAAGTCAATGGATCGCCATGCCTACAACGCCATCGTCAAAGAAGTGAGGACTTACCTAGGCAAATACGCCCTCGGGTAAAATAGTTTGAGAAAGTTGTTGCGTCTCATCAGATCATCGCGCATCTTGATGCTTCGTCGTAGATCTAGACAGGTTTTCCTAGGTTACTGTAGCCTCCGTACAGCATCGCTAGCTAAGACCATCGAAACTACCTTGGCGGCTCTTTGAGCAGGCAACGACTGATTGGGGAGAACAAACCCCTTGAGGCGCATCGCTACAGGCGGCGTCCGATCTGAGTAGGGGTGAGGCCATTTATGAATACGACAAAACCATGAATCTCCGCCCTACTGATTCCGCAAAAACGTCGCGTGGCTGAAAAGGGCTGGTCACGGAGGTGGGTATCGAGCAGTAAGAGTTTAGGACGGGATGGCAACACAAAAACATCCCTAGAGTTCTCTGGAATCAATCGCTACAGAGCGATGCTCGCAGAGGAAATTCTGGTTCTTGCACCGAGAATTTCCGACTTGGAAAACGACCTAATTCGATAGCGACGGTAGTAGTCTAAGATACCCATTCCTGCCACTTCACCACATGGTGGGAGGGCAGGGTGGGTCTCCTTGCTTCACTCCTATTCTCCTGCTCTGGTAGTAGGCTACCAGAGCAGGACTTGCTAATGTGCTTAGTATGAGAGATTAACCTCTGTAACTCTAGGGCGTTAAGCATGAGCAACACCGTATTCAGACTGGCAATTTTAGGAGGCCCATTGCTAGGCAGAGTCTGTGATACTCACTTCCAACAACAGGCGTCTCCTTGCTTGAGTTATGAGTGGCGTTGCTCCAGTGAATCGTTGCATACGACACTGGACTGGGGCGATTGTATGGAGATTCTGGAATGCCACCGCAGTCAAAGTAATCTTGAAAAATGCATACCTTGACTTTGTCTTGGATAGCTTTTCCAATAATTACATTCATTGCATCATTCCAGTGTTTTCCTTTCATTCCATCGGCAAGCATTGCTTCTAATAAATTTGCCATGTTGCCTGCGTACACCGACCCCTTTGGCATCGACATAACCACCGGAGAGAAGTAATCTTGCAGCGGCGCAAATGTGTAATTTATTGCAGGAATCTTCTTCGTCACCGCCACATCCATCTGAACCCAAATGCCACCATGTTCATGGAGTGTTTTAAACGCAAAATAATCAGACCAATGAGCAAAACTGCCAATACCGCCGCGAGGGATGGTCTCCAATGGGATTCCAGCAAATCGTACAGGTTGAAGGTAGTGACTTGGCACTTGTCTAACTTCCACGTTGTCTGGCACTCCTTTAAGATCGCCAATCGTCCAAAGTATTGGAGAATGCCCAACCGCAAGCAAAAGTTTTAGCGTTAGTTTTTCCATTAATCCAAGTTTTGGGCCAATCCATACCGAGTGAGTTTGCAGCGAGTTTTGAGTCATATTCATAAGGCACTTAACTTTAAAAAATATTGCAAGTCGATAAACTTTGCTTAGAATGCGAGCATGACAGAAATTTTTAGCAATGGAGGAGGAACTCAATCGGCGGCAATTTCAGCATTGATTGTGCAAGGGAGATTACCAAAACCCGATCTAGTGGTAATCTGCGACACTGGCAGAGAGAAATCTTCGACATGGGATTATCTCGACGCGGTGATTCGTCCAGCACTTAGAGGGGTGGGATTAGAGGTGATTCGTATCAAACACGCGGAATGGAGCAACCCTTCGCCGAGTGGCGAGCATTACTCTCATAACGGCAACACTCTCCTCATTCCAGCATTCACAAACCAAAGCGGAGAGGTGGGCAAATTAAGTGGATTTTGTTCAGGCAAGTGGAAGGTAATGCCAAAAACTCGATACCTGCGGGAGGTGTTAAAAATTCCAACCAACCAGCAGAAAAATTGGATTGGATTTTCCACGGATGAGGCGAGGCGAGCGATTCGGATGATTGCAGGGGAAGACTTTCAAGCAGGGTTAATTCGACTTCCACTCCTCCCGATGTGCCAATGAATCGCCGAGAGGCAATCGCGTTAGTCGAATCAATGGGCTGGCCAACTCCTCCTCGTTCATCGTGCTATATGTGTCCAAACCACAACGATTCAGAGTGGCGAGATTTGAAAAAAAATTACCCACTGGAATTTGCAATGGCGTGTGACCTCGAAAGGGAGATTCAGCAAAAAGATGAGTTTTGCTTTTTTCACAAATCTTGCAAACCACTCAATGAAGTGGATTTCACTTTGCCAGAAGACCTATTCGACCGAGCGTGTTCAAGCGGAGGATGTTTTACATGACAGAACAGCAGATTTGGTTGGCGACATTGGCAAAAGGGATGATTCCCGAGAAGTTCGGCGGATCGATGGTTGAATACTTTGATGGCAAGCTTCGACTGCCTCATTCGACGCGCTACCCAATGTACATCGCCGAGGAGTCGCCGTGGCTGATTGAGCCGATGAGAGCCATTGGCGAACCGGGAATCAAGCGTGTGGACGTCCGTGGGCCTGCTGGCGCGGCAAAGTCATTGATTGGCGAGATGCACATCGCGTGGACGATTGACAATGAGCCTGGACTCTACTACTACGTCCACCAGTCTGATCCCGATGGCACAGATGCAATGGAGGATCGAATCTTGCCAATGCTTCAAGCCAATGACTTTTTGGCAAGGAAGCTTCCCAATGATCGTCACAAGCAACGGATTGCCAAGATCGTGTTTCCGCACATGAGTCTGTACTGCGTTGGAGCAAATATGTCATCGGCGCAAAGCAAGCGCGTCAAATATTTGACGATGGAAGAACCGCATATGTACAAGCCGGGAATGATGACCGCTTTTGAGAAGCGATGCGAAGGGGTACGGAATGCAAAAATTTTAACCCTTTCCACCGGGAGTGTCCTCGGCGACGAGTCAGACGCTGCCTACCAGTCTGGCACTTGTGAGGAGTGGCAAGTACCGTGTCCGCACTGCCGTCAGTTTCAACGCATGATTGACAGCAGAGATCGACTGATCTTTGAGCGGTCGCCAGAGACCATCACCGAGAATGGTGAGTACATCTGGAATCGGATTCTGCCAACCGTCAGGTACAACTGCGAGCATTGCGGATTGGACTGGCCGAGTGACGAATCAAGTCGCCGCTCTCAAGCTCAACTTGGCAGATATGAGGTGACCAATCCCAACGCTCCGGCAAACCATCGCTCATTTCATTGGGAGGCCGTAGCTGTGCATTATTTCAACCTTGGTCAAATACTCATGGAGAAGCTGAAAGCGTCAACAGCAGCCAAAGCGGGGCAAATTGAGCCACTCAGAGATTATATGCAGAAGCGACGAGCGTTGGCATGGGATGAATCTCCCGCTGACAGTGAGGCAAATATTGAGTTTGACCGAATCAAGGGTGCGTATTTGAAGCGAGAACCATTCGATGGCGAGATCGGGCGTTTTCTGTGCATTGACAACCAAGCAGGACGAGCCAGCAAAGGTGAGGGCGCTCATCGATGGTACGTCTGCCGAGCATTCGGGCAGTCCGAATCCCGCATCATTGACGAGGGTCGAATCGTCACTTGGGAGGAGTTGGAGGAACTGCGGATCGAACTTGGCGTTGAACCTGGGCGAACACTTGTGGACATTGCATTTGACACTCAAGCCGTGCAAGAGGTGTGCGTTCGGTACGGATGGCAGGGTCTGTGGGGCGATTCGACCAATCGCCGCGAGTTTCCGCATCACGAAAATTTTAATGGCCAGCGGATCGTTCGCAAATATCCATTCTCCTCGGTCAACGTAGGTCATGTAGGCATTGGCAAAGGAGGCAAGGTGCGTCAATCCAGATATTTTTTCTGGGCGCAACAACCAATCAAGAATATGTATCACCGGATGCGTGGCGGCATGAGTACCTACAAATTTACCGCTCCGCAAAATGTCTCGGTCGAGTATCAGAAACAGACCAGCGTCGAGTTTAAGCGGCAGGAGGTGGACAAATCTGGACAGAAAAAGTGGTCTTGGACAGTGTCAAAAGGTAAAGCAAACCATTTGCTTGATTGCGACCAGATGTGTCTGGTAAGCGCCCTGCTTGACGCAAGACTGCGCTCAGTATTGTTCACCACAGGAGATTCGGCAATGGAGGAGGTGGAAGCTAATGTTGCAGAGTTATAAAATTCATGGTAGCCATATTCTATATGGCAGTCAGACAATTGTTGGTTGGATGCACAGTCACAGAACTAAATGAAATTCGTGCTGCGGCATTATCTTGTATCGTTGCTAATGCGGTTCGCGGAATTAGCTATTCCATCGCGGGAAGACAGTTTACCTTCCCGAGTTTGGAGTCTGCGGCGGGAATGCTCCAAGAATGCAACTTTGCACTTGGATTGTTGAATGGAACAAGGTCTATGAATGTTCGTGCAAACTTTAATCCATCCATTGGCAAAGGAACATCCTAGCATGAAACCATCACTACTTGACCGAGCAATCGGAATCATCTCGCCAATGGCGGGAGTTCGGCGTCTTGCCGCTAAACGATTGCTCCATGAGTTCAAGTACGATGGGGCAACATTCACCAATCGCAGGTCAAACGGCCCAGCACAGATTGCTCCAAACTCATTTCAAGTTCAGCGTGATCGATTGCAATTGCTCCGCGAGGCAACAGACCTAGAAAACAACTTTGCCCCAGCAAAGGTTCTCAACCGCAAGTACGCTATGTACGTTGCGCCTGTTGGGTATCATGCCCAGACTGGCGATTCTCTATTGGACGCAGATATTGAGCGTTGGCTAAACAATGAGTGGTTCCCTCATTGTGACTCGGCAAACCGAGGAGTTGATTTCTTTCGCCTGCTTGAGTTTGGCGTCCTCGGAATGAACCGAGGTGGCGATTATGGATGGGCGTTTGTTCGTCCCGGCAGTGACCCATCAATGAGCTACGAGGAACTCATTCGCTTGCCATTTCGCATTCAAGCGGTTGAACCTGATCGCCTTGGTGGAGTCTATCAAAATGTGGTGTCCGAGGACTATGTCAGCGGAGTCTGTATTGGCGAAAATGGTGAACCTGTGGCATTCCGGGTGTTCCGCCGAGGCATGGCGGCAGGTCAGTATACCGATCCAATTGACGTTCCCGCTTCTCAGTTCGTCCACTACACCGACCCAATGCAGGTTGACGCTTACCGAGGAGTCAGCAAGCTGGATGCCGCCGTGGCAAACCTGCGCGATCTTTACGAGTTGATTGAGTTTACCAAAGGAAAATCAAAGCTCGCTAGCGCATTGACCATCTTTACAAATTCTATTGGCGCATCCGCTGGATCAGGATCAATGGATGGATACGCTTCCACGCATTTTGACAACCAGCAGACTGGTCTGCAGCAGGACATTCAATACGGCCAAATCAACCATCTACCTGCTGGTCAAGACATCAAGTTTCCAGACTCTGCATCTCCTGGAGCAGAGACGCAGTACCTCATGCAACTCCTCCTCAAGATGACTTGCATGAGCTACAACCTGCCCTACTCGTTTGGGTTAGATGCAACCAACCTCGGTGGTGTCTCAAGTCGCCTTGAGAGTGAGCAGGCCAAAGCTGAATTCACTCGCGGTCAGCGTGTCCTTTCTCCATTGGCGCATCGCATGAAGGATGCCGCCCTGATTGATGCTGTGGCAAAGGGCATCTTCCCAACATCCGTTTTGGATCGGATGTGCTTTGGCAGATGGTCTTATCGTCCGCATCCTCAACCTGACATCGGCAAGGAAGCAAATGCCAATATGAACCTGTACCAAAACGGATTGCTCAATCCCATGAGCTACTGGACTGAGGACGCTAAAGACCCAGAGAAGGTTGCTGATGACATGGTTCGTTGGGCAAAAATCAAACGCGATAAAGCTGCCGCCGCCGGGTTTGCTGTTGAAGACATTTTTGGTGCTGGAATGGCTCGACCTACCAACATTTCTCAGTCCGAGTCTTTATCAACTTCCATTGTCCCAGACCCATCGCAAGTCCCTGCACAATGAAGCCTCCAGACTACATTGCAAGCGCGGCACGAAAGGGGCTTGACTTCCTTAAGCAGGGATTCGGTGGAGATGGATTGACAGATGGTACAAAATCCGCCGCCAGAAGCATGGCAGGTGGATCAATCTCTGACGAAAAGATCATCCTTGCAAATGCTTGGGGCGCAAGACATTCGGTTGATCTTCAAGCTAGCAAGAACAACGATGCGTCAAACAAAGACTACCCAGGAGCAGGAGCAGTCGCTCACTTTCTGTGGGGAATCAATCCGCTAAATCCAGAACCCGCAAGAGACTGGTTTAAGCGACAAGCCGAAAAAATTAAGGAAGCAAAAAAACTAAGCAGCAACAAATTGGAGGGAATTTCAAAACCGATGTTTTTAGAACAAATTGACACCGAGGCACTCGTCGATGAGAACGACAGCACCATTCACAGCGTCTCACTAATCTCACTTGGGGAAGCTAAGGGACATCGATCCGATAAGACTGGCGCAAAAGTGTTCGTTGATAAAACCACCTTGGAACAAGTCTATCAGTGCTGTAAATCCTGCGGGACGATCAAGGTCAAGGTTGATCACGGCAGTGGAGTTTTCTCCACCATTGGCTATGTAGACCAGTTTACGCTGGAAGATTCGCGAGTCATCGGCGATCTGCACATCTATGACAGCGAAGAGGAGTCGCCAAAGATATTTGAGATTGCCAGAAAAAATCCATCGCACATGGGATTATCCCTTGAATTCCTTGGAATAGATGAGGAAATGAATGGAAGATGCATGGCAAGATGTGATGAAGTTATTACTGCTGCATTGGTAAGTGATCCTGCGGCAAACAGTTCGCTATTTTTCTCATCCAAAGAGGGTGTTGACATACACAAACAATCTGCTAAAACAATAACAACTAATAAGAATATGAAGTTTGAAACATCTACTGATCCTGAAGTGAAGCCCGAAGCTAAAATGGCAGAGGGTGATCTCGCTGCTATGTTTGCCGCTCACATGGCTGAATATGCTGAGTTTAAAAAGTGCATGGCAAAAGATTATCCCATCAACGACACTGCCAACGGGTCTGCTCCTGTTGTGGAAGACCCAACCATTGATCCTGTTGTCAAAGGTAAAGCCGTGATGGAAGACCCGGCACTAGTCATTGACAAGGACACTGCTGCTGAAGCGGCTAAGGAAACGGAGCTTAAAAAAGCCGCTCAACTCGGTGCGGAACTTGCGATCAAAGCGTTCGCTTCAAAAATGGGAATTCACCTTCCTTTCGCTGGCGCATCGACTATGCCAACGAAAAAGAATTTTGCTGAAATTGTTGAGTCCGAGACTAAGCGTTTCGACGGAGACAAGACCAAAGCAATGATTCACTGCATCAAGACCTATTCTGCGGAATACGCGGAATCCCGCAATGTCCGATAACAATCAACAAATTAAATAACTCAAATTTATGGCTTCACAAAACGACAACGGATTCCGATCCTTCATTGCCAGTCCAGCAATCTCCGCATTCCTTGTGGTAGATGTGCTTGCTGATGGCTCAATTAGTCCTGCCGCTGGCGGGGTAACTCAGGGCATCGGCGTCCTGCAACAAGACTGCGCTGCTGGTGGATATGGTCAAGTCAAACTCTTCACCGCTCCCGGCACGTTTATGGCTCAAACTACTGTGCTTGTTACCGCAGGCAATCTTTACGCTATCGCCACGGGCGGATACGCAACCACGGTCACTGCAAGCACTTATCCTTTTGCGCTTCAAGCGCTCGCGTCTGGTGCGATCAGTTCCACAATTGAATTCGCTGGCAAACTCTAACAATCAACGCAACACTTTACTATTTAACTACTTATGCCCTACACAAATGCACAAGCAACGCCTCGTTCCGACATTTACGCGCTCGTCCAACAGGCCAACGCAGATTTCGGCAAGCTTTTTATTGGAGACCTCGTCCTTCCAGTAAAACCTGAAGATGTTCGCCGAGGAATTTACCTCAAGGCAAACCTCGCCAACGCTGAACTCCTCAACGCCGACGCGCAAGCTCGCGAAGGTGGCGCAGGCTACAATCGCGTCAATCGCCGCTTTGACACCGACACGTTCGACTGTCAAGAGTACGGACTTGAGTCTGTAGTTGATGACAGTTACGAAGCTGAAGTTGAGCGCTTTATGAATCTCGAGGCTACTGAGGCGATGCTCCTTGAGCGTTCGCTTCGCATTAGCTACGAAGCTCGCGTTGCAGCCGCAATTATCAACACCACCACGTTCGACTCTACCGATGCGGTTGTAAACTACACGCAGGCGTTAACTGATACTACTGATCCCGCAAACGATATCGATGCGGCTAAGACTTTGTTGCTCAAGCGTGGTATCATTGCCAATGCAGTGATCATGTCGCAGAACGTCTTCAATCGCGTTCGCCGGGCTAAGTTGATGCAGAACCAAATCTACGGCGTTGTCCCTCGGACGGCAAATCAACGCGCCTTGCCAAATGAGCAGGACGTTGCGCAAGCACTCGGAGTGGAAACTCTCTACATTGGCAAAGCGCCTAAAAACACCGCTGGCAAGGGACTTGCGTTCTCCGGCGATTTCATCTGGGGAAGCACTCACATCTGGGTTGGTCAAGTTTCTGGTGGCGAGTACACCGCTGGCGGAGTTGGGCGGACGATTCAATGGAGCAAAGATACCACTGGTCTCTTCACTCCCGAGACCTACCGCTCTGATGAGCGCCGATCCAACATCATGCGTGTTCGGCAGACTGTATCTGAAAAAATCATTGACTCTTCTGCTGGCACGTTGATCAAGACGTACTGGTCAGCGTAAAAACTTAGAGGGGTTGGTTCATCGGGAGTCAAGCAGAAATGCTTGACTCCCTTTGTTTTTTAGGCATTCTATCCGTATTGACTTATGAATAAAAAAGATCGTCCATTAATCGCGTTATCCGTAATCGTTGGAAATGAAGCAGATGTGCTCGAGCGATTCATTCGATCATTTGCTCCAGCGGTGGATACCGCGGTATTCACATTTGCTCGTGGCAATCTTCCAAGGGACGGAGGACAGGAAATTATTGAGCGAGTATGCGCCGAGGTTGGATTGCCATTCAAAATCCTGTGGTACACCAATGAGGTGGATTTTGATCATGTGGACAACTTTGGCAAGGCTAGGCAACTCGGATGGTCTGCCGCCGAAAAGACAAAAGCAAAGTATTTGATGTGGGCAGACTGCGACGACATCCTTGATGAGGGAGCTATTGAGCCTCTGCGCTCATCCGCGACCGATGGCAAGTACGATATGTTCATCTGCCCGTACAACGTGCGCGGCGGCGTTGTAGTGCAACAGCAAGTGCTTCGTGAGCGAGTAGTGCGGAACAACAAGAAAAGCTACTGGCGCTACGCCATCCACGAGCAATTGGGATTCAAGAAGCAGGCGACATATACAATCCTCCGAGATGTCATTTTCTGGCATCGACCATTAGCAACTAAAAGCGGTGGGCGCGACCGAAACGCAAACATTCTTTCAAGAGAGGTGCAAAATGCATCGCGAAATTATTTCTACCTGCATCAAGAGGCGTTTGAAGGAAGGCAAGTTGCTAAGGCAAAGACATTTGGTCAAGCGGCGCTGAATTGCCCAGGGTTAGGCGTCCTAGAGCAATACGAGATCCTGCTCAATCTCGCTCAGTGCGAGGATGGACAAATCTCAAAGAAGTATGCCGCTGAAGCATTTGCGGTCATGCCGGATCGCCGGGAGGCATTGGCACTGCTTTGTTCATACGCTATCGTGGACAAAAATTACCCAAAGGCAATGCAGCTTGCTACGGTGATGATTGGCATTCCAAAACCTGCACAAAGCTACTGGTGTCTAAATCATTTGTGGTACGCATGGAGAGGCACAGAACTCTTTGCTCAATGTCTCCGGCTGACTGACGGTGAAATCGATGTATTTGAGAAGACCTACTTTGGAGAAGGAGGGCCAACCTTTTCAATCATCTACGCATCAGAATCCGCCTACATGATCGGATTGCAAGCTAGGGAGGCATGGCTAACAAACGCCGAGTACGCAAACAAGGTAGAGTGGATTTTTACGCTCAAGGACAGCGACAACGAGGCTTTGGAGATGTACAAGGGATTCCGCCATCAGATCTGCCAAAAAGACTCTACAATCGCCGAATTGCTCGTTGGCGGAGCAAGACTTGCCAGAGGGAAGATTATCATTCCAGCATCTGACAACATTGTGCCAAAAGATTTGTGGGACACATGGATTTATAAAAACGTCACAATACCAGAAACTCAAGATTTCCTTCCAAATATTGTGGAAAAAAACAAGCTTCCCAATGTTTACAGTGTGATTGACAAGAGTCAGAATTTGAGTAACATTCCAACGTGAGTCTAAGCAGTTATCTAGCACAAGATTTGGCAGGGGTTTTCAAATACGATCTCCCTCGGACGGCGATTGTCATTAGCAATGGAATCAGCACTACCTACACTGTATTGCTGAACGACATGAGTGAGGATGAGATTGATGACTTTGGTGGCCCGATGATCAACATGGGACAGATCATTCATTTTCTAGCGTCAGACCTTCCTGGGCTTGAGCCGGGAGACACGCTTTACATTCAAGATTTAGACGAGCAAGGGAAGATCGGGGATAAGATTAATCGCAAGAAAATTGTCATCAGCACAACGATTTCCGCTGACGGCAACGAGTTAATCGTGAGGGTAAGGGGCGCTTAACATGATCACGAACAACGTCATTTCGCTGGCAGAGCAAGCTATTTCAAGCCTGCTCATCACCAATTTAAAGTCTACGGTTGCCAAGGATCAAGTCTACATCAGCGACAACGACGAGATTAAGCAACCGATGCCATATGTCATTGTTCACGCCGAGTCTGCCGAGGAGCAGGTGACGCCTGGGTGTGGGCTTTACCTTGTGCAAATAAAGGTGATGTTTCGCAGTCATGTGAAGGAGACATCAACCGATCAACGGACGGATGTGGTCAACGCACTAAACAACATGGCGTACACATCTCCGGCGTCTGCATTGTCGGCAACTACAGGATTCCATTGCCACGGATTTGTCCCAGCATCGGGATCAATGATAGTT
>Ga0209829_10002649_pt1 | contig 13486 bp, 12 predicted proteins | sample C_140205_EF_Meta_FD_187311 | JGI IMG/M metagenome (GOLD analysis project Ga0209829, IMG submission 187311) | Freshwater microbial communities from Lake Croche, Canada to study carbon cycling - C_140205_EF_MetaG (SPAdes) (version 2) | ecosystem: Environmental > Aquatic > Freshwater > Lake...
TCTTGTCACCACAAGAGACAAGATGAAATCTTGTCACCACAAAGAGAGGTGAGGTGGGGCCACTTGAATTGTGGCTGCAAGTCTTCCCATGTGGCTGCACGTTTTCCCATGTGGCTGCAAGTTTTCAACTTGCAGGATCGACACGATGAAATCTTGTCACCACAAGAGACACGATGAAATCTTGTCGCCACAAAGAGAGGCGAGCCGGGCACTGGTGTCGATCATGCCGCAGGGCTACGACAGGCTCCTCTCGCCGCAGGAGCTGGCCGATCTCGTGGCCTCAGATCTACACCACGACAACGCCGTCCTCCGCCATGTCGCGGGCGTGGTAGCTCGACCGCACCAGCGGACCCGAGGCGACTTTCTTAAACCCCATGCCCTGTGCCAGTGAACCCAGTTCGTCGAACTCCTCCGGCGGCACGTACCGCTCAACCGGCAGCGAGTCGAGCGTGGGCTGGAGATACTGCCCAAGCGTGAGAAAATCCACGCCGTGGTCGAGCAGGTCGGCGAAGGTATCCAGCAGTTCGTCGCGAGTCTCGCCCAGGCCCAGCATGAGGCCACTCTTGGTCTTCACCGTCGGCATGATGGCCTTGGCGTCGGCCAGCAGTTGCAGCGTCCACGGATAATGGCTCTTGCGGCCACGCACGGTGCGATAGAGGCGGGGCACCGTCTCCGTGTTGTGGTTGAAGACGTCGGGGCGGGCCGCCATCAACTGACGGAGGGCGCCGTCCTTGCCGATGAAGTCCGGCACGAGCACCTCGACGGTGGCGCCCGTAGCCGCACGCACCGCTTCCACCGTCCTGCGGAAGTGCTCGGCACCGCCGTCGGGCAGGTCGTCCCTTGTCACGCTCGTGATCACCACGTGCCGCAGCCCCAGCCGCTTCGCTGCTTCAGCCACCCGCTCGGGCTCGTCCAATTCAAGCTCCTCCGTCTTGCCCTTGGGCACCGAGCAGAAGCCGCAGGGGCGCGTGCATACGTTGCCAAGGATCATGAACGTGGCCGTGCGGGCCGACCAGCACTCGAGCCGGTTGGGACACTTCGCGGAGGAACAGACAGTTTCGAGGCCGAGTTCGGCGATCAGGTGGGCGGTTTCCCCATGGCCGCCACCGGGCTCCAGGTTCCGACGCAGCCACGGCGGCAGCCGACGCGCGGGCGGCTGCACGACTCCGGCCGCGGCGGTGTCATCCACGGTGATGATCGGCAGGAAAACGGGGGATGATGCCATGAATTTATCCGACACGGCTGCGTCGCTCCGATGTGCCACGGCCGGACTCCCGCAACGGCACGGGAAAGCCAGACTGGATGTGTGATCCTGGGAAGCCGAAGGCGTCGACGATGTGCTCCACGACCGCCGCCCGTGCCTCGGGCATGCGAACCCGTCGCTGCACGTCGGCTTCCAGCGAACCCATCGTATGCGGTCCGGGGCCGGCAGCGACAGGCGCGGCTTTCACCCGACGTTGGAGCTCGAGAGCAGGCTGGATATTGAGGAATCCGCCGTGCCAGACGACGCCCTTCCGCACGGCCACGCCGATGGCTGCCAGCAGGCCCGTGCGGCCGAAGATCCCGTGTGCTCCTGAATCGCGGGCCGCACCACATCGCAAGCCGCGAACGGCCCCCTCCAAGCCCGTCTCCAGGAGTTCTAGGTAGCTGCCGACCGCATGCTGCCCAAGCCCCAGATCATGGAGCGCCGCAAACAGCGCGATCCCGATCTGTCCGGGGCCGTGCAGCACAGCACCGCCTCCCCGGCCCACGAATCGCACCTCGAGGCCGTGCGACCTGAGCTCGTCGTCGGAGAGATCGATGTCGGCCCGCGAGCCAAGCCTGCCGATTGTGATCGACGGCTCAAGATCGTAGAGCACAAGCGTTGGCGGTCGGCCAGCCGGTTCCGACACTTCCCAGGCCAGCCGTTCGGCCATCGCTCCGTAGGCCTCGAGGCCGATCCGGCCTGCCAGCCAGACGGAAACCGCCCGGCGCGGACTGCCGCGTGCGATGCTGCCCTGCGGCTTGGATCGTAAGGGTGTGATGCGGCGTGCGTTCATGGAATTCCTTTGTATCATCGCCCGCCGCACCCGATCGCGCCGGCGGCGGCCCTACTCTTTTGCCAGTGCCGCATGAAGGGCGTCCCAGGACAGCGGGCTCCAGGGAATCGACTCCGGCAGCCGGCCCGAAGACTGCCCGGCTTCGGCCCGCTCGAGACCACGGTCAACGGCGGTTCCCAGGTGGTCGAGCCACGCCGGCACCTCCACTCCCGATCCGCTTGCCAAGCCCAGAAAGGCCTCGGCCCGCTGCTCCAGCCGCACGCCGGCCCCGGCCGGGCCGCCGGTCAACAGTTCCGACACCGCGGGATCGACCAGTGCCTCCAACTCGTCCTGCTCCAACGCCATCGTGAACGGTCGTCGCACGCGGTCGGCCACGCTCGCCAGCCGCACACCCCAGTGCGTCTCCAGCTTCGCGAGCCGCTCGGCGAGGCTCACGGCCGTGTCGCGGGTCTCGTCGCGCATCCGGCCGCGCCACGCCTCGGCCGCCGCCACCGCGCCGCGCCGAGCCAGCACCCGGTGCGCCATGTTCACCGGCCGCAGCGTCCATGCGATGCGGTCATGCTCCGCCTTGATCCGCAGGAAATCGAGAAGCACGTGCAGGCACTCGCCCCGATCCGACTGCGTGGTGGTGGAATTCCAATCGCGATACTCCGGATGGTTTTCCGCAACGCACTCCAGCACCAGCCGCAGGCGGGCCGCCGCCTGCTTGATCGGCAGCACGCCACTGGAGAGGTCGTCGATCAGCTTCACGGGCCGGCGCGCGGGCCCAGGCGCATCGGTGGGATCAAGATAGGCCGGCTCGCCTGCGGCGCGGTCCACGAGCTGTTCGAGGTAATGCCGCACGCCGCCACGGAGAATCCCGCGCAGCGAGGATGGCGCGAGCAGCTGCTGCGTGAACAGCCCCGCACCGTACCGCTCGACGAACTCCTGAATCGCGGCAAAGTCATTTTCGTCGCGCAGCCGTTCCAGCACCGACAGCCGTAGCTGACGGGCATGCGTCGTCCATGTGTCGAGCAGCCGAGGCACCAGCAGCGACAGGCCGTCGAGGATCCGCTGCGTTGCCACGGCTGGCTCCGTGGGCTCGCTCTCTCGAGTGGGATGGGGAGGGAGGCCCTTCGCCACGAGGGCGTCTTGCGCCTCGTCGGAAATCGGTAACGGCAGGCCTGGCTCCGGGGCGGAAGCGGTCTCCACGATCCGTTCCACCAGCGACTTCGTGGCCGCTTCAAAAACGCGGTCGAATTCGCTCACGCTTGCCGCTCCGCGCGGCCGCCGGCTCTCGAGTGCCTTGGCGAGTTGCACGATATCGGCGGTCTCGGCCACCAGCCCCAGCCGTGGCAGGCAGGCTGCCAGCCGCTCCATGAGCCGCTCGCGGCTCCGTGCCCGCACGATCCGATCGGGCCGTCCGCCCCGCGACAGCGGCACGTACAGCACCACCTTGCCGACGAGCCTGCTCCGCACCAGAGCCAATTGCTCGCGGGCCGCAGCCGCATCGCCTGCCAGGATCGCCGCGAACAGCCGGCCAACGCTGCCCCGGCGGCGCAGCGATTTCTCGAGGCGTTTCGACCGCGGCCGTTTTGGAGGCCTAGCCCCCTGCACTCGCGCTGACAGCATCCAGAGTGTTTCGCTGGCCTGTACCGCCGCTTCGATCATCTGCTCCGCGGCCGAGTCGCGGTGCCATCGGAGCTTGTCGAACTCGGTGGGCGACATGCCCGGCGGCGGCGTCGCATCCCGGGCGGCAACAGCCGCTGCGGCGCGGACCAGCGCCCGGCGCAGCCGCCGCACCGCGTGCCGCCAGCCGATCACCGAATCGATCTCGGCCGGTGTCGGCTGCGTCGCGGAGGCTGCATCGATCGTGCACCACGCCACCACCGCTTCCTTGACCAGCCGAAACACGCCCGTCATAAACTCCGCCGCTTCCTCAACCGCCACCACACCACCCAGCGTCGTCGTGCTGCCTCCGTCCATGTCGAGCATCCCCCCATCGACGCCGTCGTCGGTGGAGTCTCGCCAGACCATCGACTCGTAGGCGGAGGCCACGCTCTCCTCGCCATCCGTCTGCTCGTCGTCGAAGTCGTTCCGCCGGCCCTCGTCGTCGCCCGCAGCCGCACGCCCCGATTTCCGTTCATCGCCCGGCTCGCGGCCGGTGGCAGCCCCCTCGATCACGTCCGCCACGCCGCCCGTGTTGGCTTCGACAAGATCGATGAACCGGCGCACGCGGGAACGGCCCGCCTCGGATCGATCGGCGAAGGCCCGAGTCATCCAGCGGGTGGCCTCCCCCAGCCAGACGTTGCCCGACCGGTCGATCGCCGGGCCCTCCAGCAACGAGGCCCAGTGCACCAGCAGCCCCATGGCACCGTCGAGATCCCCTTCGTGCAACAGCGCATCGGTGGCCTGTGCGTGTGTTCTGGGCGAGGAAAACGACGCCACCTCCTGCCTCCAGAAACCTGGCGGCGGTGGCAGGGGCGCGGTCTCTCGCCGGCGCGCCAGCGCCGCGATCACCTCGCGGGCGGAATCGCGAACCTCAATGCCTGAGAGATGCGGCACGCCCGACACCGTGGTGGTGGCAAAGCGATCCCACCACGCGCCCAGTTTCTCGAGGGCTGCCGCCGCCCGGGCTGCCGTGTCAGGCGGGCCGTCGAGGCCGGTCTGCCGCCACACCGCGGCATAGCCGTCGAGGATCGCGCCCGTCATCGACACCAGCTCGTCCACACGCGGGTCAGAAAGACTTTCCCCTCCGGGTTCGTGCAAGGGAAACTGACCGCCTAGGCCGAGGATGTTCCAGGGATCAACCGCCGCTCCGCAGCCCACCGCACGCATGAGCAGTCGGCCGGCGGCGTCGAGGTGATCGAGCGCCGCTTCGGGGGCGTGGGTGGCGGTGTCGGCCTCGCGCAGTGACTGCTGTGCCGCCACCACCTCGCTGGTGATTCGGGCTGCCATACGGGCCGACGCAGCAGGCACCATGCCGGCCATCCGCTCGGCGGCCTCCGCCCGGCCGAGCCGCGCCAGGGTGGCCGCCAGCGCCACGCTCTCCACCTGCCGCGCCCGCCGGCCAGCCAACAGGCTGTTGATGTGGCGTCGCACGCCGCCGAACGGCTGTCGCAGGCGACTCGTCTCTTCATCCAGCCGCTGCTGGTGATCCTGGGGAAGATGCGTCAGAAACCAGCGGTAAAATTCATCGCGATACCCCGCGATCCGCGGCAGCAGATCGGCCAGCGACATCCCGGCGGAGAGGGCTCCCGGCCCATGACCGGAGAGTCCCGAGGCCATCAGCATCACGCCCGCAAGCACGGCCGCCGACTCGCGCCGCAGCTGCGACTGTCGCTCGGGAGTCTGGTCGGCCAGCGACGCGACCGCTGTCTCGGGCCATGACAGGATGCCGTCGAGGGTGGCCTGCTGCACGACCATGCGGCGATAGAAGCCCTGTCCATCGATCCGGCTGGGATCCCACAGACCGAAGAGATAGTTGGGGCGGCTCGCTGCGGGGTGGAGAAAATCGAATGCCCTTGGATCGAAGGCGAGTTCCTCGAGAAACGCCACGTCGAAGTCGGCCTGCCGCGTGAGCCGTTCGGGTGCCTGCTGGAGAATCGCGATGGCATCATCGACGAGCCGGCGATAACGCCCATGCGCAGCGCCGGCGCCGCCGATGAAGAGCGGGATCGGTCGGACCCGCTCGTGCGGATAGGGCTCCGAGAGCTGGTCATTCTCCAGCACCGCCACAGGCCGCCAGCCCACGTAGTCGTTGAGCCTGCCGATCGCCTCCCGCACGATGCCGTCAGGATCGTCTTCCTCCGCGTCGGCAGCGAGCACGGCCTGCGTGGCGGCCATCAGGAAGAAGGGCCGCTCCAGCGCCCCTGGCGGCTGATGCTCCAGCAGATCGCCATGGAAATGGCGGTAGGCCGGCAGCAGCCGGGCAAAGACGATGTCGAGCACGGCCCGGGCCTGTGTGGTGTCACGAAAGGCAGGCTCTGTCGCAGCCAATCCCGCCAACCGCTCCACAAGCACAGCGGCCACACGGGCTGCCGCGTCGGGCCGCTCCGTGACGGGCCCATCGGCCCCGTCAGCGGGCTCCACTGCCGCGAACAGGTCGTTCATCGCCCGCCAGACCGCCGGATCAAAAGCCCCGGAAGAAAAGTTGACGTAGCCCAGCACCAGCGAAGCGGGGTCGTTCAGTCTTGTGATCGTGGAATCCTGCCGCATCAACAATCCGCCTCTATGTCTTCGATCAAGCTTTGATCAAGCCTCGATCAAGGTCGCGTCATATCCCTTGGCCTTTTCCACCCGAAGCCCCCCCGGGGGGATCTCCGGGCTGCTCCGCACCCGAAATCGAAGCCGCGGAGGCTCGTGCCGGCCTGCGCGAGGCGAGCCACTGCCGCAGGTTTCGACTTCCACGTTTCCAAGGCCTGATCGGACCGGCGAGTTTAGCATTCTCGCGGCCTCGATTTCGTGAGCTAAGCTTACAAAGCCCGTTCCCAGGGCCCTTCCCCCCATCGAACCCACGGCCATGCTTCCCTCGCTCCGTCGCTGCCTGACGCTGCTGGCGGTGGTATCCACGTCGCTCACGCCCGCTGTGGCCCCGGCCCAGTGCTGCCTTGCCGGCACTGCGGCAGACGAATTCACGGCAGATCGGGTGGGCCTGGTGCGGGAGTGGATCGTCCAGATCCCCTTTGTTGCCAGTGGATGGAGCCTCGAACACGTCGTCATCGGAAACGGCCTCGTCGTCGCGCAGTGCAGCGATGGCACCGTGCACGCCATCCAATCCGCTCCCATCGGCGGAAAGCCGTCTCCTACTGCCGTAGGACTTGTCCCCGGGACGCCTTTGCCAGGCTCATTGCTCTGGTCGCAGCGGGTCGGCGGGATCGGCGGACCTTCCACGCCTGCCGGCATCGGCTCGGATCTGGTCACCGTGGGCCGCGATCGCGGTCTCTACGGATTGGAACGATCAACCGGCCTGCCCCGCTGGCACCGCCCGTTGGGGCAGAGCCTGCTGTCCGGCCAGGGAGTGATCGACAACTGGGTGTATGCCCCCAGTCCTGACAGGACCGTGATCCGGTTTCCGACCAACCCGCTGCGGCAGCCATCTCTCGCGGCAGACAGCACCGAGGCCGGACCGAAAACTGCCAAGCAAAAGTCCGGCAAGGCGGTCGCCGCCAAGGGAAAGAAAAAACGCAAGCGGGCAGAGAGCCTCGACCCCCTGGCAATCACTGGCGGCGGCCGTGCTGTTGGCATGGCACCTGTTCAACTGGCGGAGGGCGTGCTCTGGTGCACCTCAGACGGCCTGCTCGTCGCCCTCGAGCCGACCGAACTGGAGTGGCGAAGGCGTGAGTTTTCCCTTGAAAATCCACCTGCAGGCCCGCCCGTGGTGCGTGACCGCAGCATCTTTGCCGCCACCGCGACGGGCGACCTGGCGCGGATCGACCTCCCCGACAGCCTGAAAGAACTGCGGCTCGTCTGGAACACGGTGCTTCCTGGCCCACCCGCTTCAGGGCCGTTCCTGGAAGACGACGTGATCGTGATATCGCTCGGCGAACTCGGCATTGCGGCCTATTCTGCCGAGACCGGCACCCAACTGTGGCAAACCTGCATGATCGGAAGCATCCGCGCCGTCGGCGGCGGCCGCATCTGGTGCATCGACGAGGTTGGGCGTCTTGCATCCCTCGACACCGCCGACGGCTCTCGCCGCGAGGTGTTGTGCCTCGGACCGTTCACGCTGCCTGTGGTCAACGAACTGTCCGACCGGCTGCTGCTCGCCTCGCCATCAGGCATGCTCGTGTCGCTGGCGCCGCGTGGTGGCACCGCGACCGCCAAGGCGGCTGCCGCGACTGCCAAGGCGGCTGCCGCCGTCACCGACCCCGCTGCACCGGCACGCGGGCCTTCGGATGCTGGCACCACGCCTCGGCCATGAGGGCGTAGAGTTCGTGGTCGTAGCGGTTGAGCCGGTGCGGATCCTGGAAGAAACACTCGCTGCTCACCGCAAAAAACTCCCCGGCGCCCTCGGCTGCATACTCGTCGAAGGCGACAAATCTACCCTCGTCGAGCGCCTCCGCAAACCGCTCCTGGCACGCAGCAATGCCGCGTATCCACTCCCGCCTCGATGCTGCGGAGGCCAGCGGAGGGATGCCGTCGATCTCGCCATCCAGCATGTCGATGGCGTGGGCGCACTCATGGATCACCACGCTGCGTGGTCCGTCGCGCATCCTGCCCCCATCGACCACACGCGGCCATGAGAGCACCATGCTGCCGCCGTTCCACGTCTCGCCCAGCCGCGGCTCCTGCCACTGCAGTTCGCCACCGCCTTCCAGTGGCGTCGATCGCGGCCCGAGGTAGTCGCCGGGATAGACCAGCACCGACTGCAGTCGGTCGAAGCATTCATCGGGCATGCCCAGCACGATCAAGCCGGCCTGACCAGCGATCGTCAGCCGGATTTCATCGGTGATCTCGAGGCCGCCGCAGCCCTCAAACCGTTTCTCGGCGACAAACACCGCCACCCATGCCCGAAGCTGCTCCCGTTCCTCTTCTCCGAGCCACTGCATCTGCTTGACGTTCCGCGACAGCATGTCGCTCCACGCAGCGGGCCATGGCCGCTCCCGGAGCTTGCGGCGTCGTCGCGAACGCAGCCAGCCAAACATCGGAGCACGCGAAAAAGGGAGGCGGATATCACGGGGGGCGGATCGGCCGCCATCCTACAACCCCGTCCGCCACTCCATGCGAGGCCGTGGCTGGCTCGTTTCAGTCTGCATTAAGGATGCAACGGCATCCGACGGGCGAACAGGTCAAGGGCCAGGATCAGGCAGCCGGTCGATACGGCGATAAACGACAGCAGCAGCATCGCCGTGTAGACGTTCATGGGCGGGCGTGTGGAACCAGACTCGGAATCGTCGGCCATTGGGGCGTGGGGGTTGGGAGCCGCGTCAGGGCTCAGGCCTTGAGTCGGGTGGTTACTTTGTCGCCGCGTTGGACGATGCCGCGGGAGTATTCCCTGACGAGCACCGCAACCGCCCGATCGGGCTTCACGCTCTTCACGACCGCGCGTCCCAAGTACTCGCCGTCGCGGTAGACCTCAATCTGGTGCCCGGCCTGGAGTCCATCGTCGCCACCCAGCGACACCTCGATGGAGTTGTCCGCGACGGCCATGACAACTCCGCTGATCGTCGGCACGCGATCCTTTGGCAGGTTGTCGAGCGACAGGCCGCTCTGCTTGAGTAGCACCCGGGCGTCGGCCACCTGCTTCTCAAGCTGCGACTTGCGCTCGTTGGCAATCTCCAGGAAAGAATCCTTCTCGTGCAGTTTGCCTGCGAGCTCTGCCGATCGGTCCACCTGCTTGTCGACCGTCTGCTGGGCTACCCGGACGTCGCCCTGGAGCGTCTCCACCTTTTTCCTGGCGTCGGTGAGGTCTGCTTCGACGTTGGCCAGTTCGGCGATCTTGGCCTGCATCTCCGCCAGCTTTTCCGTGCGGTCTCCGTCGAGCTTCTTGAGTTCCTTGTCCTTCTCCAGAATCGCCTGCTGAAACTTGGCGATCACCTGGTCGCGAGACGCCTCCGAATTGGCGACGTTGCGGGTAAGCCGATCGATCTCGTTCTTGTGGTCCGCTTCCTCTTCCTTGAGCTTCTTCAGCTGATCCGCGGTCTTCTTGGCCTCATCCTGCCAATTCACGTGCGAGGAGAAGATGGCCACGGCAAAGCTCATGAGCATGAGGCTCATGACGAACACCCCGAACACAAAGATTTTGCCGATGACGTTATTCATGGTCTGAGCCAGGCACTCGCAGGAAGTCGATGCGCGGATGGTTGGCCGTGGGCAGCGTCCCGCCCGCTCCCAACCAGCCTACGATTTGATCGGCACTCGGGTCAACTTTTCTCAAGACTCCCTCGGCGCGGGCATCCCGACAGCAGTGCGACCGCTGCCACCGCCACACACGCCCCCAACGGCACACTCCCCCAAGCCAGCCATGTGCTGGAGCGTCCGTCGGGGCGGACCGAGGCCCGGAGGGTGGCCGTCGCCCGCCGTGGCCCACGCTCCAGCAGGCGGCCAGTGCCATCGATCGAGGCCGAAAACCCCGTATTGGCGGCGATCACGATCGGCGTCCGCACTTCGACCGCCCGGAAGATCGCGGCGGCCAGATGCATGTCGAGTTCGCTTGATCCCCAAAACCAGCCGTCGTTGGTGAGGTTGACGATCACGTCGGGACGGCGGCCCTGTCGGGCCAATTCCAGCACCAACGATCGCACCGCCTCCGGGAGCGCCGTCTCGTAGCAGATATTCACGGCCACCATTTTTCCGGCGATCGCGACCGCCACCGGCCGGGTGCCGGCCGACAGCCCGGCTGCCAGCGGCGTGAGCCGGTAGAGCCAGGGAAAGCGTTCGGCCAGCGGCACATATTCTCCGAACATCACCGGATGCATCTTGCTGTAGCACGCCATCGGGCCCCCGTCGGCGTCGAGAAACAGGCCGCAGTTGTAATTCCGGGCACCGGATGGGGCATGTGGGGTGACTACCTGCCTGTCGAGGCCGACGAGCCAGCGTGATCCATAACGCCGCGCGAAGGAGCCCAGCAACTCCAGCCGCTCCTCTTCGAGCATTCGGCGACAGGCCGCCTGCCGGTCGGTGAGGGCCCGATCCGCCTCTCGCTCCTCTGGATTCCTGCTCGCCAGCGTCTGCTCCAGCACATTCTCCGACAGCACCTCGTCGGGATCGATTTCAAGCAGACCCCACCGCCACATCGTCTCCGGCCAGACGATGAGATCAGGCCGTGAAGCTCCTGCGGCGAGGCCGGCCATCGTGAGTTCGTCGTAGTGCTGCGCCACGTCGCTGGCGGCGTCGGGGTCGTGCTTGAGCTCGGTATCGATCGACCCCTGCACCAGCAGCACGTCGAGCGGCGGCCCGTCATCCCGTGGCGTTCCCGCGATCCTCCATGCCCCGTAGCCCAGCACGCTCGCAAGCACACCGGCGGCAGCTCCAGCGGCGAGCACCGCCGGGCCGATCCGCTCGCGTCTGCCGGCGGCCACGGTCAGTCCGATCAGCCCGAGGAGTCCGGCAGCCACGGTCATCACCACGCCTCCCACGCCCACCGCCCCCAGGCAATCGGCCAGTTGGATGACCGCGGTCCAACGCCACTGCGTGTGGCCAAGAGCCGCAAACGTGAAGCCCCCGAGCACCCAGCCCCGCAGTTGTTCGCAGGCCATCCACGCCAGCGGCGCCGCCACCACCAACGGCCACCTCCAGCCATGCACGAGCCGGCGGGCGATCACGACGAACAGCGGCACATAGCAGGCCAGATACGCGGCGAGCGCCACCCAACCGATCGATGTGGCGGGATGAGGCAAACGGAGCCAGTGGATCGCGGCCAACCAGTGGCAGAAGCCGCCCACCCACAGGCTCCGCCACGGGTGCGTCGCGGCCAGCCTGTCGGCCTGCACGACCGCCAGCCACGGCAGCGGGGCCAGCCACGCCAACATCCAGCAATCTGCCGGCGGTTGCACGAGAAACATTGCGACTGCACCGGCTAGCGCCAGCACCCACACCTGTCGGTCATTCAGTGCCGGCATCGGCGTCTTCGCAATCACGTGGCATGGAGCAGGATTCACGAGTCTGCCTCAAACTCCGCGATCACCATGCCCGCGGTCACCGTCTCGTCTTCGTCGGCCAACTGGACCACCAGCCTGCCGGAAACGGGCGACTCCAGATCGATGGTCGCGCCGCCGGCGACCAGTTCGACCACGCGATCTCCTTCCATCACAGCGGCCCCCTCGGGCACGAGCCAGAGCGACACTCGCAGCGGCATCCCCACCACGCCACACTCCGGCACGGCCAGCGTCTCGCGTCGGGAGGATTCTTCAGCTTGCATCGTCGCACCGTTCCCATTCCTACCGTTGCCCGCGCAGCCATTCCAGCAGCACGCCGCCGACGGCCTCCAGCGACTCGGCGCAGCACTGCCGGGGAGTGTCGTCGGAGGTGTGCCAGTGCGGGTAGTCGAAGTCGATGATGTCGCAGGTGGGAATCCTTCCGATCATGCGCAGCGGCACATGGTCGTCCTCGACGGTGTATTTCGGACGGGGCACGAACTGGCGCACGCCCCTGCGGGCGGCCACGGCCCAGATCGCCTCCACCACAGGGGCGGTATCGGGCCACGAGACGCTCTGCTGCTCCTGGCAGATCTCCAGATCGCGATCGGCCACCATGTCGACGATCACGCCACAGCGGTAGCGGTGGGGCTGGCGGCCGGCCTGCTGCTCGCCGGCGTAGTGCCGCGCGAAAAATGTCGACCCGAGAAAGTAGGGATCGCGGGGGGCGACCACGTATTCCTCGGCGTCGAAGAGCACGAAATCAACACCCACGGTTCCGGGGAGTGTCGGCATCGCGCGGGCGAGTTCCATCAGCAGCGCCACTCCGCTGGCACCGTCGTTTGCCCCCACGAACGTCCCCTTGGGATTGGTGAGGTCGCGGTCGGGGAACGGCCGCGTGTCGTAGTGGGCCCCAATGAGCACGCGGTCAACCCGGTCTGGATGCCACTCGACGATGAGGTTTTCCATGTGCACCGGGGCACCGGAGCGGCGGTCACGGATCTGAAATGCCTGGCCCGCCACGGCGCCGCCGGCAGCCCGAAAATACTTGGCGAGCAGGGCGCGTTGCTGCACCATCGCGGCCGATCCGCTGGGCCGTGGCCCCAGCGCGCAGATCGTTTCGAGATGCGCAAAGGCCTGTCGTCCCGAAAACTCCGCCAGTTCCTCCGCTCGGCCGGGGGCGGGCCACATGATTGCAGTGGTGAAAGCAATGCCCGTGACGGCGGTGCCGATGAGTGCACCGACAGTTTTTCGCATCGAATGACTCCCGTCCATGCAGGCTCCTTCCCGTTGGGCTCCACCGCCATTAGAGCAAATCGCCCCAATACAGCGGCGTGGTGTCGCCCCCTCCGAAACGCCCACGGCAAAGGCATACCGTGGCGGCCAGACCAAGAGTCGGCGAAAAAGACGGCCCTCCATGCCCGAGCACATCCTCCGAGAGAGGCAAGCGACCTGCCGCGAAAGAGAGCGATCACCGACGACGACGCTGCCGTGGGTTGTGAGTGACCATCCATGGCCCGGATCTGCCCCGTGGCAACACGATTCCATCGTGTCTCTTTGTGGCGACACGATTTCATCGTGCCGGGGCTTCTCTCTCCCTGTGGCGACACGATTTCATCGTGTCTCTTCGTGGTGACAAGATTTCATCGTGTCGAAGCTTCTCCCTCCCTGTGGCGACAAGATTTCATCGTGTCTCCCTGTGGCGACAAGATTTCATCTTGTCGAAGCTTCTCCCTCCCTGTGGCGACAAGATTTCATCTTGTCTCTTGTGGTGACAAGATTCCATCTTGTCTCTTGTGGCGACAAGATTTCATCTTGTCGAAGGCATGTGCAAGTTGAAAACTTGCACCCACATGGGAAAACTTGCACCCACATGGGAAAACTTGCAGC
>Ga0209829_10002655_pt1 | contig 13467 bp, 10 predicted proteins | sample C_140205_EF_Meta_FD_187311 | JGI IMG/M metagenome (GOLD analysis project Ga0209829, IMG submission 187311) | Freshwater microbial communities from Lake Croche, Canada to study carbon cycling - C_140205_EF_MetaG (SPAdes) (version 2) | ecosystem: Environmental > Aquatic > Freshwater > Lake...
AGGACGGGTGTTCACCTCTTCCCATCTCGAACAGAGAAGTTAAGCCCCGCACCGCTGATGATACTGGGATCAAACCCGGGAAAGTAAGTAAGCTCCAAGTTATTGAAAGACCGCATCGAAAGATTGCGGTTTTTTTTTGCCCTAAGTAATAATACCTATTACCTCATTTCAAGAAGAGACGAGGTAAACCCGTCCCCTATAATTACCTATTACCCCATTTCAAGAAGAGACGAGGGAAACCCGTCCCCTACTATTACCCGTTACCCCATCGAAGGGATTAGAGACGAGCTAAACCCGTCCCCTACAAATACCTATTATCTTTTATCTAAATTTTGATATCTTTGCCCCATGACCATTCTATACATTTCAATCGCCATCCTGGTAAGCGCTGCCCTAACCTATCTCCTACTCAATGGGAAAATAGCTTTACTAAATAACCAATTAGCGCAAGCGGAAGCAAATCAGCAAAAAATCACGAAATTAGAAGTAGATAATAAAGAGATGTTTGGGAAATTATCCCAATTAGAAGGCCAAAATGAAACGCTAAAACAAACAGTGGATAGCCAAAAAGCAGATGAAGAAAAGTTAAGAAAAATGTTAGTCGAAGTAAGCAACGATTCCGTGCTAAGACAAGGGAAAATGTTAAGCGACCAACAACAAGTTAAATTGAACGATGTATTAAATCCATTGAAGGAAAAGCTTAAAGAATTTGAGGAAAAAGTAAATTTAGGTCAAAAAAACAGCTTAGAACAAAGCACCATTTTAATGGAGCAAATCAAAAACTTAACTAGCCTGAACCAAACAGTAACTCAAAAAACAGAAGACCTAACCAATGCCCTAAAAGGCTCAAACAAGTCACAAGGAAATTGGGGTGAAATGATCCTAGAGCGCGTCTTAGAGAGCTCTGGCCTCAAAAAAGGCATGGAATATGAAACTCAATTTGTCACCAAAAATCAAATTCAAGAGACCATAAAACCAGATGCAGTCATATTCTTACCCGACAATAAAAACATCATCATTGACTCAAAAGTATCTCTAACAGCCTATGAAAGATTTACAAGTGCTGATGATGGAACGATTGAAAAAGATCAAGCACTCAAAGAACATATCGAATCTCTCAAATCACATATCAAACTACTATCTGCTAAGGACTATCACACAAGTCTCGATCTAAATAGCCCAGATTTTACCTTATTATTTATTCCCATTGAATCTGGTTTTGTGGCAACGATCAGTCAAGATTATAGCCTTTTCAACTACGCATGGGAAAGAAAGATAGTTTTGGTATCCCCCTCTACCCTATTAGCTACTTTAAGGACAATTGCCTCCGTTTGGAAAACAGAATACCAAACAAGAAATGCGATTGAAATAGCCCGACAAGCTGGAGATTTATATGATAAGTTTGTGGGCTTTACCCAAGACATGGAAGATGTAGGCAAACACATTAAAAAGGCAGAAGATTCCCACCAAAATGCCCTTAATAAATTGAGTACAGGAAAAGGAAATCTAGTCACCCGTGCTCAAAATTTGCATAAACTGGGAGTCAAATCAAATAAAAAGCTAAATTCCGGATTGATTCAAGACGAAGAAGCGGAGGAAGAAATTTAGGTTATAAGTATTAGGTAATAAGTAATAGTTGTTAGGTTGTGGATGCCTGATTAACATTGACCGTTATTATGATTTTGAAACCTTGGGCTAAATATTCATTTATAGGTTTCGGTGATTTTTTATTAACCCAATACCTATTACTTTTTGATTTCTAATATTACTTTTTCTAGGACGATACATTTTTACCTAATAACTATTACTTATTACCTAATACCTAACCTACGCTTTCTTTAAAAATTCAGTCCTCAAAACCATCAAGGATTTATCTACCTTACCTTCGATTTCATCGACAGCATCCGTCAAACGAATATTTTTTACCATGGTGCCTCTTTTAATAATTCCAGACGAACCCCTCACTTTTAAATCTTTAATCACTGTAACTGAATCGCCTTCTTTTAAAATAGCACCATGACTATCCCGAACAATTAACTCATCTTCATCATGCATATTTTTTGGGGTTTAATAGATAAGCTAAACTTTTTTTTACAATTATTTCTTATCCCATGAATTTTTATTATTCCTAAAACCTAATAGTCTTTGAGCTAAATCAGGACGCTTCAAAAAAGTTAATCGATTACGAATCCAATCTTTATACTCAGCCTTATACCAGAAAAAATATTTATTTTGATTCTGCTTTTCTTCTTTCGTCTTAGCCGTTTTAATAGGTTGCAAAGTATAAGGGTGAACTCCAGAATAATAAATAACCTCGGCCACCGTCATGGGTGTGGGTGTAAAATCTTGTACTTGCTCTAAATGAAATCCTAAATCTTTTGTCTCAGCCGCTAAATTAGCCATATCTTCCTCTTCACATCCCGGATGAGAAGAAATAAAGTAAGGAATTAAAGGTTGCTTTAATCCAAACTTAGCCGATATTTCATCATATTTCTTCTTAAATGCATGGAAATACTTAAATGAAGGCTTACGCATGACACGTAAAGTCGCATCTGATGTATGTTCCGGAGCCACTTTTAATCGGCCTGAAACGTGCCGAGTTATCAATTGCTCCATGTATTCATCATGGTTGCCATCTTGATTATTTTTATTAAAATCATCGACCAATAAGTCATAGCGCACTCCAGAGCCCACAAATGCTTTTTTAATTTCTGGATGTGCATCTACTTTCCGATAAATTTCAGTTAATGGTTTATGTGAAGTGTCTAAATTATTACAAATCACCGGGTGAATACAAGATGGACTTACGCACCGAGCACATATCGCCTCATCTTTCCCCTTCATTTTGTACATATTGGCCGAAGGTCCACCTAAATCAGAAATATACCCTTTAAAATCAGGAGCCTTTGTAATCTGTTCAACTTCTCTCATAATCGAAGCCTCACTCCTCGACGCGATAAACTTGCCCTGGTGAGCTGAAATGGTACAAAAACTACAACCCCCAAAACATCCTCGGTGCATATTCACAGAAAACTTAATCATCTCAAAAGCGGGAATTGGCCCACGCTTTCGATATTTGGGATGAGGTAAGCGAGTATATGGCAAATCAAATGATTTATCCATCTCAACTTCCTCCATCGTCTTAAATGGAGGATTGATGACTAATATGTCATCCCCAACGGCCTGAGTAATTCGATTTGCTTGCCATTTATTGGATTCAACTTCCACAATCTTAAAGTTGGAAGCATATTTAATTTTATCTTCCAAGCATACTTCATGACTTGACAATTCGACCGTCTCCCATTCAGTTGGCGGTAAACCTTCCTGCTTGGACTGTAAAAAAGCGACCTGATTAATATGCGTCAAGTCGCGCAAATTTTTCCCCGCTTTTACTCCTCGCATAATTTCACGCAAGGGCTGCTCTCCCATGCCATAGACCAACATATCCGCTCCGGAATCCACTAAAATCGAAGGGAATAATTTGTCAGCCCAATAATCATAATGGGTTACTCGGCGCAAGGAAGCCTCTATGCCCCCAATTAAAACGGGCACATCGGGATAAATCTCCTTTAAAATTTTGGAATATACCGTGGTCGCGTAATCAGGCCTAAAACCGGCCTCACCTCCAGGGGTATAGGAATCATTCGAACGCAATCGCTTATTTGCTGTATAATGATTCACCATCGAATCCATACAGCCTGCCGTTACACCGAAAAAGTATTTGGGCTTTCCTAATTTTTTAAAATCTCGTAAGTCATCTTGCCAGTTGGGCTGCGCGACAATCCCCACCTTCAACCCCTCACTCTCCATAATACGGCCAATCACTGCAGTGCCAAAAGCAGGGTGATCCACATAAGCATCCCCTGAAATCAAAATGACATCAAGTTCATCCCAGCCTCTTTTCTCCACTTCCTTTTTTGTCAAAGGCAACCAGTCGGTAATCGGTCTTTCTTCCATTTGACAAAATTAATTCAAAAACAGTATTATACCTATTTCAAAAGCTTTGCTTTTAAATAATTTGCCGTGGCGTTAAAAACTTTTAAGGTATTTGAAAATCTAAACCAATGATGCGTGTCGTCAGGAATGACCATCGTCTCTACGGCAATTTTACGTTTTAATAGGCGATTCACAAGGTCAACACTCTGATTAAACGAAACGTTTCGATCATCATCCGCATGAATAATTAATACCGGAGAAGTCCAAGTACTAATAGAAGAAACTGGAGAAGATCTAAAGGACAAACTAGCTGCCCATTCAGCATCAGGCGCTTGATGGAATACATCCACCGATGGTTCTACTTTTAATTGGTTCGCCCAATCATGAACGCCATGAATATCGACTCCAGTAGCAAACAATTTCGAATCCCTTGCTAATCCTAAAGCAGTCAAATAACCTCCATATGAACCCCCATATATGCCTATTTTTTTTGCGTCAACAAACGATTGAGTTGCTAACCACTCTCCAGCCGCCTTGATATCTAAATATTCAGAGGCCCCCAAGTAACCAGCAGATTTAGGATTTTGGAATTCATACCCATATCCTATGCCCAGCCTGTAATTCACAGATAATACAACAAACCCCAGATTAGCTAAATATTGATTCAATGCATAGGCATTTGAGTAATAATCCGAATAATGCCAACCTAAAAGCATTTGCCTAGGAGGGCCACCATGAACAAAAATAATGGCGGGTTTTTTCAGTGATCCATTTGAATTATCAAAGATTTGGGCATGAATTGATAAACCATCCAAAGACTTAAATATCACTTGTTTAGGTTCTGTCAATAATTTTTCTGGGTATTCTATTGGAAACATGGAAGCCGTTAAAGATTTGCCAGATGCTGCTTCTGACTTAAAAATCACCTGAGGTGCTTTTTGTGGAGTAGACCCGATGTAAATTATTCCTTTATTATTTTCCAAGGCTAGCGCAGTCCATTCATTGCCATTCCCAGGTGTTAAAATTTTCATATCTGCCTTATCTACAGATACTTGAAGGATGTGCCTCCTATCTTTATCCAAAGCATCAGGACCTGTATTAACGTCACATAAAATAGTTTTTCCATCCAAACTTAAACTGACATGCTCTACCATAAATTCTCCGGGTGTTAAAAGCAAAGGCACACCACCAGAAGGAGCAACTGAATATAAGTGAGGCCAGCCATCATGGTAGGAAGTAAATGTAATGACATTTGAGGTAGCCCAGAATAAATTTACTCCTCCATGTGTCGTAGGCAAAGATCCACGATTAGTTTTGGGCGCCTCCCAAACTAATTTAGAATTCTCGCCACTCACGGGAGCTGTACGAATACTCCAAAAAACTTTTTTTCTTTGGGTTAAAGAATCAGACTGTCCACCCAAAGCCAACGTGCGAATAAATACAATATTTTTTCCATCAGGCGACCATCTTGGGCTCATATCCCGAGCGAAAGTAGGATCAATCCATTGAATTTGATTGTTTCCCATGGTTACAGATCCTATAAATGAATGATCTCCCCTATTAGCTACGAATACAACCTTTGACCCATCAGGTGACCAATTTAATTGAGATACGGTACCACGTGTTTTAAACAGTTTTACTGGAGCTTCTAAAAAATCCTCATTTTTATTGGTGTCCAATTTACAAATCCAAGGCTGGCCTTCTTTAATGTAAGCTACCACATCATTTTTAGGAGAAATAACAGGCTCGTCTCCTTCTGAGATGACCCGAATGGGGCCACCAGTAAATGCAATTTGCATCACACGAACCGGCTGAGGTTCAAGATTTCCATATGGATTAACCGGTTTCAAGTGATCAAAATTAGCACCATGATCTCCTCCACGCACAAATAAAACCCACTTTCCATCATCTGAGATGGATATCGATGTTAATTCTTGCCCATCATCTTCAGTAAATGATGTTAACTTTCTAGCTTCAAAACTTGGACCTTCAGCCACATAAATATTGCGAATCCCCTTTTCATCCATGGCCCAAGCAATCTTATTGCCTTTATTTGAACGAATTAATTCTGTCGGAAATGGATAAGATTTAATGGATTCAAATGTGAAATTTGCTGATTGACAGTACGATTCAAAAGAAATCAAAAAAATGACAAGGGTAAATGAAAATAAACGAGACATGAAATTCTATTTAGAAATGGTTAGAAACGGATTCAGAAAATTAAATTAAATTTAACATATTTTTTATAAATCATGGCCATCCCCTTTTAAAATCTGAATGACACTTTCCATCATCATCGTAAATTATAAAAGCGAAGCATTGATTTTAGATTGCCTCAGAAGCATTTCTGCACACACTAAATATATTGAATATGAAGTCATTGTACTAGATAACTCCTTTATTTATGGAAAAAACGAAGAAGTTCTGAAAGAATTTCCAGAAACAATTTGGAAAGATTTAGGATCAAATACAGGATTTTCAAAGGCCAATAACGCAGGAATCCACCTATCAAGAGGTGAATACCTGTTATTTTTAAACGCTGATACCCTTTTATCTGACCATGCCATTGAAAAAGCATGGAGCCAACTAATTTCAAATTCGAATAACATTGCAATAGGAGCTATTCAAATAGATATTTATGGCAATCCCCTTCCCTATTTCAGGACTCAAAATGAAATCAGAAAGCAATTGTTTATACTTCCAAATTCGAAACTTCTAAAATATTTAATTGATTTCTGTTTGCCCAAGGAATCATTCAAGTCACCAAATGAAACAAACAATTTAGTTGGCGCATTTTTAATGGTCAGCAAAAAAAATGCCCTTATTGCTGGTCAATGGGATGAGGACTTTTTCCTTTATGCGGAAGATGTAGAATTTTGCCAAAGACTATCGAAGCTTGGAAAATTGTTGTATTTTGAGGATATTAAAATCATTCATTTAATCAATGAAAACCCCTACCGGAATAAAAATATTTCATTTGTCAATCGTTTTAATTTACAAGTGCAACTATCCAATTTATTATGGATTAGGAAAAGCTATGGCATTGCAAGCTATTTAATCATTATGATTAATTATTGGGGGCTTTTACCCGTGTTTTGGTTTTGGAAAATATTGCGAAATCTCTTACAAGGAAAATACCTATTGCATGATACCGATAACCAAAAAATCATCAGTCAAAAGGTATATATTTTAACCAAATATTTGCCAAAAATTATTTTTTCAGTTAAAGGTCCCTTGAAAATTACAGAAGCAGAAAATTCAATCTAAACACATTTGAATATTTTAAATTTCTTGGGCATGGCGAAAATGATCAAAATCATGCTAAACTTACAAGCATATTTTTATAAATTCGCCCTATAGCATTCTTTAACCTTATTTACATTGGAATATAGTTCAACCCTTTTAACGGAGATTTTACGTTGGGCCAATCCAACAGAAGCCAATTGGATTACCTTGAAATCAAAAGGAAATGCCAAGGAACTCGCCTTAGCATTTGTTATGACACCCAGATTTGTTTCAAAAACTGAAGTCAAAAACGCAAAAAGTATGCTGGCAGGTTGGTCCTGGAAAGAGTATACCTTGGAAAAATTAGTTCGCATTTATTTTACCTGTTTAATTTCTGAGATGGATGGAATAGATCAGCTAGATTTATTGTTTGACACAGCTGAAATTAATGAAGCGGTGGCTTTGCATTCTTCGTTGGCTGTAATTAAAAACCCAACTCATTTTTTGTTAAGAGCCACAGATGCCGTTAGGTCCAACATGGGCCCTGTTTTTGAATCTATTGCCTTTGAAAATCCATATCCAAGCCTATATTTTTCAGAATTAGCATGGAATCAAATGGTTTTAAAATGTATATTTAATGACAAAGCAATTCACCGAATTTATGGTTTAGAAGCTAGAGCAAACCAAGCACTTGCGGATACCCTATCGGACTTTGCTCATGAGAGATGGTCAGCGGGAAGGCGAGTTCCTTCACAAGTATGGCGTCTCGTACCCAAATTCATGCATGAGAATTTACATGCGGATATTAAAATATTAGAAAAATCAGCTCATGCAAGAGATATTTTGGCAGCACAATTGGTTATCCAAGAGATTTCGAAACCAGGAAGTACTCAAGAGCAATGGAAAGAATTAGAATTGCCTGAACCTATATACCAAGCTTAATTATATGTGCCAAAACCCACATCAAAAAGAAATAAATCCTTCTCATTTTGAAGGATCAAATGAAGAAAAAGTGACTGCAAATCTGGTTGATCATGACTTTATGAGCCATACGCAGGGGATGAAATTTTTTGATCCTCACATGCACATGAGTTCAAGGACTACTGATGATTACCAAGCTTTAGCTGATGCAGGAGTTGTTGCATTGATTGAACCGGCCTTTTGGTTAGGCCAACCGAGAACTGGCTTAGCCTCTTTCAAAGACTATTTTGCTAGTCTTGTTGGATGGGAGCGATTCCGTTCTTCACAATTTGGCATCAAACATTATTGCACCATAGGTTTAAATTCTAGGGAAGCCAATAATGAAGCGCTTGCAGAACAAGTGATGGAAATCCTCCCCCTGTTTCTTCAAAAAGAAGGTGTCGTGGGTGTGGGCGAAATCGGCTTTGATGATCAAACGGCAGCAGAAGAAAAATATTACAGAGCCCAATTGGAGTTAGCTAAGGAAATGAACCTTCCAGTTCAAGTGCATACTCCTCATCGTGATAAGAAAAAAGGGACTGAGAGAAGTATGGCCATAGCGCTCGAACATGGCCTAGATCCAAAAATGGTCATCATTGATCATAATAATGAAGAAACAGTTAAGTCTGTTTTGGACCAGGGTTTTTACGCAGCTTTCACCATTTACCCATTCACTAAAATGGGCAATGAACGCATGGTCGAAATCGTAAAAGTATATGGGCCTACTCGGATCATGGTAAATTCTGCTGCGGATTGGGGAATCTCTGATCCTCTAGCAATTCCTAAAACAGCCGCTTTGATGAAAATTAAAGGCATTGAATTAGAGGCAATACGCCAAGTAACTTATCAAAATGCCTTGGACGCTTTTGCACAAAGTGGACAAATAAATGAAAATGATTTTATTCATGGCCTCGAAATAGATCAATCACAAAAATTCAATGGCAATACCGTGCTTAGAGGTGGACAGGCGCCTAGAATCAATAAAAACTCCATGATTATTCGTTAATGAACATGAAAATTCGAGCATTCATAGAGCTCATGCGTCCTGCAAATGTCATTACATCCCTAACTGATGTATTAGCTGGCATGTCAATCGTCGGATTTTTATTCAATTTGGGTGACATAAATTCAGTTCTATTTTTAGGCATGTCAACCATGTGTTTATATGGTGGGGGCGTTGTATTCAATGATGTATTTGACCACGATTTAGATAAAATAGAAAGGCCGGAGCGTGCTTTGCCCAGTGGAAGAATATTGAAATCAGAGGCCATTTTGGGTGGCGCTTTATTGCTATTCATCGGAATATTTTGTGCATTTGGGTACGGCAAATTGAGCGGCTTTATTGCCATAATCATCAGCTTTTGTGCCTTATTTTACGATTGGAAAGGTAAGCATATGTCCATTTTTGGCCCGATCAATATGGGAGTATGTAGAGCCTTTAATTTGCTTTTAGGCATGAGCGTGTACGAAAATGGTGCTTATACTTATGGATATTTAATCCTAATTCCCTTAATTTATATTGCAGCCATTACTTTGGTTTCAAGAGGCGAAGTTCATGGAGGAACTCCAAAAACTCTGTTATTTGCTTTGATACTTTTTATGCTAGTCCACCTAAGTCAAATTTATTTTGCTTATTTATTTGGACATTTATACCTAGCATTACCTTTTATTGCAACTCATTTTTATTTGATTTTCGATAAATTATATGCGGCCATCAAAGATCCAATTGGCCCCAAGATAGGTAAAACAGTAAAAACAGGGGTATTAACTTTAATTTTAATGAATGCGGCTTGGGTAAGTTTGAGTGGACAATGGGAAATAGCTATATTTGTTGTCTTGCTTTTACCCGTATCCATTCGATTAGGTAAAAAGTTTGCAGTTACGTAAATTTGAGTTCATGCAACCTCTAAAACAAATATTTCAAGTCCCCTTTCAATACGAAGTTTTTTTTACAAAAAACTTGTTTGAACCTGCAAATACATTGTTTGCAGACTTTATTCGTCATTTTGGTCATCCGGAATTTCAAAAAAGAATTTTATTTGTTGTGGACAAAGGTGTTGCAGATGCACATCCCGACTTAACAAACACCCTCATAAATTATTTTGATCAACATTCAGTGGCTAAATTGTCGCCTGAGATTTTGGTTTTGCCAGGGGGAGAAATCTGCAAAAATGATCCTAGATTTTATGAAGAAGTAGTCCGAGCTATTGACGAGCATCGAATAGACCGACATTCTTTTGTCGCGGCCATCGGTGGAGGAGCCTTTTTGGATATGTCGGGTTATGCGGCGGCCATTTCGCATCGAGGAGTTAAATTAATTCGTATACCCACTACTGTATTGTCACAAAATGATTCGGGTGTTGGGGTCAAAAATGGTGTCAATTATTTAGGTAAAAAGAACTTTCTTGGCACGTTTGCTCCGGCTGTGGCTGTCTTTAATGATGTGCATTTTTTAACTACACTCATAGATAGAGATTGGCGATCAGGAATTGCAGAAGCGATAAAAGTTGCTTTGATAAAAGATTTATCATTTTTCGAATGGCTTGAAAAACATGCGGACGATATGAACGCAAGAAATGAATCCATCATGATGGAGCAAATTTACCGATGCGCCGACTTACATATGAAGCACATTTCTTCTGGCGATCCCTTTGAACTTGGTTCCGCTCGTCCCTTAGATTTTGGCCATTGGGCCGCACATAAATTAGAATATTTAAGTTCATTTAGCATCCGACATGGAGAAGCAGTAGCTATAGGAATAGCACTTGATTGCACCTATTCGCATTTAATTGGCAATATTTCGAAGGAAGATTTAGATCGAATTATTGCTTTAATCCAAAAGCTTGGTTTCGATATATACCATACCGCGTTAGCTGAAAATGATAAAATAAATCTATACAAAGGTTTACAGGAATTCCAAGACCACCTCGGGGGCCAACTAACCATTACCTTATTAGAGGCTTTAGGAAAAGGGGTTGAGGTACATGAAATTAATTTTGACATGGTTAAACGTTCTGTTGATTACTTAGCCAATCTAGCATAAGCATGGAAACTAAACACGGTCATTTTAGCTATTGTAGTAATATCCATCCAGGAGAAATTTGGCAAGAACATTTTGCTGAATTACAAAAAAATGTTCCCTTAGTAAAAGCACGGGTTTCCCCTCAAGAAAAAATGGGCTTGGGTCTACGATTTGCTAATCAGGCGAGTATTGATTTACAAAATTCTACTGAATTTGAGCAATTAAAAGATTGGCTAAAAAAAGAGAACCTATATGTATTTACCTTAAATGGATTTCCTTACGGAGGCTTTCATCATGCAATCGTCAAAGACGATGTGCATACCCCAGATTGGACCACAAAAAACCGATATGATTACACGCTAAGGTTAGCTCATTTACTGGCCAAATTACTGCCTGAAAATTTGGACGAAGGAGGCATTTCAACCTCTCCATTATCATATAAATATTGGTGGAAAAATTCAGAGGAATTAGCTAATGCTACTCATAAAGCTACACTTCACTTAATCGACTTGGTCATTGAATTAGCCAAAATTGAACAGGAAACTGGCAAATGGATACATATTGATATCGAACCTGAACCAGATGGAATCCTAGAAAACTACAAAGAATTTGTTGAGTGGTACGAAAACACATTAATTCCATTAGGTACGGATTACCTGCAAAATAAAGGTATTAATCATCCTGTAGATTTAATCAAAAGACACATTCAATTATGCTTTGATATTTGCCATTTTGGGGTAAGTTTTGATAACCCAGCTGCTTGCATTGAGGAATTAAATCAAAAAGGAATTGGCGTTGGGAAGATTCAGATTAGTTCCGCTTTACGCGTGGATTTGAGAACCAATGCGCAGGAAAAAATAGAAGCGCTTAGGAAATACCATGAGCCAGTTTACTTACACCAAGTAAAAGCTTTATTGAAAAATGGCCAATACCTTCAATACAAAGATTTAGATGAGGCTATTCAGGATTATTCACCGGAAAAGTTTGAAGAATGGAGAATTCACTTTCATGTCCCACTTTTCTTAGCAGAATATGGCTTATTGGGTTCTACTCAAAAAGAAATTAAGGAGACGTTGGAAGTTCAAAGATCCAATCCATTTACCCGTCATTTAGAAATTGAGACCTATACCTGGGCGGTTTTACCCGCCGAGTTTCAAGCACCAATTCATGAATCCATCGCTCGAGAAATTGAGTGGGTGAAAGTCTTATTAAATGAATAATTATGCAAAAAACAGTTGTCATAGATGTAGTTGGGCTTTCTGAAAGTATTATTTCTGAGCATACCCCATATTTAAAGTCCTACCTACAAAAAAATCATTTAAGTAAAATTAAACCTGTTTTACCTGCAGTAACCACCACTTCACAAAGTTGTTATTTGACAGGGAAATACCCAAGTGAACATGGAATAGTAGGAAATGGATGGTATGACCGCACAGATGCTGAAGTGAAATTCTGGAAGCAATCCAATTCTTTGGTTGGCTCAACTAAAATATGGGATGAAGCGAAGCAAAAAGATCCTACCTTCACCTGCGCCAAAATGTTTTGGTGGTATAATATGTATTCAAGCGCAGACTACTCTGTCACTCCTAGGCCTCAATACCATGCTGACGGCGTTAAAGCCCCTGATTGCTATTCAAATCCCCCTGAACTAAGAGATGAATTACAACAGTTGTTGGGCACGTTTCCACTATTTAATTTTTGGGGACCTAATGCAAACATTAAATCAACCCAATGGATTGCGGATGCTTCCATTTATGTAGATAAAAAATACAATCCTACACTTAATTTAATTTACCTTCCTCACCTTGATTATTGTCTACAGAAATTTGGAGTAGATTTTACTAAAATTTCGAAAGAATTGGCGGAAATTGATCGGGTACTCCAACAGTTAATCGAACATTTTGAGTCGGCTAATGCCCAAATCATATTATTGTCGGAATATGGCATAAACAATGTTTCCGAACCCATCCATATTAATCGGGTATTAAGAGCGCATGATTGCTTAGCGATTCGAGAAGAGCAGGGTTTAGAGCTATTGGATGCAGGGGCAAGTAAGGCCTTTGCTGTCTCAGATCATCAAATTGCACATATTTATGTACAAAATGGGGAGGATAAAAAGGAGGTAAAAAAGATATTGGAGGCGATTCCTGGCGTAGCGCAGGTTTTAGACTCAAAAGAAATAGCCTCTCATCATTTAAATCATGAGAGAACGGGTGATTTTGTCCTAATTGCGGATACCGACAAATGGTTTACGTATTACTATTGGCTTGATGATGCAAAGGCACCAGACTTTGCTCGCTGTGTCGATATATTCAAAAAACCTG
>Ga0209829_10002656_pt1 | contig 13467 bp, 11 predicted proteins | sample C_140205_EF_Meta_FD_187311 | JGI IMG/M metagenome (GOLD analysis project Ga0209829, IMG submission 187311) | Freshwater microbial communities from Lake Croche, Canada to study carbon cycling - C_140205_EF_MetaG (SPAdes) (version 2) | ecosystem: Environmental > Aquatic > Freshwater > Lake...
TGGTAAAGCTTCTGATACCTTCGGTAAAGCTGAAACCTTAGGTATAGCTTCTTTTACATCTTTTACTTCAGCAGAAGTATCATCAACCTTTACTAAAATTTTTGGACTTGCATTTGAATAATTTATAATATTTTTATTTTCTTCTTTATCTTCTTCATCTTCATCATCTTCATCTTTTTTAATTGTCACTATTACATCATTATTTTCAGATTCTGTATTTTTAGATGAAGAAGCTGAAGTAGCTTCTGGTTTACTTGAAGATGAAAAGAATGAATTTATTTTATTACCTACTGATTTAATAATACTTTTATCAGTAGTTGTAATTACTGTAGCATCAATATTTTTATTTTCCAATGTTGTTTTTCTAAGATCAAATAATTCAGAATATATGGTAGTAGGTTCTAATTTATTACAAATTTCTGGCATTTTAACATTTTTAACTTTTCTAAATGTCTTAATAAATTTATTTATAATATCTTGAGGTATAATTGGACTTTGTTCCATTAAACGATCTAATTCCGCTCTAGAATGTTTTATAAATTCACCCGGTGCTTGACGTTCATCTGGATGTAATGATAATTCTGTATCAATTGTTCTTCTAAATTTTGACCATTGAATACCAGAAATTCTATGTGCTTCTTCTGCTTGAGCATAACCTAAAAAATTTGCTACTGTTGATATTACACCTGTAATTAATGATAATGTTCCAATAATTGCATTACCGTAATTGAATCCAGGTGGAAAGATAGTTGAAATACCAAAATTTGCAGTACCACTGATAGTTGATAAAATAATTACTGGTACACCTAACCACATGTTAATTTTTGAAAATTTTCTTTGGGTTGCATCGTGCATCCAAGTATAACATACTGCATGATCACCCCAATTAGATAATAATTCATCATGTTCGAATGACCAAGAAACTATTTTATTAGATTCTTGTGTATTAATTTGATCTTTATCTGTCATTTCCTATATAATATTAATTATTAATTAATTTTACTTTTTTGAATTCCTAAAAATTGCTTTATTTTTTTTTATTCTATTCTCAGTATCAATTTTAATTATATTTTCTTGATTTGGTATTATTATATTATTATCATTAATCTTAAATATATGTTTATTTTCATAGGTAAGATTAGATAATATTGTTTTTAAATGATATACTCTAGATTCAATATCTAAATATATGCCTACTATTGGTAATTTTAAATTAGTTGATATATTTCCAAATATTCTTTCAAATGCATGTGCTAGTAATCCATTATGTGCAAATCCTGGTTCAAAATCAGAAATATTAATATTACTATTTATAATATTTTTTATAATTTTTGGATTACACCAAAATATAGTACCTGCAATAAAATAAGAAGAATTTAAATTTAAATTTAATCGTTGACATAAGTTTTTATAATGTATTATTTCATCTGGATTAGTTAAAAATTTACTTATTAAATTAATACATCTTGAACTACCTATAAGACCAGTATTTTTTTTAATTTCATCGACACAATAATTTACTAAATCAGGAGTTAATAATGTATCATTTAATAATTGACCTCTCCAAATGTAACTTGTTAATTCACCAAAATGTTTACTTTCTTTAGTATGTAAATACATACATGCACAATAATTATCAATATTTATTTTATTATTTCTTATTGTATGAAAAAATCCACCAATATCTGCCCCTCTATTTTCACTAATTGTAATAATTACATCTGATTTAAAATCAACTAATTTGTTCTTTACATCATCATTATATACTTCTTTACATATACTTACATAAAAATCAAAATCATAGTTAGATTTTTTAATATTATCTATATACCATAAATATTCATCTATTAAATGAACATAAAATATATGAAAGAATACTATTATTTTATTATTGTTCATATCATAATAAAATAAATTATTTGTCTAAATTATACGAAATTGTTAGTCTTTGACTACAATTTCTAAACTATACGAAATTGTTAGTCTTTGACTACAATTTTATACGAAATTATTAGTCTTTGACTACAATTTCTAAAACAGACTTGATTTTCTCAATAATTAACCCATATTCAAATATATCTTTCTCCAATTTTATTACAATACTATCAATATATTCATTATGATTTTTCTCAACTATATTAACAAATAATTTTTCAGAAACATCGTCATTTATAATATATTTTCTATAAGGGACAATTTTCTTAAATGTTTTTGATATTGTAACATCTGATATATCAAAAATCTTTGATAAATTTTGAATCGAATAATTAATTTCATAGATCTGATAGATCAACATGACTGCAGATGCTGCAATTGAAGGAGGTTGATGATCAGTAGCAATATCTAATTTTACAATATTTTTTACTATCTTTTTTGCCAAATCTATGTATTCACCCAACTTTAATTTACCTCTGAATCTATCAATAAAATCTTCGGGTTTACTCGATTGAATGTAATCATAAATATTATAATCAATTACCTCAAATAATTTTCGGCAACCAGATGTAATATGTTTTACTTTCAGATCAAAGATTTTTGCTACTTCCTTGTGAGATCTAGGTTGTTTCTGCATTCTAGCACCTTCAAGAACACATGCTGCAATCAAACTTTTTCTATTGTCACCACGGATAATTATTTTCTTACCATTCTTGTTTTTCTGTTCCGTAAATTTCTTGTATAAATTTCTTGCATTATCAATAATAGATTTGGGAATGTTTTCTTTTCTACATTTGCTTTCAATCTCTTGAAGTACATCATACAAACTTCTTTCTTCATACGGCATTTGTGACCACGTATGTAATCGTTTTAATTTGCTGTTACTCCCACCAATACTTGTACCAAGAGATGATTGGGGTAGAAAATGATTTGTTTGTTGAGCACATCTATCGGAATCATTTTTTTCATCCCAATTAGACATTTCAATTGAATTATCAAAATATTCAAGTAATTCACGACCACAGTTCCCGCATACACACTTACCTCGCATATGGTCATCGATAATATTACGATCACCACAATCAGGACATAATTTAGATAATTTTGTTTTATCTATTTTTATAGTATTTGATTCATTTATTGTTAGTATATAATTATAAAGAGATTCTATATCCATTTGTTTATATTAGTGTTATCTCTTTATTTCATTTTATTTATGATGGTAAAGTTTATTATTTTCAATTATTTTTTTTACAAATGCCGATAGTTAAAAATCTTGATTTTTAACTATCTGGTTTATTTTGTTTTTTGTTTATTATTCTATAACAGGTCTTCTATTCCTCTTTAATATTTCCAAATAGTCATTTTGTAGCTCTTCGGTTAATGGATTCGTTTTTTCTGATGGCATAAAATCAACTATTTTATTAAAAAAATATAATAACACTTTTACCTTTAAGATTCCATAGAGTTTATTTACATACGGTAACATGAAAAATAGATATACTATGAAATTAACCATATAATTTATCATTGTTTCAGTATATTGAAATACAACTAATTGGTCTACTATTGCATGAGCTTCATTAAATTTTTGATTATAGATTAAATACCCATTAGCTACTAAATAGCTAATAGGGGTAAGGAATACAGAGAATAAAATACTATATTGAAAGTAGTATACCCATACTAGTAGAAGGAGGAGATTCGGGGAGTAGATATATATCATTTATTAGAAATTGATAATTATTATTCATATAAACATTATTTCTTATATAGTAATAAGTAGTTTTTAGAATGAATACAATTTCTAAAATTAATAAAGAAACCATTTTTAAATTAATTGATTCATATTTTGCAGGTGATCCATTATACAAATTTCAACATGATTCCTACGATCAATTTATCAATGATATTGTATTTCCGATGATGAAAGAAAGTCCTAATATTATTGCCGAAAATATATTTAATGATAAAATCTATAGACACAAATTAGAATTTACAAATATTACTTTGAAGCCACCGGTAAATGAAATGGACGATGAATTAATTTTTCCAGAAGATGCGAGAATTAAACATTTGTCATATTCAGGAAAGTTAATTTCAGATGTAAAACAAATCTTAGAAATTGTAGAAACTCAAACTGGTAATATAACTAGAAAAGTTATTGCAGAAGATAAAGAAGTTCCTGTTGCTAGATTACCAATTATGGTTAAATCAAGATATTGTAATACTGTATTACGCCCAGAAATTAAGAATACTGAATGTCATTTTGATCCTGGATGCTATTTTATTATTGGATCTAGTGGAAACATCGGTGAACGGGTAATTTTAACTCATGAACGTATTTGTGAAAATAAACCATTGGTGAATACCAAACGTGATCTAAGTTACAAAAGAGGAAAAATGTTTTATGTTCAAATTAATTCAAAGACACCTGACATTTTAGGAAATATTAATATTTTCAAGATTGAAATGAATAAGAATAATTCCTTGAGTTGTTTAACCAGACAATTTGCAAACATCCCATTATTTGTTTTGTTTCGTGCATTAGGAATTTTATCTGACAATGACATTATTAAATATTGTGTCTATGATGAAAATGATTTTGATATGGTAAATGTGTTGCGTTATTCATTAGAAGATGGACTTTACGCAAAAATTTCAGATGAAGCCAAGCCAAAAGAAATTAGAACTCAAGAAGATGCAATTACCTTTTTAATGGCAAAGTTAAAGAATATTAAAAAATACAGTGAAACTGATCCTGTTATGCGTGAACAACAAAAGAAAGTACATGTAATGAAAATTTTAGAAAATGAATTATTACCTCACGTAACTGGTGGAATATTTAACAAAGCATGTTATCTTGGATATATGATTAATAAATTACTCTCATGTTATTTGGGAAGAATTGAAGAAGATGATCGTGATTCATATGTAAATAAAAGATTATTCTTACCTGGTGTACTCTTGGGTCAATTATTTAAGCAACATTATCAAAAGATGATTAATAATATTACCAAGTTTTTCAAAAAGAAGAACAATGATGATAATAATCCGATTAAAATTATTAATCAAATCAAAGCAAGTATTATTGAAGATGGATTAAAAACTGCTATATTAACTGGTACATGGTCAGCGAGAAGTAAGGGTGTTGCTCAAATATTACACAGATTGTCTTATTTGCAGACAATTGGTTATTACCGAAGAATTATTACACCTTCACCTGATGCATCTAACAATAAAATTACTAGCATGCGTCAAGTTAATAATGTTCAATTAGGTTTTGTATGCGTGGTAGAAACTCCAGAAGGACAAAAAATTGGTTTGGTAAAAGGTATGTCTATTACTGCAAATCCAACGATGACATTATATTCTCAAATTCCTATTATTAGAAAGTTAATGGCTGATTATATTATAAATTTAAATAGTGTAACACCTCTTCAATTAAAACAATATGTGAAAGTTATGTTAAATAGTGATTGGATTGGTATGACTGATAAACCTCAAGAATTATACAAGTATATGTTACAAAAGAGACAAAATCAAGAATTAGATTATACTGTAAGTATCATGTTGAATTACAACACTAATGAACTAAAAATTTATTGTGATGGTGGTCGTCTTGTACGTCCGTTGTTGAAAGTCAGAGATAATGAATTAGTATTAAAACCTGAGATGTTAGAAGAAATCGATTCATCAGGAAATGATATTACAGGAAAGAAGATAGTTACATTTAATGATTTTCTAATCAAGTATCCTGATGTTATTGATTGGGTTGATATTGAAACAACAGAAACTGCAATGATTTCAATGACTTTTGATGAATTAACTCAACAAAGAGAAAAACAATTAACACCGATTAAAGATAAGGATTTGCATGTATCAGGTGATCCTATTAACCGTTATGAAGAAATATATAAAAAATATACTCATTGTGAATTACATCCATCAATGATGTTAGGTAGTATTACATCTAATATTCCTTATGCAAATCACAACTATGGTAATCGTAATATTCTGTTTTATTCTCAATCAAGACATGCGATGGGTATTTATGCTACTAATTACAGATATAGAACAGATATTTCTTATTTGTTATATCATCCTCAAGTACCGTTGGTTATAACCAAAGCATCCAAGTGGTTACATACACAGGATATTCCTGCTGGTGAAAACTGTGTAGTAGCAATTATGTGTTATACTGGATTTAACCAAGAAGATTCTAAATTAGTAAATAAGAGTGCAGTAGATCGTGGATTATTGAATGCTACGGCATTGAAGAAAGAAGATGAAAGTATAGAAAAGAATCCTACTACATCTCAAGATGATATTTTTATGCGTCCGGATAAGACTAAAACAGTTGGAATGAAAGATGCTAATTATGAAAAGTTAAATGAAAAAGGATACGTCCCAGAAGAAACTGTTTTAAATAATGGTGATGTAATGATTGGTAAAGTATCGCCTATTCAAAAAGATGAATCTAATAAAATATTTCGTGATGAAAGTAATGTGTATCGTTCAACAGTTCCATCAACAGTGGATAAAGTATATACTGTTTATAACGGTGATGGATATGAAATGTATAATATGAGATTACGTTCTGAAAGAGTAATTCAAGTAGGTGATAAATTATGTTTGACTCCTGATCATGAAGTATTAACATTACGTGGTTGGCGTACTATTGATGCAATACAATTAAGTGATGATGTAGCACAATTAAATCCTGATACATTAGCATTAGAATTTGTTAAACCAACACAGCTATATGAATATGATATGAATAATGAAGATATATATGAAATTAATTCAGACAAGATTAGTTTGAGAACTACTTTAGATCACAAGATGTATGTAAGATTAAATAATAGCTTTCAACTAATACCTGCAAAGAATATTATTGGTAAAGATGTAGAATATATGTCAGTAAGTAGAATACTAGAAAATGATATTCAGATTAAATATATTAATACACCATTACTCCCGTTAAATAAAGTAGAACAAATAAATAAGTACACTGGTAAAGTATATTGTATTCAAGTTCCTACTCATATTTTTATGGTACGTAGAAATGGTTTGATGACCTGGACTGGTAACTCAACCAGACATGGTCAAAAAGGAACCGTGGGAGCATTATTAACATCGTGCGACATGCCCTTTTCTGCATCAGGTATTCAACCTGATGTTATCTTAAATCCTCATGCAATTCCTTCCCGTATGACTATTGCACAGTTGTTAGAAGCTATTTATAGTAAAATTGGTGCATTAGAATGTAATTATGCAGATGGTACACCATTCCAAGATAATACCAATTTGGATGATGCAAATGAAATATTAAAGAAATATGGATTTGAAGAACATGGTGTAGAAACATTGTACTCAGGTATTACTGGTGAGAAGATGGAAGCAAAAATATTTATGTGCCCTACTTATTATTTAAGATTGAAACATTTGGCGATGGACAAAATGCATGCAAGAGCGTCGGGTCCTAAACAAATCCTTACACGTCAACCACCTGACGGCCGTGCTCGTGATGGTGGCTTACGCTGGGGTGAGATGGAACGTGATGTGGGTATTGCACATGGATCTGCCTTTTTATTAAGAGAAAAATTATTGGAAGCATCAGACAAGTATATTACGTATGTGTGCAACATTTGTGGATTATTTGCTACAAAGATGCCGAAGAAAGAAGTATGGCACTGTCTCAATTGTAAGAATTCAACTAGAATTAGTAAGGTCATTTTACCATATGCGTTTAAATTATTGATGCAAGAGTTGATGAGTGTTCAGATTTTACCTAGATTGAAGGTGAAGGAAGACGAATTTAATTGATAAAATCAATTAAATAGGATTAATAAAAAAATCATATTTTTTTATTAACGAATTTAGCTAGCTAAAAAATTAAATTTTTTTATTAATAATCAATAAAAAAATATTTTATTTTCTTTTTTTCCAATATGCTTTACCGGGAAGTACCAAACCATAATTAAGTCACATTGTATTCCTTTAATATACTCGATAATTTATCAAATGATGGAATAAGTGTTTCTAATTCATTAATTTTATTAATTAACGGCGTTAATTGAGAAGATAATACAATTGAAATATCATCACCGTTAAGGGTTAAATTACCTCCTATGGATGTATTACCAGAAATAGATGTATCACCCTTTATCGTTATATCATTTGAAAGAGTTGTATTACCTTTAACACTTAAATTACCAGTTATTATTTGATTACCATTAACAGTTAAATTACCCATTTGTACTCCATTGTAAGATGGGTTTGATATAGTACCACTTTTTAAAAAATATAAACCTCCGCTACCATCAGATGTTAAATTAATAATTCCATTATTAATAGATATTCCACCATTTGTTGTAGATAGATTATTAACCGTTGTATTACCACCTACTTTTAAACTACCAGATAAAGTAGTATTACCAGAATTAGATATAATAATACCATTATTTTTTGAATAAAATGAACCATCTTGTGTAATAGCCAATAATTGACCACCTCCATTATCTTTTAATCTAAAACAACTATCTGTATCATTTTGTAAAATGAATGTATTATTAGCTGTAGCATTTGGTAAAGAAAATGGTTGATTTACACCTACTGTAGCTGTACCTGTAACCACTAAATTACCTGGTGCACTAAAGCTAGTTCCAATTTGTAAATTTTTAGGATTTGTTAAAATTGCATTACCATTTACTAATTTTTGAGCAACTTTAGCTAAAGTAATAATTGAAGAAATTGGTACTAAAGAAGGATCAAAATTTTCTTGTTCTAAAGTAAAATTATCAAATATAGATGTTAATATATAATATAGGATTATGGCAAATAATAAATAGTTGAAGAGTTCTTTCATTATTATATTTTTTGAAAAAAAAATGTAATAATATATTGTACCGGCAAATACCGATGTTAAGTACTTCGTACCGTGAAGTGCCAAATTTAAGAACGCTTTTTTCAAAAAGTGTTCTTAAATTTGATAAGCACAAGCGCTACAAGACAAATTTACCAGATGTTAAGTACGGAGTACTTAACATCGGTATTTGCCGGTACTTAACATCTGGTGATCTCGAAGAGATCATAAACTCTAAAGAGTTTAAAATTTGTCTTGTAGCGCTTGTGCTAACAAATTTAGATAGATAGAATAAACCAATGAATATAGTTAATTGGATCTCCATTAAAATTATTTATATTTATTGATGGTGGTGGGTTAAATGTAAAACCAATTCCCGGCTCTATCGACAATGTATAAGTTAATGGTTGATATCTAATAATTGAAGTATTTTTTATTGATGGATAATTTACAGATCCAGATAAGGATGTGGTTAATACTTTGGAAGGACTACCTTTAACAGGAATAACAGTACGTTTATTAGTAATAGTAATTTTTCCATATCTACTAGGAAATGAATCAATAATTGTTTGTAATGCAGCAATTCGATCATTTAAAGGATTCATTTTAGAAGAGAATGAATCTAAAATATCGATTTCTTTAATTTTTAAAATACCTGATATTGATGTATTACCTGATATTGATGCATTACCAGATATTGACGTATTACCTGATATTGATGTAGTACCATTAATATTTAAATTACTTGTTATATCTTGATTATTATTAACAGTTAAATTACCAATTTGTAAATTATTATAAGATGGATTTGAAATAGTACCACTTTTTAAAAAGTATAATCCGCCACTACCATCGGATGTTAAATTAATAATTCCATTATTAATAGATACGATACCATTTGTAGTAGATAAATTATTAACCGTTGTATTCCCATCAACATTTAAAGTACCGGCTAAACTAGTATTACCAGAATTAGATATAGCAATACCATTATTTTTTGTATAAAATGAACCATCTTGTCCAATTGCTAATAATTGTCCTCCCCCATTATCTTTTAATCTAAAGTAATTATCAGTATCATTTTGTAATGTAAATGTACTATTAGCTGTAGTACTTGGTAAAGTAATTGGTCGGTTTATACCAATAGTAGTTGTGCCTGTAACCATTAAATTTCCAGGTGTATTAGAACTAGACCCAATTTGTAAATTTCCAGGACTTATTAATGTACCATTATTAGTTACTAACTTTTGTGTTATCTTAGCTAAAGTAATAATTGAAGAAACTGGTATTAAAGAAGGATCAAAATTTTCTTGTTCTAAAATAAAATTATCAAATATGGATGTTAGTATATAATATAGTATTATGGAAAAAATTAAATAGTAAAAGAGTTCTTTCATTATTATATTTTTTGAAAAAAAAATGTAATAATATATTGTAAAATCTATAATTTTATAAAATTTTAAACTCTTTAGAGTTTATGACGGTACCAATTACAAACCAATTACAATCCAACGAACAATAAAATTATAGCTAGGAAAAGCATTCCTTGCTGTAAAAGTAAATCCATTTCCAGGTTCTACAGTCATATCAGAACACCATACAGCCAAATATGTAGTTCCAGCTGGTAAAGAAGAGTAATCCCCTGCATAGAAAATTACTGAGGTATCTTTAATTGATGGATAAGGTTGGAATACTTTTTGCATAGGTACTGTTGGAAATTTACCAGAATAGTCTCTTGTTAACGTGCCTGGAATAAGAGTTGTACCAGTCTTAAAACTAGTATTACTAAATTGTTTTATTTGTGATTGTAATGCAGTAATTTTGTTAGTTAAAGAATTTATTTGTGATAAAAATGATGCAGAAATATCAGTGTTATTAAGAATTAATTTACCATTTATAGATACATCCCTTGTAATAGATGTATCACCTGTGATAGCTATACTACCTGAAACAGTTCTAGAACCTATAACATTTAAATTACCAGATACTGATTCATTACCATTAACAGTTAAATTACCCATTTGTACCCCATTATAAGATGGATTTGAAATAGTACCACTTTTTAAAAAGTGTAATCCACCACCACCATCGGATGTTAAATTAATAGTTCCATTATTAATAGATACACTACCATTTGTAGTAGATAGACTATTAACTGTTGTATTACCAGCAACATTTAAAGTACCTGATAAAGTAGTATTACCTGAATTAATTAAAGTATTATTTTTTGTATAAAATGAACCATCTTGTCCAATAGCTAATAATTGTCCTCCTCCATTATCTTTTAATCTAATATAATTATCAGTATCATTTTGTAATGTAAATGTATTATTAGCTGTAGCACTTGGTAAACTAATAGATTTAGATGATGTTGTACCTGTTACGGTTAAATTACCTGGAGCACTAGAACTTGAACCAATTTGTAAATTACTTGGATTGATTAAAGTACCATTCCCATTTATCAATTTCTGAGCTACCTTGGCTAAAGTAACAATTGAAGAAACTGGTACTAAAGAAGGATCAAAATTTTCTTGTTCTAAAGTAAAATTATCAAATACTTGAATTAAAACAAAATATAAGATTACAGCAAAAATAGAATAATAGAAGAGATCTTTCATATTAATATAATTTTAGAAATTATATTAATAGATTTTGCGTATTTAGATTCCAGCGACGAACCATTTAATAGGTGGTACATCACTTGGATTACCCATAACAATATTAAAAGTAAATCCACTTCCAGGTTGTATAGTAAGATCAATCGAAACTTTTACCGATGCTTGATACCCTATAGCCGTATTAAAAGTAGTAGGTGTATATATAATAATTGAAGTACTTTTGATTGTAGAAAAAGATATAGTAATAGGATTATTAACTCCCACAATAGTAACTATACCCGATCTTTTATTAAAATCATTAACTACTGCTTGTAAATCAGTAATTTGTTTAGTTAATTCAGTATTTTTTGCAATTAAAGGTGCAATTTGAGTAGTAATCGTATTAGATGCAGACAATGCATTAATTTTATCAATTACATATCTTCCAATATCAGTACCACCTAAAGTTAATGTACCATTTATATTAGCATTACCCGTCACCATTAAATTCCCAGGTGCACTAGCACTAGAACCAATCTGTAAATTCCCAGGATTGGTTAAAGTACCATTACCATTAACTAATTTCTGTGCTACTTTAGCTAAAGTAACAATTGAAGAAACTGGTACTAAAGAAGGATCAAAATTTTCTTGTTCTAAAGTAAAATTATCAAATACTTGAATTAAAACAAAATATAAGATTACAGCAAAAATAGAATAATAGAAGAGATCTTTCATATTAATATAATTTTAGAAATTATATTAATAGATTTTATGTATTTAGATTCCAGCAACGCACCATTTAATAGGCGGTGGAGAACCAACATTAATTTTTATAAAACCAACCATATCTTTTTTCAAGATAGGTTGAGGATAATTTGCTAGTTGTATTTTTCCATTCCATAAGAGATATTTGTTACGTGGTTTTGTTATCATTAATATAATACTAGAATATAATTAAATAGCAATACTATTAACTTGAGGAACTTCCATTGCATAAGAAGTTATTTTTCCTCTATATTTAATTAAATATCGTGGAGATGCATAAGAATTAGAATCCATTGTAAATAAAAAAAACATTGCTGTACCCTCTGGCATACTAGAATTAAAATATGGTTTAGCTGTTTGAAGAAATACATTTGCATCCCATGCAGACACTGGACATATGATTGCTTTAAATGATAAATTATTGGCAATATTTACATTACCATTAACCTGTAAATTACGATTAACTGTAGTATCTAATTGAGAATATAAATTACTAGTAGCAAAACCACCATCAACATAATTAGTACTACCATCTGATTTCATTAATCTAACCCATCCGTCATTCGCATACGGATCTCCATTACCGTAAAACATTCCTTTACTACCAATCTTTAGATTTCCATTAACTGTTAAATTATTTGTTGTAAATGAACTAGCTAATTCAGTAGCCTTACTATTTAAAGAATTTTCTAATGTAGTAACCTTATTATTTAAAGAACTATCTATTGCATTAACCTTACTATTTAAAGTATTTTCTAATGTAGTAGCTTTATTATTTAAAGAACTGTCTAATGTAGTAACCCTATTATTTAAAGTATTTTCTAATGCAGTAGCTCTACTATTAATAGTATCTAAAATATTAGTACCCTTTACCGTTAAATCCCCAGTAACACTAGCATTACCATTAACCGTTAATGCATTTGTAGTTAAAGATGAAGACAATGTATTAATTTTATCAATTACATATTTTCCAATATCAGTACCACCTAAAGTTAATGTACCATTTATATTTGCATTACCCGTTACCGTTAAATTACCCGGAGCACTAGTACTAGAACCAATCTGTAAATTACCAGGATTGGTTAAAGTTCCATTACCATTTACTAATTTTTGTGCTACCTTGGCTAAAGTAATAATTGAAGAAACCGGGACTAAAGAAGGATCAAAATTTTCTTGCTCTAGAGTAAAATTGTCAAATATAGTAGTTAAAACAAAATATAAGATTACGGCAAAAATAGAATAATAGAAGAGATCTTTCATTAATATAATTTTTTAAAAAAAATATAAAAAATTACATATTAC
>Ga0209829_10002658_pt1 | contig 13459 bp, 11 predicted proteins | sample C_140205_EF_Meta_FD_187311 | JGI IMG/M metagenome (GOLD analysis project Ga0209829, IMG submission 187311) | Freshwater microbial communities from Lake Croche, Canada to study carbon cycling - C_140205_EF_MetaG (SPAdes) (version 2) | ecosystem: Environmental > Aquatic > Freshwater > Lake...
GTTGCGCTCACTGTATATCTGAGTGTTTGGACTCCTGGTTGATCTATCACCCAGCTCCACATCCCCATAAGCGCTTGCGTTGCGTAGCCGTGGTTCTGGAAGTTTGGTTCAATCCCAATGCCAATCTCAATCATCCCTGCATGATTTGGTGCGCCATGGAAACTCACGCTGCCAATAATTTCATTCGTGGCCTTCACAACGATCCAGCGCACAAACCAGATATTGACCGATGGATCTTCTTTTACTTGAGGCACTCGCCAAGGCAATGGCCCAGATTCATCGATCAATACTCGATGGGGGTTCGTGAAGGGCTTACCTGCATAAATTGATATATTTTCTGGATCTTCAAAAAGAGTTATGAGTTCATTTGGCGCGATCAAATACAACGAAAGGCGCTCAGTCTCAATAATCGAGCCGTCAGCTGCGCTTTGGTTCATACGAAAAGTAAAGCAGATAGAAGTGACTCTCGCTGACGAAACGAGAGTCACTCTATGTATATGCGACTGGCGGGACTCAAACCCGCGACCGCTTCTTCGTCGTAGAAGTGCTCTATTCTCTGAGCTACAGCCGCATGCAGGAATGCTAAGTTTGGTTTGAGGATTCAGATTGAGAAATTTCTTTCAATGGGGATAACTTGCCGTGTGGGTAGTGGTATCTTTATGACATCGTCGTAGAAGTGCAGAAAGCCCCTAGGTATCCTCTAGGGGCTTTCTCGATGTCTAGCACTCTTGAACTCTGAACGAGGCAAGGCTTTAATTAGGACATGACATACGATGTTGAAAAAATTCGTGCTGATTTTCCTGCTCTAAAATCTGGGCTCGCTTTCTTTGATGGCCCCGGGGGAAGCCAGGTACCGACTCAAGTAGGCGCAGCCATCGCAGCAGCGATTACTCAACCTATTTCAAATCGTGGTGTCACGACTTTATCTGAGAAAAATGCTGAAGAGATCGTTCTTGGCTTTCGCCAAGCAGTTGGAGATTTAATCAACGCAGATCCTGCTGGTGTTGTTTATGGTCGCAGTTGGACACAGATTACCTATGACTTCTCTCGTACATTAGCAAAGAGCTGGAAACCTGGCGATGAAATCATTGTTACTACTTTGGATCACGATTCAAATATCCGTCCATGGGTGCAAGCGGCTGAGGCAGTTGGCGCTGTTGTTCGTTGGGCAAAGTTCGACACAGCGACAGGGGAACTGCCTACTTCGGCAATCTCTGACTTACTCAACGATAAGACTCGCCTGGTAGCAGTCACGGGAGCGGGAAACACACTAGGAACCAGACCGAATATTCAAGAGATCTCTCAAGCAGTCCACAAAACAAGCGCACTTCTCTATATAGATGGCGTTCACTTAACCCCTCATACCCCTATCGATATGCAAGCGATGGGTGCTGATTTCTTTGGATTATCTTTCTATAAAATCTTTGGTCCTCATTGCGCTGCTATCGCTGCAAAGCTCGAACTTTTAAAGACACTCAATAATGACAAGTTACTGCCATCCACCAGTGAATCTCCTGAACGCTTTGAATTTGGAACTCTGCCTTATGAAATCATGGCTGGGTGTACCGCAACTATCGACTACATCGCCAATATGGTCGATGGGTCAGGCAGTAGGCGTCAGCGGATTGTGAACTCTATGGCTGCTGCAGAAAAGTATGAAGAAGATCTCTTTGAATATATGGAATCCGAGATTAAAGCGATCCCGGGTGTGACTCTTTACGGGCATGCTGAGAATCGCACGCCAACTCTATATTTCAACCTCAAAGGTGTAGCTGGTGCAGAAGTCCACAAGCACTTAGCGGGACTCAAGGTGAATGCTCCGGCCTCTAATTTCTATGCACTCGAAGTTTCTCGTGCGCTTGGACTTGGAGATACCGGCGCAGTACGCGCAGGTTTAGCTCCTTACAGCACTAAAGAGGATGTAGACCGTTTAGTTGCAGGCTTACGCCAATTAGCTAAATAACTTACATTCGTAAGTAAGAAGCTCCATTGAAATCTAGTACTGCTCCGCTCGCCCATTCGCTATCAGGAGAAGCCAAGAAGTAGACCGCCTTTGCTAACTCTTCTGGCCTTGCAGCGCGATTAAATGGACTCTGCGCACGAATACCAGGGCCTTCTGGACCATCTAACAATCGCGATGCCATCTCAGTCTCTACAAATCCAGGTGCGAGCGTTGTGACACCGATATGCATTGGTGCTAAAGCTTTAGCAATTGATTGGCCGAAGGCAACAATCGCGGCCTTAGATGCACCGTATGCGGGGCTAAGAGGCTCCCCTCGGAATGCTCCGCGAGATCCGATATTCACAATACGAGAAGTACCGTTCTTCGGCATATGTCGCAATGCGCACCACGAAACATTTGCAGCGCCGATCAAGTTAACTCCGAGTGTTTGGGACCAGGCAGCCTGCCACTCTTCATAGGTCGTGGTCTCAATCGGATGATCCACAAAGACACCAGCGTTATTGATTAATACATCGATCTTTCCAAATTTCTTTGCGACTTCTTCAACCATCGCACGGATTGCTTCAGGATCACGCAACTCGGCTTGAGCGGTGATATGGCCATCACCTGGCAGCGAAGCACAGACCGCCTCGGCATCTAATTTCGATGAAACATAATGAATCGCGATCTGGTCCCCAGCTTGGGCAAACTCTTTTGCGATTGCGGCCCCAATACCTCGGGCGCCACCTGTAATAAGAACGGTACGTCTACTCATTGGAATACTCTAATTGAGAAACAAAAGATGTGTATATACGATTAAGCGACCTTAGTCAGGCAAGTCAAAAACCCCCAGCAAGGCTGGGGAGGGTAATTACTTCTTCACATACCCGACCGGGCATGATGGGTTGATTCCATATGCAATGCGTGTGCCACGTCCAGGCTTAACACATCGAATATAAGTCACTTTAGGTTTTACGATTGGGCCAGGTTTAGGTGAAACCTGTATTTCTGAACCGATGAATGTAAAGGTCTGGACATCTAACACAGGAGCTGATCCGTTATAAATCTGAATCTGGTAGACACCTTTAATTTGTGCCGGCATCGTGAACGAAATAGAGGTTGGGGTTTGGATCCAACTGTTTGTTGACAACGGAGTGCCACTTATATGAATCGCTGCAACCTTCTCCACAAAGGTTCCTAAAATCAAAACAGGAGCAGAGGTCTGCGCAACTGCAGTTGAAATTGAAAGTGACGCAATCATAGATTGTTGAACAGGGTCGGGTGCAGCAGTGATTGCTGCTGCAATCGGCGGCGCTGCGGTGAATGGTGAGAAGTTATCTGTAATTCCGCAGACCTGCCCATTCACATAAGCACGCGACGGAAGCTCTATCCATGCAGCAGGAGTACCTGTGAAGTGGAAGAGATGATCAGTTGAAGCGCCGTCGAGACAGACTGTTGCAGTGCCAGAGAAGGTGCCGCTGATCTGAATATCAACAATCTTGGTCGACCTCGAGATAGTAAATGGAGGTGCTAATTCCGATGCAGGAAGAGCAACTGGCGCCACTGTTACTTGTGCGGGAGCGTTCTCGGAAAAATTAAGTGTCGTGGCCGGTAGGTTCGAAGTTGCGGGAATCCTTGCAACAAAGACGCCGCTAGGGATTGTCGCGATCTGAATTTCTGGATGCTCCATATCTGAAGAAATAGTCGCACTGGGTCCCGAGCACGAGAGAATTGAAGCTTCACCACATCCTGACCCAGTTAGTGAATCACCGTTGCTTAAACCGCCTGGCCCCTGTTCGCCTGCAAATGTTCGGCCGTCTCCTTGCATTGCAACGCCTTGCTGAGAGTTGCCTTGCATTCCATCGCCTTGCTTAGAGTCGCCCTTAACCTCGGGCCTAGATAAGTTCTCGACAGCTATTCCTGTGAACTTGATTTGTCCATCGAAGGAGTAGAGGTGGCCATCGATTGAAGTGAAATGGGTATTTCCGCTATTGACAGTCACCACTCCCATAAAACTTGAAGGGAAGGTGTTGGCAGTTATTGTTTCCAATCCAGAACCGATAGATAAGGTAGTCAGCGCACTATTACCGATAAAAGCGGAGTCGCCAATTTCGATAACTGAATCTGGAATAACGATCTCAGCCAACGGGGCCATACATAGAGCACATTGCCCAATAGAAATTAGGGTGTTGGGAAATGTAATGCTGTGAACATTTGAGTCTCCAGCAAATGCAGAGCTTCCAATGCTAATTAGATTAGGTGGAAGCAATACTGTTGTAAGATTTTGACTATTACTAAAGACATGGTCGCCCAACGAAGTCAGTGTTGATGCACTCATATCAACTGACGTTATTCCTCTTGGAACCTGTCCTTGTGAATCCAGATTGCGGAACGGATCAAATGCACCATCAGCGATTGATGAAATTTCTGACCCTATGACAACAGGGCCCACACAGCTACCTAATCCAGTAATAGTTGTTGCAGAAATTGTGTAGCAGGCAGGAGTGCTAGCACTCGCCTCCGAGCGTGCCGGTGCTGCCCCAAAACCCAAAGCCAAGATCGTGGCCGTCAAAAAGGTCGCCAAGCCGCGCTTGGGTGACCTCAAGGGGTGATTCACTCGGGTGATTCTATCTTAGGCTCAGCCGATGGCCGCCTGAAGAAGATAAAGGGCTGGTGCGCTTGAAGGGATTCGAACCCCTAACCTTCTGATCCGTAGTCAGATGCTCTATCCGTTGAGCTACAAGCGCTTGGTGGTGGAGAGTGAATACTACCTGCTAACTAATTAAGCCCCAAACTCAGCAAATTAGCCCATGAAACCTCTTTAACGCGGGGTTTTCCAAGTGGCTCCCCTGCTGCGACTTCGGCGGCATTGATCTTTGCCCACGCGCTTTGATCAACGATCTGATGATCGCCTGGGATCAGCATTGCAATATCCATCGTCTCTTTTGGTTCTTTGAGATCAGAGATAAGCAGGTCAACAACATCGGATGCATCGCTCTTATTAGTTCCAATTACTCCTGATGGACCGCGCTTCGCCCAACCGACTGTGTAGATATTTGTGCCGAGTACTCGACCGGCTTCATTTTCAATGATTCCATTATGGAAGTAGATACCGTTTATTGGTGCAGCTTGATAGCCAATAGCAGAGATGACAAGTGAGCATGGAATTGAATAGGTCTCTCCTGTGTCAACTACTTTGCCGTTTTCGATTTTGTTAATTCCAAAAAGAACTTCTTCTACCTTCCCATTGCCTTTAATCTTTTTTGGTGCTGAGAGGAAACGGAACTCCATCGAACGCTCGTGGCCAGACTTTGGGTGTTCGGCGATTAAACGCCACGCTTCAAGATTGGATGCAACGTGCTTTTCAATCTCACCGGCAGCTTCTGCGCGCGCATGTGCTTCACTTACTTGATCTGCATCGATATAAACATCGGTATGTTCTAGCTTTGGTAAATCGCGAAGCTCTGGTGCTGTGAAGGCAGCATGTTCAACACCCCGGCGCCCTGCGATATAGACCTTACGGATGTTTGAATCGTGGAAAGTAGCGAGCGCATGATCAGTGGTATCGGTCAGATCTAACTCAATTGGATTTATAGCCAGCATGCGAGCGCAATCCATTGCTACGTTACCTGCACCAATGACCACTGCTGTTGTTCCTGAGAGATCAATATCCATTGCGGCGAAATCTGGATGACCGTTATACCAAGGGACAAATTCAGCAGCAGATATCGAGCCCGGTAGATCCTCGCCTGGGATACCGAGTTTGCGACCGATTGCAGAACCAGTGCACATCACCACTGCGTCATAGCGAGCAGTGAGATCTTCGATATCAATATCTTTACCGATTTCGATATTGCCAAAGACTCTGAAATTAGGCTCGGCTGCTACCTTCTCAAAGACCTTTGCGACTGTCTTAATCTTTGGATGATCAGGTGCCACGCCTAGGCGTACGAGCCCCCACATAGTCGGGAGGCGCTCAAAGAGGTCGATAGAAAAGGTTCGATCAGCGTTCTGGGCGTTCTGAAGCGCCTGCGCAGTGAAGTAACCAGCAGGTCCTGCGCCAACGATTGCGATCGAGTAATGAGCCATTAGGACTGCAGTTTACAGGTCTAGCGAGAGACGCGAATCAATTCCTTTAGTTGGACTCTAGTGACCTTAGAGGGCATGCATAAATGAGACCGTGATGGGGCTTGCGGTCAACTCTTTCTCTGATGCTCGAATCGCAATGACGTGTGGGGTCTTGTCATGTTGTGCAAGCGCTTCTGGACCAGTCCAGCCTTCTCTAAAGTAGAAGATATCGGGATTGTCGCGATCGACATTGAGTATGTAATAGAGACAGCCAGGCTCGCCTTGGGTCGCTAGCTCCATCGCCTTGAGGCGAGTAATGAGTTCTTCGCGCTTTCCTGGAGCTGCTTCAAAACGAGCAACCATATGAAACTCAGACATGAACTCTCTCTTTCTCTTACTTAATAATATGTGGACGAAGAGTTTGGAAGGCTATCTCTAGCCCAACTTTTACATTCTCTTCAGTGCCGCCCCAGATGGGATCCTCGTGTTCAACAGACAAGGTACCGTTAAATCCACCTTCATACATAACGTCGATCAATTTTTTCCAATTTACTTCACCAAGACCCGGCACGCGATAACGCCACCAGCCGACATCCCAAGGGTTTTCTCGGACAACTGCACGACCTGGGTATCCAAAGTGATTTCTCTTTTCAGGGAATATCTCAATATCTTTTGCTTGGGCGTGTACAACGCGATCCATATATGGCTTGATCGCTTCGATCGGATCAATTCCCATCCACACTAAGTGCGATGGGTCGTAGTTAAGATAAAGACCTAATCCAAACATCCACTCCCATAGTTCGGGAGAGTATGCCAAGTTTCCTGGATATCCATCTGGATGCCAGCCTTCCATGACGCAATTTTCAATAACAATCTTTACATTCTGTTTCGTTGCATGTGCCACTAGTGGCTTAAATACTTCTTCTGCCATAACCAGATTCTCGGCAACTGTTTTATTCCAATCTCGCCCAACAAAGGTACCGACTGATTCGACTCCCAAAAGAGCTGCTGCATCAATACAACGCATAACATGTTGATTTATCTGAGTACGTTGAGCTGGATCTGGATGAAGATTATTGTCATAGAAGGCGATTGATGAAAGTTGAAGTCCGCGTGAAGTGAAGATTTCCTTTACACGCGCTACATCTTGAGTTCCAAAGGTTTCAACATTGAGATGTGTTGCTACAAATGGACGATCACCTAAATCTGGCCACGCTGCGACTTCGAGCGCTTCATAACCCTGTGCAACAGCCCAATCTGCAATCTCTTCAAGAGATAGCTTAGGAAGGCAAGCAGTAAGAAAACCTAGTTTCATTTGACCTCCACCCAGCGTTGCTCTTGCGCTGATTCTAAGACTGCTGCTGTCAGTTGGGCAGCCCGCAATCCATCTGCAAAGCGAGGCAATCCTTCGCTCTCCCCGGCTGAAATCGCGCTGTAGGTATCGGCGACAAAGGCATTGAAGCAATCTTGATATCCCTGAGGGTGCCCTGCCGGCAAGATCGAGAATCGTCCAGCTGATGCAGACTCGCCTGCTGAACCGCGCATAAAGGTGGAATTAACGTTCACTCCGCCCTCCCACAAAGAATCTGGATTCTCTTGGTCAAAGACATACGAATAACCATTTCCTTCAACCGAGAACCACAACTTATTCTTTCGACCCGCAGAGACTTGTGAAAGTACGAGTGATCCTTGAGCGCCAGTGTTTGTCTGGAAGATGATAGTTCCGCCATCTTCGGTATCAACAGCTGGCGCATCTGACCGAGACTCGAATACCTTCAGCAACTGGGCATTGAGTCGGACAATGCGCTGTCCTGTAACAAATTCAATGAGATCAACCCAGTGAACTCCAATATCTCCAAATGCTCGAGATGGGCCCCCAAGCGCTGGATTGATACGCCAGTTCTCAATCTCATCAGATGCAAGCCAATCCTGTAGATAATAACCATGCATCAAATGGGGTGCAGATTTAGAACTCCGTAAGCGATCACGGGTTTCTAGGACCGTTGGGTAATAGCGATAGATAAAAGGGACTGTTGCAACAAGATTCTTCTCACGCGCTAGCTCAGTCAGGTTCTTCGCATCAGTAACAGAGATTGCTAGGGGTTTCTCACAAATAACATGCTTACCATTTTGGAGTGCGAGTGTGGCAAGTTCAGCGTGGAAAATATTAGGTGTGCAGATGTGAATCACATCAATATCTGGATCACTCATCATCTCTTCGGTAGTTACCGCATAATCAGCACCAACTTTTTGGGCACCGACACGTGCGATATCAATATTTACCGCCGAGACTGATCGAAGATTGTGGCCATTGGCGCGAATTGCACGAGCGTGAACTTCACCGATAAATCCCATGCCGATGATTCCAGCACGAAGTGTTCCAACTTTAGTCTGTTCTACTTCGGTGCGAGAGAAAGTATTTGTACTCATTCTTTTCTAATCCCTACTTCTTCTTCGCTAAAGCGACGGCCAAGATGATGATCAAGCCACGGATAATTTGCTGCTCACTCACTGGCAAGCCAGCCAAGATCAAGCCGTTATTGATTAAACCTACGAGGAGTGCGCCAAAGAGTGTGCCAATGATTGTTCCACCGCCACCAAAGAGGCTGGTTCCACCCAGGATTACTGCAGCGATCGCGGAGAGCTCATCTCCGGCACCCCACTCGTAACGTCCTGTTTGTAGGCGGCCTGCATAAATCATTCCTGCAATCGCAGCGACTGTTGATGAAATTAAGAGGACGGTAAATTTGATCCGCTTTGTATCGATACCGTTGAATTCAGCAGCATCTCTATTTCCACCTGTTGCGAGAATTCTTCGCCCAAGTGTTGTGCGAGTAAGAGTTATCCACCCGATCAATACCGCGCTAAAACTCCAGAAAATCACACTTGGAAACTTCCCGATAGAGCCTGATCCAAAGATTCGATTAAACGAATCATTAAGAATTGGAATAGGGGCGTAATCAGTGATGAGGGCTGCCGTTCCAACGGCGACACCTTGCATCCCGAGGGTTACTAGGAAGCTAGGAATTCCTATTCGGGATACAAGGAGCCCATTAGCCGTTCCAACTATGAGGCCAACACCTAAACCAGCGCATACTCCTGCTACAGCACCGTGGTCACGAATCATGAGGGCAACTACAACAGATGACAGACCAGCAACTCCACCGATCGAAAGATCGATCTCTGCACAAGCGATAACGAAAGTCATTGCAACAGCCATTACCGAGATTGTTGCAGTCTGGCGGAAGATATTGAGTAAGTTATTTGGACCAAGGAAGCCATCATTGTGTAGTAGCAGTGCAAAGAATAGGAATATCAGCGCAAACATCCAGTAAATAAAACTGGAGCGCCAATCGAAACGAATCAATGATTTGATATTCATGCACTTATCCCTTGCACCATGAGTTGGAGATGGTCTTCATCGCGAACATCTTGACGAGAAATTTCGTCACGAATTTCACCATCTTTGATAATTAAGATTCGATCGCAAACTCCCAAGAGTTCTGGCAGTTCTGATGAAACCAAAATGATTGAGTTACCTTTAGCAGCTAGTGAACGTACCAATTTCATGATTTCTACCTTGGTACCAATATCAACCCCAACTGTGGGCTCATCCATCAAGATAATCGAAGGGTTTGTGGCTACCCACTTGGCGATGACCACCTTCTGTTGATTGCCACCAGAGAGCAGCTTTACCTGGCGACTTGCCTCTGGTGGCCTAATTTCAAAATCAGTGATGGCTGTAGCCGAGAACTCCTTAATTTTTTCAAAATTGAGGAAACTTAAGTGCGAGAGCTTCTCTAAGTTCGCAGCAAGAATATTGGCAGAGACGGAATGTTCCATAACCAGGCCTTGGCGGCGGCGATCTTCTGGAATAAATGCCAGCCCTGAATTCTTTGCATCGCGTGGATTCTTGATCGAAACCTCATCACCATTGAGAAAGAGCTTGCCTGAAGATTTCTTATCGAGCCCAAATATTGCTCGAAGGATCTCAGTACGGCCGCTCCCCATCAATCCAGCCAGACCAAGGATTTCACCCTTATATAGATCGAGAGAGACATTCTTTACTCGATTACCGGCAACGAGGTTCTCTACCTTAAGAGTTGGTGTTGAGCTCCGGTTTATCTGATGGCCATCGTGAGAGAGCATCTCAACATCTTTTCGGCCAGTAATATGCGCAATCACGTCATGCGGCGTAATATCTTGAAGAGATTCAGTAGCTACAAGATTTCCATCTCGTAGGATCGTAATGCGGTCACAGATTTGATAAATCTCATCCATTCGATGACTAATATAAATAATCGATACGCCTGATGAAGTGAGTTGCTTTAATACTTTAAAGAGGGCATCAACTTCGTGCTTTGCAAGAGATGCTGTTGGTTCGTCCAAGATCAAGATTTTTGCTTCGGCTGCGATCGCCTTTGCAATCTCTGTTAACTGTTGATACGCCCGACTCAGTGATGAGACCTTTGCAGTGACATCGATCTCGATACCAACACTTTTTAATACCTTTTCAGCGCTTGCCGCTGATCCAGCATCAGTGATCAAGCCGAGCTTATTCTTTGGCTCGCGATTGAGGTAAATATTTTGTGCAACTGAAAGCTCTGGGATCAATGAAAATTCTTGGAAAACCATTCCGATTCCAAAGTTCTGGGCATCTTGGAAAGAGTTAATCACAACAGGATTTCCTGCCACAGTAATTTCGCCTGAATCCATGGTGTAGACGCCCTGCAAAATCTTCATCAGGGTTGACTTTCCAGCACCATTTTCACCAGCTAAAGCGTGAACCTCGCCTGGGCGTACGCTGAAATTAACATCTTTAAGAACGCGAGTTCCAAAGAAAGACTTGCTGATATTTTTCATCTCGACAGTATTTATGGAACCCACCTCCTTCATATATCTAAAGTTTCGCTGAGGAATTAATCAGTAACGCGTGGAACGTTTACCCATTCGCGCTTCGCGGCCGAGTCAGCCATCGCATCAGCGATGAGGTTGATCTGGTAACCATCCTTGAAGTTTGGAGAAACTTCTCCACCTTCGACGATCGCCTTAATGAAGTCATATGCCTCAATAATCTTTGTTTCGCCATAGCCGATACCCAGGGCTGGAATTGGCCATAAGCCATCTCCATATGGGTGTGCGGGCCCTGTATAGACAGTGCGGAATCCCTTGCGATCGCCTTGATCTTTAGCGAATGCAACTTGGAGTTCGTCGCGACGCTCATAATTGAAGTAGATCGATCCAAGAGAGCCATGGATTTCAAAGGTGAGGAAGTTATTTCTTCCATGAGCATTACGAGTAGCTTCTAGTGAGCCGATCGCGCCATTTTCAAACTCAAGTAGTGAAAGTACTTCGTCGTCGACATCTACTGCTGCACGTGGTGCATCAGCATTCTTAGCACCGGTACCGAGCTTATCGACTGTGCCACTCTGAACTGGGCGTGAAGTAACCCAAGTCTTCAGCTGTGTATTCACTTGAGTGATCTCACCACAAAGGTAGCGTGCCATATCAACAACGTGTGTCCCAATATCACCAAGGGAACCAGAGCCGGCAATCGCTTTCTGGAAGCGCCATGAAAGTGGACCATCCGGATCTGCTGACCAATCCTGGAGATATGTTCCACGGAAGTTCATAATCTCGCCGATTGCACCTTCTTCAATATACTTCTTTGCAAGTGCTACAGCTGGTGTGCGGCGATAGTTAAAGGCGACCATATGAACAATTCCGGCATTCTTCACGGCGTCATACATGGTCTTCGCTTCAGCACCATTTCGGGCTAATGGCTTCTCACTAATAATGTGTTTACCTGCCGCTGCGGCTGCAATCGCGATTTCAGCGTGGAGGTGGTTCGGTGTAGCAATATCAATAATATCGATCTCGGGATCATCGATCACAGAGCGCCAATCACCACTGCTCTTTTCAAAACCAAAACGAACCGCTGCCTCTGCTGCTACCGCATCGTTCACATCGACGATTGTCTTGCGAACGGGATAAGCAGGTGCTGGATGGAAGAACATAGGCATAGCAACGTAGGCGAGAGAGTGGGCCTTACCCATAAACCCTGCACCAATGAGCGCGACATTTAACTTTTTCATTTTTAATCCCTCTAAAGTATTTGGTTTTGTTGTTAGGGAATACCTACCAGGCCCCTTTTGGGCCTAGTAGGCACACCATATTCCTTATTTTTTGAAGGCTGCGCGCAGCGCTTCTGAAGGGGCGGCTGAGTAAACAACGCGCCATGCTTGGAGGACATTTCCATGATCAACTGGGAAGCCAGGTACAGCAACAAATGCTGGGGCTGCTTTGCCGAGAAGTCCGTAAGCTGCGAGCTTTGCTTCAGCAACTCCCATATCGAATGGGCGCTGTGCACCAACTGCAACTACCGGTCCACCCTTGGCTAGAGAGATAGCAACGTTTGCACCAAGATCTTCTGTAGCAATAACTGTTGTCGTGTTACCTGCTGCGCGAAGTGCAGCCAAAACACCTTCAGCTGGTGTATCCCACACAGCCCAGATTGCGTCAATTTTTGGATACTTAGTCAAGATTGCTGTTGCTGCAGCTTGTGCATCGCCAGCAAAATCAGGTCCAGAAATTCCTTGATCAGTAATGATTTTAATTCCTGGGAACTTGGTTGTAATTGTTTCCTTGAATCCATTCCAGCGTGCCTTTGTTACCCAAAAATCAGCAGCGTGGTGGATTGTGGCAATCGTCCCTTTGCCATTGAGCTTCTTACCAAGAAGATAAGCAGCAGATGCTCCATTGGCATAGTCATCTGGACCGACAGATGAAACATAATCTGTTCCAGCAGTCATGCCGCTTGCAACGTTACCCATGAAGACAATCTTTGTACCTGCAGCAGCAACTGCTTTGTAAGCAGCTGACTCTGCTTGGCTATCAACAGGGATTGAGACAAGGACAGATGGCTTCTTAGCCATAAGTGTCTGAATCTGTGAGACCTGAGTATCGGCCTTGAAGTCTGCCTGAGTGGTTCCAACAATTGTGATACCTAGTGTTGCAAATTGCTTCTTCAAGCCAGCAAGCTGTCCGTTAGACCAATCTGAAGATAGGTGCATTGCTATTGCTGCAGTAGCTTTCATATTCTTTAACTTTGCTAATTCAGCATCAGTGAATACTAATGAATCAGCTGATCCAGGAGTTTCACCATTTGGGCCCTTTGAAAAAACCTTACCTGAAGCGAGTTCTGCAAGGCCAGCCTTTGCGATCTGAGCTGCTGATTGACCTGCTGAAACTGAACTAATTGAGGCAAATGATGAGATCGCGAGAACCGCGGCCGCAACAATTGCCTTTCTCTTATTTGTTGACATGCTTTCTCCTTTAGTAGTTTTTTACCTGGTGTTCTTGTGATTACTTGAGATGTTCTTGAATGAACTTCATGCTGATTGCTGCCGCATCCTTTGGATCTCCGTCATAACCATCTAGCTCGACAAC
>Ga0209829_10002660_pt1 | contig 13455 bp, 10 predicted proteins | sample C_140205_EF_Meta_FD_187311 | JGI IMG/M metagenome (GOLD analysis project Ga0209829, IMG submission 187311) | Freshwater microbial communities from Lake Croche, Canada to study carbon cycling - C_140205_EF_MetaG (SPAdes) (version 2) | ecosystem: Environmental > Aquatic > Freshwater > Lake...
CTGGGCGGCTATCACCTGGTGCCCGACCGAGAACCTCCAATCACGGTCCATCGAAAAATGTGGGAGTGGATCTTTACCCTTCAAGCTTTGAAGGAGCGCGACATGTTGGAGCCCGGCAAGACGGGTATTGGCTTTGGTGTCGGCAAGGAACCTCTTGTCGCACTCTTCGCGAAAGAGGGAGCAAAAATTCACGCAACCGATCTCGACCCAAAGCAGGCACAAGAAAATGGTTGGCTCGATACTGGCGTTGAGTATGCCACCACGATTGATGAAATGAATCTTTATGGACTTTGCGACCAAAAAGAGTTTGAAAAGTTGGTTTCTTACTCATACATTGATATGAATCATCTTCCCGAGGAACACGACCACTACGACTTCTCGTGGTCATCGTGTGCGTTCGAACATTTGGGCGATCTCCAATCCGGGATGGATTTCGTTGTCAACCAGATGAAGTTCGTCAAGCCTGGCGGCTACTCCGTACACACCACGGAACTCAATGTTGGCTCCAATTTTAAAACGGTTTCTGAAGGAGCCACGGTTTTGTATCGAAAGCGAGACATCAAGCGCCTCGTCAAACGGCTCCGCAAACAGGGGTGTCGTGTCGAACTTGACCTGACACTTGGGACCACCCCTGACGATTTACATATTGATACTCCCCCCTTTGATCCTGAACCACATCTCAAAGTCCAATTGGGTGAGTTTGTGACAACATCCATGGCGTTAATCATCCAGAAGCCGTTGTAATTAGGACCCCTTTCTCACCCACCTCCTGGTTTTGTCGCGAGGAGGGAGTATTCGAGTGGAATCTGTGGTTTTCCCTCCGGTACTTTAAAGCGGGTTGTACCTGGTGCAGTCTGTTCGAGGAACGGCCACGGCTTGTACGCTAAGACGTCGTGTTCGTGCAAAAACTTTAATTCAAGACCTTGATCTAAAAGGCTGCTGACAACTTCTCCTAAGTGGTGAGACCATTCAAACATCTTCCTTTTTGTTAATTTTGCCGAAGGATCTGCATAGTCACCATCATCTTCAAATTCGATGCCTGAGGGATTATGAAAGTAGGGCCACGCCGGATTAAACACGATGTCATCATCATCAAGCATGGAAAGAATTGGGTGAATCTCTAAGAGATAGAAACGCCCGCCTGGCTTGATGAGAGAGGAAACGACACGTGACCAGTCTGGAATATCGGGTAACCAATTCAGGGCGCCAATACCGGTGTAGACCACGTCGAACGGTGTCGGAAACATCTCCCGAGCGTTGTAGACGTTCCCTTCAACAAAACTGGCTTCAATACCTGCTCGCTCAGCAAGAGATTTTGCTGCTGCGATTGAGTTCGGTGAAAAATCAACTCCTGTGACCCTGGCCCCACGGCGCGCCCACGACAAGGTGTCCAGTCCAAAATGACACTGGAGGTGGAGTAGTGAGCACCCTTCAACTGAACCAAGCTCGTCAGGCTCAAAGTCGTGCAGTGTGGAATTTCATTTCAAGAATCAACTGAACCAAGCTCGTCAGGCTCAAAGTCGTGCAGTGTGGAATTTCCTTTCAAGAAGCCAGCGATGTCATAGAACTCACTCTCGACATGAACAAGGGTCATCTCATCCCAGCCTTCTCGATTGGCCTCGAACTTCTCTTCTCTGGAGATTGGGTTGGACATGGTGCGACTATGCCACACTGCGACCATTGTTCAATAGGAGTGGGAAAATGTGAGAGGATCTTTCTTCGCCCCCCGAACAGATTCCCCCTCCTGACTCATGATCACTGGTTCAAACCTCACCATCGAAATTGGCCACAGAGCACTGATCAAAGACGCACCATCGAAATTGGCCACAGAGCACTGATCAAAGACGCCTCTTTTTTGGTGGCAACTGGCGAAAAAGTAGGGATTGTCGGCAGAAACGGTACAGGTAAGTCAACCTTGATATCCGTGCTTGTCGGCGAATCTGACGCAGAAGTTCGACACACTGGTGACGTGAAAATTGTTGGAACGCTCGGCTTCCTTCCTCAAGTTCCCGCCCCAGGAGGTCTTGGGAAAGACCCCAGCGGTTTTTCGCACGTGCTCAATGCTCGTGGCCTCGACGTCCTCGACGAAGACCTCAATGCGGTCCGTAAAGCCATGAGCGACGATCCAAGTGAAGAAAATATCGAGCGCTTCAGTGAGCTCGAGGAAAAATATCGCTCGCTCGGTGGCTACGAAGCAGAAGCGACAATGGCGCGGCTTGCTGACGGCCTCGGGCTCCGCCAAGAGCTGCTCTTCGCTGACATCGATACTCTCTCTGGAGGACAACGACGTCGTGTCGACCTCATTCGACTTTTGTTCCATGGTCCAGAGATCATGATTCTTGACGAACCAACGAACCACTTGGACTTGCCCGCCAAGCAGTGGCTCATGGAAGAACTGTCTTCATTCAGCGGGACAATGGTCGTCATTAGTCACGACCTTGATCTCTTGGATCGCTCTATCGACAAGGTGCTGCATCTCAACTCAAGTCAGTTGACCGAATACAAAGGTAACTACTCCACCTTCACGAATCGTTTGGCTGAAAACCAAGCCATCAGCCAGAAGACGGCAGCGCAAGAAGAGAAGGAGATTAAGCGTCTCTCTTCTCTCGCCAACACCATGCGAGGCCAAACCGAAAAGCGAGCAAAAACTGCCAAGGCAATCGACCGAAGAGTTGAACGGATTCAAAGCAATCGGACTCAAGTCCAGCGTGCCGACAAAAAAGTTCGTCTCCGCCTTCCTACGCCCGCTCGATCTGGCGATACGCCGCTAGAAGTTGAAGGAGTCGGTGTCTCGTATGGCGAACATCAAGTCCTTTCGAAAATTCGCATGCACGCGGGACGGGGCGATCGAATCGCTGTCGTCGGGAAGAATGGAGCTGGAAAATCCAGTCTCTTGCGTTGTCTCGCTGGAGTTCAACAGCCGAGTATCGGCACTGTGGCCCTGGGGCCAAACGTTTCTCTTGGCTACTTCGCCCAAGAACACGAGCAGATCGACTTAGACATGCGATCTCTTGACAACGTTGAGGATACGGTACTCACGCAAGAAGCTGAGCGTCGCGCTCTGCTTGGATCGTTTGGACTTACCGGAGCAGCCATGGAACAACCCGCTGGCTCCCTTTCGGGTGGGGAACGGGCGAAACTCGGTCTCGCCATGCTTTCTGCGGGGGGATCCAACCTCCTGATACTTGATGAGCCCACAAATAACCTTGATCCTGCATCAGTTGAGGCCGTGGGTCGTATGTTCAGCGTCTGGGAAGGCACCATCGTCGTCGTGAGCCACGAACCGGCATTCGTCGAGGCGTTGAATCCCACTCACTGCTTGCGACTTCCCGAGGAGCGGTTTGATTTTTGGCGAGATGAAGATATCGACGTTGTTGAGATGCGCTAATAAACATCTTTGCTCTCGGAAAAATGAAACCTGAGAGTTGTGAAAAGCGATCCGCAACTCCTGGCATGTGTAAGACTAGAGGGCATGACTCAACCTTCATCATTTTCCGATTTTCCAGTTTCTCGACGAACTCCACTGTGGACGCTCTCGATTTTGGGAGTTCTCTTCGCAGCACTTCTGCTGGCGGGATGCTCAAGTTCATCAGAATCATCAACTACAACCACATCTGAGGCATCAGCAACGACGTCTGGCCAAGATCCAGATGTTGCACAAGTCATTGAAGTTGCCAAGGCGCAAGCAGTGTCCTCGGGACTTATTGGTTCAAACGTGACCGTCACGGCCACGGTTTCGCCGGTTAATGACAGTTGGATGAAATTTGAAGTCACACCCACGAACCCTTCTTCGGATGCGTTCCAGCCCTATTACGGCTATGCGCACCAAGGGGCAAACTGGACTGTCGTGGCGTTTGGAAGTGCTCAAGTTGGCTGCGTCGCAACGTCGCCAAATTCGATGACGACTGCTCCTAATCAGGGAGTCGTTCCACGCTCAGTGATTGAATCATTCAATATGTCGTGCGCGACAACGACAACAACTGCTGGCTAAGAAACTTCTGAGAGGGCGAGGCTATTCTTTCTCTTCTTTTTTACGTGAACTCGTCATAGAGTTTAAGACTTTAGAAATCTCATCTGCAGACTCCAAAGAGTAAGCACCACTCCCTCTCCAGAGGACTCTCCCTGACTGATTCACGAGAAAAAGAGCAATTGTTTTCTGGTCGTTGATTTCAAGTGGTTGGGTTACGTTTTTCAGGCTCCCATAAAACGTCAGTGTTCGGCCAAGAATCTTTGGATCTCGAATCGCCGATGCCATACCGCCATCAATAAATGGCCTGACTGGCGTCCAGAGTTGACGCAACGCTGGAATTTCATAGAACAAAATCTCTGGTCTCACTCCTGATAAATCTTCGAGCCATGAAACCCAGGAATCCACCAGTTCCTGATGATTGCGGCGAAATGCCACAAGGACAATATTCCACTCTCCCTCGAATCCTTGTGGAAGGTCAATCAGCTCTCCAAGCAGATTCTTTGTCGAAATTTTGGGGAAGCTAAGAGAACTGGACATATGTTGACCTTAAGTCAAGAGACCACTCAGGCTTCGTCACCTCATATTTAGATAATCAAACTCGTATAGAAGAGTTGAGCCAGACCCACTGCAATAAAGCTTGCTACAACGACAGCCCCCACCTGAAAGACCCATGGGAGTTTTCGAACCAAAGCAACACAGGGAATCAAGAGTGCTTCTGAGCGATATCTACTCAGTTGTGGTCCTTGGAGGAGCAGGAGCAGCCAGACCGCTAATGAGTAAATGACAATAATGATGCTGGAGCGTTGAATCGGCTTTTCTCGAAGTGCAACCACGCAGATGCTCACGAGAAGCACAAAGATAAAAACTGATTGTTCCTTTGGGGCGTGAAAGAGATAGCCGGGATTTCTATTTTGTAGAGCAAACTCAACGCGAGTCCCACCAGAAAGCGACTGGATAAAAATGAAGACTGGATTATGGATTCCAGATCCGTAATTACTTTGGATCTTGGCCGTGGCAAACCAATCACCAGTCCATAGTTTGAAACCAGCCAGCAAGGCGACGACACCTACAAGCATCGTACCAGTGGTCGCACTTGTACGCTTCACCCACTCCCAAAGTCTTGAACCTCGGTCGTAGAGCAGAATGACGACAAACGAGATCGGAACTAAAACAAGACTCGCTGAGTACGACCAAATTGCGACTACGCCAGCCAATCCAGCAAGGAAGTAGCGCTTCTTGATCAGAAGTATCAAGAAGACGGTCGAAAAAAATGCCACCAATGAAATCGGGAATACCGCGTTGAAATAGACCATTCCTGGAAATGCTGCTGCGAGGGCGAGGCAGCAAAGCGAGCGAACGTCCCAAGATGGGCCAATCAGGTACCACACAGCAACCATTAAGAGATAGGCAAAAACAGCAGAAATCACTACGGCGCCTTGTTCAGGCGTCACACCAATTCGACTCACTATTGAGATCAACCATGGGTAGAGCGGCATCCACGCAGCATCACCACACCAGCTAAAGACTGGGATCGAGGGAGTCTGCTTGCACCAATAAACATGTGAGTATCCGACTTGGGCAATCCTCAAGTAATGCCCTGAATCCCACCTCACCCAAAGATGGGCGTTAAAGAAATCATGGGAGAGGCCGGAGCGAAGCGCTGCAATGAAGAGCAGGATGTGGGCATACAGCACCGCCAAGAAGGGAGGCACAAGCAGCGTAGTGAAATGCTTCACTCTCATCTGTTCGCTTGCCGCCTTATTCGAAACCGTCAATCTGTCCTTTCGGGCGAATACTCCACATTGCCACTCTCGCTACGTTAGAAGACCCTGGCTCTTGCAGCCGAATTCGAAGATCTGTCTTGACGTTTCAATCAAGATGCCCCGTCTCGCTTCAGGCTCTCACAGGGTCAAGAAAGAGGTGGCGTCCGGTAACGCCTCTTTATCTTGGACGACAAACATATGTCCCCCTTCGTAGACCTTTAATGTGCTGTTCTCAATCCGTTTGTGGAGTGCCTGGCTATTTTCCAGTGGGGCAAGCGCGTCGAAGCGTCCACATCCGATAAATGTTGGAGTAGTAATCAACCCAAGTCGGTCTGCGACGTCATGGCCTGCCCGAGCAGAAAGCTGGGCGTCAAGCCCCACCTGGCGTTCGAGGCTCACCGGTTCGAGGTCTGCTTCTTCGATAAAAGTCACAAGAGACTTTTCGATTGGGTGTTCCTCGAGCCACTCGTCGGTAAATCGCTCGTCAGTCAACATCCTCGAGATACGTCTCCGCTCGTCTGGATCCTTCTCCCTCAGCGTGTGGAGTGGATAGGACGAACCAGCACTTCCTCCCGCAGACGTGCACCAGAGACAAAGGCGGGAAATAGCCTCAGGGAACGTCACCGCAAATTCGAGAGCAACCATCCCCCCAAAACTCATGCCCATGACGCCACACTGGTCAATGCCGAAATGCTCAAGCACGTGTTTCGCGTCCCTTGCGTAGTCAGCCATCGTCCAGGGTGTTGGAGGAATCGATGACTTTCCGAGTCCTCGTTGATCCAAGACTATGAGATCGAGTGACTCGGCCAACTGATCGAGGAGAAACTGCGTCGACGCAATACTCGCCCCAGAGCCATTGAAAAAAAGGACAGTTGGACCAGATCCCGACCGGCGAACATAAAGTTCACACGTATCCGTTCGAATGTAGTCCTCAAATTTTGACGGCAAACTCATGTCGCCAGATTAGGACAATGCATCAGCCGACGGACGCTCCGGAAGACATAGGAGAATCATGACCTCTGAAAGATCACGGGCTGGGTCGTCCGGTATGCTTTTTCATGTGATGACCACATCCGCCCCTCAAAACCCTCTTCGAAGCCACTTGGTGATTTCTGGAACGGGGCGAGCCGGGACAAGTTTTCTCACACTCTTTCTCGCAGAGTGTGGACTCGACATCGGTGGTGTTTCAGAAGTTCACTCCCGGGCTCGAGCCGGGTTAGAGCAAAACCTCCTCACTGCTGATGCGGCGTATGTCGTCAAAGACCCCTGGCTCTTTGCGTATTGTGACGTCGTCGACCTGACAGAGATCACTATCGAATTTCTCATCCTGCCAATTCGTGATCTTCTCGACGCATCAAGAAGCCGTGTCCTCCAAGAGCGCATTAAAATTATGGACTCACCCTGGGTAGATTTACCTGTCGCAGAAGTTTCGGCCGAGACCCCAGGAGGCATTCTCTACTCACTCGATCCAGTCGATCAAGCACGCATACTTGCCGTCGGATTTCATAAACTCGTCCACTGGGCAACAAGAAACGATATTCCAATCATTTTTCTAGACTTTCCGCGATTTGCTTCTGACGGTGACTATCTCTGCGATGCGCTCGCTCCGGTGCTGACGGCGCATTGTTCTCCTAAAGAAGCCCGCAAAGCCTTTGCTGCTATCGCTGACTCAAGCCTTATTCGGATTAAAGATCAAGCGAATGAACATGACTCTGGAGTCGGTGCAGATCTAGAGACCGAGCTGGATCGGGAGGCCTTGAAGATTATTCTTTCTGAGAAGCGCAATGAAATTGGGCTTCTCGAGAATCAGCTACACGACCTGTCCCTGCAATTCACGACATCTCAGGCATCACTCGCCCAACGAGAAGAGGCCAGTCTCGAACTCTCCCGCCGCCTCAATGATCTTGAACAGCATTTCGACCGAATGACCGAGCGAGCATCACTGCTCCAATTAGACAGCGATTCAGTCCGTCAAACCCTGAGTTGGAAGATCACAAAACCATTACGATCAGTGAAGCGTTTCTTTACGAAGTCTGATCTGCGTGGAGACACGAACTCCTAAGAGTTCTCTGCCTTAACTGCGCACGAGGACTTACGAACAGCCACTCGTCGTGCCACAAGAACTGCAGACGTAGCAAGAGCCTGCTCGTTGCATCATGTCGCCACAGCTGTAGCAATAGGGTGCGTCTCGTTGTTCTGGACGAGCAAGTGTTGAAGGAGCGCTCGACATCTCAATGGGTTGCGCTGGCGCTTGGATCCCAACTGTCTCCGTCGACAACTCTTCAACACCTGGCAATGTTGGCTGCGTTCGCTCCGATGAGGAAAGTACCCCGAGCTCTTCGCGCTCGGCCAAGGTCAAGTAGTCCAATGCGAGGCGGCGGAACATGTAGTCCACGAGACTCGTCGCGATTCTCAGATCAGCATCATCGGTGATACCAGCAGGCTCGAAACGCATGTTCGAGTACTTGCGAACGTACGTCGCCAGTGGAACGCCGTGCTGGAGACCAAGACTGATCGAGATCGAGAAGGCATCCATGATTCCAGCCAACGTCGAACCCTGCTTCGAGACCTTGATGAAGACCTCGCCAGGCCGGCCGTCTTCGTACTCTCCAACCGTGACGTATCCCTCGCAGTCGGCAACCCGGAACGAGAACGTGCTTGACGCCCGTCGTCGAGGGAGTCGCTCTCGAACCGCACCCACCACAACCGCGTCACCCGCCGTTGCCTTGGCGTGTGCCAATGCATTTTCAAGTTCAGTGATTCGAGCTTGGAGACCGCCAACGACGGGTTCATCGTCGTCATCCTTTTTCGTTGTCGAAAGAGGCTGCGCTACTTTGCAGTTATCGCGGTAGATCGCTACGGCTTTGACGCCGAGCTGCCAGGCGTCAATGTGAATCTGTTCGATATCTTCAACAGATACATCTTCTGGCATGTTGACGGTCTTCGAGATCGCTCCAGAGATAAAGGGCTGTACTGCTCCCATCATCTTGACGTGACCCAAGTAGTGAATAGTGTTGTCGCCCATCGAACATGCAAAGACAGGAAGGTGCTCTGGCTTGATGTGAGGCGCACCGAGTATCGACATGTTCTCATTGATGTAGGCCACAATCTCCGCGGCTTCGCCATCGTTGTAGCCCAACTTGCCGAGCGCTCGAGTCACCGTCTGATTGACGATTGACATTGTTCCTCCGCCGACCAACTTCTTTGTCTTGACAAGACCTAAGTCAGGCTCGACTCCAGTGGTGTCACAGTCCATCAGCAGACCAATGGTTCCCGTCGGGGCCAAGACCGTTGCTTGGGCATTGCGCACTCCGTGAGTCTCGGCCAGCTCAACTGCCTCATCCCATGCTTCTTGCGCTGCACAGAGCAGCTCGGTGGGGACAAGCTCTTCGTTGATCTCAGACGCAGCGGCTTGGTGCTTTCGGAGGACTCGCAACATCGGTTCCTGGTTCTCGTGGTAACCCGCGTGTGGTCCCATGCGAGACGAGGTCTTCGCACTTGTGGCATAGGCGTGACCGGTCATCAGAGCAGTCAGCGCTCCAGCCCATGCTCGTCCTGCATCAGAGTCGTAGGGCAAACCATTTGCCATCAACAACGCTCCGAGGTTGGCATAGCCAAGTCCAAGTTGACGGAACTTCACTGAATTCTCACCAATAGGCTTGGTTGGGTAGTCGGCGTTGCCGACCAGAATCTCTTGAGCGGTGAAGACAACCTCAATCGCAGCCTTGTAGCCCTCAACATCAAACGTCTCTTCGTCATCAATGAACTTCATCAAGTTCAAGCTCGCGAGGTTGCACGCAGAGTTATCGATGTGCATGTACTCACTGCACGGATTCGACCCATTGATGCGATCTGTGTTCGACGAGGTGTGCCAGTCGTTGATTGTCGTGTCGAACTGCATCCCAGGGTCAGCGCACTCCCATGCTGCCTCTGCGAACTGGCGAAACAGTGCGCGGGCCTTCACGGTTCTCACGACCGCTGCATCTGCTCGAGCAATGAGATCCCAATCAGCATCATCCAAGACCGCTTGCATGAACTCATCGCTTACACGAACCGAGTTGTTTGCATTCTGGTACTGAATCGAGGTGATGTCACTGCCATCAAGACTCATGTCGAATCCTGCATCTGCGAGTGCTCGGGCCTTCTTCTCTTCGTGGGCCTTGCACCAGATGAAGTGCTCGATGTCAGGGTGATCTACGTCGAGCATGACCATCTTGGCGGCACGACGAGTCTTTCCACCTGACTTGATCGTTCCTGCCGATGCATCAGCACCACGCATGAAGCTCACTGGTCCCGACGCGGTACCACCACCGTTTAAGAGCTCTTCTGATGCTCGGATCTTTGAAAGATTGACACCTGCTCCTGAACCACCCTTGAAGATCACGCCTTCTTCGGTGTACCAGTTCAGAATTGAACTCATCTTGTCTTCGACAGCGAGGATAAAACATGCACTGGCTTGCTGTGGAACGTCTTTGACGCCAATGTTGAACCAGACAGGAGAGTTAAATGCTGCTTTCTGGTGAATGATTAAGTGCTTGAGCTCATCGCTGAAGACTTCGGCTTCTTCGTTGTCCACGAAGTAGCCATCCTTGATCCCCCATGCCGTGATGGTGTCGACCACTCGGTCTGCGACTTGCTTGAGCGAGGTCTCACGCTCTGGGAGCCCGAGTGTTCCTCGAAAATACTTTTGGGCAAGAATATTTGTGGCGTTCACACTCCACGTTGAAGGAACTTCGACGCCGAGTTGCTCAAAGGCCACAGAACCGTCTCGGTAGTTCGTGATGCGAGAGTCTCGCTGCTCCCAGACAACCTCTTCGTAGGGATGAACCCCTTCGACGGTGAAGTGTCGACGGATACCAATTCCTGTGCGCTGTGGTGCGATGGCCATTTCTGCAACTCCCCTGCTTGTTTCCCGATAGATTTCGCTTCATTCAACGACCTTTGAGTCGCTGAAGCCCCCTGTAGGTACCTATTTTGCCACAAAACCACTACATGTTGTGGTCAAACAAAAAATGAACTCAAGATGCTGTGGTTATTACAGCACTGTAGTTACACGCTGTCAATCATTTTCATCTTTGAAACACCCAGGTCAGAGGGTGTTCGCGAAAGTTAGCAATTTCCCCCCTCCCGGCTCTCCCCAACGGTCGCTCAAGTAGCCTCGTCGTCCATGGCCCACGTGATCGCAATTGATGCCGGCACGAGCGGCGTCAGGGCTCTTGCCATCGACGAATCCGCCCAGGTCAGCCACATTTCCTATCGGGAACTCACCCAGCACTACCCCCAACCCGGCTGGGTCGAACACGACGCCGGCGAGATATGGCGCTTCGTTCAAGAGACCCTTCTCGACGTCACCAGTCGACTGGCCGAGGATGGTCAAACGGTCAGCGCCATCGGCATCACGAATCAGAGAGAGACAGTGGTGGCGTGGGATCGAGACAGTGGGGCGCCACTGGCTCGAGCAATCGTGTGGCAGGACAAGCGGACCGCTCCACGCTGTGCATCCCTCCGTGACGCTGGTCACCTTGAGACCATCCGATCCACAACGGGATTAGTCCTCGACCCGTACTTCAGCGCCACCAAGATGCACTGGCTCCTCGATGAAGGATCGCTCAAGGTCACGCCCTCACTCGCACTCGGCACCGTGGACAGCTGGATTCTCTGGAACCTGACGAACGGAGTCTTCGCAACTGATCTTTCCAATGCGTCTCGCACAATGTTGTGTGACATTGACACCGGGCAGTGGTCGCCCGAACTGTGCGACCTCTTTGGTGTTCCACTTGACTCGCTGGCAGAGATCAAACCTTCATGTGGCCGCTTTGGCCAGGTTGCACATCTTGAACTTGGCGCGCTTCGCGGAGTGCCCATCAGTGGAATCTTGGGCGACCAACAAGCCGCTCTTTTTGGCCAGGCATGCTTTGCGCCAGGCATGGTCAAAGCCACCTATGGCACTGGAGCGTTCGTCGTACTGCAGGCTGGCACAACACGGCCACCCATCAGCGAGGGTCTCTTAACAACCGTCGCGTGGGATTTAGGAGAAGGCAGCGGCGTCTCTTACGCCATCGAAGGTTCTGCCTTTGTTGCTGGAGCCGCCATTCAGTGGCTTCGAGATGAACTGGGAATCCTGGGTGACGCTTCAGAGATTGAACCACTCGCTCGTAGCGTTTCGGGGTCTGATGGCCTTTCTTTTATACCTGCATTCGTCGGCCTTGGAAGTCCGTGGTGGGACGAAAGTGCACGCGGCGCGCTCATTGGCATCACTCGTGGTTCAAACCGAGCCGCTTTGGCGAATGCCGTCATCGATGCAATGGCCTTTGAAGTGCGAGCGATTACTGATGCGATGCAAGCGGTCGCTCGGGACAATCTCGTTGAGCTTCGTGCTGACGGTGGAGCTGCGGTGATGGATCTCCTCTTGGAGCGTCAAGCAAATCAGTCTCGCCTTGACGTGGCGCGGCCAATCTCGCTTGATACCACCGCACGTGGGGCTGCGACAATTGCGGGCCTTGCTGAAGGTGTCTTTGAGTCATTGGAACAGCTCAGCAGCCTCTGGCACGTGCACTCGCGGTTTTCCCCTTCAATGGATGCTGCGAGCGCCGACGCTGCCTATGCAACGTGGCTCCATGCGCTCGAGAAAACCCAGGACTGGGTCCGCTAAGCCCGCCACATGGTCACTCTGCGCCAATCATGAGCTCGAGAGACAGGGAGCATGGTGGTGATCCATACTGTTCAGAGAAACGATCTGGATAAAGGAGACCACCATGACAACGCAATGGACAACTGAGACACTTCGAGAAGGTTTGGCCTTTGGCGAAGGTCCACGTTGGCACGACGGGCGTCTCTACTACTCGGACTTTTTTCGCCATGGCGTCTTTTCCATGCTTCCCGATGGCTCCGACGAACAGCTGGTCGCCGAGGTTGCCGGCCAACCTTCTGGGCTCGGCTGGATGCCCGACGGATCCATGTTGATCGTCTCAATGACTGATCAAAAAGTTCTCCGTCGAGCAACAGATGGTTCGATCTCGGTGCATGCAGATATTTCAGAACATTGTGGCTATTGGGCGAACGACATGGTCGTCAGCAGTGACGGGACTGCGTACGTTGGCGACTTCGGCTTCAACTTGGACGCGTTCCTTCTTGAGCACGGCGTCGAAGGAGTCCTCACTCCCCCAGGGCCGCCGACTACCAACCTGTGTGTCATCGACCCACGTGGCGCAATCATTCAAGTTGTCGGCGAGATGGCCTTTCCAAATGGTCCAGTCATCACCCCCGATGGAGCAACATTGATTGTTGCCGAAACCATGGCGATGCGGCTGAGTGCGTTCGACGTCTCGAGCGATGGCACGCTTTCGAATCGGCGAGTCTTCGCTCAACTTGAGCTCGTTCCGGCAGACGGGATCTGCCTTGACGCCAATGGCGAGGTTTGGGTTGCAAACGCCTTAGCTCCTCAAGCTGTTCGCGTGAGAGAAGGTGGGGAGATTACCGGGATGGTCACCACGTCCCAAATCTGTTTTGCGTGCATGCTTGGAGGCGATGAACGCTCTACCTTATTCTGCATGACCGCTCCTACTTCAGAAGCTGCCGTGGCCAGTCAAGGACTGAACGCCAAAATCGAAGCGGTTCACGTCGACGCACCCGGTGCGGGACGTCCCTAACTTCTCAGCCCAGTTTGGGCAGAGCTTTTTTGAGGTTGCGGATCGACTGCGCGATTCTCTGTTCGTTTTCGAT
>Ga0209829_10002661_pt1 | contig 13454 bp, 14 predicted proteins | sample C_140205_EF_Meta_FD_187311 | JGI IMG/M metagenome (GOLD analysis project Ga0209829, IMG submission 187311) | Freshwater microbial communities from Lake Croche, Canada to study carbon cycling - C_140205_EF_MetaG (SPAdes) (version 2) | ecosystem: Environmental > Aquatic > Freshwater > Lake...
GCGCGATCACCGTGCCACCGATTGCCGCCTGAATCGGCACCTCAAACATTTGGCGCGGAATGAGCTCCTTCAGTTTTGAGGCGAGGTTTCTTCCCGCGCTCTGCGCGCGGTCGCGGTGGATGATGGTGCTGAGTGCATCTACCGGTTCGCCGTTGACCAGAATGTCGAGCTTGACCAGCGGTGCGACGCGATACTCAGATTCGACGTAATCGAGTGAGGCGTATCCTTGTGTACGGCTCTTCAACTGATCAAAGTAATCAACGATCAGTTCGGCGAGGGGAATCTGGAAGCGCATCACCACGCGCTTCTCGTCGAGATACTCCATTCCGTCGAAGATGCCGCGCTTGTCGGTAGAGAGCTCCATGATCGTGCCGATGTAGGTCGATGGGGTCACGACCGAGGCGGCCACCCAGGGCTCGCGGATCTCGTCGATATGGTTCGGGCTCGGCAGCTGAGCAGGGTTATTGATCAGCAGCTCACCCTTGCCGCCGTTGAGCATCACCTGATACTTGCAGGAGGGGGCCGAGGCGATCAGCTGCAGGTTGAATTCACGCTCGAGGCGCTCCTGCACGATCTCCATGTGCAGGAGTCCGAGGAAGCCGCAGCGGAAGCCGAATCCAAGGGCGGCCGAAGACTCCGCCTCAAAGGTGAAGCTGGCATCGTTGAGGTGCAGCTTCTCGAGCGCCTCGCGCAGCGCGGGGTAATCCTCTCCGCTGAGTGGGTAGAGACCGGCGAAGACGAGTGGCAGCGCGACCTGGTAGCCAGGGAGTGGTTCGGCCGCAGGGCTCGTTTGCGATGTGACCGTGTCGCCAACACGCGCATCGCGCACACTCTTGAGGCCAGTCGCGATGTAGCCGACCTCGCCCGCGACCAGCTCTTGCACGGGCACATGCTGCGGACGGAAGTAGCCGAGCTCCACTGGAACACAGGTCACGCCCGAGCCCATCATCAGAATCGAATCACCCGCCTTGAGTCGCCCCTCCTGCACGCGGATGTAGTTCACCACTCCCTTGTACGTGTCGTAGTGCGAATCAAAGACAAGCGCGCGCAGCGGCGCATCGAGCGGGCCGCTCGGCGCGGGAATACGCGCGACAAGCGCCTCGAGAATTTCGGCGATGCCGATTCCGGCCTTCGCCGACGCAAGGATTACCTCTTCTCGTGGGATGGCGAGTGAATCTTCGAGCTCACTCATCACCGCCTCGGGATCAGCGGCGGGGAGGTCGATCTTGTTGAGCACCGGAATGACCACCAGGCCGAGTTTCATCGCCAGGTGCACGTTGGCGAGCGTCTGCGCCTCGATCCCCTGGCTCGCATCAACGACCAGGATGGCACCGTCGCAGGCCTGGAGGCTTCGTGAGACTTCGTAGGCGAAGTCAACGTGGCCAGGCGTATCAATGAGGTTGAGGCCGTAGGTGAGGCCATCGTTCGCCACGTAGTCCAGGCGCACCGCCCGCGCCTTGATCGTGATCCCCTTTTCGCGCTCCAGGTCCATGGAGTCGAGCATCTGCGAGGTCATCAGCCGAGCCTCCACCGTGTGGGTCGCCTCAAGCAGGCGATCGGCCAGGGTCGACTTCCCGTGGTCGATGTGCGCGATGATGCTGAAGTTGCGCAGCCGAGACTGCGGGATGGTGCTCATGGCCTAAGGATCGCACGCTCTCGCCGGCACCGCCTCTGGGCGCCTGCAGGGGAGCGTGGCGGAGCCTCTGCTACGATCGCCCGACGGCTCAACCGAGCCCCAGAAGCTGATGGAGTGACCAATGGGAAAGACCCCGCGCAAGTACAAGGGTGCACGAACACCGCAGTCGCTCAAAGAGGTTCGCGCCTCTGCCCGCCGCAACGCGGTGCAGCAGCCACAGCGAACTGCCGCGAAGAGCCTCGTCGCCAAGGCGCTCGAGATCATCACTGGCCAGACCCAGGGCGATACCGCCGCCGCCGTCAACAAGGCGTCGAGCGCCCTTGACCGCGCTGCGAAGCACGGCGCCATTCACAAGAACGCTGCGGCCCGACGTAAGTCGCGCCTCGCCAAGAAGGCTGCGCGAGCAGCCGCTGCTGGTGGCGTAATGCCGAAGGTCGTCAACAAGAAGAAGTCGGCACCGAAGAAGGCCGCCGCACCAAAGGCTGAGGCCGCCGCTGTAAAGCCGGCCGCCAAGAAGCCAGCCGCAAAGAAGCCTGCTGCCAAGAAGGCGGCGCCAAAGGCCTAAGCGAACGAATCGATCGGCCGCCCGCTGCGCCATGCGCAGTGTGGCGGAACGACGATTAGGCGACCGGCTCCTCGCGCTTCACGCGCGGTGCACTCGGCCAGTAGAGCAGTCCGCCCAACAGCGCGAAGAGTGTCGTGCTACCTATCAGCAGTCGCGCGGTTCCCATCTGGCCATCCCAATACCAAGCGGTGAATGAGGCAACGTCGGTAATCCCCACTTCGGCGAGCGCCGCCTTGCCACCATCGGCACCCTGGTAGCGCACGTAGACGCACTCTGGCCCCGCCTTGCAGGTGAACGAGCCGCCCTGCTTCTCGTCGCGGTACCCAGGGTCTAGCGAGAAGAAGAAGAGCTTCACGGCAAGGAACAGTGCAGCAAACGTCACCGCAGTAACGGCACCGCTCCACCCAGCATTCGCGAAGATGCGTCCTGGCCGACCGCGCAGCTGCCCAGCGCGCTGATTCCCATACCAGCCGATGAGCAGGCCAGAGAGCCATGCGAAGACGATATAGGCGGGATCGATCGGGATCACCATCAAGAAGCTGACCGCGACGGTGAGCGCCATGCCGATGCCAACGAAGGCGGCGACGGTTGCGCCGCGATCTACAAAGCGGCTCATGCGTGGGTCACATGCGAGAAGGCGGCGCGGCCGGCGTAGATCGCCCGTGCACCGAGCTGCTCTTCAATGCGCAAGAGTCGGTTCAACTTGGCGACGCGCTCCGAACGCGATGGGGCGCCCGTCTTGATCTGCCCAGCGTTCGTGGCCACGGCAAGGTCGGCAATGGTGGTGTCTTCTGTTTCGCCGGAGCGGTGGCTCAAGACGCTCGCCCAGCCGGCGCCACGCGCCAGGGTGATTGCGTCAAGGGTTTCGGTCAGGGTGCCGATCTGGTTCGGCTTCACCAGCAGCGCGTTGGCAGCGCCGGCATCAATGGCACGTTCAATTCGGTGCGTATTCGTTACCAGTAGATCATCGCCCACGATCTGCACCTTGCCACCGATGCGCGCGGTCAGCGCCTCCCAACCGCTCCAGTCATCTTCGGCAAGGCCATCTTCGATGCTGATGATCGGATACTTCGACGCCCAGTTCGCCCAAAGATCAACGAGTGCACCGCTCTCTAGGGTGCGGCCCTCGCGATCTAACTTGTAGTGTCCGTTCGGCTGCAGGAGTTCAGTTGCAGCGGCATCAATCGCAATCGCGATCTCTTCGCCCGGTCGATACCCGGCCGCCTCAATCGCCGTCATCAGCGCATCGAGTGCCGCCTCGTTTGATGGCAGGCTTGGCGCAAAGCCACCCTCATCACCCTGGCCCGTCGCAAGGCCGCGGTCGTGCAAGTTCTTACGGAGTGCGGCGAACACCTCGGCGCCCGCGCGTAGTGCGTCGCGATAGGTTGCGGCACCTACGGGAACCACCATGAACTCCTGGAAGTCGGTGGAGTGCTCTGCGTGCTTCCCGCCGTTGAGGATGTTGAGCAGCGGCACCGGGAGCTTCACCGCAGCATCGCCACCAAGTTCGTACCAGAGCTCTTTGCCGTGCAACGCGGCGCGCGCATGGGCCGCAGCGAGTGAGACACCGAGGATCGCGTTCGCACCGAGTCGACCCTTTGCTGGTGTGCCGTCAAGGGCGATGAGTGCCGCATCGAGTGCACGCTGGTCAAGAACCGTCGTGCCCTTAATCGCCTGCGCGATTTCACCGTTCACGGCGGCCACGGCACCAAGGACCCCCTTGCCGCCAAATCGGCTCTTGTCGCCATCGCGCAGCTCGATGGCCTCATGTGCACCAGTAGAGGCGCCCGACGGAACGGCGGCGCGACCGCGCGCTCCACCACTCAGGGTGACGTCTACCTCAACGGTTGGATTGCCACGTGAGTCGAGAATCTCGCGCGCGTGGATCGCGGCGATGCGGTCGCTCATGCCAGGGTTTCGCTCTCGTCGTCCTCGTCGTCAAGCACGGATGGCTTGATGATCGGCTTCGGCTTAGCAGGTGCGCGCTTTGGTGCCACCTTGCTCCCCGGCTTCACGGGCGACACGTAGACGATTGGGAGCGTCTCGTACGGCGAACCGGCGGTTGGCACCACGGCGAGGCCAGGCAGGTCGCGCCCCTCAAGGAACTCGAGGGAGGCACCACCACCAGTAGAGAGGTGCGTCATCTTCTCGGCAACACCGAGCTGTCGCAGGGCGGCGATGCTGTCGCCGCCTCCGACCACCACGGTCGCGCCGGCATCCGCCTTCTCGGCGGCAACCTTGGCAAGCTCACGGGTGGCCACCGCAAACGACGGAATCTCGAAGACGCCGAGTGGCCCGTTCCACAAGATAGTCTTGATCGGCACGAGGGCCTCGCGAATTGCGGTGATCGAGGAGGGCCCAAGGTCAACCATGTGCCAACTCGCTGGGAGCTTGTCGGTTGAGACAACCTTGAACTCGGTTCCGCGCGTGACCTCTTTGGCCACCACGCCATCAACTGGCAGCAGCACGCGTACGCCGCGGTCCTGTGCCAACTTCAGAATGCGTCGCGCATCGTCGACCATCTTCGACTCATAGAGACTCTTGCCAACACTTCGGCCAGAAGCAACCAAGAAGGTATTCGCAACGCCGCCGCCAAGGATCAACAGGTCAACCTTCTTGATTAGCGCCTCGAGTACGGCGACCTTGCCCGAGACCTTGCCGCCGCCAACGATCGCGGCGAATGGGCGGGCAGGCTTGTCGAGCAGATTGGAGAGCGCCTCAACCTCTTGCTCCATCAGGAGCCCGACATACGACGGCAGGTAGGCGGCAATGCCGACGGTGCTGGCATGTGCGCGATGGGCAGCGCCGAACGCATCGTTCACGAAGACATCACCATACGAGGCGAGCCGTTCGGCAAATGCCGGATCATTGCGCTCTTCGCCGGCGTGAAAGCGGACGTTCTCAAGGAGTAGAAGCTCGCCCGGTCGCAAGCGGCGCACGGCGTCGTCGGTGCCGACGCCTAGTGCATCGCCCGTGGTCGGCACATTGACGCGAATCAGTTGGGTGAGTCGCTCCGCTGCAGGTCGAAGGCGAAGTCCATCAACGACTCGTCCATCCGGTCGGCCAAGGTGCGACATGATTACGACGGATGCGCCGCCATCAAGGAGCGCCTTGATTGTTGGCACCGCTGCTCGAATGCGCGAATCGTCGACGATCTTTCCGTCTGAAAGTGGCACGTTGAAGTCGACGCGCAGCAGCACGCGCTGGCCTTGCATGTTGAGTTCGCGAATCGTGCGCTTCCCTGAGGCAGAGATGATCTCTTGGGCGATGCGACGTGGGCCACTCTGCTGCGGGGCGGGGCGCGGAACTGGGCGCGGAGCCGGCCGAGCTGGTGTCGCCGTCGGTGAACCTCCGGCCGACTTGACCGTGGCCTTTACATTCGGGCGGTTGGCTGGGCGGCTCGGCGCTGTTGGTGGCGCGCCAGTCGGTCGCGGTTGCCCGTTAGAGCCCGTGATCGTTGGCTTTACCTGCGGCCGATTGGCTGGGCGACTTGAGGCGAGCATCGCGCCAGCCGGCTTCTGTAGCGGTACCCCGCCCGCGCCCTTGGCAAGAACGGTGGCTGCTGGCTTCGCAGCGGCCGTCGTTGCCCCCGCAGACTTCGCCGCCACAGGCTTGGCTGCCGAAGGCTTGGCTGCCGCGGAGCTAGCCTCCTTTGGCGCACTCTTCGCTGCCGGCTTCGCTGCAGGCTTCGCTGCCGGCTTGGCCGTCGGTTTCGCCTTCGGCGGTACCGCCGGCTTCGAGCCGCCGCCGATAAGCCTCGAGAGCAGCCCCTTCTTCTCAGGCATGCGTCGCCACGTAGCGCACGAGGTCAGCAACGCGGCAGCTATAGCCCCATTCGTTGTCGTACCAGGTGACGATCTTCACGAACTTGTCGCCGACCATCATCGTGCTCAGCGTGTCGATGATCGACGAGCGAGTGTCGCCCTTGTAGTCCGACGACACCAATGGCTCATCCGAGACGCCGAGGATGCCCGCCATTGGTCCAGCCTCAGCCACACGGAACGCGGCATGGATCGCATCAATGCTTGCCGATCGCTCCAACTCTGCGGTGAAGTCCACGATGCTCACCGTTGGGGTTGGAACGCGAATGCTGTAGCCGCCGAAGCGACCTTCCAGCTCTGGAATGACGCGCGAGATTGCCGCTGCGGCTCCTGTTGACGCCGGCACCAGGTTGAGACTTGCAGCGCGTGCGCGGCGCGGATCGCTATGCGCAACGTCGAGAATGCGCTGATCGTTGGTATAGCTATGGATGGTGGTCATCAAGGCGCGCGCGATCCCCCACCCATCAGAGACGATCTTCGCCGCGGGCGCCAAGCAGTTTGTGGTGCAGCTGGCATTCGAGATGATGTGATGCTTCGCCGGGTCGTACCGCTTCTCGTTCACGCCCATCACGATCGTCAAGTCTTCGCCCGTCGCTGGCGCGCTGATGATGACCTTCTTGGCACCGGCGGCGCGGTGGGCCGCAGCCTTCTCAGCGCTGGTGAAGAGACCAGTCGATTCGACAACGATGTCAACACCAAGTTCGCCCCACGGCAATGCCGCAGGATCTTTGCTCGCCAACACCTTGATACGACGGCCGTCGATGACGAGCTCGTCCTCTTCGGCGGCTACGCTCCCGGGATAGATGCCGTAGGTGGAGTCGTACTTGAAGAGGTGGGCGTTCATCTTCGGATCAACGAGGTCGTTGATCGCCACCACCTCTACCTCAGGCGTCCGTTGGATGATTGCCTTCAGGCTTTGTCGCCCGATACGGCCGAAGCCGTTAATGCCCACGCGTACGGTCATCGAGTGTCCCCCTTCGATTTCACCGCTACGACCCGCTCCCACTCCGGGTTGCCGATTCGTCCGACAACCATTGGATGGCAGCCTGCCAGGCTCACGTCCCCGCCGAGCTCGGCGGGGTGAACGGAAACTCTCCGCCCTGGAACCTTGAAGCTATTGTCACCGATCTCCCCCTGAATACGCGAATGGAGCCCCTCCCAGTGCGCCTCGGCGAAGGATCCACCGATGATGATTCGAGTGGGATTGAATACGTTGACGAACCCGGCGACCGCCCGGCTGATCGCCAGCAGGGCGTGATCGATGAGCCCCTGGGCGACGCGGTCCCCCGCGGCGGCCCCCTCGGTCACCTCTTTGGCGCTGACCTGACCCTTCGGATGCGCGGCGAGCCAGGCGGCGAGCCATGGGCTCGCGCCACTCGCCGCAGCCTCGCCCCCCGTGCGCGCAAGTGCCACGCCCGAGGCGTGCGCCTCGAGGTGTCCGATGCCGCCGCATGAGCATCGTGGTCCGTCAAGCGTGATCGGCGCATGGCCGATCTCAATCCCTGTGTCATCGGGCCCCGTGTAGAGGCGACCGTCGCTAATGACCGCACCGCCGAGACCGGTGCTGATCGTGATGTAGAGGAGATCGTCGATGCCACGCCCAGCACCGAACGCACGCTCACCAAGGATCGCCACCTTCGTGTCGTGCTCAAGGAGCGCCGGTAGGTGCAGCGCCGCACTGATCGGACCCGCAAGATCCGTGCCTGGAAAGGTGGGGCCGAGATTCGGAGTTTCGACCGCGGTCCCGCGCCACGGATCAAGCGGACCTGGCGCGCTGATGCCGATGCCAACGATTCGTGCGGTTGCAGCTGGATCTTCGGCGTGTGCCGCAGCTCGCGCCTGCTGGAGCGTACTAATGCATGTCGTGATGATTGCGGCGGGGCCGCCACTTAGGGGCGTCACGCTCGCTGCGCGACCAATGCGCGTACCATCCGCGCGCACGACCGCCGCACGAATCTGCGTCCCACCGAGATCGAGGGCGAGGACGGTCGCATCAGCGGACGGGGCGGTCATCACTCCTCCAGGCTCACCATGAGCTCACTGTGGATAACTTCGTTCGTGGTGTGGCGAGTTATGCACAACTCGCGAGAAGCGGCGCGGCCCCCGACCGGTCTCCCAGTCGAGGGCCGCCTGGCCGCTATGCAATCGCCGTGTGGCGATCGGGCGTTGTTAATCAGCCACCGATCTTGAAGACCTTGGTGCCGCACACTGGGCACTTGCCCTCGAGCGCTGGCTTGCCGTTCTTCATCGTGACCTTCTTCGTGTCGATCGCTTCGCGCTTTGCCTTGCACTTCACGCAATAAACTTCGGCCATCGTGTGTACCTCCACAAACCGGAGCGTGAGCTCCGATCTACCTTGACCCCAATCGGGGCACGTGCCTCCTTGGTAGCGTTACCAAGCGCTGATCGGTGGGGAGCCACGCGGCCCCTCGCACGATCACCGTAGTTGAGGATAGGGAGCACGCCCCGCACGGTCAACCCTGCCCCCCGCACGAATCCCTTGTGGCACAGCCTGTGCCTCTCCGCACAACGGGAGCACGACCAGTGGGGAGCCCTCACCCCCCAGAAGTGCAAGTCTTCCCTGCCACACCCGCAGGATCCGAGAGACCCGCCTGGCCCACCACGTTTGAACTCCGCTTGGCATGGCAATCGAGGGGGTCCCAGCAGCCAACATCGGCACGACGGCCCGCTCGGCAACGGGCGGTGTGCCCTCAATCACGCTCGTGGGCACCGGTAGAGGGGCAACTGGGCGGCTCGCCGCCATCGCCAGCGCCCAGAGGCGATAGCCACCTCCAGCCGACCCCGCCCGCTGGTGCACCACCCCCCGCACGATAATCTCGCTCTTTGTTACAAGAAGCGCCTGGGGAATCTGGCTGAAGAGGCTCGCCCCCACTCCCACCAGGAGCTCGCCTCCATCTGGGAGCCGCAGGGTCAGGCTGCGCGACCCGCCGGCGAGATCCTTGATGGCGCCGCTGACGGTGCCTGCAACCTGGATGAGCTGACCCTCCCAGCGCTCCCATGCCCAGGGACCAGCGGTTGGTGGCACGACCTCGCGTGCGCTGCGTGGTGCGGCCCAGCCATCGATTTGTGCGGCGGTCGTGGCGACGATGGTCAGCGCCTGCCGCCGAAGGAGTAGCGTCCCGGAGATCGTCACGACATCGCCTCGAGCCAGGTCAGTGTCCCCACTCTGGGCGAGCACAAACACGCCGATACCCGTCGCCTCATCCTCCACGCAATACAGCCGATCCTCGGCTAACTCCCCCGGTGCAGCTGAGATTGTTCCGCGCATGGTGACTTCGCTGCCCGGCGACGTACCACGCACCTCCGCTGCGCTTGCGACGCGCGGCGTTGGTGTTGGTGTTGGTGTTGGCGATGGTTGCGGCGTCGGGGTCGGAGCCGGAGTAGGAGTAGGGGAGGGCACCGGAGTCGGCGTCGGCTTTACGGTTGGCGCCGGTGTCGGTGTGGGTGTTGGTGTTGGTGTTGGTGTTGAGGTTGGCGCCGGTGTCGGTGTGGGTGTTGGCGTTGGCGTCACGGTTGGCGCCGGTGTCGGTGTGGGTGTTGGTGTTGAGGTTGGCGCCGGTGTCGGAGTCGGCGTTGGCGTTGGCGTCACGGTTGGCGCCGGTGTCGGTGTGGGTGTTGGTGTTGGTGTTGAGGTTGGCGCCGGTGTCAGAGTCGGCGTCGGGGTTGGGGTGGGAGCCACTGGGGTGAGGCTCGGTCGCGCGAGTGGCACCAGGGCGAAATCAGCGGCGTTGCCCTGCGTGTTGATCAGGCTGAGGTCTGCGCCGCGCCGTCGTTCAATCATGGTGGTGGCCGACGTTGCTGGTGCTGGTGCTCCAAAGCCGCCAGCGTTCGCCGTTGCACTCCCCCATGCAACGGCATCGGCAATCGTCGTGGGTGTAGCCCGCAACCGAAGGCGCACGGCACCACCCGTTGCGGCGATCCCCTCACTCCACGTTGCGAATGCGCCGGCCGAGAAGCTGCCGAGGCTATTGGCGGCCAGCAGCCGGGCGCCAGAGGTGAGTGGCGCGGCACCTTCGAGACTGATCAGGCGCCGCGTGGTGGCTCCGCTCGCTGTGGTGTAGACCAGCTCGTACTCGCTTACGTGTGTGCCACCAGCACCCACCGCCTCAATGACCACGTACTCGTCGGAGGCTGAGCTGCCGCCCGTCGCAACCACGCTGATCAGGAGCGCGTCTGCCTCTGCCCCACGGGTGGGTGACGGGGGGAGCAGGGAGAGTGTCAGCAGCGTGATCCAGAGAGCTCCGGCGCGGAGGGTGCTTCGACTCTTCATGAGGTCCTCCATCGCGGGTTGAGCCAGGGCGGGAGGCGCAGCCTCGCACGCGCTGCGTACCGCGCACGTCTAGGATGGACCGATGACGAATCCAGACCACGCCAAGGATCGAGCAGAGGCACGGCGCCGCATTCGACTGGCCGCCAAAGAGCGTGCCGCAGCTGAGGCGCTGGGCATCGCCCCGGCGACCCCAGCGGAGGCGGCGGCAACTACGCCCGTGTCACCAACCGCAACGGGGGGGCTCGGCCTGCGCGCCGCACTCCGCTCGTCAGCGGGGCGTGCGCCCATTCGTGAGGATCTTGCCTACCTCCCAACCCTGGTACGTACGCGCGCGTTCTTGGTGCCGCTTGTCGTGGTTACCGTCACAACGGTGGTCGCGGTTCAGCCGGGAGCGCTTGCCTCGAACGTCGCGCAGCTCGCGGTTCAGTCGATTCTGCTGCCCCCATCGTTTGTCATCGCCTTCCTCGGCGGCATGCTCACCCGCCGTGGCGCGTGGCTCATCGGCGGAATCTTTGGCGTCATCACTTATGGGGCATCAGCAATTGTTGGCGCTCACGGTGACATGTCCGCGTTTGCGGACGGCAACCCGGTGAAGGCGCTGTTCGACGGGATCACGGCCAACGTCGGCAATCCGGTGAAGATGTTGGGGGATCTTAGTGGAGTTGCATCGGCAGGCATCTTGGCCGGAGCCTTTGCCGGTTGGTATTCCCGATTCTTGCGCGCGATGAGTCCGAATCAACCGACCGAGCGCGAACGTCGCCGCATGGACGCGGCGCGACGCAAGGGGAAGCGCTAAGCCTTCGCCCCCAAGACCTGCGCGATAATGAGCGCAAAGGTCAGCGCAAAGAGTCCAACGAGCAACAGGATCGGGAGCACGATTTCGCGACGCTTCAACCTTGGTGCCATGACTCCTCCTTCAACACGCTACGGCTTTGGACAACCCTCACCAAGATAAACGACGAGCGAGGTGCGCGTGCCGAGCGGCTCAACCAGGATGGTGAGATCACACGCTCCCTGGTTGCGCGTTGCATCGATGCGCCGTGAGGTGGCGTCACCAGTCGGATCTTGAACATCCCAGGCGAGTCGGCGCAGCTCGTCGACGGCTGCAGTGGTCGCCTCGCTCACGCCCAGTTGGCTCCAGATCGCCCCGCTCGCCTGCACATCGAGGCGCACGAGCGAATGACCGCTCGCCAGCAGGGGAAAATCTGCGGGGAGCGCCCCCCAAACGCGCCCATATTCGGTGGAGATGACGGTGGCCGCCCCCTGGCTTGGGCTAGGTGTCGCATCACCCGCCCCGAGGCAGCCGGCCACAAGGAGCGGAAGGGCGAGGAGGAGCGCTGTACCGCGCCAAAGGGGAGGAGTTAGGCGAGGGCCGAGATGGGGCAACACCTCGTGAGGATACTGCCCTCGCCTACGGCCCATAATAGAACAGGCGTTCTACTTGCGCAAGGGGATTAGGAGGGGAGGGTGGCGAGCACCAGGCCGGTGGCGAGGGCACCAAGCCCCAGGACCTGTGGGAGGCGCAGGCGCTCGCGGTAGCCGAAGAGGCCACCGAGCACGACGATGATCGGACCGAGCGAGCTCAGCAGCGAGACTGCCCACGTTGGCCCCTGCTCAAGCGCCGACGCGAAGACGAAGAAGGCGAGGGTATCGCCAAGGCCAACCAGTGTGGCGAGCACAAATCCTGTTCGATCGAGGCGCTGCCCATCTCCAAGCAGGTCGTGGCGCACCCACTTCGGCAGGCCCGCGCGGAACTTGTAGAGGAGGAAGAAGATCAACCAGACCGTCACCAGATTCCCCAGGCGCGACAAGGCAATCGCGGTGCTCCACCCGTACGCCTTGATGGGGATCGTCAAGAGCACGGTGATGATTGCAAAGAAGAGGAGGCCGACCAGTGCAAAGGCAACCCCAGGGCTTGCGAGTGAGGCGCGGCGATCACGTCCGGTACCAGTCGTTTGCAGGCCGAGCAGGCTGATGCCGATCCCGACCGCGATGACGCCGCCAACGTGGGCGGGCGTGAGATGCTCGTTGAGGAAGATCACCGCGAGGAAGGCGGCAAGTGCACCGTACGCCGAGACCGTTGGGGAGACGACGCTGAGTGGCCCGAGTCGGAAGGCGGTGAAGACCCCAACGTACGCGATGCCTGCGAGAACACCTAAGCCGAGCGTGCCACCAACGATGCTCGGGTCGTAGCTGGTCTTCAGCGCACCACGTGCGATCGCGACGGCGACAGCCAGAACGAGCGAGGTGGAGACGGCAATGACCACGACGCGGAGTGAGCCGATGCGCCGGCCAACATAACTTGTGACGAGGTCGGTGCAGCCCCACATGGCGGCGGAGATCAGGGCAAGAAGGAGTGGGTTCATCCGTAGATGCTAGCCGTCGCCGTGGTATTCTGCCGCTCCGCTGGGGCTGTAGCTCAATTGGTAGAGCGCGACATTCGCATTGTCGAGGTAAGGGGTTCGAATCCCCTCAGCTCCACCAGCCCCTTTCAGTGCAGGAGTTTGCGTGGCAGGAACCTGGCCTCGACACACCGCTCCATCAGTCGACGCGTATATTGACGCGCTCTCTGTAGAGGATGCCAAGAGCCTGCGTCGCCTTCGCGACGCCATCCTAGCCGCGGCGCCGGGCGGCACTGAGGAGATCTCGTATCGGGTTCCCGCCGTGAAGTTTCCAAATGGTGGCCGCGTGCACTTTGGGGCGCGGCGCGGTGGGCTCAGCCTCTATGCGGGCTGGGCCTTTCAGGGCTTCACCGAGGAGCTCGCCACCTTTGCAGTAGTCGGTACAACGATCCACTTCACCGCCGACCACCAGCTGCCAATCGCGCTTATTAAGAAGATCACCCGAGCCACAATTACACGCCACGACGAGCGGACGGCCGCACGCACGAAGAAAAAGGTGCGCTAGCGAACCGCACCCAAGGCAGGAGCAAGCCGCTGCAGTTGGCGCATGCGCGCAGCCTCGTCGGGTAGATGTCGCTCCACCACCGCTCGGAATCGTGCGCCGTGACCATTGGCGCGCAGATGCGCAAGTTCGTGAACGACGACTGCTTCGAAGCACGATGGCGGCGCGAGCACGAGCCGCCACGAGAGCGAGATCGTGCCGTCGCCTGAGGCGCTCCCCCAGCGCGTTGACTGATCG
>Ga0209829_10002662_pt1 | contig 13454 bp, 25 predicted proteins | sample C_140205_EF_Meta_FD_187311 | JGI IMG/M metagenome (GOLD analysis project Ga0209829, IMG submission 187311) | Freshwater microbial communities from Lake Croche, Canada to study carbon cycling - C_140205_EF_MetaG (SPAdes) (version 2) | ecosystem: Environmental > Aquatic > Freshwater > Lake...
ACAACCATCTCCGGACGAGACGTACCCAACCTCACGGCGGTCGCTCACTCGCAGGCGTACCAGAGACGACCCTCAGCCCTCATCTGTGGTTGCCTTCGTCGGCAAGGTAGGCGAGACTTTGCGTCAGCCAGAAATAGCGGGCTTGGGGGCGTCGTGAACAAGCCCTGGTTGTTGCGATACCGCAGAAACACTGGTGTAGCCAAAGATGCATATGACGCGGCCTGCTGTTTCTGTGAGGTTCGTCTTTGAGTCGGCGGTGTTTGCAATGTCGCTCGGTGGGGGGCTATCTGCGTTTCTATGGAGCCCAGACGCTGGCTACAACGTTCTTTATCGTTTGTTCGCGGGGCTGGTGGGAGCGATTGTGACGCCCCCCTGTCTTGGGTTCGTACCGCTCGATGAGAATGGCTCGAATTACCTCGACGGCAGACTGGAGACCATCGGTGCCTTCGTCGGCTTGCTGGTCGCCGCGAATCGTCAGAGCCGTATGCCTAAAACGCTTGGCGATCTTAAGTATTGGGGCCCGTTGTGCAGGAGAACCCAGTGGTTCCTGTACTTGGTCTGGCTCATTTTCATTCCGATTGGCACGGTTCTTGGCGTTGTCGGCATCGCTTGTCTGCTCAATCCCACGACTGCTTCCGAAGAGCCGGATGCGATTGCTTTCGATTCAGCCGCCCTCACTCCGCCTCCAAGGCCTCCGTCCGATGCCTGAAGGGCTCCAGCACCGGTAGCCCGGAACGTCTCTGGGTGGCAACCCTCGCCGACATCGCCGCCGAGTTGGAGTCGGCCAAGATCCAGCCGCCGGAGTGACGTGAGCCGGGCAAACGAGCTGCGTCCCCTTTTCATTCCGAAACTCCCTCGCTGGCGAAACCGACGTGAGCGGGGGAAATCGCCTCCGACACCCTGTGGTGTTCGGCATGCTTGACTCGCGTAGTGGACAGGCGTATACTCTTCGCCAATGGCACACCGTTTTGTTTGGAGGCACTCATGGCCAGCGTCTCACTGCACGATCTCGGGATTGATCGCCTCAGTATCGAGGAACGGCTCCAAGTCGCTGAAGCAATCTGGGATAGCGTTGTCCACGACGTGGAAACAGCACCGCTTCTGGATTGGCAGAAAGCCGAACTTGAGCGACGGCTCGCGGATAGCGTTGCGAATCCTGATGCCGTGCGGCCCTGGGCGGATGTCGAAGCCGAGTCGCTCGCACGAAGAAAGCGTTGAGCGATAATCTGGGATAGAATCTGAAGGTCGGCACCGTTGACGAAAGAATTGCACGCTCGCATATCCTTCGACACCACCCCGGAGCCCTTTTCAGACCGCAACAGCGTAAAGGAGCTGCCAACGGTCGTTGTGAGTGGCGAGCATCGGCGACAGTGGTTGGATCTCTGACGGGCTTGGCAAAGAGCTGCTTCCCTTTTCGTGACACCCGGGCAATACCTTGAAACACCAAGCCGAGTGAGCTTCCCAACCAATCCTCGACGAACAGAAAGCAATCCATGACCGTCGACATTCCCGCCGATCTTGAACCATTCGTCCAGCGATTGATCGCTGAGCGTCGTTTTCTCACGGAGAGTGATGTCCTGTCCGAAGGACTACGTCTCCTGCAGGCTCAGGAATCGTTGCGTGGCGCCGTGCGCCAAGGATTCGCTCAACTCGATGATGGCAGCGTTGTGCCTGCCGAAATGGTCTTCGCCAAGGCCGAGGAACGCATCGCGGCGGTCGAGCGGGCCCGCCGGGCATGAGCGAGGCGAGGTTTTCCCAGGACGCCGAAGCAGACCTCCTCGATATCGCGGAGTTCATTGCACGCGACAACCCAATAGCTGCCCGCGAGTGGGTGGACGCGGTTCGGCAACGGTGCCACCTTCTCTCTCAGCACCCGCTGATGGGCGAATCGCGACCAGGTTTCGGGGTCGCCGGATGTCGCAGCATCTCAGTCGGGCTCTACGTGATCTTTTTTCGGCCGTCGGCATCGGGTGTCGAAGTTGCCCGAATCCTTCACGGAAGTCGAGATCTCGGCCGGTAAAAAGCCCATACAAAAGCTGCGTCTCCTTTTCGCTGGCTTCGGCTACCCTCCTCACAAGTTCGCAATGGCTTCCCCGCACACAGTCCTCACCGCTATTCTCGACCCGCTGGGCGAATGCATGACGCCCGAGGTTGCGCGAAGGGTGATCCACCTCCGAGCCTCCGCAGAGGCGAATATCCGCATGCAGATCCTCGCCGCGAAGTCAGCTCAGGGCACGCTGTCGGAGGAGGAACGTGAGGAATATGAGTCGTGTGTTTCGGCTGGCACGTTCATCGCGATCCTGCAGGCCAAGGCCCGCAAGATCGTGGGCTGACAATCGGCGAAGAGACCAACTTGTGCCGAACGTTCTCTTTGCGGCTCGCTGGTAGTGAAACGGCCCGCGTCAATCGCGCCACTGCAGACATATTCATCACCCCCATACGTCCTTGTGCTTCACAATGGATCTCGCCGCCATGGCCTGTCAACCGTAGCGAGTCTCATCTGGCCGTCGTGTGATCGCAAAATAGATGACGTAGAACCAACTGAGGATGCCCGCCAGGACGGCCCACAGGATCGACCGGTTTCGCTGCCAGGAACAGGCCACGGCGATCACCGAGCCTAGGCCGACGCCATCACGAACGACGCTGATGGGACCACCTCCGGGAAAGGACTCGAAGACGACTTCAGCGAAAAGCAACATTGGAATGTCTCCTCCCTGCAGCACAACGACGGAGCATGAAGAACGACTTTAGCCCAAGGCTCGATTCATCCACGTGATCGAGAGCTGCAGCACCGTGGCGATTGAGACCCAGACGAAGTACGGCACCTGGGCGGCGGCCACCCAGCGATAGTGCGGCCAGATGGCCAGCATCATCCAGAGAATCGTTACCCAGACAACGAGGATGTCCGCTGCCGCCAGTGGCAGATTCCGCATGCCGAACTGGATCGGGGTGAAGATCAGATTCGCCACGAGGTTGATGGCGAAGGGCAGAGCCACGACAAGCGGGAGCCTACCCCTCGCGGCCTGCACGAACACATAGCCAAAGGTCGCGATGATGATGGGGTAGAGGATCTGCCAGATGAGGCCGATCGTCCGCGGCGCCGGCGTCCACGACGGCTTGGCGAGGCTCTGATACCAGTCGATCCAAGGAACGTCGGGCATGGGGGCCAGTTTCTAGCGGGGGTTCAGCAGGAGTCGCGATGGCATCAGCCGAGGCCCGCGCAGCCGCCCATGCCACACTGTGGGCGACCACAGCCTTCGCCCGCAGCGGAGTCGCCACCGCCGCCCGCCACGTGGCCACTGACGGCGCTCAAGAGCTTGGTAAGCTTCGTGCTTCGGCAATGCGGGCACGCAGGCGTCTCGTCAACGCGAACGAGCAACTCTATTTTCCGGCTGCACTTCTGGCAGGAATATTCGTACAAAGGCATCGGCTTCAGCTCCTTTCGCGAGGAATGCAATGTACATGGACACGTTCGACGCCATCAACCAGCGACGGTCGGTGAAGGCTTTTGACCCAACCCACCGGTTCACCGCCTCAGAAGAAACAAGATTGCTCGAAGCTGCGATCCAGTCCCCGACTTCCTTCAATATGCAGGATCGGTTCGCGACAATGGACACTACGCCGTGAGCTATGCGATCTTAATTCCCGCCGAAACGAGAGGTCGCGCTGGCGAATACCTCGCATCGCTCCAATCGGGAGTTCACAAGTCCGGGGCAAAACTCGGCGCCCAACTGCACGGCCGTCATCTCTACGACATCACGCTTGATGATCTGTTCGGTGAACTGTTTGAGACGAAGGAGGGGCAAATCTTCGCGGAGTCGGCGGTGGTCGGAGACGGTTCCGATTGGAACCTCACCGAACTCGGCTTACTGGGCGACATTTCCGTGGCCGTGCCATGCACGATCTTCGACGATGGACGTCATGCCAACCCGAACCCACATGTCCCTCCTTTCATGGGCACGCTCATCTACACGCCCGGCGCGCTACTCCAAAACAACAAACGCCATACCGCCGCCGATTGGCATGCCGTTGTCGGAGACGACGGCCAGATCATCGATGAGAAGTATTACGCTCTCTACCGCCGTCGACTGCTTCCGGTGTTTCAGTACGTCAACGCTCATGCACCCGGCCCCCGTTCGGCATTCCTGACGATCCCCGGCATCGGCTGTGGCGCGTTCGCGGGAGTGTTTCAAGGCACGCTTGGCATCAAACTTCAGCTGGTGCTGGAGCGGTTGTTGCAAGAGCACGGCGATTCATTCCCGAACCTCAAAGCAGTCTACTTCGATCCTTACAGCGCGTGTGAGAACTGCCGTCAGGAGATCCACGGCATTTCGTTCCTTGTCCGCCCGCTGACCAAGCAACCGGACCGCGGTAGGAGCCAGCTATGCCGTCCGTCCGACTTCGCGGAGGTGGGGGACGACTTTGCCGGCTGCGACCTGTTCAGCATCGTTGCGTGGGACCACGTCTCCTGGCCCGGGAATGACTTTTACGTGGGTGCAAGATCCACCGATGACGGCGTCAAGGCGGCGGCGACGAGTTCCATGACGGTGCTGACGGGTGTGACCGGTGCTTACGACGTCAAGGTATACAAGTACAATCCGCCTCGGCCGTACGGCACGTGGAACGATGTGCTGAAGGAAGGCAGGGCAGCCGGAGACCTGCGGCTCTGGAAAACCGCCGCAGTGTGGCCTAGCGTGGTTGGCTGACGCCTAGCAGGCTGTGGCTAAACCACGTGTTGGACCGCACGACGCTGTCCCGGGTGCGTAGCACCCGCAAAAAACCGGAGGTTTTCAAGGGGACAAAGTGTATGGAGGACTTTGTCCACGGGCAGCTAGGGGCAGACAACAATATGGACGACGTCGTCGGGTGTAGGCTGCGAAGTGACGGATTGTTGTAGAGGCACCCCGTTGGGCAGGCTCAATCTCAGGGTCGTGCCGGGCCAACGAAGCCGCCGTTGCGCTCACGAATTATGGTGCCGGATTCTGCGCCGCGTTCGATCCCTTGAACACGTTTCGCACGACGCGCACTGCGATGTCCGGCTCCCTACCCGGGATACGTCTGCTACCCGTTTGATTGACCACTGGAATGAACGCCTGTATATTGGCTCCGGTTGGCGATCACCACCGACAAGGGATCTACCCCATGAGCATCGACATCTCTGTGGACGCCCTGAATACGAGCGAGAAACTCGCGCTGATGGAACGGCTCTGGGAGGCGCTTTCGCAACGGCCGGCGGATGTGCCGTCGCCCAAGTGGCATGGCGCTGTGCTTGCAGAGCGTATCGCTGCTGTACGTGACGGCCGGAGCAAGTTCGTTGATTGGGATGAGGCAAAGGAGCGGCTGCGAGCCAGAACCGCATGAAGGTCCGAATCCTACCGGCTCGGTGATCGATGTCTTCGCTGTCCTCGATTGCCGGCAAGATCCCGACGCAATTGAGTCTCGCCTCCGCAATTGATCAGCGGGGCTAGATGCCCTCCTGTCGCTCCCTACCAGGGGTCACACTCTCCAACGGATGCCGATGGACCCGGCGCGTGAACGCCCGTATATTTCGGTCAGCGTTCCAGCATGAGCGAAAGATGCTCCATGAATTCGTGGGATCATTGCAGCGCAGTTGAGCGAGACCCTGCAAAGGTCAGCGGTGTGTGGGTGTTCGCCAATACCCGTGTGCCGGTGCGGGCACTCTTCGAAAACCTCGAGGACGGCGCAACCATCGATGAGTTCATCGAATGGTTTCCTGGGGTCACCAGAAAGCAGGTCGAGGCAGTGCTTGAGTTCACGGCCGACGTCCGCCATGCCTAAGCAGCACCGCTCCCGGATTGCCAGAGAGCGGAACTCGAGCGACGGCTCGCCGACAGCCTTGCGTGGAAAACGAGCTGCGTCCCCTTTTCATTCCCGCGGCCGGCCAGCCACTGGGCACGCGACACGCGGAGATGGCGAGAGCGGCCGTGTGGCCGTGTGGCCGACGGCCCCTCACTCACGGCCGTCGGTCACTTCCCCTCATGCCGGAATGCGGCGGACGAATCCATTGCGGACTCGCCGCGGGCGATCGCCGCATCGTATTGGGCCGCCACCGCCGGCATGACGACCAGCGGGCAGCCGTGCTCCGCCGCCTCATCCACCATCAGCCGGACATCCTTCCGGGCCATGCTGACGGTGAACGAAGCCGGCTCGAATGGGCCTTCGGCCACCTTCGCAAATCTCGCCGGAAAGAATTCGCCTGGATTGAACTGCTGAAACATCTTGGTCACATCCTGCGGATCGACGCCGGTCGCATGCGCCAGCCGCACGATGTCGCCCGCCAATGCCGACATCCCAAGGAACGTCAGGTTGCCGAACAGCTTGAACGCCGCCGCCCGTTCCGGCTGTGGCCCCAACTGGAAAACCCTGCCGGTCATCCGCTCAAGTTCCGGCAGCACCCTCGCACACTGCTCTGGATCTCCAGACAGGAGCATCACGCCAGTGCCCTCCGCCGCATTGACCGGCCCCATGAACACTGGTGCGTGAAGATACACCCGCCCTCTTCCTGCCCAGCGGCGGGCACGCTCACCGGTCGCACTCGGCGTGGTCGTCGTGTGGTCGATGATCCAGCACGAGGCGGGAATGACGTCGGCAAGCGGCTCAAGCACCGCGTCGACCGAAGCGTCGTCCGCCAGCGACAGGTGCAGCCGTTCGGCTCCCGCCATCGCGTCGGCGGAGGCAGCAAACGCCTTAGCACCGTAGGACTCGAGCGGCTTCGCCGACGCTGGCGAGCGGTTCCACACGTGCACCGTGTGCCCCTGCGCCAGCAGACGACGAATGAAGCCGCTGCCCATCAACCCGGTGCCCAGAAATGCGATCTTCATGAAATGTCTCCTTGGGATGCAGTTTCGAGATGGGGCTGTTCACAAGTGCCCGATCAACCGCGGAGCATGGATTCGCCGGTCAGGCGGCATACAGCACCCGCCCTTCCCTGCGAGCGGCATGCTCCACAGTGCCCGGTATCCGCGATCGGTCCTCGAACTCCTGCTCGCTGATAACAAGCAGGTCGACCGGCATGAGCATGCCCTTCAAGGCACGATTGAGCCGGATCATTTCTTCGTGCCGATTCGATACGGTCGGCTCGATGATCAAGAGATCGACGTCGCTATAGTCATCGGCTTCACCGCGGGCATGGGATCCAAACAGGATCACCTTCAGCGGCTGAGCTGCCGCCACCAGCCGATTGACGGCGTCATTCAGCCGCTCGGCCGTCGGTGCCCACGCTGGCTTGGTCATGCTGTCCATGACTAAGGTGTACCTCGGACCGATTGCTGGGGCCACCTCGTCAAGATATCGTCCGGAGCGATCGCCGGTGGCGGGCCAGCATGCGGGCCCAGGGCACGCGGCGACGCGCGACTCTCCAGCAGATAGATGCCGCGGCCAGCCAGCCACTGGGCCAGCGACACGCGGAGATAGCGAGCGCGGCCGTCCAGCCGCCGCTCGTAGAGCTTCAAAAGTACAGAGCTGTCGGGCATGTGACGCACGTGCCACACCGGCCGACTGTTGAATGTGTTGATTGTGACCATGTCGGTCACCTCCATGAATGAAAACAAAAAAAGGCAGGGGCGGCGCCCGAAGACGCCGCCCCTGCCGTATGAACCGAGATACAGCCACCGGCTCAAATGCTCAGCAACGCTTGCCACCGCCGCCTAGCGGAACGAAGATGAGGACGATGGCCTTGTTGGACCTGCCGATGATCCGGTGAGGGAATGCCGACTCTTTACGTTGAAACGTCAATTGTCAGTTACCTTCGGAGCCGACCAAGCGGGCAGGTCGTCCCTGCGTCGCGACAACTGTTGACGCAACGGTGGTGGGCCGCAGAGAGGTCGAACTACGAACTCGTAACGTCGCAGTACGTGCTCAATGAGGCGGCCGATGGTGATTCCGCTCTCGCTCAGCGCCGACTCGAGGTGCTGGCGGGCGTCCCTCTCCTGCCCTTCGAGGAGGCGATCCTGGGCATCGCCGAAGAGATCCTGCGGAAAGCGATTCCCCCCCGCGATCCGCGAGCGTCGATGCCCTTCATGTCGCAATGGTTGCCTACCATCAAGCAGACTATGTGCTGACGTGGAACTGCACGCATATTGCGAATGCACGAATCCTTCCCAAGGTTGTTGACGTACTGGATCATGCAGTGTTCGCGAGGCCGATCATCTGCACCCCCGAGGAGCTGTTGAGCGATGACACAGAAATCTCCTGATCGCGACACGACGATCGAAGACATTCACGCGACTCGGCGACGCATCGCCGAAAAGTTCGGGCACGATCTCGCGGCCATCGTCGAGGACGCCAAAAAGCGGCAAGCCACCTCTGGCCGAGAAATCTGGCGGCCGAAGCCGAAGTCCTCGGCCGCATCCCCGAGTTCCTGACGTCATGACGCCCGGCGGCGGGTGCGGCTGCAGCCGAAACCGACGGCACCAATCGCAAAGCCGAACTCAGATGAATCCATCCGCGCTAGCGGGACATGCGGATATGACAGAATCCGCCGATCCATCGTCACCAGATCACTTCCATGATTCCGCGCTGTGGCGACAATGATCTGATCAGCCGGGTCGCTATGAAATCCTCCCGGCAGACAACAGGCGTCGGCAGCGATGTCCGGCGAGAGCTCAAGGAGCTTGACGCCGGGATACGCAAGGGCAGCGTGAAGCCATTGATCAGTCGGCATCGGTAGTTTCAGCCGACCTCGCTCCACCAGTTTTGCAATCTCCCAGCAGGAGATGGCGCTCACCCCGATGTGTCGAGACTCATGCTGGGCAATGAAGGCCTTGGCTTTCGATGAAAGCCGATCGTCCTGATGCACCCACCATACTCACGCATGCGTGTCCAGAACGATCACTGTGCTGCATCCCACTCATCTGCGGCAACGCTCTCGAACGGCTGTTCGTACTCAACCATCAACCCGCTGAGTGGGTATCGGCTCTTGTGGTCGGCAGCCTGAGAGCTGATCGGGCTGATGGTCACGTCCACCTGTTGGCCAGGCTCGTACGGCAGCTGGTCAAGCGTCACGGAGCCGTGGGCACCCACGGTCGCTTGCACGTGCATTTGCTTTTCAGAGTGATTCATGGCTCGTCGGCATAGTGGATCGAAGACGTCACCGTACAAATATACGCCCCCATCAAGGCCCACGGCAGCACCGCCTTCAAGCCCCCTGCCTGACGAAAGACGGCAGGGGCGGCGCCAGAAGGCAACGCCCTGCTGCACGCTCCAATCAAGACCGCCCCGGCTACGCCCCCTTGCGCCGCTTCCTGCCGCTCTTGCGCCCCCCGGCCTTCAGGCAGTGACGACTGCACCGCCGCGATACTTTGGAGGGGCAAAAACGCTGCGTCCCCTTTTCACGGCTGCCAAAGTGCCGTTGGCCCGATTATTCTTATGTGTGGCGATTCGGGAACTTCTCGCCTGCGCTGCCGAACAGGGCTGCAATAAGAAAGGCCCCATTCGCTCCGGGAGTGTGCCACAATGATGAATACGAGTCCGAGACGTGGCTCGGTCAAAGGCGTTGATGTCAGCGGCGGCGCATTGCTGGGATTTATCGACGGCATGGGGGTGTTCAAGGGCACGGCGCACAAAATGCTTAACGATGCCGGCATCACGACGCCCGAAGGCGACGGCTGGTACTCGCTCGAGGCTTTTCTCTTGATCCTCAATAAGTTGGCCGATGAGGGCGGAGTCAACCTCCTGAGGCAGATAGGAGCTTCCTTGATCGACAAGGCTCAATGGCCCAAGGAAATAGATTCATTGAGCAAGGCGCTGCGCTCGGTAGACGTGTCGTATCACATGAACCACCGGCGCAATGGCAAGGTTCTGTTTGACGCGAGCAGCGGCAAGGTCATTGAGGGAATGATGGGCCACAATGCCGTTATTCCCCCCACAGGGGATGAGCATCGGGCGTTCTACGTCTGCAATACCTTCTACCCGTGTGAGCTGGATTATGGCATAGCCTCGGCGTTCGCCAGGAAATTCAAGCCGATGGATAGCAATCATCATGCGAGGATCGTGCACGACACGTCTGGCTGTCGCAGTCGCGGCGATGAGTCCTGCACCTATCGCATTGAATGGTGATGGCCGTCCGCCATCCGCTCCGGCTGACGGCCCGCTCGCTGCCGTGCACCTGTCGACGGCGGTCGGCAGCTGGTCGTTGCCGCCGAACTTCTTCCTTCAAGGGAGCAGGTCTGCTCCGTCACGCCGCACTGTGTGACCGCCTCGGCCACGGCCGTGCCTCGTCCCACCTCTCCTTTGACCCCGCAAAAGCTTGGAGATGATCTGCTCGGCCTGCTCCTTCTTGCAGCATGGCATCGGCTGGCTACCCTGGGGCCTGGAAAAGAGCTGCGTCCCCGTTTCACCCCCCGCATTCGTCTTCACAGCGGAACTCTGTCACACTCACGGCATGAGTTTAACAAACGACGAGTTCGAAAGGTTGGAGCGGTTGCTCTACCGCCCCATCTCCACGCGGCCAGATTGGCTCAAGGCGTGGCGCAACGAAGCCCAATACCTGCTCTACCTCGCCCGCCGCGCCGTCGATGTTGACGACGATGAGCTCGTCCAGGAACTCGAGGATCAGGCCCGCGACATGGCGGACGTCGTAGAGGCCCGGCTGCGAAGCGACGGGCTGCTGGAGTGAAGGGCCTGGAAAAGAGCTGCGTCCCCTTTTCACCCCCCATGGACAGGGCTTTTCTTGGGCTATCCATTGCAAAAGCGAGCCCATTGCTGCCCGAAGAGATCGCAGGCGATTTCGTAGAGCGCGAGATCGTAGTGGTTGATCGCTTCGAGATGCGCAAGCATATCGGGAGCGATCGCAGCACGATACGTCTGGTGAAGATCGTTACGACTCGGGTTCACGTTGGCGGTCAAAGGTTGACGAGGCGGAGGAACGCCGATTAGATCGGCAATGAGTTGCAGCGTTTCCTCGAATCGCTCGGTCAGGCCGACGACTGGCATGCTGCGCAGCCATGCGACTGCACGTTCGAATGTCTGTTGCGGATCTTCAGTGTCAGGCACATGTGCGACGACGTGTGGTCGAAGGAATACGGAACGACCATGGATGGCTCGTCGACGCCGCAGTTCTTCGAAAAAACCGACGTAGTCGCGCCTTGCGCCGAGAATCGTCGTTTGCGTGGTGAGGATTTCGCTGAGGAATTCGCGGTCGACGTCGGCAATATCTTCGGTGAGGTGGTCAAGCATGTGAGCGACGTAATCCGGCCGAAAAGCATGCGGATTTCGCAGCAATGCCCGCCGCAATTGATAGTAGCTTGATACGCAGCGTTCGATCGGTTCACGCAGGACGGTACATACTGCGAGATCGCCCCGCTGCGTCATGTGCAGCATGCTATAGCCGAAATGCGCCCCTGAATGGTAGCAGCGGTAATGAGCGAGAGACGCCGCAGGAAGATTCGCAATCTCCGGCACACCGAGATGAATGAAGTCCTGTGCGAGGTAGACCGATTTCAGCCACTGTCCGATCGCAGTGCCGCCCGTCTTGGGAACATGCATGAAAAAGATGGGTGTTGGTTTCAGTCGCAGTCGCATTTGCGAAGACTTTCAATATTCGGTCCAGCCACATGTTGCGACGGGTGCATCCGGCGTGTGGGGCGAAGATTCAACGGCCGACGGCCGATTGGACGCGTGCTCCAGCTGCCCGTGGAAAAGTCATCCATGTACTTTGTCCACTTTCAAAACGTCGGTTGTGTCCGAGTGCGGCGCACTCGCGCCCACATCGTGCGGGCCAACACGCAGTTTACCCACAGACTGCTAGGACGGTCAGCCCGAGGCTGGCGACCATGTCGTGCGGCTGGAGAAACGCGTCGCCAAGGACTCGAACGATTTCACGTGTGGGGTGACGGGCCCTCGCAGCGCCCCATCAGGATTCCATTGTGTATGCTGCCTGACAGTGGTTGGCCGGTCCCACCATCAACACCACTTACCTCACGCCGCCAGCATGGCCTCGCATCCGAACCCTCCGATCGTCACGGTACTGCTGCCCGTGTACAACGGCGAGCGATATCTCCGCGAGGCGGTCGAGAGCATCCTGGCCCAGACGCTCGAGTCATTTGAATTGCTCCTCGTCGACGACGGGTCGACGGATGGCACTGCGGCGATCTGTCAGTCGTTCACCGACCCGCGGGTTCGCGTGATCCGCCATGAGAAAAATGCCGGCACCGTTTCCGCACTCAATTCCGGCATCGACCTGATCTCGACGAAGTACGTGGCCCGCATGGATGCTGACGACGTGGCCCTGCCGGACCGGCTGGGCCGTCAGGTCGCGTTTCTGGAAGCGCGGCCCGATATCGCAGCCTGCGGCTGCTGGCTCCTCGAACTCGTGGACGGGCGACTTCGTGACGTCATGCGGCGACCGACCGGAGAGTATCTGCGGCAGACCGCCTGGCGGCCGGTTCCGATCTACAACCCCTGCCTGCGGACAGACGTGCTGCGGGAGCTTCGCTACAGGGCCGACTACGTGCATGCGGAGGATTACGACCTCTATCTGCGGCTGTGTCGCCATCATCGGATCGACAACGTGCCGGCGGTTCTGGTTCACTACCGGATTCATCAGGCCAGCGTGAGCAAAGCGTTCCGCCTCCAGCAGCGGACCAATTCCTGGCGGACCTTTCGGGAGCATTTTCCCTGCATCGACGTCGCGCTCGCGGATTTTGAGACGCTCACGGGAGTGTTGTGCGTGGCTCCACCGCTCACGCGGATGCGGCTCAAGCGACCCTGGCGCAAGGAACTGTTTGGCACGTGGGCGGCATCGGCCCGCGACGATCTCTGGTATGCCGCACGGTGGCTGCGGGCCCGTGTGCGTGATGCTTGCCGCCGGTCAGGACGCTGACCGCGACAGGCCCCGCTGTCGACAGCGGTCGACGATCGCGGTGAAGAGCCGCGAGGCAATCGCACGAGGTGCCGTCAGCGGATGCCGCGCGCAGAGCATGGTCAACTCCCTCGCGCAGGAAGCATAGCGTGACTCCTGAAACAGCGCCTCGCAGTGTTGAACGTGCCGCCGCAGCGTGGCCGCTTTGATCGCGTGAAGCAGTTCCCTGTCTGGAGGATTCCGGCACGCGGTTGTGAGATAGGCACGAAGGCATGCCAAGACTGTCAGGTGAGCCTGCCAGTGGAAGGATGGCGCAACGTCACGGCGAATGGAGTCCGCGGTGTCGCTCCGATAGATGACCAGCGGATCGCCGAGATAATGGATGGGGGCGAGCGTCGCCATCCGCAGCCAGAGTTCGTAGTCCTCGACGGACCGCAGCCCAGGGTCGGCTGAAAAAGCCCCTGCCTCCACCAGCAGCGATCGTTTGACGAGGACAGACGATGCGATGACGACATTCTCTTCCAGCAGCTTTGCCAACGTGACTTCCCCTGTTGGCACATCGCGTAGGAGCGTGGAACACATCGGCAGATCAACGCCGTGCCGCGTCGCGAAGGCGTTCGCGCATACGAGCCCG
>Ga0209829_10002663_pt1 | contig 13453 bp, 15 predicted proteins | sample C_140205_EF_Meta_FD_187311 | JGI IMG/M metagenome (GOLD analysis project Ga0209829, IMG submission 187311) | Freshwater microbial communities from Lake Croche, Canada to study carbon cycling - C_140205_EF_MetaG (SPAdes) (version 2) | ecosystem: Environmental > Aquatic > Freshwater > Lake...
ATGTGATTGGGCTGATGCTGGACTGCTCCGGGGCGCCGACACTGCTGCTTTTCGTGAACGGAGCTCAGGTGCAGCAGATGGTCATGACAACGCAGGTGCAGGGCAAAATCCTCTTTCCTGCATTTGCGCTCGGTGGTGGTGGTAAGATCGACATCTTCCCCAACCCCGACCTCCCCGCTGATGCTGCTGTGTGAGTGTTGAGCAGGCGTTGTGTTGTTGCGATTGTCATTAATTAATCTTATCTTGTTGTTAATTACTGTACTGGCCCCACACGGATCCTGAGCATTGTGACCACCACCTCCCTCAATGAATAAGGAGGCAAGGAGGCAAGGGGGCCAGGGGGCCAGGGGGCAAGGGGGCAAGGGATGGGGACAAAGAGAGTAAAGGAACAATGTTTTAAATTATAAATAAGCCGTATTCTTTAGGTACAGAAGGAAGCAAGGGAAGAAAACTTTAAGATGCAACTGAGCCCCGTTCTCCTGGGCAAAAACAATTGCCCGCACCTGAGCCCCGTTCTTGATGCCATTGCGCCCCTCCATCCCCCCCCACCTCCTCGCCGTCTCCGGAGTCGCCGCCTCAGTGTGCTCCCCGTTCTCCTCCCCGTCTTCCGAGCTGCTCGCCTCCCCCCGTCCCAACCTCCTTTGCACTCTCGCACTCTTCCCCATCTGGCAAATGGAAAACAAGGCGCTCTTCTCTGCTCCAACAACAATGTCAGCAACAAATCACGACGACATTTGCAATGCATCAGCAACATAATCACTCGTCAAGGCAAAAGTCATATTTTGAAGTTTGCAACTTGGCATAGAATGTATCTCTCTGACAAAAATCATATTGTGAAGTTTGAAAGACAGGAACACACAACAATTTTGTTCCTCATGGCAAAAATCATATGTTGAAGTTTGCAACATCAACAACATCACATCAGCCAGCAACATCACATGTTTCCAAAAAATGGACAGATCCACAATGTAAATGATTTCCGCCATCTGAAATCCACTAATGAAGTAGTCCTGAGTCCTGGTGTCTTGGAAGACGCAAACCAATGCGACCATTTTTGATACGGTTATGTTGGTGGTGGTGGTGGTTATGGTGCTTTTGCAGAACACTTTCTTTTATTGAATAAAAGTTGGTGGAATCCACCAACTTTTGAATGGAAGGCTCTGAACCAAAACCAAAAGCAAAAAAAAGTGCCCAATTCTGGGCAAAGTACAGGAGACGTCGAGAAGGATCTGTCGCTGAAGCCTTTCGCAATAAAGACAAATTGCGAAAAAGGGAAGTGAGCACAACTCCCAGAAAATTTTGTAAAATTGATGAACATCAAACACAGCAATCGAAACGAAAAAGAGAACAAACAGAAAAATCCCAAGAAGAATATGCGAAATCTCTCCGAAGTATTCAAGTTCTTGAAGAAGTAAGAAAATTATGATTATAGTATTTTATGCACAATTCATTCTTTTTCCAAGTAGGCTGCAGAATCACAAAGTCGCCAAGACGAGTTCAAGAGAACAATCGTCCGCGAAATTAAAAAAAATATGCAAGTGAGGAAGCCAAGACAAAGAAATCAAACTAAAAAAGGGACAAAAACGACTGGTGTTGAGGACGAAGATGATGGCAAAGTTACTTCGATCGACCCCATCGATATTGGTTTGTTCGCGCGTGATAAACTAATTGTCATTGAGTCAGGTTTACCAGAAACATCACTCGCTGATAAGGAGGTAACCATTTATTGCTTCGTTCCTGTGTATATCCATTGGTAAGACATTCGATTCAGGCAATGTACTTCTCCAACCATCCTGGAAAAATAGGTGCCGGGCTCGAGAAGATACAAGAATCTGGTAACAGATTCCAGTCAAAGGAAAAGGTCTTTCACGCCCACGAAGATATTAATGCCATCGGTCTTTCGCCAGAGGAATTTGCGGTCGTTAAAGCCTACACTGAGTTGGGTTTCAATGTCATGTGCAGGGCAATTGTTTCAAAGCCAGCAGCTCTTACATCTCGAAGACAATGTATGTCCTTGCCCTTGCCCTTGCCCCCTTGCCCTTGCCCTCCTCTTGCTCTTGCGCGCCCTTGCCCTTGCCCTTGCCGTTGCGCGCCATTGCCCTTGCCCTCCTCTTGGCCTTCCCTGCCCTAGCCCTTGCCCTTGCCCTCCCCTTGCCGCTCCTTGCCCTTGCCCTCCCCTTGCCGCCCCTTGCCCTTGCCCTCCCCTTGACGGCCCTTGCCCTTGCCCTCCTCTTGCCCTTGCGCGCCCCCCTTGCCTTCGCCCTCTCCCTGCCCCTGCCCTTGCCCTTAAGCGCCCTTGGCCTTGCTCTCCCCTTGCCCTGCCCTTCCTTACCCTTGCCATCCCCTTGCCCTTGCCCTTGCCCTTGCCCTTGCCATTGCGCGCCATTGCCTTCACCCTCTCCCTGCTCCTGCCCTTGCCCTTCCCTGCCCTTGGCCTGCCTTGCCCTACTCTTGCCAAGCCCTTGCCCTGCCCTGGCCTTGGCCTTGCCCTTGCTTACCCCTTGGCCTTCCTTGTCCTTGCCCTTGCCCTCCCCTTGTCCTTGCCCTCTCCTTGCCATCGCCCTTGCCCTTACCCTTGCCCTTGCCCTCCCTCCACTTGTCCTTGCCCTTGCCGTTGCTCTTGCCCTTGCCCTCACCTTGGCCTTCCCTGCCCTTGTCTTGTTGCCTGTGCCCTTGCCCTTGCCCTCGCCCGCCCTTGGCCTGCCTTTTGCCCTCCCCCTGCCCTTGCCCTTGCCCTGACACTGTTTTTTTTGCGAATCAGCCATCCACGTTGACGACAAATTTCAACTTCGACATGATTTTGGACCAGGGAAGGGGGGTGTCCTCACGTGTTTTATGGTGACGCAAGATAGTTATTTGTACTCTCTCAAGGATACCAAAAAAGTAAAGGACAAACTAGCGACGAGAATGAAAGACGACTGGAACGGTTCCAGAGTAGCATTTGATGAAGATGATTTGATTCGAAACCCCTTGGTTCCAGGGAAATTGTACGTGATGAGCGGCGCTTTCCCTCATGGAGGAGAGATTTATCATGGACTGAATATTAGATATTTTTTCAGAGTGTTCACAAACTCGTGGGTTGGTGGTTTCAATGGAGATCAGTTGTACATTGAAGAACGAGTTTGATGATATCCCTCAATGCACTGACAATCCAATAAATAAAAATGATAAAAAAAATCATCCTTCGGTGGCCAGTTAAATAGAAAATAATTAGGGACAAACATCAACGATGTGACCCGGAAAAGCACTCAAAAACGAAGCAATTATCCTCCTTATCGTTTTAACATCTGGCAACCACTCAGTGTCGCCTTCAATATCTTGGAAAAGTTGAAGACCCTTCAAAAATTGTGCAAACTGAAATTTGCTGCACGATCGTTCGCTTTTCATCCAAACAGTATTCTCAACGTATAATGCTGCTGGGAATTGGAGTTTCAGAAATAGAAAGATAGATCGCAGCGCCACCTCTGAAACAGGAGCCGCTCCCACCACGTCGAACGTAAATGACACCAACCTCGGAGCTGAAACATCCTTGGTTGAAACCACGGCAGACCCGGCTAACTTAATGCCTCGTTCCAAAATCGAAAAAATAAGGGTCGTGTCTGAGCCCTCATTGTAACCGTTTGAGTTGTCGTCGTACTCAACATATAGTTCAAGATCTCGGGTGCCAAATGTGAACGAATGAGGAAAAGCAGCTTGAATGCTCTTGCAAGGACGAGATGACGTTTTAGCACGAATTCGAACAAGATTCGGCTTTGTCTCTTTTGTTGCTATTCCTTCGTCGGATAGTTTTCGAACAAGATTCGGCTTTGTCTCTTTTGTTGCTATTCCTTCGTCGGATAGTTTTCTTTTGCGATTCGGGGAAGACGTAGATGACGACATTTTTCCTTTTGAGGTTGGCTTGACATGGGTTGCTTTTTTTTCAAGTCGTAATTGGACATTCAGGTGAGGTACTTTTGCCGCTTGTTGGACATTCGTTATCTTTTCATCAGGAATATACTGAACTTGGACCATTTCTTGCGCCTTGTTCGCTTCTAAGAGTTTTAATGCTTTTGCGCGATTTTCTGCAATCCTAGCCATTACTCCTGCAGTCATTGTGGGCTTCACAGCATCTTCAGTCATATTGGATTTTGAGATTTTGAGCTAGATATATATAAGATAGGCATGGTTTTTCAAAAACACGAATCGTTGTTGTTTGAAAAAACAAATGTTTTTCAGTGGCAAGCAGCCCAAATCAAAAAAGAGAGGAGGAATTGAGGTTTTGTTTGATGGTGGCCAGATGGAAGAGCAAGTTGATGGAGTTGCAAAATTGTCCGAGTACGAAGCACTTCGTTTGAGAAATATTGGGAGAAATGATACTTTTCTCCTCGGATTGGGAATTGTTGGACCGACAGTTCATATTGTCGAAAAAAATGTGACGAGGAAAAGGAACCCAGCTGATGCACCACCTCTTCCCTCAAGACAGAGCAGCAGAGCATCGATTCCAACCATGACTGTAAACGACGAATCTACCACTCAAAAAACTGTTCTTGTGTGTGGAAAGTGTTCCATGAATTGGAATAGTGGACTACAATTTCCGCTTATTGCTCAAAGGGACTTGGAACGACATCAAGGAAGTGGGAACTGCATTGACCAAAGTAAACAACGAAATGATCCACTTTCTTTTCAATCTTTTCAAATGGACCCTAGCCGAAAAAGGTGAGCAAAGAAAATGTTTTGAGATGTTTTGTTGTGGCTTATTTTTGATTTCATCCGCACCCTAGGGCAGCGCGAAGACAAAACGAACGTAATAGAGAAATTTATCGCAACTCAAGCGTGTCCTTGACAGAGACATCGACATCGTGTGATAACCAAGACTGTTTGTGGAAAAGTCCTGGCACATCACAGGGTTTGTCTTTTTTAAATCACAAAAAGCTATGTCCATGCCGACCACTGGCACGGCAAGAGGACAGATCAGATGACAGCTGCATGGCATGTGAAGGTGGTGAAGATGGCGATATGGTTGTTGATTTGCAGCCAGCTGTTGTAATTGAGAAACACAGCAGTTATCATCTTTTGCTGGAAGTAGTCCCACTTCAAAAAGAGTTTGCTGCCCCTTTGGAAGAAGAGGAAGATTGTTCAGTGGGAGGCGGAGGCGGAGGCGAAATTGTCGGCCTGCCCTCTTCTGTCGAGCAACTTTCAGATGAGCCTGAAAAAATCTATCATGACAACTTTCACATCAATGGCCCTCCTTCCGACTTCGTTTTGGATCATCAAAAAAAGAGGGAGAAAGAATTGTCCAGAAAACGGAAAATTCGCAAGGGTAGATCCACAAAGATTGCGTTTCTTTTGAACAAGTTTGGGACTCACATGCAGTTCAGCACCAAAGATGGAGATTTGTTTTTGGAGTGCATCCACGAAGTTTTCATGGTCAGGGGAGACAAGACAAGAACCATTTACAAGTCATGGAAATCCTTGAAAGATATGTGCATCGGTGGATTGAAAGATATTACTCCCATTGTTAAGCTCGACATTCCCTATGCTCTCCCAAATCCATTTCCACAATCTGATGGAACAGGGAAACTTCTCAATGCAACGCGTTGTTACTATGTTAACATTATGACACGCATTGGCGATTACCTTCTCAGCGTCATGAACGCAAACTTTCACATTGTACCTCTGCTGGAATATGGAGTGGATGGACTGCGGCAATTTTCATCATATCCTTCAGGGACACTTTTCCAAAGCTATTGTGAGTTGACGACGAAAAGATTTGGTCCATCATTTTTCCCTCTTATGGTTGGCATATATTCTGACGCATCTCATTGCAGCACAACCAGATCTGCTTGTCCTCTGTTTATGAACATTATGAATGTGACAGGGACTTGTTATCGGTCTGTCCTTTTGGGATATTGCCCGCTGAAATTGCCATATACTCAAAGAGAGTTAGGTGATATTATTGAAGAGAACGGTGGGACAATTTCCAAAGAGAGCCTCCGTTGCATTAACAACTTGATGCTGAGGAAGGCGATGGATTCATATATTTTTCGTGTCATGGAGCCTATTCTTCAATACCAACATTGCGGTCTGAAAGTCCGAATTGGGAAAGACCTTGATTCTTCCGTGATTCAAAATATGGTTCCATATTTCAGCCATTCCATGGGTGACAGTGCTGCGCAGCATGGAATTGCAGGCGTTTCTCCGATGGCAATGTGCAGTCCTTGCCGATGCTGCATGACATTCGATTGTTCAGTTATTTCCAAGAAACAATTGATCGTGCCACGGAACCAAGATATGATGGCACATCTTTCAACGCATCTTGAGGCCTTGCAAATTACCCGCACAATTAAGGGTTTGAAAGGGTCAATCACCAGAAGATTAACAATAACTGAGAAAAAAATGCAGAGACAAGGGAAAGAATGCAATGTGCTTCCAGGACGAATGAAGTTACCGCAGCTGCACATGCATGTGCCCAAAGATTTCAACAACTTCTATATGGCTTTGAGCGTTGACCTGTTGCACACTTTGCTAAAAGGAATGCTAGAATATATTGCTTCTTGGGTTTTACAAATAGTGCTTGCGATATCCAAATCCAAAAACCATATGTTTACTCTCTTCAAGGGTTGTGCGAAGAGGCTCGATGCACTCATGTCTGCGTTTCCACGTTTTCATGCTCTTTTCCCTGTGAAGTGGCATCGTTTTCCTAAAGGAGCAACTTCATTCATGAAATCAGAAGCTCTCAAAGGCGGAAAGCCAGGCGCGGGAGTTGGAATGTTTAGTGGTGGTTTTCCAGCGTGGCACTTTCCGACCATGTTGTTTCAAATGCTGTGTTGTTTTGGTTGCGGAGGCGTGGGAAGTATTTTACCCAATACAAAATGTGTCGAAACAGATCACGGTGTTACTTACAATCCTCATGCAATCATTGTCGAGGTCATCATATCTGCTCTTGATGTTCACTTCCTATGTTCAGCAAAGGTTTTGTCTTCATCTGATTTGGACCAATTGGGCAAACTTATTGATGCAGCGAACGTGAATGTAGTTCAACTTTTCGACATGAAACAGGTCGTGTTGAGGATGTGTGATGTGCTGAAAACAAGCAAAAAAAACCCAGGACTCATTGAATGTTCACGAAACATCAAACAGCATTTACTCACGCACATTCCTGCGCAAATGGAAAGACTTGGCGTTGATTCAAAATCTTGGGATACTCAAATTGGGGAGCATGATCTCCAACAGACAGTCAAGGTTGCGTTTAAGAAATGCAGCAAAGTCCTCGCTACAACAGAATTAGAAATGTTGAAACATGCGATGGAAAATAGTTTTTCAGAATGTTTACTGGAAATGCAAGAGCGTGTCGTCTCCAACCGCATAAATAAGGTTGTACAGTCGAAGCTAGTTGATGCCGTTGGTTTTGGGTCTGGTGATGCCGCTGGTGATGCCGTTGGTTTTGGGCCTGGTGAAGAGTTGTCAAAAGATCGGTTGTCTTTTGTGAGATCAATGAACATGGGCGCTTCAGAATTGAAATCATTGCCCACGTCTGCCAGAATAGGAATCAACATTTCCGATGATCAGTGTGCTCTGAGTCCGTTTATTCATCCTCTGTTAACGTTCAAGGAAATGTATCATCTTCTCTTGCGAAAATCTTGCGTGGATTCTGGTTTCAAAACTTGGTTTGATATTTTTTTTGGAGAGAAACAGAGAGATTTTTCCGCTTCGTTGAATGCTGTACATGGCGTGTATTGCTCAGGGCATGCTGCAACAGGGATCAAGGAATTTTTTGTTCGTGCGTGCTTGGCTTGTACTCGAAACAAGCACAATTTCGATAATGTGCGAGTGCCTGAACATACATTCAGTTTCTTGGAAGTAAAGTACACTGTGGACCAAGGAGAAACTACTTTTGTTAAGATATTTGCAATCTTAGAATGTTGTTCACAAGCATCTTCCAATCATGCTTTAGGTCGTCGTGTTCTTTTTGCATGTGTAGCACGTTTGGTGAAATGCCCGATTGCATCCAATTATTTTCCGTTCAACAAGTACATCTTTGAGGTGGACGCATCAGGTCGACTTTCTTTGGATCTGTTGCCGTTGAGTTGTATTTTTCGTCCGGCTTTCATGATCTCGACTGATCTAACTGTTTCTCGTATTGAAACAACCAGTGATTACAAAGCCCGGTCTTGGTTTAACTTTCCGTTTAGCCGTTGTGTGAAAACAGTGAATGCCCCATATAACTCCTACTTTTCAGGGAACATACCGGGCGGGGATCATAATATTTTTAGCACTACTGAAGAATTGGAGAATGTTGTAAAGAAATTACAATCTTCCGCGTCAAAGCCTGGTTCAGATTATTCCGAAATTTCCGATGAATTTTTTGGACAGCTGACAACCGAAGAAGAAAAGGCCACAAACGAAGATGACGACAACCTAGACTTTAGTTGATGATTTTTTGACTTTTGTCATTCTTTGCGATAGTTTAGATTTGTTTTACGAATGATTTATATATAAATTGGCCCCTTGGCTCCTTGCCCCTCGGCCCCATGCCCCCTCGCCTCCTTGCCCCCTAGGCCTCTTGGGAGACAATCTTAACCTCAATCTCAGCCAAATGATTAACATGAAAAGATGCAAAATTGCTTACGAAGAAAACAAATCACAATGAAAACATTGTATGTGTGGCAATGTGGGAACAACTTGGTGATGCGACAAAAAAGCCAAAACTGACCATTTGCGGATAATAGACTAAAGTAGTCAGTTTCGGCTATTGGTTGGTGACAATCAACACGGATGAGTAAACGGACTAAACGATGTACACGATGGGAAGGAATGGTGCAAATGGTTAAGGGAGAGGACTGGGATGAAAAGGACATTGGAAGATTATTCGTAGAAAACCAAATTGCAAAGCCAAGTTATGCTATTTTTGAAAAAGGGCTCGAAGATTTAAAACCTTCTTTTGTTGATGGAATTACAGTTTTGTCGATAGCCCTCAAAGAGCTCACAAAATTGCTGGCAGGAATGGTGTCAGTGTTTGCAAAGGAACTACCAAATCATTTTATTCCAGAAACTTTGACTTCTCAATGGAGACATTTGTGCAACAAAAAACTACTTGGTTCTGAAATAATAAGAGCTTTCAAAACTTATCTGAGCAAGGAAGAAAAGATTGAGAAAGGAAAACTTCTTTTAGCCTACGAACAAATTCGAAAAAAAGTTTATTACCAAGTGAACAAACACAACGCAAAAATTTCTCGATGTCGTATTCAAGAAAGTACAGAATATAGTGACGATGAAGAAGGCGAGGACGGATATGCTGAGGAGGAGAGTGAAGGTATTTGCACCAATGCATGATTCATCAATCCGCTCACCGCCATCACGAATCTCACAATTATCCTCTCCGTCGGTGGTCTCTGCGAAGAAGGAAAACGCGAAGAAGGCGTGGGCACAGAAGGTGAAGGAGACATGGGTGCAAGAGGTGAAAGAAAGGGGGCAGACGGTGAAGGAGGCGATGGAGAAGGCGTTGATGCATCCGCAGCTATTGAAGAGGAAAAGTTTTCCCTGGAGGAGGAGAGTGAAGGTATTTTCCACTGCATGATTCATCAATCCGCTCACCGCCATTAGTAATCTCAAAATTATCCTCTCCGTCGGTGGTCTTTGCGAAGAAGGAAAACGCGAAGAACGAAAACGCGAAGGAGAAGGCGCACCGCGATCCCCTGATCGTAAACGAAAATTAATGGCCTCATCGTCACCATCAACCGAAGAAGCCGCAATGTCGTTGTCGGTTATGTCTGCAGGCGCACCAAGAGGTGAAATAGAAGGTAACGGTGTCTGTCTCTCTCTCTCTCTATCTCTCTCTCTCTCTCTCTCTCTTTTTGTTTCTCTCTCTCTCTTTGTCTGTATCTCTCTCTCGCTCTGTCTTTCTTCCTCTCAATCTTCTCTCTCTCTGTCTTTCTGTCTGTCTCTCTCTATAGAACCCGCAATGTCGTTGTCGTTTATGTCTGCAGGCGCAAGAGGTGAAATAGAAGGTGACGGTGTCTGTCTGTCTCTATCTATCTCTCTCTTTTTCTTTCTCTTTCTCTCTCTTTGTTTGTCTCTCTCTCTCTCGCTCTGTTTTTCTTCATCTCAATCTTCGCTCTCTCTGTCTCTCTGTCTGTCTCTCTTCAATCTCTCTCAAAATAGAAGGTGACAGTGTCTGTCTCTCTCTTTATCTCTTTCTCTCTCTTTTTTTCTTCCTCTCTCTCTCTCTCTCTCTCTTTGTCTGTCTCTCTTTCTTTCTCTGTTGCTCTCTCTCTCTGTCTCTCTCTTCCATTCTCACTCACACTCTCCCTCTCAAGGACAAAGCAAAGAAGAGGGTGAAGATGAAGGTGAAGGAGAAGGATCATCACAGCAAAGCAAAGGTTCCTCATTTTCGACACAACACACTTTTTCTCTCTGTTGCTCTGTCTCTCTTTCTTTCTTTCTCTCTCTCCCTCTATCTCTCTCCTTATATCTCTCTCCCTCTTTCCCTCTCTCTATCTTTGTCTCTCTTTGTCTGTCTGTCTGTCTGTCTGTCTGTCTGTCTGTCTGTCTGTCTGTCTGTCTGTCTGTCTGTCTGTCTACCTGTGGAGACGAGGATAGTTCTCCAGGTCCACAACGGAAAGTTCAAGTGGTTTCTCCATCGTCAACAACAAAAGAAGTTGATGCACCATCGCTTTTTCACATTGGGCTGCGTAGTTCGACTCGTACAGCTTCCGAATCCTCAAATCAATCACCCACAAAAATGGCGACAAATTGGGCAAATTCTACAGCTCCTAAAACTACCAAACCACCTGGAAAAGTTACTCCCAAAAAGGGGGAGGGGGGGAAGAGAGCTCCCAAAAAGGGGGGAGACACCAGCAAAACAAAGTTTGTTTCTCTTCTCTCTCTCTCTTCTCTCTCTCTCTCTCTTTTCTCTCTATCTTCTCTCTCTCTTCTCTCTCTATCTTCTTTCTCTAGCTATCTTTTTTCTCTTCACTCTATGTTCTTTCTCTTCACTCTCTCTTCTCTTTCTCTCTTTCTCTTATCTCTCTTTTCTCTCACTTCTCTCTCTCTTCAGCAAATCAAATTTTGTTGACCTTATGGTTGACCATTTTAGTTTCAATTTCGAGCAAAAAGAAGAGGCCATTGCCAATTTCATCGAGCTCGGTTTAGTAAAATTGAAACCCAATGAAGCTTACACTGCTCGCGCAGCATCTTTGATCCAGCGTGGTCATGATGAAGCGTCTTTACTTGGCAAAACCTTGGACGAAATGCTCCTTTTGTATGTTAATGAACCAATGTCAACGGCCTTGGGAGACAACCTGCGGATGATGAAACATGAAACAAACTACCCAACTGAGAGTCTGCATTCAAAATTTTTCGAAATCATGCGCGAATTAAATCTCCATTTCCTTGCTGGGAACCAAAGCGCCTTGCGGATGTTGACGTCAAATTTACAAAAGCCAGATGGACCTCTCCGAGTCTTTCACGAACCAACTGAGGTCCTCGACATCATAACCAAACCTCGAGCGACGGATCAATATGTACATATTGATGCGTTTTTTGAAGAGGTACAGCAGCTGTTGTGTTGCTTTCAACTCTATTCTCACTTTTTATTCAAGGCACCTGTCACGCCGGCTGGACCTGTCAGCACAATTCTTTTTTTACATGGCGGCGAACTAATTGCCACCCCCGGCACTCATCCGCTTCCACAACTTTGGCACCTCAACTGCGAAACGCTGCCAGGGATGATTCATCAATTCATTGAATATCGCTTTCCTTTTGAAAAGTTCACTTTTGCCATCTTCTCTTGGTCCTTGTGTCATCGCGGAAGCAAATATTTGGTCATTGACGGCATGGATGGACTCTGCAATTGGCGAAAATTCACCGCATCGAATTCCACCTTATGCACTGATCAAAAATATCCTTTGGATGGAACATACACTTCGAAGAAAGTCACCGATAACTCCGAAGACGATGAAACAGGCAAACGTGCTCGTCATTTTTTTGATCAAGTTACACCCCATATTACAAGCGCTAACCCTTTGCCAAAGTGGCCACATAAATTTTAAATATGCCGTTGCCTTTGCCTTTGCTGTTGCCGTTGCTGTTGCCTTTGTCGAGAAGAAAGGGAAAAAAATGAAGATGAAGAAGATGTTGATGATGATGATGAAGAGGAGGATTTGCTTTATTGTCTCGCGGTAGCTACTGGCTTCTGCCAGATCTTCTGTGTTGGACTTGGCTTTGGTGTTGAGGTCGGACTGGCTGCACCAGCGCCATGAACCACGGCACGGGCTATGTGGGCTATCTGTGGTATGAGGGAACACGATCTTGCCGTGGAAACTCATCTGTCGATGCTGACATCGTCACCGACACTGAGACTGTTTCTGAGAATGTATGTGCGCAAAACATTGCGATGCATTTCCAGCTGTCCCTCCACCTTATAGACATTAACAGGGCTCACTCTCAATTTATACTCAGCCTGTCCACAAATACCCACAGCAAATTAAACAATTATCAGAGCACAAATATTGAGTGGAATGAAGAAAAGAGTTTGTCGAGACACAAATGTCGAGTGCAACGTAATCCTCACCTCCGTGGGGTCTCTGCCGAATTTCTTGTTGAATCGACTTGCTCCACCTTGGAGAATATCCTTTTGCACTAACTCAGATATCAACATCAACAAGCTCATTTGATTGCTCAGTTTCAAGTGCTTTTCGGCGCGATAGCTGTTATAGAATCTGAACATGTCGTGAACAGTTGCAGGCTCCTGCATTCCGCAGTCGCTGACAATAAGAGACACCAGAAGAAACATCGCATCCACCGTCAAGTGTTTGAGCACATTTTCTTCTTTACCGGCGTCGTACCCAAGAGTTCTGCAAGTAGACGCAACAACACCGAGTTTCACAATTTCACGAACAGAATCCAAAAGACTTCCTGCATGAGGGGAGATGAAAAATGAAATCAAAACGAAGAAGAGTCGACGACGGTTATTTGACCTGTGAATCCATTCAAAGCCTCGTCTAAACACTTGTCGGCTAGCTGCAAGACAGTGCGGGCGTCACCTGTTCATAAAGACAAAAATAGCGTTTAAAAAAGAAGAACACAAAGAAACCACAATGAAATACCTGATTTCCCAGCAACCTTTCTTGCGATCATTTTTGCTCCTTGCAAATCGAACAAACCGCATGATCTCATGTTCAAAATCTTCGTCAATGCAGTGTCATCGTACGGTTCGAAGACAATTATCTTTGGCCTCGACGTCACATGCAATTCCCGAAGTGTGTTCGGGAAGTTTAGTTTGTTTGCAATCCCGATTACAATCAAGGAAGAGTCGTTGACACACACTCTGTCATCCAGAGCACGGGAGGGGTCAAGTCCGTCACCCCCACAGCCATCTCCAGCTATCGACAGCAGCTCCACAATCTCGCGCTCAGGCGCACTGTCAATCTCATCAATGACTAAGATGGTCAACCGAATAATCTTTTTTCCTCCT
>Ga0209829_10002664_pt1 | contig 13453 bp, 8 predicted proteins | sample C_140205_EF_Meta_FD_187311 | JGI IMG/M metagenome (GOLD analysis project Ga0209829, IMG submission 187311) | Freshwater microbial communities from Lake Croche, Canada to study carbon cycling - C_140205_EF_MetaG (SPAdes) (version 2) | ecosystem: Environmental > Aquatic > Freshwater > Lake...
ATGATGGCGTGCTTGTAGCAGGTAGCAAGATTATGTTGAAATGGGAGATGATGAGAAATATGGTTAGACCTAAGTCTGCATCTCAAAAAGCATATCCTAATTATATAGCACATGCCCCTAGAATGTATAAGGGTAATGTTGAGTCATTGGTTAGACGAATGATTCCATTTGCAGATCAGATACAGTTAACTCACTTAAAGTTACAACAAGTTATGGCCAGAGTTGTTCCTGATGGTGTTTTCATAGACGCTGATGGAATCAATGAGGTTGACTTAGGTACAGGTGGTGCGTACACTCCAGAGGACGCTTTAAAGCTATACTTCCAGACAGGTAGTGTTATCGGTAGAAGCTATACTAGAGATGGTGAATTTAACAATGCTAGAATTCCGATTCAAGAGTTAAGCACAAATAGTGGTCAGTCTAAAATGAGTGCATTAATTGGCATGTATAATCATTATCTAAATATGATTAGAGATGTTACTGGAATAAGCGAGGCCAGAGATGGTACTATGCCACATCCTGATGCATTGGTTGGTATTCAAAAGTTAGCTGCTTTAAATTCAAACACTGCTACAAGGCACATATTAGAGTCTAATTTATTTATAACAAGAAAACTGGCAGAGTGTGTGTCAATTAGAATTGCAGATATACTAGAGTTCTCCGATTTTGCAGAAGAGTTTTCAATGCAAATAGGCAAGTATAATATGTCTATACTTAACGAAATTCGTGATCTATATCTATTTGATTTTGGTATTTTTATTGACATAGCTCCAGATGAAGAAGAGCGACAAATGCTTGAGGCTAATATTCAAGTAGCATTGCAGCAGCAGACAATTGATCTAGAAGATGCCATCGACATCAGAAACATCAAGAACATTAAGTTTGCGAATGAGATGTTGAAAATGAAGAGAAAGAAAAGGATTGAGTATCAGCAAAAACAAAAAGAAATGGAATATCAAATGCAAATGCAGAGTAATATTCAAACCCAGCAAGCAGCGGCTGAGTCAAAAGCACAGATGATGCAGATGGAGTCTCAGTCTAAAATGCAGCTTAAAGAAGCAGAAGCTAATTACGAGATCATGAAAATGCAAGCAGAGGCTCAACTTAAGAGAGAGCTAATGGATGTAGAGTTCCAGTATAACATGCAGCTAAAAGGTATGGAGGCTGATGCGATTAAGAAAATAGAGAGTGACAAGGAAAAGGCAAAAGACAAACGAGTTGATCTTCAGGCTTCTAGACAATCGGAGCTAATAAACCAACGAAAAAACAATCTGCCTCCAATTGATTTTGAGAGCACAGAAGATACGTTAGATGGATTTGATTTAGATTCATTTGGACCAAGATAATTATGGCACACATAGAACACAACTTTTTTCCTTTAAAGGTATTCGTAAGAAACGAGTACATGTATCAATTTACTAAAGGACATGGTGAGTTCACTCCTGGTATAATAATGTCGGTAAGATGTATGCCTGGTCAAGCGGCATTGTTTCAAGTATTACTAGATAATGGTGTAATGAGAGACAAGCTTCCATCACATGCATTGCTTATAGAGCCAAAGACTCCAGATCCAGATCTTCCATTTCATTATTTACAGATATGGAATTGTTTCTCTTATAACTTTACTCTGCTTCACTTATCTTATGTATACGAGACTAGGGTTGACGTGTACATGAAGGATCGTAAATGGTATAGTGGTATTTACTATGCAACAATAAACTGGGGATCAAATGATCTAAATACAGATCTGTCATTGGCAGAAGATCCACTAGAACATAAGAGTCACCATATTATTTTATTAGATAACGGTCAGATAGCTATTCAGCCAAACAATAGGATTAAATGGTCAGAGCCATCTTTTGTTACAAAACCATTCCCAGAAAAGCCAGATTACTTAGTAAATAATGAATGTTTTAATTGTGAGAGCTATGATAAATGGCACACTGAAGATTCAGAAAGAATGTTCTATGAAAATGAATGAAAAATTTTATTAACTTTGTAAAAATTAAATTAATTAAAAATGGAAGGAGATATTAAAGTTAGACTTGTAGATTCAGAAGAAAAATCTGTTGCTGAGGTAGAAGCGCAATTATTAAAGCAACACGAAGAAACAACAGGGATTTCGGTTGAGCCTACAGAGACAGTTGATACTGTCGTTGTTCAGCCAGAAACCGTAGATACATTTGTTACAGAAAACAATGAATCAACAGTTGTTGATGACATTGATGAAGATAAAGTTCTTTCATATATTGGTAAACGGTACAATAGAGAGATCAACAACTTGGAAGAGTTGTTTGAGCAGAGACAACAGAACGAAGATCTTCCAGAAGATGTTTCTGCGTTTCTAAAGTACAAAAAAGAAACAGGACGTGGAATCGAAGACTTTATTCGTTTGAATAAGGACTACGATAACATGGACGAAGAGTCTTTGCTTTTTGAATATCAAAAAGAACAAAATCCAGACTTAGATGCTGAAGACATTCAGTTTGATATTAAGGATAGGTTTTCTTATGATGAAGATTACGATGATGATAAAGAAATCAAAAAGCGTAAATTAGCAAAGAAAAAAGAGCTCTCAAAAGCTAAGAAGCATTTCAACGATCTAAAGGATCAATACAAAGTACCACTTGAGTCAAGGGAGACGTTTGTTCCTAAAGAAGAGAGAGATGATTATGATGCTTACAAGAGAAATAAGGAGTCCTATCGTTCTAGTGAAGAAGACAATGCAAAGAGGTCTGAATACTTCAGTAAAAAAACTAAAGAATTGTTCTCTGACAAATTTGAAGGTTTCAAATTTAACATAGATGACAAGAAAAAATTAGTTTACAAACCTGGAGATCCAAAGTCCTTGGCAAATGATCAAAGTGATTTAAGAAGTTTTGTTTCTCAATTTCTTGATGACAATGGTTATCTTTCCGATGCAGAGGCTTTTCACAGGTCTATTTCGATAGCTAAAAACCCTGACAAGTTTGCTAAATTCTTTTATGAAAAAGGGATGGCAGATGCAGTTGTTGAGGTGTCCAGAGAGTCTAAAAACATTGACATGACTCGACAGGCAACTCAAATTACTCCAAGTGAGGGCGTGCAAGTTAGAGTTATTGATCAGGACAGGGGCAACAGGTTAGTGATTAAAAAACGTTAAACTTTTAAAATTTATAAAACATGTCTGGAACATTAGCAGTGAGTCCAGGGGTACAGATTACTCCTAGCTCAGTAAAGGCAACATTGCCGACAAACTATATTACAAACTTCAACTTCTTAAATCAGTATCTTCCTGATACTTATGAGCAAGAATTTGAGCGTTATGGTAATCGATCTATTGCATCTTTCTTACGTATGGTAGGTGCAGAACTTCCTTCAAACTCCGACTTAATCAAGTGGGCAGAGCAAGGACGTTTACATACAAAATACAAAGCATGCTCTATTGCTTATGGTGCTGGTAATGATACTGCAACAATTACTGTTACAGATCCAACAATTACTGCTTGTAACTTTAGAGTTAATCAAACTGTATTTTTATCTTCAAATGTATCTTCTGCATCTGATAAAGCAATTATTACTGCTGTTTCAGGTCTTACATTTGATGTTGCTTATTACGCAGCAAATGGTGGTACTATTGTTGATACTGGAAATGCAGACATTACAGCTTTCGTTTACGGATCTGAGTTTGCTAAAGGTTCTTTAGGAATGGACGGATCACTAGAAGGACAAGATGATTTCTTTGAGTGTAAGCCTGTAATTATCAAAGATCGATACGCTGTATCAGGATCTGACATGGCTCAAATTGGTTGGGTTGAAGTTTCAACTGAGAACGGTGCTACTGGATACCTTTGGTACATGAAGTCTGAGCACGAAACTCGTTTGCGTTTTGAGGATTATCTTGAAATGACAATGGTTGAAGGGGTTCCTGCACAAACTGGTTCTGGTGCTGCTGCATGGGTTGGATTGATTCCTACTCCTATTGTATCTCCTGCAACAACTGGTGCTGCTGGTACTCAAGGTATGTTTGACACTATTGAAACTCGTGGAAATGTTTGGTCTGGTGGTAACCCATCTTCATTGGCTGACTTTGATACTATCATTCAACGACTTGACAAGCAAGGTGCTATCGCAGAAAACGTATTATTCTTGAATCGTCAGTTCTCTTTCGATATCGATGATATGTTGGCTGCTCAAAACTCTTATGGAGCTGGTGGTACTTCTTACGGTTTGTTTGATAACAGCGAGGAGATGGCACTTAACTTAGGATTCTCTGGATTCAAAAGAGGTTACGAGTTCTACAAGACTGACTGGAAATACTTAAACGATGCAACGCTTCGTGGAGGTATTGTTGGTGGAGTAGTTAACGGAGTGTTAGTTCCTGCTGGTACAACAACTGTTTACGATCAAATTCTTGGTAAAAACGCTAAACGACCATTCTTACATGTTCGTTACCGAGCTTCTGAAACTGAGGATCGTAGATACAAAACTTGGATGACAGGTTCTGCTGGTGGTGCTGCAACTAGTTCTTTAGATGCAATGGAAGTTCACTTCCTATCTGAAAGAGCTCTTTGTACACTTGGTGCAAACAACTTCTTTATCTTCAAGGGATAGTTAGAAAAATATGGAGGGGCATTCGTGCCTCTCCTTTTTTTATTGTTAATAAATTAAATTATATCAAATGAGTACAAAAAAACATGTATTAGAACCTAAAGAACGAATCTATGTTCTTAAATCCACAAAAACACCATTAACTTATTTCTTAGCGTCAAAAGACACTCCTAGAAAACGATTGCTTTATTATGATGAGGAAACAAATACTAACAGAGCCTTACGTTATGCTAGAAATTCAAACACACCATTTCAAGATGAGCAAGGCGACAATGTTATTATTGAGCCAGTAGTCTTTGAAGATGGTATTTTAAGAGTTCCAAAATCAAACCCTGTATTGCAAGAGTTTCTATATTATCATCCTGGACATGGTACTGAATTCTATGAGTTTGACAAAGAAAAAGATGCTCAACAAGAAATCAAAAATATGCACGATGAGCTAGATGCACAGTTGATTGCTAGAGAGATGGAATTTGAAGAGTTAGAGCCAATTGCTAGATTGTTATTGGGTGGTTCTGTTGACAGCATGAAAACGTCTGAGATAAGACGAGATATGATGCTATATGCAAAGAGATATCCTCAAGATTTTATGGAGGCCATTAATGATCCAACTGTTAAAGTCACAAGCTTTGCTGCAAGAGCATTGTCTGATGGATATCTATCTTTTAGAAATAATAAGAAAGAGATCTACTATAACTTAAAGGACAACAAGAAAAAGCTTCTTACCGTTCCTTTTGGAGAAGATCCAATATACTTATTGTCTGCTTACTTGCAATCTGATGAAGGTTTAGATCTATATAAATTGCTTGAAAATAAGTTCTCTGAAAATTAGTATATTTGCATTGTTATTAACAACTAAAAACGTTTTAAAATGAACAGAAAATTCTTACAGTTTACAATTGGAGCTGCAAATGCACTTCCAAAAGCATTGGTTTCAGCTAATGCTGATTATTTAATCACAATGCCAACTACATCAACTTTATTATTAACTAATATTGGTGGAGTTTCTACTGCTGATGTAATTACAATTACATTTACCACTGCTGATGCTACTTATAACTCTCACTATGCAGTTGTTAATGCTTTGGCTCTTGCTAACAGCGCATCTTCAAATCCAGATGCAATTATTGTTCCTGCACTTCCTTTGGTTGGTGCTACTCAACAATTGATTACATCTGTAGCTATCGGTTAATAGTAGTTGATTATTATTAAGAAAGGCACTCTCACAAAGTGCCTTTTTTTATTTATCTTTGTAAAAAAGGATTCCAATGATTAATGAGGTTCGAAATAATGTAATGTTCATATTGAACAAGGACAATAGGGGTTACATCACGCCTATGGAGTTCAATACATTTGCAAGACAGGCCCAGCTAGATATATTTACCAAGTACATGAGCGAGTATAGCAACGCTATTGTCAAACAAAATGCAAGGTACCATGGTGAGGGATACGCAAACAAGGCTAAGATCATATCAGAGTTTCTTGATCGATTTTCTACGTATAGCACTATGGACGCCAACCTAACTAACGGCAACTTAGAGGTTCCAACTGACTGTTATTATATAGAGAAATTGATATACAACAACAACACAGAGATAGACAGAGTTGACCACAGTAAAATATTAAATTTGTTAAATTCAAATTTAACAGCTCCTAATGTTTCTTATCCATCTTACATACTTACATCTGCTGGATCTTCATATATCCCTGGAAATATTACAGTATATCCAAATTCATTAATGAATCCTGTAGTACCGCCGCCGCCACCGCCTGCTACAAATGCACCTACTAACGTGCAGATGAGATATATAAGATATCCTAAAGATCCAATGTGGACATGGAACACAATACTAGGTGGACAGCCATTATTTAATCCAACAGATGCATCATATCAAGATTTTGAGATTCCTTACTCTGAGTTGCCTTCATTGGTTTCAAAGATACTTCAGTATGCAGGATTATCAATAAGAGAGGCAGAGGTGGTTCAAGATGCAAAGGCCGAGGAATTACAGACAGAACAACAAACACAATAGTAAATGTCATATATAACTAATTATCAGTATTACAACAATAGTGGAAACCACCCAGAAGATGCTAACTGGGGTGAGTATCAGTATGTTACCATGAAGGATTTAATTAATAACTTTATGTTAATGTACGTTGGCAATGATAAATTAGTAAACAATGTTGACATATACAACATACGGTTTCACGCAAAAAGAGCGATTCAAGAAATAAATTATGACGCACTTAGAAACATTAAGGCTATAGAGAAAGATCTAGGAGAAGACTTAAAGATGATTCTTCCTCATGACTTTATCAATTACATTAGAATTTCTTTATTAAAAAATGGGGTATTAATTCCATTAGTAGAAAGTCGTACAGCTATAACGGCTAAGGCATACTTACAAGATAACGACTTAAATATTATTTTTGATTCAAATGGTGAAATTGTTACAGGTACATCAAAGCTAGATATTTTAAGACAAAACAAGCAACTATATACTGGATCTGGCCCATATAATGGTTACTATGGATGGCCATTTGAGGGTGAATGGTATTTTGGATATGGAATTGGAAGACGTTTTGGTATGGAAACTGACAATGCAAATAGAAATCCTAAATTCACAATCAACAGCGCAGCAGGCGTTATTGACTTTACAAGTGGAGTTGAGAATGGAAGAATTGTTCTAGAGTACATTTCTGACGGAATGGAAAACGGTGACGACTCCAAGATAAGCATTAATAAATTAGCAGAGGAATACATCTATTCATACTTGAAGTGGGCCGTATTGAACAATAAGACTGGCGTTCAAGAGTATATCATTAGAAGGGCAAAAGATGAGAAGTCTGCCAATCTAAGAAATGCTAAAATAAGATTAAGTAACTTACATCCTTCTAGGCTATTGATGAGCATGAGAGGAAAAGATAAATGGATTAAATAAATATGCCTGAAATTAAAAGAACATTTGAGAAGGGTATAATGAACCAAGACCTTGATGAAAGGTTGTTGCCCAATGGTACGTATAGAGACGCTACGAATGTCACTGTATTTAGTTATGCCTCTGGTAACATCGGTGCCGTTCAGAATGGTCTAGGGAATACTCTAAAGGGTAATATTGCATCGGCAGTAACAACCCCCATAATAACAAATGCAATAGTTATTGGAGCTGTTGCCTATGAGCCAAAAAGTTTGATATATTGGCTTGTAACGTGTGATCAATTTGACGGTATATTTGAGTATAATATTCAAACAAATCAGACGATTAGAGTTCTTCAGTGTTCCAAGCCTAACCCTGGTAGCCCATTGAATTTCAACAAGGACCATATCGTTACAGGTATAAACTATATAGAGGGACAAGACGACAATAATTATTTATTTTGGACCGATAACTATAATCAACCTAGGAAAATTAATATAAACAGATGCAAGGGATACCTTGCCGATGATCCGTTAATTGCAAAAGATATAAATGTTATCTTGGCACCTCCATTAAACTCTCCTTATGTATTAATGTCTCAGGACAACAATCCTGACTCAACAAATTTAAAGGAGAAGTTTGTATACTTTAGCTATAGATATAAGTATTCTGACAATGAGTATAGCTCTATGGCACCATTCTCTGCTGTTGGATTTAACGCAGGTTCATTTGGAATTGATTACGAGACAGGTGACAACCTAGGAATGGTCAACAAGACAAATAGAGTCGATATTCATTTTGAGACTGGAAATGAATTTGTTACTGAGATACAGTTATTGCTTAGAGATACAAGAAGTTTAAATGTAATGATTATTGAGTCATTCAATAAACATGACCTAAACATTCCAAATAACTCAACTCACTCATTTACATTTAGAAACAACAAGATATACGGAACTTTATCTAACGATCAAGTCACCAGATTGTTTGACAATGTGCCACTAAAATCTTTGGCTCAAGACTTTATCGGAAGCAGGCTTATATATGGTAATTACTTACAGTTTAGAAATATATCTGACTGTAACGATGTAGACATAAGCATGAACTTTACTGTTCAATATGCATCTGAGATAATAACTGACAATAATCCAAAGAGATCTTTTAGAAGCGACAGAGACTATGAGGTGGGTATAGTTTATACTGACGAGTTTGGAAGGATGACGACCGTTCTTACGCCAGCATTGAGCAACCTAAATAACATACTAAGCAACTCTGTATATATTCCTCCAAGTCAGTCAAATACTGCTAACAGCTTACAGGTTGAGATAAAGCATGCTCCACCATGCTGGGCAACAAACTATCGTCTAGTCATAAAACAACCTAAGCACGACTACTATAACATATTTCCTAGAATATATGTGTCTCAAGGATTGTTTAGATATTTTTTAATTAATGAGTCAGATCGAGATAAGTTTGCTGTTGGAGACTATATAATAGTAAAGGCTGCTGCCAATGGTCCTACTCATTCAAACAAACAGTATAAGATACTTGAGTTTGAATTAAAGGCTGCTGGATTTGTTTTAAATGCTCCAGAGGGACTTTACTTTAAGATAAAGATTGATCCCAATGAAACTGCATTATTTCCTGCATCTGGAACTCAAGTTTTTTCATGGACAACTCAGGCTACTAATCAATTGAATTGTGGTACTGGCAACGAAAGAAATTCTATAATTGCTCTTGCATATCCAGGGGCAGTGCCTAGATATCTTTCAAAACCAGTTTTCTATGGTTCTCCAGGTTCAAGCCCAGGTGCCTTATCAACAGTTATAACAAATCAATTTACAACTGGATCTCCATCACTTCCAGTAATAGGTGCTATAGCAATAAGTGGTCAATATTATGGGACAAAAGACTTGAGATATACCATAGAAATAAAACCTGGAAACAAGTTTAATTATACCGTAGACTTGTACGGAACATCAAACTGGATTGAGGTAAATGATGTGCCTATTGTTGTTGGACAGGTATATAGAATAAAAGTGCCTTCTACTTCTTATGGTGGTTATGGTTATGCTTATCCTACTAATCCTGTATTAAATTCAAACGCTTTTGGAGCTGCATTTTTTATACAGTTTAATAATTCATCATATTCAGTTGGAGACAAATGGAAAATAGGTGGAAGATCAACAGCATCTCCAGGTGGTAATTATTTTGGATCTTCAAGTATTACAAATAGTACAGCATATTCTAATGCTTTAGGCTTAAATGGTGGCATGGCAATATTGAGTGGTGAATTTTCTGGGCCTGTATATGCAGGAGCATCTATAAGTATAAGGGTTAAAAATGATAGGTGGAACTCAAGTGCTTACTCAGCTCTTCAGACATTTACATCTCCCCAACAATATGAAAATATAGAGGAATGGTTTGTTGAGTCAGGTGCCTGGGTATCTTTTCAGTCTACAACACCAAATGGTGTGTCTCAAGGGGCAAAGCCAATATGGTTTAGAGAGACATCTGGTGCTGTAACATTGACTTCTCCCTCAAATGGTAATATTACAAATGTTACTGCACTCGTGCCAACTTCACCTAGAATAACTATGCTTATGATGGGATGGGGTAGCAACCAAAATTGTAGACAAAATATATTTGAGGTTGAATTCATTGTTAATCAGATAACACCATCTTCAGCAATTATATGCGAGACTGTACCACTAGAGACTGATGTTGATATATTCCACGAGCTATCAAAGACATATCCTATTATAAACAAAAAGCATATATCAAGATGGTTCTTTAGTACAATGTCTCTTTCTGGTGGAGGAACTAGGTTGAGACAGACGACAAAAGAATGGGCTCATTACTTTAGTGTTGGTGAAACTGTATACGTAAAAGCAACTGGTGTTGTGCCAAATACACAATTTACAATTGTAAGTATACCAGACAGGTACTCTATAGTTGTCAGTCCAGCTATATCACTACCTCCTAGTTATCCTGGTTCTGTGTCATATACATTATACGAGCAAGATCAGACATCTGTAACAAATGCAGCTAAAATTCAGATAAACTACCCTAAATATCCAAACAGCAATTACAATTCGTTTACATATAAATCAGGATTGGAAAGCTATAGAATTAAGGATGCGTTTAATGCTGCAAAAATGGAGTATAGTATTAGGGCTACAACTATTATAGAGGACTACGAAGAAGAAAGAAAGTTCGCTTCGTTGACTTATAGTGGTGTTTTCCAAGCTACAACATCAACAAACAGATTAAATGAATTCAACCTATCTCTGGCTAATTTTAAGAATCTAGACAAGAGATATGGAGGTGTTCAAAAACTAAAGGCTAGAGATACTGATCTTTTAACGTTGCATCAAGATAAGGTTACATCTGTATTGTATGGTAAAAACTTATTGTATGATGCAGTAGGTGGAAGCCAGATAGCATCTATACCAGAGGTATTGGGTAACCAAGTTGCATATCCAGGAGAATTTGGAATTAGTAATAATCCAGAAAGCTTTACAACATGGGGAGACGTGTGTTATTTTGCAGATGAAAAAAGAGGATCTGTATTAAAGCTATTGGGTACAGAAGTTACTCCAATATCAAGTTTAGGTATGGGAGCATTTTGGATTGACACAATGAGAGATAATTCTACCAACTTTAAGTTTGGAGGATTTGATCCATACAATGGATTATATGTTCTTAATATTTCATCTAGGGTCAGAAGAGCTTGCGACTTAACATTGAGCCCTTCTTTTAGAAATGTTACATCTAGCACATCTCCTGGTCAAGTATTTATGTTTTCCATAAATAGTACTGCATCATATTGGCAAGTAAATTTAGTTGATAATGGTTTTGGAACTAATTGGGTAACATTACAAACAATGACTGGATCTTTTTCTCAATTAGTATACGCATTATACGCATCAAATCCTGGTATGTCACCAAGAAGTGTTATCTTTAGGGTCACTTATTGCGACACACTAGTAAAGGATTTCATTTTAACTCAAGGCGGCGCAAATGCTCCAGTTGTTGTAATACCAATGGTAAACGGATAAGATATGATGACAAAACAATCTTTTAAGTACACTGGCAGTGATGTCTATGATATAAACAATGTTGTTATTAGTAATAATAATATTGCTGTTTTTGATGCATTGACTGGTGTTGGTGGTGTTGATTATATTCCATACAATGGTTCTACTGTTATTATAAAGGCAGGAGACAATACTGGAGTATATCAAGAGCTTGCCCCAACATTAAACAATAAGCTATACTACTATGTTTCTGATATATTATATTCGTCTGATGATCAAAGCACGATCGCATCTCTTGCTACTGAAATTCCTGTTACATATTCTTCAGGTGAATTTACTGGTACATTTGTGTTTAGCAATCCAAACAACTATCCATACCTTTATCTATTCTGGGACTACAATGACTCAATCGATCAGTCTACAAATGTATCTTACATTGGTGTAACAGACGAGAGGCCGATAAACTGGAATGTTGGTAGTGGTATCGGTGTAGCAGGAATTAACTACAACTCACTAGATACTCCAACACGATTTCAAATAAAGTGGAGCGATACAATCGTTGCCGACTCAGGATATGTTGGCTTAAATACACTTGCAAATTACAATGATTTAATTAGTGCAGGTGTTGATCCTTTAGACATAAACTTATCATTCCCATACAACGGATTGGTAAACAATGGCAATGGTGCATTAAGGTTTAAGAAAAGCAATGCTGCCGTTACGAGCGCAGAGATAATTGTTTCGTCTCCAATAACTACGTCAACGTGGATAGTGAATAAGGTGGACCCATATCTAACTCAGTTCTATATTGATACTGCTGATGGCATTCCTTCAGATGTATGCTTTCAGTGCCCAGTAAATGCATACTATCACAACGGATTTAATTTAACGCCACTGTTTGGTGACGTGATATACACAGACTCTCTTGGTGCAAATATATACAATGGGAACGATGCTTATCATATGATAGACATTGTATCTTGTACTGTTCCTAGTCCTATAAATAAGTCATATGTATTGGTTGATCAGAATGGTTCGGTCAACGATGTTAGTACATGTAATTGTCCTGATACAAGTGTTCCGATTGTAACGCAGGGAGATGTGTACATAAACATAGGCGAAAACATAAACATAGAAATAGCATCTCTTGGAAATGCAAGTTTATTTAACCTTGTTGGGACCTGCTATAACTATACACTAAGCAGTTTAAACAAGTCAAGCGTATTTAGTTACACTGACTGTAATGATATTGATAGATATATTACTGTAAGCTCATTAACAGACAGGTCTATATGTTCATCTACGACACCAGTTTTGGTTAGTGGAACAGGAACCTACGTCACAAGTGGTCAGTGCAACGAGTATTCACTTGCAAGTGGAATTACGTTTGATCAGAGTGGTTATATATCAGGTTCGGCACAAGAGCTAAAGAATTTTTCTTTCTCTGTAACTGCTACCAATTGCTTTGGGACCAGTTTGCCTGCTACTATTAATGTGTTTGTGTCTAAGGGTGATGCCCTAGCACCTTTCTTGGTAGATGTTCAACAATATAAAGAGAAATCTTCTGACTGTTGTAGCATAACCCCTAGCTTCTCTATTCTATATTTTAATGGTGCATTTCAGATACCTAACTTAAGAGATAGAATATTTAACGATCAAAATGGAGATCAATTTTTTAATGGTGGTGACTTTTGGTATTACATTGACAAGTCTGACTATGTCATGAGAATAGACAACGATGGTTATGTTGTAGAGCTATCAATATGCCCTGGAAGTACAACCACCACTACCACAACAAGTACAACCACAATACCAATTGTAGGAGAATATTACGAGGCAACATCTTGTTTTGATAACTCCACAACGGCAGTATTATTGGACGTTACTTCATCTTTAATTTCA
>Ga0209829_10002665_pt1 | contig 13451 bp, 8 predicted proteins | sample C_140205_EF_Meta_FD_187311 | JGI IMG/M metagenome (GOLD analysis project Ga0209829, IMG submission 187311) | Freshwater microbial communities from Lake Croche, Canada to study carbon cycling - C_140205_EF_MetaG (SPAdes) (version 2) | ecosystem: Environmental > Aquatic > Freshwater > Lake...
CCACGCCCGAGAGTCGATAGCCACCGAAGGGCTGGCGGTGGACAAGCGCGCCGGTGATGCCCCTGTTGAGATAGACATTGCCCGCTTCCAAGGACTCGGCCGCCCAGGCCAGATGCGCCGGACTCCGCGAGAAGACGCCGGCGGTGAGGGCGTAGGGCGTGCCGTTGGCCAACTCGATGGCATGCGCGAAGTCGCGGCCGCGAAACACGGCCAGCACCGGCCCAAAGATCTCCTCCTGCCCCAGCGGCCCGGCCGGATCGACATCGGCGAAGACATGCGGCCCCACGAACCAGCCCTGCTCGGCCAGCGGCCCCACGTCCACGGCCACGGCCTGCCGGGCCGTCTGCTGACCGATGGCGATGAACGACCGCACGCGGTCCCGCGCCTCCGCGTCGACCAGTGGGCCAAGCTTTGTGCCCGGCTCTGCCGCCGGCCCCACCCGCAAGCTCTCCACGGCCTGCGCGAGCCGCTCGAGAAATACGTCGTGCACGCGATCGAGCACGATCACACGAGAGCAGGCCGAGCACTTCTGTCCCTGGAATCCAAACGCGCTCTGCACGACCGCGACCACCGCCTCGTCGAGATCGGCATCGTCGTCGACGATGATGGCATTCTTGCCCCCCATCTCCGCGATCACGCGTTTCACGAGCCGCCCCCCAGCCGCCGAGGCCGTCGCCGCTGCCGTGTTGATCGCCAGCCCGACCGCCCGCGAACCGGTAAACGCCACGAGGCTCGTGTCGGGATGCGACACGAGGGTTGGGCCCACCTCTTCGCCGCGGCCCGGCAAGAATGCCAGCGCCTCAGGCGGCACGCCTGCCTCAAGCAGGATCTCGTGCAGTCGCAGCGCCACCAGCGAAGACTGCTCGGCCGGTTTCATCACCACCGTGTTGCCAGTGACCAACGCCGCCGTCGTCATGCCGGCGAGGATCGCCAGCGGAAAATTCCACGGCGCGATCACCACGACCACGCCGCGAGAAATCCAGGCGGTGGTGTTTTCCTCGCCGGGCACGTCGATGCGGCCGGGGAGGGCCAGCCGCAGGGCCTCCAGTGCATAGTAGTTGCAGAAGTCGATCGCCTCGGCCACGTCGGCATCGGCCTCCCGCCACGGCTTCCCCACTTCGAAAACTTCGATCGCAGCCAGTTCAAACCGTCGCCGCCGCATGATGTCGGCGGCCGTTCGCATGATCTCGGCCCGCCGTTTCCAGCCGAAGCCCCGCCACGCGGGCCCCGCCCGCTGCGCGGCTGCGACCGCGCGGCCGGCATCCGCGGGCGTGGCGGCAGACACCCGCGCCACCAGTCGCGAGCGGTCCGAAGGGTCATGCCGCGGCAACACATCGGCCGATTCCATGCGATCTCCCGCGATCACCACGGGCACCGCGATCGGTCCGGCCCTCAGGGTGCCTCGCATCCGCTCCACCGCGTCTTCAAACGCCCGTCTCGCGGCTGCGACGGAGAAATCGGTGAGCGGTTCGTTGCGAAAGCAGCCGTTCGACTGCGGAGGCGTGCCGTCCTCGTCGACCACGGCCGATCCGGGCCGAGGCGGGGCGAGGAGCGTGACGGCGGGCACGTGCTTCACGAATCCGGCGCGGAGAAACGAGTCGTTGGACGAATTTTCCAGCAGGCGACGGACGAGATAGGCCATGCCCGGCACGAGCTGGCCATAGGGCATGTAGATCCGCATCCGCCAGCCAGCGGCGGTGACGGCCAGTTTCTCCGGATCGCCCATGCCGTGGAGCATCTGCATCTCGACGCCCCGCCGATCGACGCCCAGATGCTCGGCCACCGCCATGCCGTGCGCGAGCGACCGCAGATTGTGGCTGCCCAGCGCCGGCCGCAGGACCGTTGCCTGTTCCATGAGAAACGTCGTCGCCTCCTCGAAGCAGGCATCAGTCCGCCACTTCTGCCGCCACACGGGCACGGGCCAGCCGGCCGCAGCGGCGTGGACCGTCTCGTAGTCCCAATACGCGCCCTTCACGAGCCGGATCCACACCGGCGTGCCGCGACTCCTCGCCCAGTCGGCGAGCGCGGCGAGGTCACGGAGCGACTCGCGGAGATAGCCCTGTACGACGACACCGCAGTGCGGCCAGTCGCGAAACTCGTCCTCCATGGCGATCTGCTGGAAGATGGCGAGCGTGAGATCCTTGGTCGCGTAGCTCTCCATGTCGACGTGCACCTGCGCTCCGTTAGCACGGGCCAGGCGCCAGAGTGGGCGCAGCCGCGCGAGCACACGATCGGCGGTGCCGCGAGGATCGACGGCGTCGAACTGGCTGTCGAGTGCGGAGAGCTTCAGCGAAACGTTCACCCGCGGCAACGGCCCATCCGGCCCATCGTCCACGAGCGCATCGGCCTCCCAGCCGGCTGCAAGCTGAGGAAGCTGGTCGAGCAGTCGCGTGTAGGCGTCGGCGTAGGCATCGGCCTCGGCCTCGCTGGTGACCGCCTCTCCCAGCAGGTCGAGCGTGAATCCGCGGTGGAGCCGCCGCTGAACGAGGGCCGCCTGCGCGGCCTCCGCGGGGTTGGAGCCGGCAATGAAGCGGCGTGCCTGGGCGAGCGTGGCGGCACGCACCGCGCGGGCGGCCAGGGGCGCAAGCAGGCCGCTTCGCGCCGCCTGCAGCGCCAGCCGCAGCGGGGCCGGCAGCCTGCGGATCACGTCGTCGTCGATGTACTCACGAACGTGGCGGTCCAGCGCGGCCGGATCATCGAGCATCGGCATGCAGTCGACGAGCCGGAAGAGCCGCACTTTGAGATCGTCATCGTGCGTTGCCCATTCGCCGGCCTGCTGCACCCACCAGTCGGGCGACATCGCCGTGGGCTCAGCGGCACGCGAGTCCTCAAGCAGTCTGTGACCAATCTGCTGCACGCGGTGCTCGATCTGTTCCCGATCCGCGGCTGACAGCCGGCTGGGAAGAACCCCTTTGAACGAGGCTTCCGATGTGCTGGTCATGAGTGGTGAATTCCTGGTTTCGCATGCCTCCAAGTGATTGTACGGCCAAAGTTTGCGAATGGATCGGGGCTGGCAGCAGACTCCGGCAGCGGGATTCCCGTCCGTGGCCGTGCTACAATGCCCCCTCGCGGACAAGGGCATGGTAGCCCAGCCGCCCTCGCACTGCTCCCACATCCTCACACCATCCACCCGTGAATCCTCCCGCAGGACAGGCCTTCGATCTGGTGGCTGCCACCCTTGAGGCCCGCGGTCCAGTCGTGCTGCCGGCTCTGCTGCTGTGCGACTTCGGCCATCTCACCCGCGAGGTGGAGAGGCTGGAGAACGCCGGCGCTGTGGCCCTGCATTTGGACATCATGGACGGACGGTTCGTGCCGCAGCTGACATATGGCCTGGTCGTGGTCGAGGCCGTGCGGCGGTCGGCACGCGTGGCGGTTGAGGTGCACCTCATGGTCGAGGAACCGGATCGCTGCCTCGCCGACTATGCCAAGGCTGGTGCCGACATCCTGACGGTCCACCTGGAAGCGCTCTCTGATCCACGGCGAACCCTCGAAACGATCACATCGCTCGGCCCCCGCGCGCACCTCGCGATCAGCCCAGGCACTCCCGTCGAGCAGGTGGAGCCGTTTCTCGACGTCTGCGACGGCGTGCTCGTGATGAGCGTGCAGCCGGGGTATGGCGGCCAGCCGTTCGACCCTGTCGCCCTGGCAAAACTCTCGCACCTCGCAGCGCTGCGTGCCCGATGCGGAGGCTCGTTCCGCCTCGGAGTGGACGGCGGAATCTCGACCGCCACCATCGGCCCCGTGGCCGCCGCCGGCGCCGAACTGATCGTGGCCGGCAGCGCGGTGATCCGCGCCAACGACTACGCCCAGGCGATTCGCGAACTCGAACACCTCGCACGGAGTGCCGCATGAGGCAGCCGTCGCGAACCCGTTGCCCCGGCGCGTGTGCCGCCGCCTGCCATTGGTGCTCTGGCAGGTTCAAGGGTCCAACACTTTCCTCCTGGAGCCAATATCCACTCGATGCTTGATTCTCTGATCGTGATCCGTTCGGGAGCCACTGACTTCGAATTGCAGGGCCGCATCCGCGGTTCGCTCGACATTCCCCTGTGCGCCGCGGGCGTGACCGAGGCCCAGCATGCGGCCAGTCTGCTGGCATCGTCGTCCCTGTTGGCGATATACGCCTCGCAGGCCACCTGTGCGGTGGAGACGAGCCGGATCGTCGGCCAGGCCATGGGACTGAAGCCGCGGATCGTCCCGAATCTGCAGAACCTCGACCTGGGCCTGTGGCAGGGCCTGCTGGTGGACGATATCCGCCGCAAACAGCCACGACTCTCCCGGCAGTGGCAGGACAATCCGTGGGCCGTGGCGCCGCCCGAAGGCGAACTGATCGAGGAAGCCTGCGAACGGGTCGAAGCGGCACTGGAAAAAATCCTCCGGCGTCATGCCGCAGGGCGGGTGGCGGTCGTCGTGCCAGACCCACTCGACCGCATCGTCCGCTGGGTCGTCGCAGGGGAGCCGCTGGGCGACCTGTGGGCCCGCGACATGGTCGGCCCGCCGCTGGCCGAGATTCCAATCGCTGCACAGTGGGCCCGCGACCGTGCCGATCGCCGGCAGCCGACGACGATCTGAGCCGGCCTGCGCCCTCTTCGAACCTCAGTGCGGCAGCTGTTCCGCCGATTCCGGCGCAGTCGCGCCATTGGCAAAACGGCTACACTGACCGGGCGACCAAACCCCATCCATCCGCCGTCTTCCCTCCGCACCGGCGTGCCTTGGCACGCGTCGCCATACGCATGGAACGCAGACGCTCCCCACGGCAGAGTTCCGTGAAAATCGCCGCAGAGCCCTCCCTTGAGCCGGCCATTCACGCAGCCACAGTGCCTCCAGCCGCAGCGACTCCAGCCACCGCGTCTTCAGACGCTTCCGGGCCGGCCGCCGCGACCGGTGCCGTCCACGTCAAACGCGGCGTTCCGGAAGGGCTGTGGCAGAAGTGCGACGGCTGTGGCGCCACCATCTACCGCAAAGAAGCGGAGGAGATGCTCAATGTCTGCCCGCAATGCGGCTTCCACTGGTATGTGTCAGCGCATCAGCGGATTGCGCAGCTGCTCGACGCCGGCACCTTCGAGGAATGGGATGCCACTCTCCGGCCCACCGACCCGCTCGGCTTCCGCGACAAAAGGGCGTATGCCGACCGAATCATCGCCGAGCAGAAGCGGACTGGGATGTGCGATGCGGCCATCACGGGCACGGGCATGATCCGGGCCCGCCGCGTTGCCTGCGGCGTGACCGACTCCTCCTTCATCATGGGGAGTATGGGGAGCGTGGTGGGCGAACGGCTGGCGAGACTGATTGAGCGGGCCACCGCGGACAGGCTGCCCCTGATCATCATCAGCGCCTCCGGGGGCGGTGCCCGCATGCACGAAGGAATCCTTTCGCTCATGCAGATGGCGAAGGTGTCGGCGGCACTGGCCCGGTATTCTGCCGCCGGCGGATTTTTCATCTCGGTGCTCACCAACCCTACGATGGGTGGCGTGGCCGCCAGCTTCGCGTCGCTGGGCGACCTCTGCTTCGCGGAGCCGCGGGCCCTGATCGGCTTCGCCGGTCCGCGAACGATCAAGGCGACCATCCGCGTGGAACTGCCCAAGGGTTTTCAGACGAGCGAATTTTTGCTGGAGCACGGCTTCATCGACCGCATCGTGGCCCGCAAGGATCTCAAGAGCGAGATCGCAAGGGCCATTGACTACTGCGGCGGCTAGGCCGAGAAGGGGGAGCATTCTCCAATCCTCTTCGCCACAGCATGTGCCTTGCCCCCCATGGCAGCACGTTTTCCTATGTGGCAGCACGTTTTCAACGTGCTGATTCGACACGATGAAATCTTGTCGCCACAAGAGACAAGATGAAATCTTGTCGCAACAAGAGACACGATGCTCTCTTGTTGCCACGATACAGGTGAGTCCGACACGAGAAAATCGTGTCGCCACACCATTGCGTGCATCCACCGCCAAGCCGCCGAGCGAAGGCCCGCCAAGAAACTAAGCGAGCAAAGGCATCTGCCTATCAGGGCGGCAGGACGCCGTGTTTTCCGCATGCTCAGTACCGTCCCTCAAAGCCGGCGAAGCCGCCGTGCACGATCGTGCTCGAGCCGGCGTCGATCCCGGAGATGGATGACGGCCCCGTGATCGCCGGCGGCCACTGTCCGTCGGCCTGGGCAATGTTTCCCACGCCCACCACGCGGTAACCGAGGCTCAGGGTCCATTGCTCGGTCACATCCCAGGCCACCGACGTGTCGACCGAGCCGAGCCACGAAAACACCCCTAGCGTGGAATGCACGTTCACAGGCGCGCCAGAGGAGACAAACATGGCCTGCGTGCCCGAGCCGCTCGCGAGCGATGTTGTATTCGTAATCGAATTGCCCGCCACCATGAATTTCGGCACCGCCGAGAGCCGCAGGCTGGGGAGGAGCCGCCAGTCGACCTTCGCGCCCACCTGGCCGCCGTAGAGGTTGTTGTTGGTCGCCACGCCAAGATCGAGCGTGCCGGGCGTGGAACCTCCCGGAAAACTGGTTTGCGTGAGCACGTCCTGAAGTTCGAAAAAACGAAATCCCGCCAGCCACATCACGTTGACCCGCCGGCTTGGCTCCGAGGCATCGCGAGACAGGAACTCCGGCCGCTCCCACAGCGAGTAGAGCCAGTTGATCTCCACATCGTTCACAAGATCGGAGCGGCTGATCTGCTGCGCCCGACCATTGTCGAGAAATGCGGAGGCCGGTGTGCGCCCCACCATCACGCCAGAGGCCTGCGGGATGGCGTCGATCCCAGTGGCCGTGACGGTGTCGGCCGAGCCGATGCCATACACGCCCCAGTAGATAAACTCGACCGCATTCTGCTGCGTCGGCCCAAACCAGCGGCCGATGTGCAGATCGACGCCCCCCGGCCATGTGGCCGCCGCATTGCTGGTGGAAAGTTGCACGCCGTTCACCGGTCGCATGGTGGCCGCACCGGAGGGGAGCGTGCGGGTCATCAACAGGCCGTTGGCACCGGCGAACCAGCGAGGCCAGTTGGGCAGCATGTCAGCGGCGAGTCCGACGGGAATACCCGCAAACCCATCGGCGCTGAGCGGGTCGGCGATATACATCGGCGGCGGATCGCCGGCAGCCGGGAGGGGTGCGGCGGAAGCAGCCGCCGCGTCAGGTGGAGTCGGCAACGGCTCCTGCGCCAATCCACTCTCGAAGACGAGACACGCGATGGCGACGACGAGCCAGCCGCAGTGCGGGCTCGCAGACAACAGGCTCGGGGATGTGCGTGATATCACCATTGGAGCGGAGCACTGCGCCTGAAAAAACAGGGGAAAGGAAGGCCACCGGAGGGTCTGAGAACACGGCCCGGGGGTCAAGGCCGCTTTGGCCTCGGCCCCAGGCCGCTGTCCCGACGGTACACTCCTCCCAGGATTCGGACCGTTGAGTTCTGCCCCAGCAGACCGTGCCGAAGACCATCGGCATGGGAGTCTGCGGAAGATGCCCAGTTCACGCAAAGGCTGTCGCACGCGTGCAACGGCGCTGGCCTGGCTCGACCGCCGGCTCAACTTCGAGCGGGCCGTGCCGACCACTGTGTCGCCGGGCACCTTCGGCCTGACGCGGGTGCGGCGGCTGTTGGCGGCCGTGGGCGACCCGCACACCCGATTTCCGGTCGTCCACGTTGCGGGCACCAAGGGCAAGGGCTCGACCGTCGCCATGCTGTCCGCCGTTCTCCAGGCCGCCGGCCAGCGAGTGGGCCGCTACATGTCGCCGCACGTTGATGCCATCGAGGAACGCATTTGCGTGGGTGGCCGACCAATCTCGGCGGCCGACCTCGTGCGGGCATTCGATGTGGTGATGCCGGCCGTTGATGCGATGGACCGAGCAGCCAGCCGACGGGGCGGCCGCGGTCCGACCTGGTTCGAGGTGATGACGGCGGTCGCGTTCGTCCACTTTGCCAAGGCGCGCGTCGACCTGGCAGTGCTTGAAACGGGATTGGGGGGCCGGCTCGATGCCACAAACGTATCGCGGCCTGTGCTCTCCATCATCACGAGCATCAGCCTCGACCACATGCAGCTCCTCGGATCGACCATCGGCCGGATCGCAGCCGAGAAGGCCGGCATCATCAAACGCGGCTGTCCGGTGCTCTCTGCCGCAATCGATCCAGCAGCCCGTCGGGTGATTGTCGCCACGGCCGCCCGCCGCCGCGCCCCGCTGTTTGAACTGGGCCGCGACTTCAAGGCCACCTACCTGCCGCCAGAGCCCGACGACCCGCTTGGCCCTGGCAGCGTGGCGGTGACCTTCGCCCGTGAATCGCGCACCTCGCCCCTCGTCGCGCCCCTCGTCGTGCCCCTTGTCGTGCCCCTTGGCATGCCCGGCCCGCACCAGGCAATCAACGCCACGCTGGCGATGGTGGCCGCACGCAGCCTGACATCCCTCGGCATCCGCGTCACCGACCAGGCCATGATGAGGGGAATCGCGGGAGTGCGACTGCCGGCGCGGGTCGAGCGGATCGGGGAGCGGCCGCTGGTGATCCTCGATGCGGCACACAACGTTGCGTCGATGGCGTCGCTCGTGGCCACGCTCGCGCCAGCCGCCAAGGCCTTCCGGCCACGCGTGCTTCTCTTCGCAGCCAGTGCCGACAAACAAATCGAGGAGATGCTCGCACTGGCGCGGGGCTGTTTTGAGCACGTCGTGATCACACGCTATGCCACCAACCCGCGTGCCGCCACGGTGAGCCGCCTGATGGAGGCCTGCACGCTGGCCGGACTGCCCAGCCCGCATGTGGCGGCGGCGCCGGCGGAGGCACTGCAAGTGGCCCGGTCATTGGCCACAACTCGCGGACTGGTCTGTGTTGCCGGCAGCTTTTTTCTAGCCGCCGAGATCCGAGCGGTGCTCTGAACCGCGGCAGGCTCGCTCTCCACGAAGAGGCGGACGCCCCACCGCCTGCTAGCGGCGTTCGTGCATCTGATCAATCGCCCGGGCCAGCACGGGATCGATGTGCCGCGGGAGTGCGGCCATCGACTGCGTCTGCGGCGGCACCGACGCGACATCGCGAATCCGCCGCCAGGCCTCGATGGCCTCACTCTGCCTGCCGGTGGGCGTGATCTCACATCCCAGGTCGGGGGACACGCCCCATTCCGCATCGACCGTGTCGTCAATCCGACGGTGGATGTTTGTGCGATTGGGCCGGCGGTATTCCGACGTGGTCAGCTTCACCAAGCCGCTGCCGTCGGACAACGGCAGAATGGATTGCACCGTGCCCTTGCCGAAGGATCGGCTGCCGACCACGATCGCGCGGCGGTGGTCCTGAAGGCAGGCGGCCACGACCTCGGCCGCGCTCGCAGTGAGCCCGTCAATCAGCACCGCCATGGGCAGCCCGACAAGAGCGGCGCCGCGGGTCGCCCGCCGCACATCGAGCGGCGCACCATCTTCGCCGTCATCATCGGCCTCCCGACTGCCCCGGCCGCGGGTCGACACGATCACCCCTTCATCCAGGAAAAGATCGCAGACCTCCACCGCAGCCGAAAGGAGTCCGCCGGAATTGCCACGGAGATCGAGGATGACCCCGCCCTGTGCGGTGCCGTCACCGATGGCGTCGATGGCCCGCCTCAGTTCGTCGACGGTGCGCTCCCCAAAGCTCTCGATCCGGATGATCGCGCAGCCAGGCTCGCCCTCGATCGCCCAGTCCCACGATCCATCTGGCCGGCGACGGTCGCCAAGCACGCTCTCGATCTTCACGATCTCCCTGACAAGCGGAACATTACGGACGGGGTCGTTGTTGCCATAGGCCGCGTCTGCGGTCACCAGATCCTGATCCGGCGTTGCGCCGGATGCCGCCACGATCGCCAACACGACGGGCGTGCCCGGCTGGCCCCGCAACCGGTTCAGTGCCTGCTCGAGCGTCATCCGATTGGTGGGCACACCATCGATCGCCCGGATCCGGTCGCCGGCGGCGATCCCGGATCGCCATGCCGGTGCACCGACCACGGGGCTGAGAACGGTGAGTTCGCGGGCGGCGCCCGACAGCGTAAGTTCCAGTCCCACGCCGCCAAATTCCTGATCGAGCATGGTCTCCAACTGTGCCCGGCGAACACCCGCGACGAAGGACGAGTGTTCGTCGAGTTGGGAAAAAACACCCTCCATCGCGGCGTCGAATAGGCTCTGCTGATCGACCGGCTCAAGGTATGACCGCTCGATCGCGCCCAACACCTCGGCAAAGCGTCGGCCGTGGCCGGCGCGATCCCTCGCCAGCCATGACACGCCGGCGACGGCAATCATCAAGAGCAGTACGAAGAGGTTGCGTTTTGGCATGGGTGACGGCAGACGGATCAAGAACAGATTAGGTGGGGGGCGTGCCGGACGGATCAGCCGAAAGCGGATGGCCCTTGGGTACCACGGTCACGCCCAGCGGCGAAACCGTCAACCCCCGGGCGGCATCCTCCTCGGCATTGAAGCCGATCGACATGCCGGCCGGCACCCGAACGCCCTTGTCGATGATGGCACGCCGAACCCGCGCGTGGCGGCCGATATCGACGCCTTCGAAGAGGATGCTCTCCTCGACCCAGGCGAAGCTGTTCACGCGCACCCCAGGCCCGATGATCGACCGGGTGACCCTCCCGCCGGAGACGATCGCTCCCGGGCAGACCAGGCTGTCAGTGGCCTCCCCGCGACGGGCCGTCGGCCCCTCGCCGGCAAACACAAACTTCGGCGGCGGATAGGCCGGGTGGTGCGTGCGGATGGGCCACTGCTCGTCGTACAGATTCAACTGGGGGTCGACCTCGATGAGATCCATGTTGGCTGCGTAGTAGGCGTCGATCGTGCCGACGTCACGCCAGTAGGCGTCGCGTTTGCGATTCTCATCGCGAAACGGGAAGGCATGCACGCCGTGCGACTCGATCACGGCGGGCAGCACGTCATGGCCGAAGTCGTGGCGGCTTGTGCGGTCGTGGGCATCGCGTTTGAGCCGTTCCAGAAGGAACGGCGTGGAGAAGCAATAGATACCCATCGAGGCCAGGCACATGCCGTCGTTCCCGGGCATGGTAGGCGGGTCAGCGACCTTCTCGCGAAAGGACCGCACCCGGCCGGAGTCGTCGACCGACATGGTGCCGAATTCACTCGCAGCATTCAGCGGCACGGACAGCGCGCCGACGGTGACGTCTGCACCGCTTTCCTCGTGGGCATCGATCAGCTTCTGATAGTTCATCTTGTAGATGTGGTCACCGGCCAACACGACCACCAGCCGCGGCGCCGCCATCTCCAAGGAATAGATGTTTTGATAGACGGCGTCGGCCGTGCCGAGGTACCAGTTTTCATCGACCCTCTGCTGCGGCGGGAGCACGTCGAGAAACTCACCGAGATCACGGCAGAAGAAACGATGCCAGCCGACGTTGATGTGGCGATCGAGGCTGATGGCCTTGTATTGCGTGAGCAGGAGCATGCGACGAAGGCCGCTGTTGAGACAATTGGAGAGGGCGAAATCGACGATCCTATAGCTGCCGCCAAACGGCACGGCAGGCTTCGCCCGATCACGGGTCAGCGGTTCGAGGCGGGATCCCTTCCCGCCGGCAAGCACCACCGCGACGACATCTCGCACTCGCGTGTGATCCACGTGCTCCGAACGCATACAATCCGTCCTTCTCCCGCAGTCCGCCGCCCCTGCAGGGGTCACCAAGCATTCAATATCGGGATGTGACTATACGCGGATCCCCCCTCCAACGGCGATCCGAGCCGATATTTTTCAGGGCTGAAGCGATCTGGCACTGTCCAGCCTGCTTCTTTAGGATCCCCGCCCCTGCCCGCGATTTCGCGGTCGCTTGGATGCGACACAGGCAGCGATCCCCACTCGGAAACCCTGCCATGGCCAGCCGGTCGAAGGCTCCCGCCCGACGCGAACGCGATTCAGACTCCACGGAGTCACTCAAGCCACTGGTGGTGCTCGTGCTGCTAGGCACGATCCTCTACGGGGCTTGGTCCGTGGTGAACAAGGGCCCCAGCGGCACGGCTGGGCCCGCTCAATCCGACATATCGACAGCGCCGTCGTTTGCTCCCCTGATCGAAATGCCCTCGGTTCCGCCCCCCCTTGCTCCGGCAGCCCTGACGCCACCGGGTGGCAGCGGTTTCCCGCCGCCTCCAGCCATGCCGCCCGCCGCGGCGATGGCGGTGGTCGCACCGTCGTTTTCCAGCGACGCTCCCCCGACGTACCTGAATGCTGTTTCAGCTCCGCCACCTGTGGCTGCCCCCCAGGGAGCCACCATCCCGCCGCCGCCCGGGGCAATGCTGCCACCCCAGGCGGGCCTTGAGGCACCTGACGCGAGGCAGGCAGCGATGCCGGCCCCGCCGGGCCATGCCGGCTACGGGGGCGGATCACCGCAGCAGTCGGCGGCCTTTGCATCCGCCTGGGCAGACGCCCACGATAAACTCGCCGCCGGCCGCTACACGGAAGCCCTCGCTGTTCTGTCGGCCTGGCACGACGATCCCTCCCTCGGGCTGGAGGAGAGCCAACGTCTCGAGGATCTGCTCGGGCAATTGGCCGGGACGGTGATCTACTCCCAACAGGATCTGTTGCTACCGCCCCATGTCGTGGAGCCAGGCGAGACACTGCCGTCGATCGCGACTCCGTTGGCCGTGCCGTGGCAATTGCTCGCCAAGATCAACGGGGTCACCGATCCGTCCCGGCTGACACCTGGAGAGTCGCTCAAGATCGTGCGGGGCCCGTTCGACGCGATCGTGAGCGTCTCACGCCGCCGGCTCAGCCTCCAGGTCGGTGGCAATTATGCCGGTAGCTTTCCCGTGATGGTGGGCCGTCAGATCAGGGACCGCATCGGTGCCTCGCTATCGGTCGTAGCCGTTCATCGTGCCGACGTGGCCCCCGAACAGCCGGGGCCAGGCGCCCAGGTGGCCTGGTCGCAGCCTGCTCCGAAGTCGATCACGTTGGCGGAAGGGCTTTCGATCGAGGCCGTCGCCGATCCAGGATTGGTCGCGGACGAGGCAATCCCAGGCACGAGCGTGATCGTCTCGCAGCGAGATCTCGACGAACTCGCCGACATCCTCTGTGCCGGCTCGCGGGTGCTCGTCAGACAGTAACGCTCAAACACGACAACACCGGCAGCAAGGCTCCGTCGTTGCTCCCCCCCGACTCACGGCGAAAGCATCCTTTCTCCGTGGCGGAGGAGGATCTGCCCCCCTCGCAGACTGTGAATAAGGTGCGTGTTTGACCGCACGATGCGGTCGCAAGTGCGCAGCACTCGGACACAACAGAAGTTTTGCACGTGGGGAAGTACATACCGCCCTGAGCACGTTGGAGTTGACTGTTTCGAATGCAGAATCCGTGAGGGGCTGGCCGGGCCCCGAGAGCCGGCGTTGCTGACCAGCGCAGGCAGGATGCCGGAGCGCAGTCAGCATCGAGTGAGCGGAGGCCTGGATGGCCGGAGCGAACGTCCGGCGATGGGGTCCGGTCAGCCCCGAACCGCGGCCAACTCGTGAGGGGCAAGTGTCAACT
>Ga0209829_10002666_pt1 | contig 13446 bp, 9 predicted proteins | sample C_140205_EF_Meta_FD_187311 | JGI IMG/M metagenome (GOLD analysis project Ga0209829, IMG submission 187311) | Freshwater microbial communities from Lake Croche, Canada to study carbon cycling - C_140205_EF_MetaG (SPAdes) (version 2) | ecosystem: Environmental > Aquatic > Freshwater > Lake...
AAAAAGAACGATGATCGCATTCGTGTAACTGGCCGCCTTCACCGCCCGAAATCGACCCATGAAATGCGGACCCGCCGATCTGGATGGCAACCAGACCGCCACCGCCTGATGTGTGATCGCGCCCAAAAGAGCGATCGCAAGCAGCCCATGCATGACAAAAAGAAACGTCATCATACAAAAGCCTCCCAAGCACGTGAGCCTACATTCGAAAAACGGCGAGAAATAGGGGTTGGCCGCTTGATTTGGCAACGTCCGCCGTTCAGGTCAGTCAAGCGGTTCTACCTTCACGATGGACCCGCCATGATTGGAGCCGACCCACAAGGCTTGCTTCTCGCCCGCTTCCTCCACAAACACCCGCCTGATGTTTGTATTGCGCGGCAGAAGATAATCGACGACATCGCCGGATTTCGTGTCGAGGCGACTTACATAGTCAGTCAGCATAGAGCCTGTCCAGGCCTCCGCGCCGCCTTTGCTGGAAACAACATCATAAGGCTGGCTCCATGGAATCGGCAGCTGCCATTCCTTGATGGACTTGGTTTTCGGATCGAACATTCCGATGCCATTTCCGCCATATTCGGAGAACCACAATCTGCCTTCGGCGTCCACGCGCCCGCGACGCGGACGGGAACCGGAGAAGGGCGTCGTGAAAACCTCCGCCAATTTCCTTTCCGGATCGAACCAACCAATACGTGTGCCTGAAAACTCAAGCAGAAACGGGCGATTTTTCAGATCCGTCGGCATTCCATAACCGGGAATGGGCTTGCCGGAAGCATCCTTGGTTTCACCCATCTGTTCATAGATCCCTGTCTTGGGATCGAGCCGCAGCAAAGAGTGATCCTGCTGGTCATTGGTCCACACATAACCATCAACATCCGAATGTTGCGGCGAGACCATGGACTCCTGGGTGCTGGGGGTCTGCCACTGGTCAGGAATCTTGTAGGCATGCACCTTGTTGGTGGCGCGTTCCCAGCGATACACGCCTCCCTGATACATGCCGGAAACCCAGATATCACCATTCGGCGCCTCGCCGATCTCCAGCCCCCCTTTGGGCGATCCATCGGACTTCATGAGCGGTAGGGCGATGGACTCGACCTTCCCCGTCCTGGGATCCATGCGGCCCATGAACTGATCGCCAAAATCGGAGAACCACACCATGCCCTGCTTGTCGACAATAACGTCATGAGGCTCCCAATCCTTGCGGGGCAGATCATATTCCGTGATCACAACCTTGGTGGCCCGCCCCTTGGGACGCGGCAGGGTCTTCAGCTCGAAGTTGCGTGTGGGTGATTGACTGAAATTCGCATTGGCGAGAATTTCCGCAGCCCTTGGCGCCACCGCCGGATTGATCCTGGGGCGCTCCCCGCGCGGCCCCGGCAACAGGGGCTGCGGCTTTGTTGGCATGGAACCAGGGGAATAAAGGCCCATACGTTTGAAGATATCGAGAAAATCGGAGGCTTCGTAAGTGGTGTTCAAGACCTTCGAGATCGTATGGCAGCCAGAACAATCATCCAGGAAGCGCTTGTCCCGATCTGGCGCCGGGATGGACATGATCCACTCCGCATTGGACAACTGGCCCGCCAGATTTTTCGTTTTAGACAGCTGCAAATCAGCCCGCCCATCAGCGCCCTGATCTATCGTGATCTCCTTGGGACCATCCAGCACATAGCCGATGGCTCTTATGCTCAGCGTATATTTGCCTGCGTCAAGACGATCCGCCGGGAACGAGAACTTTCCCTGCGCATCCGTCACGACCGTGACGGTGATGGACGACCCCGTTTTTCTGGCGCTGACCAACACGCCCTCCATCGCGGGCTCGACTGCGGAGGATACAGAGCCCGAAAGCCCAGCCGCAAGGGCCCCACTGGCCAGAAAAACCAGGACCGAGACACCTGACAAGAGCTGAGACAGAAAACGACCAGCAGGCATTGCACCCTCCCGAGTTTGGATCCATGATCCTCGTCCACGCACTGCGGCGCGTTTTACCGGAAGTGTAGTACCGGACGAAAGCATATTCAATAGACCCTGTCGCTCCCGCCAGAATATGCTGCGCTGCAACAGCTTCGCGCCGTGACTGACTGTCCACGACGCCGTCATCGATGCGGATGGCGTCTTGAAACAGGGTAAAACTACCCCTAAGTTGGTTTCAATTGATGAAGTGGGGAAACCGGATGAAAGACGCCTGCCTTTGGCTCGTCGCCCTTTTTACTGCATCCATTGGCGCCGCCCTTGCGCAGCAACCTTCGGCGCTGCCCCATCAGGACGTATGGCCCGAAGGCAAAGGGAAGGACGTCGTCTCCACTGTCTGCGTTGGCTGTCATGAAGCCCGTCGGTTCACTGCGGGCAACGGCTATACGCCCGACGGATGGCAAACCGTCATCGACATGATGCAGAATATTGGCGCCGAAATCCCGCCTGATCGCAAGGCAGATGTCAGAGACTATCTGGTCGCCAACTGGCCCGAAAAGCCAAAGCCGAAGGCGGTGGTGATACCCGGCCCCGTGAAAATCGAATTCAAGAGCTGGCCCGTTCCAACGCCGGGGTCACGCCCGCACGATCCCCTCGCGACCCCGGATGGCGCTATCTGGTGGAGCGGCCAATCCGCCAACAAACTTGGTCGCCTGGACCCCGGGACAGGAGAGATGAAGGAGTTCAAGCTCAGGTCGAAGCTGGCGGGTCCGCATGGCCTCGTTGACGATAAGGACGGGAACATCTGGTATGCGGCCAATTGGGGCGCGCACGTAGGCGTTCTGAACCCGAGAACGGGAGAGATCACCGAATATCCCATGCCAGACCCCAAGGCGCGGGATCCCCATACCCCCCTATTCGACAAAGGCGAGAAGAACCTCTTCTTCACCTTGCAACAGGCGAACATGGTCGGGCGCATGAACATGGCGACCAAGGAGATCAAACTCATCACCATGCCCCGCAGCCGTTCGCAGCCCTATGGAATGGTCTTTGATTCCCAGGGAACGGTCTGGTTCGAGGAATTCGGCGGCCCCCGCGTCGCCAGCGTGGATCCGAACACCATGGAGCTTAAGGAGTTTGTTCTGCCAAACGCCGACACACGGCCAAGACGTCTGGCGATCACCAGCGACGACAAGCTCTGGTATACCGATTACTCCCGTGGTTACCTCGGCATGTTCGACACAAGGACCGGGCTGACAAAGGAATGGGCGTCTCCGTCAGGTTCCAGGACTTATCCCTACGGCATGACTGCGCTCAATGACATCATCTGGTATGTCGAGGGTGGCGCAAAGCCGAACCTGCTTGTCCGCTTTGACCCAAAGACTGAGGTTTTCCAGAGTTGGGAAATTCCGACCGGCGGTGGAATCGTGCGTCACATGATGCCAACCCGCGACGGGAAAGGTCTCGTGATCGCGGAAAGCGGCGTCAACCGAGTGGGGCTCATCAACATTCTAGAGTAATAGCTCTGATGATCGACGCTTTAACGGCGTCGTGTCCGACATCAGCCCCGTCGAAGACGAGATAGCTTATCCCCAGCCACCCTGAGCTCCCGCGCCACTGGTCCGTCCATATGCGTGTCAAAAAGCGCTGAGACGCCAATGATCGTCACAGCCATTTTGAATTCGCCGCCTGTATCGAAAACAGGGCATGAAAATGCGGTCCAGGTTGGATTGCGCATACCTTTGGAGCGCGCGAAACGGAGTTTCTGGACCCGTGCGCGGCCACGCAACACCTGTTCCAGCGTCGTCAGCGGTTCCGGCTCCACCTGGTTCCAGAGGTCGAGATCTCGCGCGACGAGATCACTGGTTTTCGCATCCGGCATGAAAGCATGAAAGATCTGCCCCGTGGCCGTCAGCATGGAGAGATTGGCGCCCTCCCGCATCCGCACCGCCGTCTGGACCGACCCAAGCTCGCTTCGCACAACTGTAGGCCCATTCGATCCCCACACGCAGAGGTAGGAACACAGGCCCGTCTTGTTGGTCAGATCCTTCATGATGTCTGTGGCCACCTGGGCGCCATCCAGCCGCTCCATCGCCGCAATTCCAATCTCGATTGTGGCTGGCCCCATGTCGTAGTGCCCGGTGTCCGGAAGTTTTCGCACGAAACCCGCATGAAGGAGACTCGAGAGGTAGCGGTGGGTGCGACTGGCGGACATATCGAGCTGCTGAGCGATTTCGGTCAATGCAAGTGGCCTGCGCGCAGCCGCCATATGTTTGAGCAATTCGAGCCCGATCAGGACCGTCGTATTGCCCGCCTTTTCGGCTGAAAGCCGCACGGGCCTTCCCCGCCGGGGCGCGGCGGCGACGAGATCCAGGCCCTTTTGAAGATCCACCATGATTCCCAACCCGATTGACATTGCAGACAACGGCTGCCTAAAATCTAAAATACAATATGTTTTTCTGCAATTCGGAAAAACAGAAACAAAAGCGCTTCCGGTTGGTGGCCGGGGCGGCGAGTCGCATCAAAGAAAACGACGCCCGAAAACAAGGGCGCGTCACGGGATCGGGAGACGCTCGAATGTCATATGCCGTCGCCGTCGATATCGGCGGGACCTTCACCGATCTCGTGGGCTATGACCACGACACCAACCGCGTTGTTTATACGAAGAGCGCGACAACTTATGGAAATTTTGTCGAAGGCATTCTTGATTGCTTCGGTAAAGCTGGACTTGCGCCGGACCAGGCGCATCACATCAACCATGGCACAACGCTGGTCATCAACGCTTATATCCAGCGGCGCGGCGCCAAAGCAGCGCTGGTGACCACGAGGGGATTTCGAGACATTCTGGAAATAGCGCGCGGCAACAGGCCGGATCCTTTCGATCTGCATTACCGGCGCGACGAGCCGCTCATCCCCCGTTCGCTTCGCTTTGAAGCGCCCGAGCGCATCGACACGTTCGGGAAAGTGGTCGAGCCGCTCGATCTCGTGGCGCTCGATGCGCTCGCGGAAGAATTGCGTGCGGCGAGCGTTGAGTCAGTCGCTGTGTTCTTCATGAATTCCTATGCCAATCCTGAACACGAGGAGCTTGCGGCGGCGCGCCTGCGCGAGCGGTTGCCGGGCGTCTACATCACCCACAGCACAGAACTGACGCGCGAATGGTATGAGTATGAGCGCACGTCCACAGTGGCCGCCAACGCCTATGTGGGGCCGCAGGTGAACACCTATATCCGTCGGCTTGAGGGCGACATGAAAGAACGTGGCTTTGCAGGGCCGCTTTTCATGATGGGGTCGAACGGCGGCCTGCTGTCCGTCGACCGCTCCTGTCGTCAGCCTGTCAGTCTTGTGGAGTCAGGTCCGATTGGCGGCTGCATCGGCGCTGGGGCCTATGCAGAGCAACTCGGCTTCAAGAATGTTGTCGCCTTCGATATGGGTGGCACGACCGCAAAATGCGCCCTGGTTGAAAATGGCCGTTTCAATGTCGAGTCCATCTATTACGCCAACGGCTATGTGAAGGGTTTTCCCATCAAGTCGCCGGTCATCGACATCGTCGAGGTGGGCTCCGGTGGCGGGTCCGTAGCATGGATTGACGGACAGAACCGGCTGCATGTCGGCCCGCGCAGCGCAGGCTCCACGCCGGGGCCTGTCTGCTACCGCCGCGGCGGCGTGGAAGCGACCGTCACTGACGCAAATCTGATCCTTGGAAGGCTGAACGCCGACCGCTTCCTTGGCGGTGAGCTTACGCTGGACACTCAGGGCGCGCGGGACGCCATTCGGAAACTCGCCGAGCCCCTGGGGTTTGAAGGCGAAGAGGGCGTGTTGCGCACCGCTGATGGCATATTGGCGCTGGCGACCGTCACCATGGCGGGCGCCATCCGGCAGGTGTCCGTCGAACATGGACTGGATCCGCGCGATTTCGTCCTGTTCAGTTATGGCGGCGGCGGGCCGTTGCATGGCGCAGCGCTGGCGCGCGAACTATCGATCCCCATGCTTGTCATTCCACCTGCGCCGGGCAATTTTTCCGCGATCGGCATGTTGCTGGCGGATGCGCGCATCGACCTGTCGAAGACCTTCACCGGCCTACTCTCAGCCGATGTCATACCCGACGTTCAAGAAGCCTTTGCAAGGATGGAAGGCGAGGCCGCCGCTTCGCTGGTGAAGGAGTTCGGGGCGCAGGAGATCTTCTTCGAGCGTCACGCAGAAATGCGCTACCTTGGCCAGAGGCACAATATCAAGGTGCCTGTCGAACAGGTCGGCGACCTCGGCGCAATTCGCGCAGCTTTCGAGCGCGACTACAAACGCCGCTATGGCCACTCGGACCCGAAGAACCCCGCTGAGTTGCAGGCGCTGCATCTGTCGGCCTTCGCGCGTCAGCAAAGGCCCGATCTCAAGAATCTGCTCATCGATTCCCAAAGCACTGCTGCGCCCGGCGTGCGGCCGATCTACTTCAAGGAAAAGGGCGGCTTTGTGGAAGCGGCCGTCTACCAGCGCGAAGCGCTGTCCTGCGGATTTGCGGCGCCGGGGCCAGCGGTGATCGAGGAATATGGCTCGACCACGCTCGTTGGGCCCGACGACCGGTTCGAGATCGGACCCTTGCGGGAAATTCGCATCCATTGTGACGCGCGATAGGAAGCAAGCCCATGACGCAGCATGTCCCCACTAAAGCCGCCATGGATCCGATCACCCTCGAAGTGATCCGCTATGGTCTCATCTCGACCTGCAATCAGATCGACGCAAATATCAAGCGCACTGCGTTCAGCCCCTATATCTACGAATACAACGATTTCGCCGTCGGGCTGACTGACATAGACGGACGCCTCGTCGCGCAATGCACCGGCGGAATGCCGCCATTCGTGGCGGACTCCGTTGGCACGGCCGTCCGCGACGGGCTTCAAATCTATGGGCTTGATCGACTGCATCATGGCGATGTCATCGTATGCAACCACGCGGCCGTCCAAGGCCAGCATCTCAACAACACCGTCATGTATACGCCCATCGCCGAACATGCGGATGGCACGGGCGAGCTCATCGGCTTCTTCGCCATCAATGTGCACTGGATCGACATTGGCGGCACGATGACCCACTCCAACGACATTTTCATGGAAGGGCTGCAACTGCGCACCGTGAAGATGTGGTCCAAGGGCGAGCCCATCGAGGAAGTCTATCGGATCATCGAAAACAATACGCGGCTTCCCGCCGAATTGATGGGCGACATTCAGGCGCAACTGGCGGGCTGTTTCCTCGGCCGCAGCCTCGTGTCCGACCTGATTGAAAAATATGGCGTCGATACGTTCCGCACCGCCATCGACATCATCCTTGATCAGGCGGAGGCGGCGGCGCGCGCCCATATTCGCGCGCTGCCAGATGGGGAATATACTCATGAAACCTGGCTCGACAATGATGGCGAGGGCGATCAACCCATCCCCATCAAGGTCAAGGTGATCGTTGCGGGCGATGAGATCACGGTCGATTACACGGGCATTGCGGATCAGGCCAAGGGCTCGATCAATTCAGGCTATCACGGCGGCGGCCTGACCACAGCCCGCGTCGCCTTCCGCTATCTGGTGGCGCCGGATGAACCCGCCAATGAAGGCCTGTTCCGGCCCCTCAAACTTATTCTGCCCATGGGCAAGATATTGAGCGCTGATCCAACGGCGCCCATGGCGAATTATCCGATGCCCTTCCCCACGGTCATCGACGCCGTGATCAAGGCCCTGGAGAAAGCTCTGCCGGAGCGCGTCACCGGCGGACATTTCGGGACCCATTCTGGCTTTCGCCTGTTTGGTCGTCGCGCCAATGGCCGCACGTTCAACGGACATGACAGCGGACACGGAGGCTGGGGCGCCTGTGCAACCCATGATGGCTCCGGACCCTACCGCACCATGGCGCATGGCGACACACGCCTCATTCCGCTGGAATTGCAGGAGCGGCTGCTTCCCTTCCGCATCGAATCCTTCTCGCTTCGTGCGGACTCCGGCGGCGCTGGCAAATTTCGCGGCGGTCTTGGCTTCGAAAAGAAATATCGCATCCTGGAAGATTGCCTGTTGCAAACAAATCTCGACCGCACCGACCATCCGGCCTGGGGCGTTCTGGGCGGGAAGGATGCGCTTTCGGGCAGCGTGACGGTCATCAACGACATCACGGGCGAGTCGACATCCATGTGCAAGGCGCGCGGCGAAGAACTCCGGGCTGGCGAACTCGTCATCCTGTCGACCGGCGGCGGCGGCGGCTATGGACCGGTGGAGGAGCGCGACCTCGCCCTCCTGCAACGGGATCTCGACGAGGGCTATATCACGCGCGCAGCGGCCGAAAGCATCTATCATGTGCAGATCGACGCCAACGGGCGCGTATCGCGGCAGGCGTGAGACGAAAGAGCCCATAGAGGCTGAAAACGGGAGGGAGAGGGCCATGAAGAAACTGTTCTTTCAAGTCGCGATGACCTGTGCGGCGCTCGCCCTGCCGGGCGCGGGGGCCAAAGCCGCCGAGATGACTGATGAACTCAAGGCGCTTGCGGCGGCCGCCTCCAAGGAAGGTCGCCTGAATCTCAGCTGGAGCCAATCCTCGCTTGGCGGCAGTCAGGGCGCGTCGCGGATAGAAGCCGCCATGAACAAGATGTTTGGCTCGAATGTGAAGATCAATTTCGCGCCGGGCGCCGAGATGGCCCGCATCGCCAATCAGCTTGCGACCGAGTTTCAAGCCAAACAACAGGCCAGCGTCGATGTCTATCTGGGCTCCGCCGCCCAGATCGCGCCGCTGGTCACCTTCAACATGTTCGAAGCGCCCGACTGGAAGAAATTCTTGCCAGAACGCATCAGCCCCGAATATGTCGAAGTCGAAAATCAATTCGTTCGCGTTGTCACCGGCCTGTCCGGCGTCACCTATAATTCGCAATTGGCGCCATCGAAACCCACAACGCTCGCCGACTTCCTGAAGCCCGAGTGGAAAGGCAAGGTCGCCTCCACGCCCTATGCCGCAAGCTTCGACGTGCTGGTGGCAGACGATGTCTGGGGCAAGGACAAGACCTTCGACTATGTCACCAAACTGAACAAACAGCTGGCGGGCCTCATTCGCTGCGGCGACGCCGAGCGCATTGCGACGGGCGAATTCGTCTCTCTGGTGATGGATTGCACGGGGCAGGACGCCCTGATCTGGAAGGAGCGTGGCGCGCCGCTCGCGCAGATGGTGCCGCTGGACGCCGCGCAACAGCGTTACTATTATCTTGGCGTTCCCAAGAATGCGAAATTTCCCAACGCCGCTAAGCTTTTCTCTGTCTTCATGATGACGGAGGAAGGGCAGAAGATCGCCTGGGATACCTGGAAGGCCGATCTCCACACCCTCCCGGGATCACAGATCGGCAAACAGATGCAGGAATATTACGCGCAGAATGTGAAGTTCAAGGAGGTCACGATCCAGTGGTGGCTCAAACATCCCGAGATTGACGAACACAAGCGCGAGCTCATCAAGATCGTGACGACCAAATGATGGCGCAGCATTCGGAGCCGACGCCGTGAGCGCGACCACCGCGCAGCCGATACAAGGGCAGAAGCTGTTTGGACGCCTGGAGCCCCTTTCGGTCGCCATGCTGGTCTGCGTCGGCTCCGTCTGCTTCATCATTCTGGCCCATCTCGCCGTCATTCTCTGGCTCAGCGTGATCGAGGGCTCGCCGGGGGCGGCGGTCCATACCTATAGCTGGAAGAACTATCAGGAAGTCTTCACCGATGGTCGCACGGTGGATGTGCTCATCAACACATTCGGCTTCTCGGTGGTGAGCCTTGTTGTCGCGCTGGTGTTTGGTCTGCCCGCCGCATGGCTGGTGGAGCGGACGGACCTGCGCGGCAAGACATTGCTCTATACGCTGATGACCATCGGCATGCTGATCCCCGGCTTCGCCGCCGCCATGGGTTGGCTTTTCCTGATGCATCCGCGCATCGGGCTCCTGAATGTCTGGGCCAAAAAGCTTTTCAGTCTGGACACGGCGCCGTTTGACATCGCTTCTGTCGCCGGCATGGGCTGGGTGCAGGGACTCAATCTGGCGCCCCTGGCCTTCATCATGACAGCCGCCGTGTTTCGCGCCATGGATCCATCCCTTGAGGAGGCCGCGCAGACCAGCCGCGCCAACTGGTTCCGCACCATGTGGCGCGTGACCCTGCCGCTGGCCTGGCCGGGAATCATGGCTGCGTCGATTTATATTTTCACTATCGGCTTCGCGGCCTTTGATGTTCCCGCCATCATCGGCTGGAGCAACCGCGTTTTCACCTTCAGCACCTTCCTCTACCTTCTCATCAGCCCACAGGACGTCTTGCCGCGCTATGGCGTTGCGGCAGCCCTGAGCACCATTGTCATGGCGCTCGCCGCAGCACTGAGCTGGTGGTACGGCCTCATGCAGAAGCGCTCCCGTCAATTCGCGGTGGTGACCGGGAAAGCCTATCGGCCACGCATTCTCAAGCTCGGCTGGATGGTCTATCCGGTCTGGGCCTTTCTGGGCCTCTACTTCACCCTGAGCAAAGTGTTGCCGATCTCCCTGCTGGGATGGAGTTCGCTGCTCCCCTTCTTTCAAATGCCATCAGCCTATGCGCTCTCCATGGCCTCTTTCGCCCATTATGCGTCGCAGCCCTGGGATCTGGTTTTCACCGGCGTGCGCAACACCGCCATCCTGATGGTGCTGACGCCCACCATCACGCTCGCGATCAGTCTCGCCTTCTCCTGGGCGGTTCTGCGGTCGAAAACGCCGGGCAAGGAATTTTTCGACTTCGTCGCATTCCTGCCCCATGCGGTTCCCAACATGATCTTTGGCGTTGGCGCCTTGTTGTTGACCCTCTATGTGCTGCAACAGGCCGTGCCGATCTATGGAACGATCTGGCTGCTGCTGCTCGTCTTCACGATTTCGCGCATCAGTTATGCGACGAGGATGACCAACAGCGGGTTCATCCAGATCCACAGGGAGCTCGAGGAATCCGCGCAGATGAGCGGCGCGCCGCTGGTGCGGATCTTCCGCCGCATCCTCCTGCCACTGCTATCGCCCACCCTGCTTTACGCCTGGCTCTGGATCGCTCTGCTGACCTTCCGCGAATTGACGCTGGCGGTCATCCTTTCATCAAGCGGCAACACCACCCTGCCCGTCGTCATCTGGAGCCTGTGGCTGGGTGGCGGCCTCGGCCAGGCCTCCGCGCTTGCCCTGCTGATGCTTGCGGCGATGACGCCCATCATCGTGGTTTACTGGATTCTGGCGCGCCGGTTCGGCCTGCTGGCTGCGGCTTCCTAGGAGCATGTCGTGATCAGGGTAGACAATCTTCGCATGAACTATCGGTCCGGCGGGGAGACGGTCGCGGCGGCGCGGGACGTCTGCCTCAACATCGAGCAGGGTCAGTTCTACACCCTGCTGGGACCAAGCGGTTGCGGCAAGACGACGACGCTGCGCTGCGTCGCAGGCCTTGAAGAGCCCGATCAGGGCGAAATCACGGTCGGCGACGACCTGGTCTTTTCCTCGACAAGCGGCGCATGGATGCCGCCCCATCGGCGCAATATCGGAATGGTGTTCCAGTCCTACGCCATCTGGCCTCATATGTCGGTCTTCGAGAATGTCGCTTTCCCCCTGGTCAATGATGGCAAGCGCATCGCCCATGAAGAGGTGCGCAAACGGGTGCACGCTGCGCTGGAACTGGTGAAGCTCGAGTCTTATGTCAATCGACCCGCGCCGCATCTGAGCGGCGGCCAGCAGCAACGACTGGCGCTGGCCCGCGCCCTCGTGGGCGAGCCGCGCGTTTTGCTGCTTGACGAACCCCTCAGCAATCTCGATGCGAAGCTGCGCGAGGAAATGCGCATTGAATTGCGTGACCTTTCCAAACGGCTGAATGTGACGACCCTGTTCGTCACCCATGAGCAACTGGAAGCGTTGAGCATGTCCGATGTGGTGGCGGTGATGAAGGATGGCAGGATCGTGCAATCGGGCACGCCCGCCGAAATTTATGCGCAGCCCAACAGCGCCTTCGTCGCGCAATTCATCGGGCGCACCAACCTTCTCGCCGCGCAGGTGAAAGAGCGCGCAGCGGATGGCTCGCAACTGCTGGTTCATACGGCCATGGGGCCTTTGCGCAGCACCGCCTGCGGCGGCGGCGACCATGTCGTGATCGCCATAAGGCCGGAGGATGTGGAACTGGTCGCGGACGGTGAAGCCGGTGGCGAGAATGTCTTCGAAGGTCAGGTGGAGCGCGTGATCTTTCTGGGCGAATGTGTCGAGGCGCATATTCATATCGGTCCGCAGGCCTTCACTCTTCGCCTGCACCCGTCCCAGGCGCCGCGCAGCGGAGAGCGCCTGCACGTGCGCCTGCCGACGGGACGGTGCAGGGCCCTGCCCGCCGAATCCTGAGCGGGCTGTGCAAGAAGCTCTGATCGCGGCGCCGCGATCTTGTTTCAACTGATTATCAACGATTTTGCATCAATGACGAACGAACGAGCACCAAAAGAACTGTAATCCTGGTTCCATGCGACGCCGTGGACACCTGCTGCGACCTGTCATTTCGGCATGAAATGTGGTTGAAAGAGCGCAGGAGCGTTCGATGATTGAAGGATCAAGCGCATGGCGACTGATCATCTCGGGTGATCCGGCGCTTTACGCCATTGCTTACCTGTCGGTGAAAATCAGCCTTGGCGCCGTCCTGATCGCCGGGGTTCTGGGTTTTCCGCTCGGCGCGCTGCTCGCCTTCTCCCGCTTTCCGGGGCGGAACGCGCTGGTAGTTCTCACCAATGCGCTCATGGGCCTGCCCCCCGTCTTCGTTGGTCTTTGCGTCTACATGGCCCTGTCGCGCAGCGGCCCGCTCGGCTCGTTCGGGCTGCTCTTCACCCCCGCAGCCATGGTCATTGCGCAAGCCATCCTCATCACGCCGATCATCGCCGCCCTAACGCGCCAGATCGTTGAAGATCTCTGGTCGGAATATCAGCAGGAATTGCGCGCCATGGGCGTCTCGCGCATGGGCTGCCTGAAGGCCCTGCTTTATGACGCCCGCATCAGCCTTTTCACCGCCTTGCTTGCCGGGTTTGGCCGGGCGGCCGCTGAAGTTGGCGCCGTCATGATCGTGGGTGGCAATATCGAAGGTTTCACGCGAACAATGACGACCGCAATCGCCCTCGAGACTTCCAAGGGAGACATGGCGATGGCCATGGGCCTCGGCCTGATGCTGATCGCCATCATCATCCTCGTCAACGCCAGCACGTGGATCCTGTCCGCCGCCACGAAAAGCCGGATGGGCTGACATGGCGTTGATCGACAACCTTCCGCTTGTCCTTTCCGGCGTCAGCCATCGCATCGGCGACGTGACCCTGCTGGAAGATATATCGCTCACCATCATGGCTGGCGCGCCCACCGCCATTCTCGGCCCCAATGGCGCTGGCAAGAGCACGCTGCTGAACATCGCCATGGGATTGATGCGTCCCACCAGCGGCGCCGTTGCATGGGGCGGGCGCAGCGACGCCGCGCCCTTGCGCCGCGCCATCGTGTTCCAGAGCCCGGTCATGCTGAAGCGCAGCGTGCGCGGCAATATCACGTTC
>Ga0209829_10002667_pt1 | contig 13440 bp, 13 predicted proteins | sample C_140205_EF_Meta_FD_187311 | JGI IMG/M metagenome (GOLD analysis project Ga0209829, IMG submission 187311) | Freshwater microbial communities from Lake Croche, Canada to study carbon cycling - C_140205_EF_MetaG (SPAdes) (version 2) | ecosystem: Environmental > Aquatic > Freshwater > Lake...
CATATCTGGTTCGTTTGAATGATTTGATATAAGTTTTGAAACAAATCCGACCATTCGCCCAATTGACCCCGAGAACATATGGATGGTGTGATTGCTTTCACATAATTTATTAAATTGTTGTCCGATATATGTAACGACACGGCTATATAAAATAATGCAGTTTAGTGCAAGCATTTGTCCATGTGGACCATTCATAAACGATTCAACTGAATTATAAACACCCGTTACAAATCTATTGACGATTTTATGCAGGAAGGTTTGATTGGTCGAATCGACCGGATTGACTTGTACCTCTACATCTTCTACGTCTACGACTTGTCCGTTTATAAACGTATTTAATGAATCGAAAATGGTTTTAATGCTTCTCGTTGTACCGACCGGTTCTTTTTGTTTTTGTTTATCGATATTATTATTATTATCCATTATTGATTATTGCGTTATTATTTTTATATGAGTTAGATTCATTTATATTATTTGTATTGGTCTATTAGTATTATTAATGCCAGCGTTTTTGACTATAAATAAAATGTCTAATTGGATTTATACTATTACACGTCGATTTTTCAATTATTTGTCGTGTCGAACGTATACGTATACAACCAATGAACATTTGCTTTTTGTGAACGAAGAATTGATTGGCGAAGACGATAAGACGCCCACCGATTATGCCGTGCTTATTTAGATAAAAAAACAGGTTTTTATTTTGTTTTTTTATTTGTTTTTATAATACAATATGTAGCGAATCTGAACTCCTTCGGCTAGCGCCTACGGAGTTAAGTCGCTCACCTTCGCCTCCGGCTCCGGCTCGCTCCAACATGTTAATATTAGGAAATTGTTTACATTATTTATAAATTTTCACAATACTTACGTGACACGCCCAGAATTAGATTGCTTCTCTTAGACGTTTCACCCAAATAGTAACAAAGCATTCCGTATTTTTATCATTTATATCTTTGTAACAAACATAACGACGATGCGCGCATTCGCCTACATTCAAATCGGCCAATCTTTTGTTCAAATTACTACCAACATTAGCGGTTGTTGTAAATTTAAGAATTTCGTCTAACGAATGAACTCCAAGAGTTGTGGTAGAACAAATTTTAAAACCCAATTCGTTTGTTTCATAATTAGTTGCGCGTTGAGCACCATACATCGTTGCATAGGTTTCATTGTCTGTTTGGTTATCAAACTCTCTATATCCACGCTCAAATTCGCCATTATTATTATTATTATTATTATTATTATTATCGGGTAAATCCAATGGAATGATACCGACAATATTCCTCACTGAAAGCATAGTAGGGTCAGATTTAATTCTTCCGTTCTTTTTCTTGAATCCTGCAGTCTGATAAGAATTCCGACCGAATGGGTCATTGAACGTTGTTTCGTATTCCTCTATTGCTTTCACCGAAGTTCTATATGGACCCGTTTTATGACCAGATTCAATCAAATGTCTCCAATACCCAGTCGTTCTACCAGGAAGACCTTGAACCTGCACAGAGTTATCCACAACTTTTGTATAAAGTTCGTGTGTAGCACCAATGCGCATTTTCCATTTATTCGGTATATAATTCGCGCGACGCAAGAACCCTTTTATGGCAATAACAATATGACAATTTAATGGTTCTACAAATAGCATTTTTATGTCTTCATCCGATAATCGGTCTGTTGAAGTATTGTTGTAAAAATTAAGGCCGTTTCGAATACATGCGTTATGGATAGCATTCACAGACTTGTTATTTACTCTGACAATATTCACTCGATATTCGATTCCGTAATTGTCAATGATATCTTCCTGAATCCACCTATCTGCGTTTTCGGGAGAATTGAGATGATAAAATTCCTTAATAATACCCATATTCAAGAAGTCATTTTGTCCAATATAATTTGGTGGAATAGTCATCTGAACCCATTTATGTAGTTCGCCCCAACGATATAAGTCATATAATTCCTTAATCATTGTGGCACTGGCAAACATAAAACGATTGTTATTATTCACCATATGGTTCACGTCAAGCACTCCGGCATTTTTCAGAACATTATGTAAAACCTGATACTCTTTATCGCCTGTATCGATTTCGTCAATGATAATAAGGCCATTTGTTATTTGGTTCAAGTTTGCTTTTTGTAATTGCCCATGATGAAATATTTTAGATTTGAAACAGTTCGGAGATTTTTCCTTCATATCTTTTTCCCATCCGGCATTACTCATTCCGGTAATGATACGAACATTTGCCGGGTTTACAACAAATGAGTCATTCGGATGAGTCGTCATAAGTATAGCGAGTTGAATCATAAGTCCATCCATTCCGACCTTCGTTTTTTTAGAGACACTCACAACGCGACATTCATCGTCAAAGAATGCTTGTACGATTCTGTTTGCGTCCCATTTTTGATTTTCAAAAATATATTCTTCGGTTGCTTTTACATCTCCTTCAAGATATCGCAAATGATTTTCAGCTTTCGCTGAATTATACGCTTGAATCACAGATTCCCTTCGCGCGGCAATAATATCGGATTCGTTATTCATATTACAAATGTTAGTGACTGAATTTATTATAATTAATTTGTGAAAGTTTACCATTACGTTATGTCTATATGCCCACAATCAATTTTATGAACAAATCTATACAAATTAAAAAATTGGAGATTTTCGATAAAAAAAACAGTTTTATTTTGTTTTTTGTTTTTTATTTTGATTTTTTAGTTTTTATTATTTTTATTTTTATTGATTTTATTAATTTTTATTTTTATTGATTTTATTAATTTTTATTTTTTTCAGCGATTTAGATTAATAACATTTGTAACATTTATAATAGGGCATCCGCTTCATTACAGTGACACAGACCCAGACCCAGCCCCAGCACCAGCGCACCTAGAATTAGATGCATTAATGTCCTTCCATTGCTTATGGGTTTTCATGACAATGCCGGTTTTGTTTGCACAATTTCGGCAAAAGCGAGACGTATTTGAATTGCCGTCTGCCGAAATGCCGTAGAAGGCACCGGACAGTATACATCCGTTACCGCCCTTACATCTCGCACCCTGAACTTTAGGGCCGGTTCCTGGTGGATTTCGAGGAGGCAATGACCGAATATGTTTTCGCTTTCTTGTTTTTTGTTTAGGGACAACAATCAGTTCCTGAACGTTCTGAACTTTTTCTTGGTCCGGTTCCTGGTCTTGGTCTTGGTCCTGGACTTGGTGTTGGTAATTGTCTTGTTCCTGGGCATAATTTGATGCAACTGAATCATTTTCATCTTGTTTTTGTATATTTTCTAATTTTTTTATGTCATCAAAACATTTATGTAATAATGACATTGCCTCTAACATTTGAACAATCGGATATTCAACTTCGAATTTGGACTTACCGTAATTCGGATTTTCAGACGAGCGCGTACTAATTATTTCAGCATGGATTGACATTATCGTTATTTATTATTATTTATTGGTTTGGTAAGTTTGCCATAATGATATTCCCAAAAAGGTATTTCAATTTTTTGACTATATCTATGAAAATTGATTTTGGAGAGGGGTTTGGAGATTTCCGGAGACGATAGTTCTGCGTAGCAAGTAAATGATAAAAAAACAGTTTTAATTTGTTTTTTATTTTGATTTTTTAGTTTTTATTATTTTTATTTTTATTGATTTTTCTAAGGCAGATGCGCTCGGCTCAATATCATTTCTTTCAAAATGTCGGGCATTCGTCTTCGTTCCAATACGCATTTAAACATTGCATACCAGGGAGAACCGGAAAATGTATTTAATCCGACCAGCCCGCCCGATTTTATTTTTTTTAATAGACGTTCTACAATTATTACATTTTCATGAGTATACAAATCCCATCCCATATACATTGTAATTAATAGTGCAAACCCAACAGATAAACACTTTACTCCATTGTGTATGCCGGGTTCTTTTTCCATAAGAGAAACAAGTGAAGCGAGCGAATCAATCGATTTATTTGTTAAAGATACAATGCCGATAATTCCGCCTATTGCCGTATTTCGACCCAAAAATGTTAGTTCTGATGTACAAATGGAACGCCGTTTCCATTTATCCGAGCCAAATGATTGGGTAACAAGACTTGTGTCTTTTACGTGTTTGCGCCAACTACATAACATATGTAATAATTTATCGTTTTGTGGATTTTTACACAATGGTATATCGCTATTATAAACTGGACTAAACATGTCGTTCGTACCATTCTGGATATCTTCGGTCAAGACGCTTTCTGTTTTGGACAATTGTACAAGAGAATGAAAACATTCTTCTTTATTACAAGAAACGCACGGTTCGTTTATATCCCATATTTTCCCATTTTCTCGGATTTTATATTTTGTACCATCGATTTTAGTAATGATTATAAGGTTTTCGCTTGGATTGCCTTCGTATTTAATTCGACGATTGCGTTCTTGTGTAAGAAGTTGTTCTAAAAATTGTTCATTTTCGAACATCGAATTGGTGTCGCCAGTTATCATTTGCATAAGAAGTTCCATTGTTATTATTATATATTTATAAGTTGAATGATAAATATACATAATAAAAGTAATTCAATTTTACACTTTAGGGGACGCGACGTAACCAACGCAATGCAATGCGAAGTGACGGAACCAGAAACATTCGCTTATAAAAAAAAATCATAATTATATATGATTTTTTTATTGGTTTTTAGTTTTTATTGATTTTTATGATTTATGATTTTTATTGATTTTGTTTTTTATTTTTTGTTTTTTATTGAAAATATGATTTTTATTTTTTTAAAATCCCATTTCTGTAAGGTCGTCTATTTTTTTCCACTGGGTGTGATTCTTCATAACAGTGTTCGGAACTTTGTATGAACATTTGCGGCAATAGTATGACGTATTTCGCACCCCATTTTCGGATCGACCGAAGAATGAGCCGGTCAAATTACATTCATATCCTTTACACGTATTTGTCTTACATTTACATCCGGTCCCGCTTTTGCGTCGGTCGCCGCGAGTAGTGCATACGTTGTCCGAGAAGACGAAATTCTCTTCGGGAAAGATATCAATCGAATCAGGTTCAGAAACAGAAACCGAAACAATTTCGGTCGAAACAACACTATTGTTATGTTTTACGTCATAAATCTGGTTCCATTGGGCACGAGTTTTCCTGACAATATCGGTTTTGTCGGAACATCCGCGGCAATGGTATTTGCCTGTGCGCGTTCCATTCTCATCTACGCTGAACAAGTAACCTGTCTTATTGCAACCTTCTCCGGGGCAAAGATTTCTCTTTGTTTTTTGTTTGGAGATTTCCGGAGACGGTAGTCGAAGGAGTTTGGGTTTTTGTTCCTGAACCAATTCTTGAACAAAGCCAATTCCTTCGCTTCCGCTACGGAATTCAGTAAATTTCCAACGACTATCGTCTCCGGCAATTTCCCAAAAATCTTGGTCCAAGACGATTGAATGTACCGACGCTTGAGTAATGGTTGATGCAATCGATACATCGTCATCATCATCATCGCCTTGAACATCTTGGTAAATTTGGTCGCCCGAGAATATGTTAAATGGTCCTTTTTCTGACATTAAATATTTATTATACACTTTATACATTTCCGCCGCGCACTCAGGTGGAACATCGGCATTTATCGATACGTTTCCGTTAAAGTCTTCCGACTTGGAAACGTGGCACAAAAAGGCGTTTTGGGACATTTTGATTACTGAATATTAATTATTGATTTTTAAGAATTTGTCTTTCTTTTCTTTTGAAAAAGGTATTTCAATTTTATGAAGTAAAGATTTTATATTCGTAAAAAATTGATTCAAATAGTTGCCATCTATATATAACAATAATCTATATAAATAATAACCATATATAATAGAATACTTCACTAACGTTCCGCATTCTGTCTCCGTAACTTCGTCTAGCTGCGCAATGACTTCATCGCGTCCAGTAATGACTAAACCGCCTCTAAAATGGGTCGGCGGAAAAACACAAATAATCGATAAAGTCATCAATCTATTTCCGCTCGAAATAAATAATTATCACGAACCATTCTTGGGCGGCGGAAGTGTTCTATTGGCCTTATTATCATTGCAAAAACAAGGTAAAATAAAAATAAACGGACAGATTTATGCAAGCGATTTTAATCCGATGATTATACATTTCTATAAGACTATACAATCCGACCCCGAATCCTTCATTTTGGAAACAAATAAATTATACGATGTTATGGTATCGTGCTCCGATTCGAAAATGATTAGTAAACCAACCACCGTCGAAGAAGCGATGACATCCCAAGAATCGTATTATTATTGGATACGAAGTCAATATAATAAATTGTCGCCAAATAATATGAATGTGGTTTATGCCGCCATGTTTATATTTCTAAACAAAACCTGTTTTCGAGGATTATACAGGGAAGGACCGAATGGTTTTAATGTGCCGTTTGGCCATTATAAAAATCCGTCCATTATTTCCGAATCACATATACGCGAGACATCGGCGCTCATAAAAAATGTGGTGTTCACACATAAATCGTTTTCGGAAAATATGGCGTTCGAAAAAGGCGATTTTGTTTATATGGACCCGCCCTATGTTCCGGTAAACGCGACATCGTTTGTCGGATATACGTCTTCCGGATTTGACGGCGAACAGCACAAATTATTGTTTGATATGTGTGCAAATATGAAATCAGCGGATGTGAAATTTGTATTGAGTAACGCGAATGTTCCCTTAGTCAGAAGCACATTTCCCGAAGCCGAATACAGTACCGATGTATTGTTATGTAAACGGTCCATCAATTCGACCGACCCGTCGGCAAAGGCGGAAGAGGTGTTGGTCCGAAATTTCTAGATATTTATATTGATAAATTCATCGGAACATGTTCGGTCATAAATGATTGACGCAAATAAAACGCACGGGTCTTTGGCGCATCCCCTCCGGCCCCTTTTGTACGGTTTTGTAAATATTTACCAATCGAAGATGTATCAGATAATGTGCCGGTTTCAATGAAACGTTGTCGAATGAGTTCGTAATCATCGCGAAACACTTCATATAGAGGCGTCATGTTTGAACTCCTTCGACAATGCTGCGCAGTGTCTACGGAGTTAAGTCGCTCACCTGCGCCTTGCTGCGCAGTGGCTTCGGCTCGCTCCAACCCATCGTCTTCGATAATGGTAGGCGAAAGAAATGTAATATCATCGTTTTCGCGAAAATACGGTACAAATAATATTTTTTTCATTTTATTGTAACATTTTGATTCGGCAAACGAATGCTCCACTAGATTCTCTTTGTTTAACATTGTCACTGCAATGGTTTCTTTTGGAACTACCTTTCCATTAGTCAAACGTTTGACCGGGAAAGTTTTGACTTCACCGTCCAAACAATCTAAACATGCAGAACTTTTGGGAATTCCGGTGATTGATTCTAAAAAGGAACCAGGTTTGCCTTTGTCTTTGGTTTTCGGAAGACAATATTTGACACCCACAATCAAACATGTTTTTTCGTATACTTCGGAAATCGATGGCCTAACTATCGTTTCCATTTTGTTGATTAGTCGATGAATTTTATATAATATAAATTATTTTACGTGTTTATATTATAAAACAATGTTTATAAAAAGTATTCAATTTTACATTTTTTACAAAAAATAGGCCCATCTATTTAGATGTCTAATGAAACAGTGTTCTTTTCAGAACCATTTCGCGACTTGCGGTTAGAACGTTTTGGTAAATTGGTGTTTTGCATATCTTTGAGAGATGAAATGCTTATCATCGAATCCTCGTCTTTTGTCGGCGCGGTTTCGTGAATATTCACATTGCGGGTTTTCAATCCAGATAAAATATTATCGATATCGGCGCTTTGTGGGCCTCTCATCTCGGGTCTCGCTTGCATCGTATTTTGATGGTGCTGGTGCTGTTGCTGCGGTCTCGCCGATTTATCTTGATGATTCACATTTTCATAACCACTCGTCATATCCACTCCCTGTTCTCGGAACATCGCGCCTCGCCCCGCCGAAATATCAGGTCTGTTTCCAGGCGCCTGAGTAAAATTCATAGAGGGTCTTGGTTGATTTGCATGGTTTTTCGTTTCAACCGGTGCAGGCGGTGGACCAAATGACGTATTAATCCGGTCTGGGTTATTCATCATGTTATTTGCCATCGAAAACCCGGGACTCTTCTGACTCATACTTTCCACAGTTGCATTCGTAAACATTTTCATCAATTCGGGACTTTGTTTGATAACATCATTGAATCCGGGCGTGGCAGTCGAAAGAGCCTTGTTTGTAAAATTTACGACGGCGGCGCTAAATCCGAGTCTTAGTAATAATGACAGCTCTGGTGCCATTTTCCCACCCTTATATTTTTCATGTAATTCGGAAAAGATTTCCTCATAACTGTCGATATCGTCGGTGATTTGTTCTCCCCATCCATCCAAATTTAAATCGAAAGGGTTGAAAACCGTGTTGGCGTATTCGACGGAATTGATAAATGTCATGAACCACCACCCCTGTAATTTAATACTATCCTTTTTACGTTTGTCTTCGAGCGCGGTTTCGTATTCATCTTCGACATCTTCATAGGGAGAATCCAAATTATAATGATTGATGTTTTTAATAAGTCCTTTTTCGTACCATTCTTCCAGTTTTTTTATCATGAGTCGTTTCTTGCGACGTTTTTCGCGGTCAGACAAATTGGCCGAAGCAGCGGATGGACCACGGTCTCCACCGGGAACATCATTCATTTTTGAAAAACCGTCCCATGTTTTGGTCGAGCCAATACTTTCAACGGTTGCGTGGCCCAAGTTTGAATCGTTGTTTGAATTGTTTGCAGTAGATTTAGCCTGTTCTGGTTTCGAACCGAAATTAAACAAATTGGAAGCAAAACCACTTAGGCCGCTCAAACTTTTAGTCTCGCCCGAAGAAGAAGAAGACGATGATGAATTTCCCGAAAGTTCGTTTAATTCGTTTTCTAAACTATCCAATTCGCCTAAATCAACATTTATATTATTGGAACTGCTACGTTTTTTATCATTCATTAATAATTCAATACCGGGCCCGAAATTGACCGAAGGTTTTCGTGTAGATTCACTGTCACCGAAATTGATGGAAACGGGTTCTAAATCGCTTAATCCAATATCAATAATTTCCATGATTGTTATTATATTATGATAAATACACACTATTTATTTTTAAGTTCTCCGCATAAGTTATTATATTATGGTGCTTTAAGAACCAGATTCCTTGTAAAAAGGAATCGGACAAATCATCTTTTTTTGAAGAATTTGCTAAAGCATCGGTCCATTGACGAAATGATTCATTTTCTTTGATAAATTGAGAACAACATAAAATACCATCCGCTTTGCGTTTTTTATATTTGTCTTTTTCATTATTTGTACTATTATTGGTACTATTTATGGTACTGCTATCAAACTCCTTCGCTTCAGTTCCGAAAGCTACGGTTTCTGTGTCTGTAACTTCTGTGCTACGCAATTCGACTACGTTACATCCACTAATAACGGTCGAACCATTCAAAAAATGGTCAAATCCTTTTAATTTATTAATAGACGATATAAAGTGTATTTTAATATCGGAATTTATCATGATAAAGTATTGGGCCAACATTCCTTGTATTGTTTTCATTCGGTTTGCAATAGGTGAAATTTGATTTTCGATGAGAACATGCGTAATGTTCTCGATGCCTTGAATTTGATTCAATAAAATTTTCATATTTTTACCAATACATATAAGGTCGGTGTCGTTTGCACTGTCTGGTTTCTCATATTCGATTGGTTTATATGTGATTTTTTCAAAATAGTGGAGAACCTTCTCCAAAATATCGGCTCGTTTTTGCAGAACAGGTCCATGTTCGAATATTTTATGCAACTCAGCAATCAGTTTAAGTCCATCCATTTTCATCTTTTTTAAAAAAGGCGGAGAACATTCTTTTTTGGGAAGAATAAATTCACTGTTCATTTTTGCGTGTTTTTCACAATAAAATTCGGAAAGACCGCCAGATTGCCCATGCGGGCACCTAAATTTAGCTTTTTTATTACAAATTGGAACAAAAGCGTTTGTCAATTCCTCAATTGGTCCTGATTTTTGTTTCTTTTTCGGGATTTTTTTCGGAGTTAATTTACAATTACAGAGAACCTCTGATTTTTGTTTTTCCATTAAATTCAATATATTCCAATCTTTTATGGAAACCGATTGGTCGGAAACCGAAAAAATACAATATGCCATGTTTTTTATGCCGACATCAAAACTCATCATATTTATTTCATTTATTTGTTTCCCGGGTTCAATCATCATGTTCTCGCCAATAAAATAAATAATAATGAAATATATTGTATTATTAATTATTTTTATATAGTTATGTCGGTTTATATTCTTTACAAATTTGTTCGGGCCGCTGCACTTTGTAACAATTGTTCTTGTGTAATTGCCGGAGATACCTTTCTCGAATTTAATTGTTCTCTTGATAAATACGTTTCTTTCAAATCGCTGTTGGTATATCCAAATGGCTTGGAATTATCGATGTATGAAGCATATCCGAATGGATATACGGCGCCATTATTTTGTAATGGACTTACAGGTTCTTTTGCATATCTACTGTAATATCCAACATCATTACATGCTTCGGTAAATTGTTGGGTCATAAGAGTTTTTGCATTCTCAGTTAAATATTTGCGATATTGCCAATTCGACTGAATGCCTTGTTCTCGGATAATCTGGTCGTTTAAGACGGCTTCGGGTTGCCATGATGCAATGAGCGCGCGCCCATCGCTCATTTTTGGAGGGAATTGGGGATATTGGTTGTTGGTATTATATCCTAAAGACGATTTGGGCAATGTTTCCTTTATAATCGGATAGGCACAATTTAAAGGTTCTCCTGAGTTATATAAAAAAGAGAACATATTTGGGTATATGTATTATATAGAAATATTTATTTTGCAAATATAATAAAAACGAATATGTTATTATTATATATTTTATCGATGAATACTTCAAACTCCTTCGCTTCAGTTCCGAAAGCTACGGAGTTTCCTCGATTTCCTACGACTATCGTCTCCGGAAATCTCCAGAATACTTCACTAACGTTTTCAGTGGGCACGTAGTGCCCACCCAGTGGTTCGCCTCGCTACGCAATGGCGAACAACCATATTCTGTGTCTGTAACTTCTATGCTACGCCCACTACTTCGTAGTGCCTTCGTTACGTCCACTAAACTCCTTCGCTTCAGTTCCGAAAGCTACGGAGTTTAGTCGCTCACCTACGCCACGCTGCGCAGTGCTCTCAGCGGGCAAGCCAAGTGGTTCGCCACGCTGCGCAGTGGCGAACAACTGACTCGCTCCACTAAATTATTCGACGATTGAATCTAATAATGCAATAAGGTCATTTTTTTTCAATTTGGTAGTATCTGTAGCCAATCCTTTTGATACAACAAGTGTTTTTAATGCTTGAATTGACATTTTTCGGTAAACATCTTTTACGGGATTCGGTTTATCGGTAGATGCAGCCGATGGTTCGTCTACGTTTTCATTCAGTTTATTTACTTGAATCGACATATTATTGGGGGATTTAATAATAACTACGCTATCGTCTGATAAAGGCAATGAATCCTCCGAATTTTGTCTGGATTCTCCTTCTACCATTTCAATGTCGAAATTTTGTAAAGTTTTTGGGTCGGAATGCTTCACTTGCATTCCGTATTCTGTGTCCGTAAATTCGTCTTCGACTGCATTACGTTCACTAAACTCGATTTCTGTTTCGAGCAAATCGGATGCAATATCAAAATTTTTTAATTCACTCGCTTGTATTAGTACCGATTCTAAATTTTGTTCTCCCATGTCTAAATTAATAATTTTGATATTATTTGAAATGGTATCTGCATCTTCTTCTATATTATCCTCATCAAACTCCTTCACTGACGTTACGGAGTTTAGTCGCTCACCTCCGCCTCGCTGCGCAGTGCTCTCAGCGGGCAAGCCAAGTGGTTCGCCACGCTGCGCAGCGGCGAACAACCGGATACCTCCACTATCCTCTTTCGCTTCTTCGTCATCGCTGTCCTCATCATCACTATCCTCATCGCTGTTTTCATCATAACTTTCATCATCACTTTCATCACTTTCATCACTTTCATCACTATCATCACTATCATCACTATCATCACTATCTTCCTCATCATCTTCATTTGCATCTGCATCGGCATCTTCATTTGCATCTGCATCGTCGGCTACATTCATATTCGTCTGTCTGGACATATTGAATTCGGGATTGTGGATGCCAAACATAGCCGACCCGGCTTGTGGAAATGTCGGCACAATAGCACTTGGTTGAAATTGACGCATGGTTACATTTTTAATCACGGTAAATTCCTTGACAATATTATTAATAATTTCAAACATAGTATCGGATTTTTGTTCCAATGTAGAAATTCGCTGTTTCACATGATATACCAAAAGTAGGATTAATACAAAGGTTATTCCTAAACTTATAAAGAAAAAAGTTTCGATAAAATTAAAAGCACCCATTATTATTTTATTTATAATGGAATTATAAATTATAAAGTAAGAACGAACGAAAATTCTATATCGTATTTTTTCATATTATTTCTAATGTATATATAATATATCGTATACGCAAATATGAACAATTCTCAATCAGAACCTATATCATTTCAACCCGCACAATCCAGTACTTTTGGAGATGGTCAAATGTTTAGCAATAAAAATACAATCATCATTGTATTATGCGGATTATTGGTTTTGTCATTTTTAGGCATAAATATTTTGGCCATTTTCGGAAATTTAATCCAAACGATTATTAATATTTTTGGACCTCTTATTTCGCAAATATTATCTGTATTTGGATACACTACCGGTTCTATTTTGAATAAAACCGCGGACATTGTTGGCGATACAGCAAAAACCGGCATAGACATTGCTGAAGGAACCGTACAGTCCGTTGGACATTTATTGAAAACCGCGAGTCAGGGCGACATTGGCGTAAAAGCAAGAGAACGATTAGACAAGGCATTAGACAACACAACTCATTTTCCACCAAACGCACCGGCATCAGATACTTCCGAAAATCCGATTCAGAAACCCATTTCAGCGAATAAAGCCGGTTGGTGTTTGGTAGGGGAATACCAAGGTCGTAATGGATGTATTCAAGTGGGTGAGCACGACAAATGTATGTCGGGTCAGATTTTTCCATCACAACAGATGTGTTTGAACCCGACTATGACTCAGAATCGATAAATAATCGATTTTATTTATTTTATGCAACTCAATCAGTTTCATAAAATATAAAAACCTTGGCCTGTAAACTTCGGCTTTCTGCGCGGTTTATTTTGATATGATATATAATGCATCACCGTTCAAAAAACCCTTATAAACTTTTATAATCGTTAATACCGACTATAAACATTTATATGTAACTCATGTATTTAGCATTTGTTAAGTTTATCTGGTT
>Ga0209829_10002668_pt1 | contig 13436 bp, 14 predicted proteins | sample C_140205_EF_Meta_FD_187311 | JGI IMG/M metagenome (GOLD analysis project Ga0209829, IMG submission 187311) | Freshwater microbial communities from Lake Croche, Canada to study carbon cycling - C_140205_EF_MetaG (SPAdes) (version 2) | ecosystem: Environmental > Aquatic > Freshwater > Lake...
AAAACACAACAGAATTGCGAAGCAATTTTGTTGAAAGGGTTTGGGTAAAGCGAGATTGTCGAGCGGAAGGCATCGAACGAAGAGAGATGCCCATCCCTAATTTTTAATTAGGGTTTGGGGAAGAGAGATGCCCATCCCTAATTTATGGGTCATTTTGCCCCTCTTTTTCAATAGATAAATACATTATTACAGGTCATTCATTCTTTGATATTTGAATTGTAAATATTCCCAAAAAATAAAGCCAAATATCATGTCTATCCGAAAAAAAATGAAAAATAAATTTATTATCAAGATGCTAATATTTGGTATCTCATGTAATTTATTATTTAGTTCTTGTAATAAACAAATGCCAGAGGTAATCGTTGACAATAATCAAGCTTTGATAAATTTTAAAAATTCTTTATTTTCAGTTTCTGAAAATATCAATAAACTTTCACCAGATATAAAATCTAACAATAGTTTAATGAATCAGATAATTATGGAAAACAAATTTTTTGAATTAATTATTCCATTAAAAGAAAGCTCAATTCAATTGTTAAAATCGTTTGAATTATATGATAGTCTAAATAATGTTTTTGAAAATGACGCAAAGTCAATGATAGTAGCTGCTTTATTTGTTTTTAATTCTAAAAAAAATACTGCAATAAAACAGTTGAATTCGGAGTTTAGAATAAAATCATATAGCCAAAATTCTATTTCAATGGTTGATATTGATAGAGGGGAATTAAATGCATGTCTATTAGAAGTATTTGGCTTAGAGGCAGGTGTTTATGGGTTATTTAAACTAGAAGGTAAAATTATTGTTCAAAATGTATTAAGTTTGGTAGCGAAAGTTGGATTAAAATCATTAACCTGGATGGGTATCGCTTATTCTGTTTATAATCTAACTCTTTGTTTAATGGAGGCAGATAAAAATTAAAAAAAAACACCATGATACAACTCATTTTTTTAACCATTTTAACTGCTACAATTTTGTCCATTTTTATATATGATATTATAACAGGCAAAATAAGTAAAAATGATACCTATAGAGATATGAAATTCAAAACGATCTATTTATATGTCACTGCCGGGTTGATCTTGTTAAATAAGACCATAGAAGTATATCAAGCCTATTTTAATCACAAATAATTCCTTTACTTTGCATTGAATTCTTACTCATGAAGTACTCTCAAACTATCGGAATTTTACTTTGCATCGCTTTAATTTATACTACAACCCAACCCTTTGTTATTATAGACAGCCGCCATTGGGTCATCACTGGCTGGGAAACTGCAGGAAGTAGTTTTGGACAATCAGGTAAATTTTTATGTTTCTTTGCATCCTTAGCATTGTTATTTTTTGCTTTACCCTTTATTTGGGCAAAGAGATTCAACATGGTTTTTGCAGCAATGATGTTATCATGGTCTTTTCGTAATTATTTAATCCTATCTACTTGTCAAATGGGAGAGTGCCCACAAAAACAATGGGCATTATATGGCTGTATTATTTTATCGGCTCTTATTTTACTGATGACTTTTTTGCCGAAAATAAAAGTGAATTAAATTTAATTAAACAGATAATCTATTTAAAACTGTCCCAATAATGGACACTGATTCTAATATTTGTGCTTCATTAATAATTAAAGGAGGTGCAAATCTTATTTTATCACCATGGGTAGGTTTGGCTAATAATCCTAAATCACGCAAGTGAATGCATAATTCTAGTGACACTTCAGGATCAGAATGATTAATCACAATTGCATTTAATAATCCTTTACCTCTTATTAATTTGATGTGCGGTGAATTTAGTTTTGCTAATTCTTTTCTTAAAAGTTGACCCATTTTTTCAGCGTTCTGTACCATGTTTTCAGATTTCAATACTTCCAATGAAGTCATCGCAACAGCACAAGCCAATGGATTGCCACCATAAGTAGATCCGTGTTCGCCTGGTAAAATTTGTAACATGATATCATCATCTGCAAGCACGGCCGAAATAGGTAATGTGCCACCGCTTAATGCTTTACCTAAAATTAAAATATCAGGTCTTATATTTTCGTGATCGCATGCCAACATTTTTCCAGTCCTTGCTAATCCAGTTTGCACTTCATCTGCAATAAATAAAACATTATAATGATTGCATAATTCCCTTACTCCTGTTAAATAACCATCATCAGGTATAACCACTCCGGCTTCTCCTTGTATGGGCTCTACCATAAATGCGGCAACGGTATTATCTTGAAATGCTTTCTCTAAAGCAATTAAATCATTGTAAGGTACTAATCCAAATCCTGGCATATAAGGTCCAAAACCTTTAAAGCTACTTGGATCAGTAGATGCTGAGATGGCAGCCAATGTGCGTCCCCAAAAATTACCTTCAGCAAAAATTATTTTAGCTTGATTTTCGGGAATGCCTTTTACATTGTATCCCCAACGCCTTGCTAATTTAACTGCTGTTTCACCACCTTCCACACCTGTGTTCATCGGCAATACTTTGTCATAACCAAAATAGGAAGTGATGTATTTTTCATACACCCCTAATAAGTTATTGTGAAATGCACGTGAGGTTAAGGTAAGTTTACTTGATTGTTCTTGTAAAGTTTTGATAATGGCAGGATGACAATGACCCTGATTCACTGCCGAGTAGCCGCTTAAATAATCGAAATATTTTTTTCCGTCCACATCATATAAATAAACGCCTTCTCCTTTTTCAATGACCACGGGGATGGGATGATAATTATGAGCGCCATATTGGTATTCGAGTGAAATATACTTTTCAGCAAGTTCGGTTAATGTTGCAATGTGTATCATAAAAATGATATTAAAGAATTATAAAAAAAAGATAATGAAAGAAGGAAAAATGATTTTCCAACAAGGAAGAAAGTAAAAGGGATTAACGGAACCCCAAGGGATGATTTAGAAAATCTAAATTAGCCATTAAAAAAAGTCCTTCATTCATACATGTAATTTAGTTTTTTTAGCTCAAATTCCAAAGTTTTGGTGGTACATTCGCTAAAACAATTTCCTTTGAATCCGAGCGTTTCCATAGTTATTTTGAATTTTAATGGTGTAAAATACCTGCAGGAATTTTTACCTTCCGTTATTGCAACGCAATATGATCATTTGGAAATTGTCGTGGCTGATAATGGATCAACCGATGCGTCATTATCTGTTTTGGAAGCGCAATTCCCAACAGTAAAATTAATCACCCATACAAAGAATGAAGGTTTTGCAGGAGGCTACAACTGGGCATTAAAGCAAGTAGTGAGTGATTATTATGTATTATTAAATTCAGATGTACAAGTTCATCCCAATTGGATTCAACCCATGGTTGATTTATTGCAAAAAGATGCAAGTATTGGTGCATGTCAACCTAAAATATTATCTCAAAAACAACCGACTATTTTTGAATACGCTGGTGCTGCTGGGGGATGGATTGATTTTTTAGGTTATCCTTTTTCAAGAGGACGTGTATTTGATGTTTGTGAAACTGATCATCAACAATATGATAAGGCCGAAGCCATTTTTTGGGCTTCTGGTGCTTGTATGATGATTAGGTCCTCCTTGTTTCATGAATTGAATGGATTTGACGCACATTTTTTTGCGCACCAGGAGGAAATTGATTTATGCTGGAGGATGCAATTAAAAGGACATCAACTGTATGCTTGTCCAAACGCAGTGGTATATCATGTGGGTGCTGGTACTTTACCAAGAGGGGGGCGAAAGGTATTTTTAAACTTTAGGAATAATCTAGTCATGCTGGTTAAAAACCTGCCTTTGACTGAACTAGTATGGAAACTGCCCTGTAGGTTTGCTTTGGACGCTATTTCGGCCTACAAAGGCTTATTAAGTGGGGATCCTTCCTTCTTCATGGCAATCATGAAGGCGCACTTTTCATTTATGGCCTTTATTCTGAGTGGGAAGTTAAAACGAACAAAGAATACAAAACCAATGAAATCATTGCAAGGCGTGTATGGTAGTTCATTGGTTTGGCAGTACTTTATAAAAAATAAGCAACATTTTGACAAAATTGTAACGAAACCCGTTCATAATTAAGAACTTGTTGTTATTTTTGCGTCCGTAATTAATCAATATGTCACAAGATTCACAAGAAACAGCATCACAAAAAGATATCGCCACTAATTGGGTGACTTCTTCCAGATTTATTTTTTATGTGTCAGTATTTGCCTTGTTAGCTTTAGTTTTAGGTAATTGTACCAAACTATTCACTAGTGGTTTTAAGAAAACAACACCAGAAGTGAATACAAGCTCTCAATACAAGCCTGAGTATAAGTAGTAAAAAAAATTTGTTTAAGAGTGCTGAATCCTTATTTTTGCACTCCTAAAAATAGTTCTTATACAAGCGAAAGTAGCTCATTTGGTAGAGCACGACCTTGCCAAGGTCGGGGTGGCCGGTTCGAGCCCGGTCTTTCGCTCAAAATCCCGTTCTTCGGAGTGGGATTTTTTTTAAGTCTGACAACAGACGCCTTGGTGGTGGAACTGGTAGACACGCAGGACTTAAAATCCTGTGGGCCGCAACGCCCGTGCGGGTTCGATTCCCGCCTGAGGCACAATCCCTCTCGATACTATTGAGAGGGATTTTTTTTGCTATCTTGCGTTAAGGAATAAAATTGGAATATGAGTCAAGATAATTTATCAAAAAGTTTTTTGGATTTAGTAGAAATCATGGATACACTCCGTGAAAAATGTCCTTGGGATAAAAAGCAAACTATTCATAGTTTGCGCAGTAATACTATTGAAGAATTATATGAATTGGTAGATGCCATTATTGAAGAAGACTGGGATGGAATTAAAGAAGAACTAGGCGATATTTTATTGCATGTATTATTTTATGCTAAAATTGGAACAGAGTTGGGCAAGTTTACTTTGCAAGATTCCATCGAAGCCATTTCAAAAAAATTAATTCATCGACATCCTCATATTTACGCAGATGTAAAAGTGAACAACGATGACGATGTTAAAAGAAATTGGGAACAACTAAAATTAAAGGAAGGCAAAGGAGATAAAACCATATTAAGTGGTGTGCCAAATAGTTTACCCTCCATGGTTAAAGCATTACGTATTCAAGAAAAAGTAAAGCATGTAGGTTTTGAATGGGAAAATAAAGAACAGGTTTGGGAAAAGGTGGAAGAGGAAATAGCTGAGTTAAAAGCAGAAGTAGCAGCCCAAGATCAACAAAAAATGGAACAAGAATTTGGGGATGTATTATTTAGTATGATTAACTATGCAAGGTATTTAAATATTGATCCTGAATCAGCACTTGAAAAAACGAATAAAAAATTTAAGCGCCGTTTTGAATTAATGGAATCCTATGCAAAGCAGAATGGACTTGATCTGGCTCAAATGTCCTTAGAAGAAAAAGATACCATTTGGAAGAAGATGAAAGAACAAGAATAATTTAGTCAATAATAAAAGAGGCCCCTCGATTCATCGAGGGGCCTCTTTTTATGTAATCAATTTATTTAGTCATTTAAGTTTAACACAAATGCATAATTTCCAAAATAGCCAGGGTAAATACCAGATAGCTTTACGCTACTGCTATTTATTTTTTTAAGTGCGTCATAAAATTCTTCCGCTGTATTCACCGCTTTATCGTTGACATGTGTAATAACAAATCCTTTTTCAACCCTGCTTTTTCCAAGAATTCCATTTCCTAATTCTTTCACAATAACACCACCTGAAATATCATTTTTTTCGGCAGTTGTTTTGTCGATGGATTCAAGTTTGCCACCTAATTTTTCAGCAGCTTTACTGCTTGTAGCCAAATTAGATTCATCTCCAATTTTTGCTTTTAAAATGGCGTTTAGTGTCAAATCTTTACCATCCCTTTTAATTTGAACTGTAATTTTATCAGTTGGTTTGTATTTAGCAATTTGTTCTTGTAATTCAGGAGAAGTTTTAATAGGGGTGCCATTTAGTTTAGTGATGATGTCTCCTTTTTTCATACCTGCCGCTTTTGCAGCGCCACCTTCTACAACATCTGTCACTAATACTCCTTGAATTTCATTTGTTTTAATATGGAATTCATCATCAATCTTTTTTACTTCTGATTCTGGCAAATCGTCCTTAGGATATGAAATACCTAAGAAGGCTCTTTGAACTGTTCCAAATTTGACAATATCTGTTACTACTTTTTTAACAATATTAACAGGAATCGCATAGGAGTATCCAGCGTAAGATCCAGTAGGAGAGGCAATGGCCGAATTGATACCTACTAATTCACCACTAGTATTCACTAAAGCACCACCACTGTTTCCTTGGTTCACTGCGGCGTCGGTTTGTAAAAATGTTTCTACAGGTTTATCGCTTTGGCGGCCATTGATATTGATGTTTCTATTTTTTGCACTAATGATACCTGCAGTAATGGTCACATCTAAATTCAAAGGATAACCAATAGCAAGCACCCATTGACCTAATTTAATTTCATCGCTGTTTCCATATACGATATAAGGCAATGCTTCTGCATCAATTTTAATCACGGCTAAATCACTACTCGCATCGGTACCAATTACTTTTGCTTTGTAAGATTTTTTATTTGTTAGAGTAACATTAATTTCATCAGCGCCATTTACGACATGGTTATTCGTTACTATATAACCATCTGCAGTTATTAAAACACCGCTACCACTTGCTCTTTGTTCAGGTTGCATTCTTGGTCCACCAAAAAAATCACCAAACATATCATCGTCACCGAAAAAATCAGAAAATGGATTTTTTTGTTTTGGTTGATTCGCATCTACGCGTTTTGCGTTCGTTTTTGTTTTGATATGAACTACTGCTGGCGAAGCTGAACTTGCTGCTGGCGTAAAATCGACAGTAGTCGCAGGAGCGTTACCATTAAAAAAATTGGCATAATTACTAGGTAACTGATTGTTGCTATCAAAAGAAGAGATAGGCTTTAACCATTTGGAATAGCCCCAAATACTTATAACAGTAGTTAAAAAGCTAATGCCAACAATGGTCAACACATTTTTAAAATTAAATTTCATCATGACTTTAAGTTTTATATTTCATTTATAACAAAATGTATACCATTTAAGAACACAAATTAACGACTAGGAAATTTTGTCACAAAATCAAATATACGCTTTAACAAAATATTTACGAAATTGTTCGTGAATTATCTACACTAAAAAACAAGCTGGGGCATAAACTAGTGTGACCTATTAAAGGTTACTCAAAAACTGTAAAGTATCCACCCCGTCAGCATACTGCTCTAATTTAGGTTGCTGAAGGCTTCCAAAAGCCAAGCCTCCTTTACCCACAATACATTGAATTTCATCTGGGTTGATAAAGGGCGGCTTTGAAGGGCTGTAAAATTGATAATGAACTTGGGAAATAGCAGCAAAAGGGGAAGGGTTTTCACTCATCAAAATGGCAGATGTGTCCATGTAAAATTGACGGGTCATCATTAAAAGGGCCAGTTGATAATCGTAATTATGCCTGTATTTATGTTCGTCAATAATATAATTGTACTTTTTTAATGCAGTTAATAAGGGTACAAAATCGTAGCCTTCTGGAACCCAAACCTGAGTTACATTTCGACAGCCCCTGCCAAAATAGAGCATCATGTCATCTGCCAATAAATCTAAATCATTACTAGATTCGTTGCCGTCTAAAATAGCAATGGATGTTTTGTTGGATCGAATTATGTGGGGGTATTTTCCGAAGTATTGTTCAAAATACCTGCTGGTGTTATTACTGCCTGTTGCAATATAGGCATCACAATCTTTTAATTGAGGTTGAATAATAATATAGTCCTTCCAATTGGGCTCTATTTCAATTAAAGTTTGAATTAAATATTCCATTCCCACTGTATCCTTTGCTGCTAGTTTTACTACGGCTGTGTGTCCCGCCACTAGTGTACTTAATAAGTCATGAAAGCCAACAAAGGGAATATTCCCCGCCATGACAATACCCACTTTTTTATGGGTCATTTGGTTGGCTAACTGAGGGTACAAAGCAACCCAATGCGTTAGGGCATCCTTGGATAAAAATTGTGTTGCAATTTGGTGAATGGCTTGATCAATAAAAGCGGGCAAAAACCAAGAATTTTGCTGGTACACATTGGCTTTGGCCTGTATTAAAGCTTTATTTTCTGTGTCTAATAATTGTGATCCAAGTAAAAAAAAACTATTTAATCTTGTTTGTAAATTCATGCTTGTGGTGTATCTTTATGGCTACAAAAGTACATCACTAATTTTTAAAAAAATTTTATGGCAATCAAAATAACCGATGAATGTATCAACTGTGGAGCATGTGAACCAGAATGTCCAAATAATGCAATTTATGAGGGCGGTGTTGAGTGGGCTATGGCCGACGGAACAACAGTAAAAGGAGCTTTTAGTTTAATGGACGGAACTTCGGTAGATGCTGGACAAAGAAATGCACCTATTGCTGCTGATACCTATTATATTACTGCAAATAAGTGTACTGAGTGCCAAGGATTCCACGAGGAACCACAATGCGCATCGGTTTGCCCAGTAGACTGTTGTGTTCCAGACGAGTTATACCAAGAAACAGTGGAAGCTTTGTTAGCTAAAAAAGATAAGCTTCACGCATAATAAATGATATTTAAAAAAAAAGGGGATTCATTTCCCCTTTTTTTATGTCTTGTATTTTGTATGTTTGATGTAACAATCATTAAGTAAAGGGAAGTATAAATTATTGTAAATGAAAACAAAGGTAGCATTAGTGACAGGTGGGTTAAGTTCTGAGGCACAAATTAGTTATAAGAGTGCTAAAAATGTTTATGCTGCATTAGATAAAAACATTTACGATGTTTACATGATTGATATACATCCAACAGGATGGTGGTATGAAAATGAAGGCGGAGAGGAAGTGGCAATAGATAAATCAGATTTCAGTATCGTTGAACATGGACAAAAAATAAATTTTGATGTTGCATTAATGTGTATTCATGGTACACCAGGTGAGGATGGAAAAATGCAAGGATATTTTGATTTAATTGGTTTGCCATATACAAGTTGTGATACATCGACAAGTGCATTAACTTTTAATAAAAGATTCACTGTTGCAGTAGCAGGTTTTGGTGGTGTAGGTGTTGCAAAGTCCTTACACTTATTTAATGAGTCACCATTAAGTGATACTGATATTTTAGCTGAACTAAGTTTGCCTGTTTTTGTAAAGCCAAATAATGGAGGAAGTAGTTTAGGCATTAGTAAAGTAAATACGATAAATGAATTAGCACCTGCTTTAGAAAAAGCATTTAAGGAAGACACACAGGTTTTAGTAGAAGAATATATTAGTGGGCGTGAGTTTACCATTGGAGTTTTTAAATCAAAAGGAGTGACGACGGTATTGCCGATCACAGAAATAACAACTGAGAATGAATTTTTTGATTTCGAAGCCAAGTATCAAGGGAAAAGTAAGGAAATTACCCCTGCTTTAATTTCCGATAAAATGAAGGATGAGCTTACTACTGCTGCAAAAAAAGCCTATGCTATATTAAATTGCCGCGGGGTAGTTCGCATCGATTTTATATATAATGAACAAGAGCAAAAGCCTTATATGTTAGAAGTGAATACGGTGCCAGGTCAAAGTGATGCAAGTGTGATTCCGCAACAAGTGCGAGCTATGGGCTGGTCCTTAACCGATTTTTATGGTGCCATCATACAAGATACTTTAGCTAAACAATAATACATAACTACTTTGGAAGCAATAGATAAATTATTAAAAAAGCCACTTTGGTATAATATTTTGATAGGAATAGGGGCATTGCTTTTATTACTCATTTTATTTTTCTTTTCACTTGGATGGATAACTGGTTTTGGTAAAACAGAAAAAGTACCTTCTGTAGTTGGATTGGATGTGGCAGCCGCTCAAAAAAATTTAACAGCATTGGGTTTTGATGTTGTATTGCAAGATTCTATTTATGTTGATACTTTAGCACGCAATGCAGTCTTAAGACAGATTCCTGAATCGGATGAGGTTGTAAAAAAGGGGCGTACTGTATTTTTAACTATCAATAGAATTGTAGCCCCCTTAATTGACATGCCTAATTTAGTAGGGTTCTCACTTAAAAGTGCGGAAACTTATTTAAAAGTTTTAGGATTGCGATTGGGAAGCATCAGTGTCGTAGCCGATCGGAATAAGAATGTCATCATAGATCAATTAGTCAATGGGAAGTCCGTGCCGCCGGGAACTAAAATTTCATCAGGTACACTCATACATTTTTTAGTGGGGGATGGGGGATCTTCAATTGGTTTTGAAGTGCCTGATTTATTAGGACTTACAGTGGATATGGCAAAAACGAAATTAAGTTCGATGGGTATTCAATTAGGAGTAATAAGTTCAACTGCTGTTATTCAAGACACAGCAAGTGCATTTATTGTTCAACAAAATCCAAATCCATTTACGGGTCAATTGGATTCATTAGGAATGCCACAAAAAAATATTACTTTTCAAGGAGGATTTATAGATGTTGTGATAGATAAAGTAGCGCCTATCATTAAGAAGGATTCCATAAAGTAATTAAGATATAAATACAATCATTATAATTAACTAGATCATGAAAACCATTTCAGTAGAAGAAATCAAACAAAAGTTAGACGCAGGCGAAAAAATTAATTTATTAGATGTGCGCGAGCCACATGAGCATGCTGCATTTAATATTGGAGGACAGTTGCTACCATTAGGATTGGTGCAAGCCTTACAAATTGATGAAATTGAACATTTAAAGGATGAGGTAGTATATATTTATTGCAGAAGTGGCAATAGGAGTGGACAGGCTTGTATGATGTTAGAACCCTATGGTTTTACAAATGTGTATAATGTGGTGGGCGGTATGCTGGCTTGGCAGGAAAAATTTCCTTCATAATCTTTTTACAATTATCTAAAATATAAATCATGAAAACAAACCTGAAATTAGTTGCTTTTTCAAGTATCTTTTTAATTGGATTGACATTGTCTTCTTGTCAATTTGATAATAAAGCAGCTACTCCAAAAGATGGAGTTGCCGCAAACAACACAGAAATTTTATCTGGAGGTATTAAATTAATTCCAATTACAACTCCAAAAGGAGTATTTAATGTTTGGACAAAGCGTGTAGGCGATAATCCAAAAATTAAGGTATTGTTATTACACGGAGGTCCTGGTGCAACCCATGAATACTTTGAATGTTTTGAATCTTTCTTACCAAAGGAAGGTATTGAATATTATTATTATGATCAATTAGGATCAGCATATTCTGATAACCCTAATGATTCTAGTTTATGGACTATTGATCAGTTTGTGGAGGAAGTTGAAACAGTTCGTAAGGCATTACATTTAGATTCATCTAATTTTTATTTATTAGGTCATTCTTGGGGCGGAATATTAGCAACAGAATATGCCTTAAAATACCAACAAAATTTAAAAGGTTTGATCATTTCCAATATGATGCCTTCTATTCCTGATTATGTTAAGTATGCAAACGATGTGTTAGGTCCTAAAATGCCAAAAGAAGTGCTTGCAAAAATTCGTGCACTAGAAGCAAAAGGAGAATATACCAATCCTGAATATTTGAATATGGTTCAAGAAAATTATTATCCTGAGCACATTTTAAGATTACCTCCAGCAACTTGGCCAGATCCTGTGAAAAGAGCGTTTGCAAAAATGAATTACCCTCTATACTTAAAAATGCAAGGGCCATCTGAATTTGGTGTAGTTGGAAATGCGGTATTAAAAAATTGGGATCGCAAAGCAGATTTAGCTAAAATTAAAGTACCTACTTTAAGTATTGGTGGAGAGTTTGATACGATGGATCCAAAAGCAATGGAGGCCTTATCTAAGGCAGTGCAACATGGACAATATTTATATTGTTCAAAAGGCTCACATATGTCTATGTATGATGATCAACAAACTTATTTTAATGGATTGATTAAGTTTTTAAAGGATGTTGATACTAAAAAGTAGTTTCTATTGATTAGAATAAAAAAGGGGCCCGAATACGGGCCCCTTTTTTATTTTGGGAAGATTATTTTAAATCAATTTTTAAGCTCACCCAAAAATTGCGACCTGCCATGGGGAAATAGTTATTAGAAGTGCTAACGGTGCCTCCATATAAATAACTATAGGTATATCCGTTTGGTTCGTATAAATGATCAAATATATTAAGTGCATGAACTTGTAGTAAAGCATTCCATTTAGGTTGTTGAATACATTTCCATTCAGCAGAAATATCTTGGGTCCAATATGCTTTCAATATTCTATTTTCGTTTTGTGTGTTGTCGAGATATTGTTTGGAAACATATTTAGTAGTAAAATTAAATTTCCATTGAGTATTAGCTGTAAAACTTAGCAAATGTGATGCAGTAATGCTAGGGGATAAAGTTATATCGGTGTTTTTATGATGAATGGCTTGTTGACCCCCATTATCATAATCGTCAATATATTCGGTAAAGCTTTCAATTTTATTTTGACTAAAAGTAAAATTGCCATAGCTAGTTAATTGGTTATTTAATTTATGACTGGCTTCAATTTCAATACCAATTCGATTGCTTTTAGGCACATTCATTCGCGTATAAGCGCCAATATCATTTATTTTACCAGTAAGTACCAATTGGTCTTTATAATTCATGTAATAAATATTAGCGCCATATTCAAAAGCATTTTCCTTTTTAGTAAATCCGGTTTCCCAATCGTTTAAAATTTCTTGCTTGGGTTGTTGGGTTGTCCCTGCTTCAAAATCATCTCGATTAGGCTCCTTATGGGCAATGGCGATACTTGAATAATAAATTGTTTTCCCTTTCGTATAAGTGAAGCCTGCTTTAGGATTTAAAAAATCAAAGTTCCTATTAATTTTTAAATCGGTAGTATGATCAAATCCATTCATTTGGTGTGATACATTGCGATACTGCATATCTATAAAACTGTTCCATTGATGATTTATTTGATATTGCCATTTTGCATAAATAGTGGCTTCTTTTTTTACCGCATCATTTGTATAATAATTCATAGAATTCGAAATAGGAATTAAGTTGGGGTAGGGTAATTTCCCAAAATGCAAACCTTCGTATTGGTCCCATCCGCCGCCAATGGTTAGGGTATTTTTATCTTTTTTAAATTCAGCTGATATTATTTGTCCATAGAAATTATTTTGCAACCATCTTTGTCTTATTAAATTTGGATTGATGCTATTCCATGCTGGGTTGGATGGTAATTGGTATTCACCAACATTGACACCTGCTTTGTATTCTTCATAATAACCTTTTCCTCTTGTTAAGAAAACGGCTGTATTAAAACTCCAATAGGGGCTCCATTTTTTATTATAAAATAACTGATAATGTGTTTGAGTATAGTTATCGGATTGGTTATCATAAGGCTCACCCACTTTTTCGGTACCTGCAGGATTGAATGTGCGGTGCGTCAATAACATTTCTTCTGGCACGCCGTACCATGCTTGATAGGTTTTCTCTTTGCCTGAAAAAATATTTA
>Ga0209829_10002670_pt1 | contig 13434 bp, 10 predicted proteins | sample C_140205_EF_Meta_FD_187311 | JGI IMG/M metagenome (GOLD analysis project Ga0209829, IMG submission 187311) | Freshwater microbial communities from Lake Croche, Canada to study carbon cycling - C_140205_EF_MetaG (SPAdes) (version 2) | ecosystem: Environmental > Aquatic > Freshwater > Lake...
CGGCTGCCACTGGTGGCGGCGAACGACTTTTACCCCGACCTCGACGGCATCCCGGCCGATGTCCTCGCCCGGACGAAGCTCCTTGTTCTCTGCTACCCAAACAGCCCCACCGGGAAGGCCGCGACCCGCGATTTCTATGCCCGCGTCGTCGACTGGGCCCACCGGCACCGGGTGATCGTCATCCAGGACGCCGCCCACATCATGCTCTCCTACGATCAGGAGCCGCTGTCGTTCCTGTCGGTCGACGGGGCGAAGGAGGTGGGGGTCGAGGTCCACTCGATGTCGAAGGGCTTCCACATGATCGGCTGGCGGCTCGGCTGGGTGTGCGGCCACGAGCGGATCGTCCGCGCCTTCGCCGACGTCAAAGACAACTGCGATTCGGGGCAGTTCATGGCGATCCAGAAGGCCGCCGCCGCGGCGCTATCCGATCCGGCCATCCCCCGGCAGGTGCGTGAGAAATACCGGCGTCGCCTCGAGAAACTCGTCAGCGTGCTCCGCAGCGTGGGATTTGACTGCGCCGTCCCCGGCGGGACCTACTTCCTCTACACGAAGTCGCCGCACGGGGCGGGGGACCGGTCGTTTGCCAGCGCCCAGGAGGCGAGCCAGTTTCTGATCCACGATCTCTCGATGTCGACCGTGCCGTGGGACGACTGCGGCGCCTACCTCCGCTTCAGCGTCACCTACGAAGCCGCCGACGAGGAGACCGAGGACGACCTGATGGCCGAGACCCACGCCCGCCTCACCCGGGCCCGGCTCAAGTTTTGAATGGTCCCGGTCTGGAAAGCCTTTGGAGCGCCCCATGCCTGCCTCGTTTTCCCGGCTCCTGTTCATCGCCGTCGTCGTCTCCCTCTTCACCGGGTGCGGCGCGAAAAGCGCGAAGAAGGGGGGGGGAATGACCGTCCAACAACGCCTCGAGAAGGCGGAGAAGGAACCGACCCCCGAGAAGCAGGCGGTCGGCTATCTCCGCGCCGCCCGGTTCCAACTCGCCTCCGGCGACACCTCCGGGGCCCGTGATTCGGCGCGGATCGCCTTCGACCGTCTCAAGGGGGATGGCGATGCCAACACCTTCGCCCCCCGGCTGGTCGACGTCGGCGGGTTTCTCGCCGAGCTCGGCGACAAGAAGCCGGCGAAGGAAGCGATCCTGCGGGCGGCCGAGCTCTCCGCCGGGGTCGCCGACGCGGTCCGCCGCACGAAGATCCTCGCCGATGCCGGCGCGGTGGCGGGAGAGAAGGGGAAGGGGATCGGCGATGCCGCGCTCGCCAAGGATCTCCTCACCCAGGCGATCACGATGGCCGACTCGGTCGAGGAGCGGTTTCGGGCCGAGGCGCTCGCCGCGGTGGCGCTGGGGTGCACCCGCGCCGGTCAGGCCGATGCGGCCGCCGAGCTCGTCGGCAGGCTCGAGGAGAGCGCCAAGGCCCTCGAGGAGCCGCGGGCCAAGGCCGAGGGGCTCGCCGCCGCCGCCAGCGTCCGCTCCGAGACAGGGAAGAAGGACGAGGCCGCCGCGCTCCTGACGGAAGCCGCCGCTGCCGCCAAGTCGATCGAGCGGCCCGAGGGGCGGGCCTACGCGCTCCTCGCCGTCGCCAGTGCCACGGCGTCCTGCGGCGAGAAGAAACAGGCCCTCGCGCTCCTCCAGGAGGCCGACAAGGCGGCCAACAAGGTCTCCGATCCGGCCCAGCAGAAGACGGCGATGGACAAGGTGCGGACGGCGATCGCCGAGCTCGAGAAGTCAGCCTCATGAGGTTCGGCTACGTCGATTGAACGAGTCTTCGAGCCGTCTCCATCGGCAAAACCATGTGCAAGAGGTCGTCCTTGAGGCTCCGGAAGCCAAAATGCCCGTAGAAAGTTCTCGCCGCATCGTCCTTTGCATCGACCTCGATCACGGCTGCAGCAATCGTGTCGGCTCCGGTCACGGCAATGCGTAGGGCGTGAACGAGCAGGATGCCGCCGATCCCTTGCCCTTGCCAGCCGCGATCGACTGCCAGCCGTCCCAAAAGCGTGGTTGGCAGCGGCATCTTGGCGGGAAGTCGTCCCGGCTCGGGTAGCACGCTGACCTGCAGTCTGCCTGCGGCGAGTGTGAAAAAGCCAGTAACCGTGCCGCTGTCCGTCGCGAGAACGTATCCGCGAGTCAAATCCCTGCGGCCGTGTTGCCCAAGACTCGTGCGGAGATACGCATTGAGCTCAGCAACCCCGCAGTCGAACTGGCTCCGGTCGTGTTTCCTCTTGTCGAACGGCTCCAGCCGGAGCGGCTCATTCACGATCCATTGCCCGCAGACGCTTCGCAGCCTTCTTCAGCGCCGTATTCGGGGCCGGAGGCTTCCGCAGCATGCCCAGAAGGATGTCGCTATCGCGGTCGGACAGTTCGCGGGTCGCAATCCGGTCGATCGTGCGGTCGGCAGCGATCTCGAGGATGCCGTTGATGAAACTTGTGACGGTCATTCCCCGCAGCGCAGCCGCCCGAGCAATCTTTGTCTTCAACGGTTGCGGCTGTCGGATCGTGATCTTGCTGTAGCGGACGGTGCTCATCGCCGAGACCTTTCCGGAGGGTGAGGTGGGGCAGGGCCTCCTTTATGATACGGCATTATGCCGTATTCACCTTGAGCGGACAAGGGCACGCCCACCCGGCAGGTCGCGCCGACATTCCGGTCTCCCGCGGCGGCTAGGCCGGGCAAACGACACCAGCAACACCTGTTCTGCAAATCGCAGTTTTCAGAGGTGGGTCATCTGGCTCCCCGTTGGGGTAGGCCCGTTCGGTTTCCCAGTCGTCGCTGATCTCCGCGAGGCCAGCGGAGGCGAGCCGGAGGAGGGAGGCCTCGTTTGGCAAGAGCGTTGCGACGCGGGTGCTTCGCTTGATCTCTTTGGTTGAGCCGCTCGAGGCAGTCGGTGGTGCGGAGACGCCGCTGGTGAGCGGCAGGGATCGGGAGCACGGTCAGCGCTTCTGGGAGGGGGCCTCGAGACAGGCTGCGAGTTGCGGAGCGGTCTTTTGGTAGCGATCGACGACGTCCTTCCGTCGCCGCTCGGCCTCGGCAGGCTCGTCGGCGTCGAAGACGCGACGGAGGTCGCGGGCCACTTCCGAACGTCTGGCCATCTTGGGCACTCGCTTCTGCGCTTGAGATCGTATGGGATTTGCACCGCTGCCACGGCACCCCAGTCATGACGGCCTGCCGGGCGGCCTTGAGCCGGGCTTTTCATCGGCTCGAAATCTCAACCCATCACTCGCCGTCCTCATGGTCGCCAACAGACGTGACGGTCTCGCCGTGCCGCCGAGCCTGCTCGAATAGCTTCTGCAGCATGCCGAGCTTCGTGCGTACTTCGCTCTCGGCCGCCGGCGTGAGGACGACATACGGAACCAGGCGGTGCAACTCTCCCTTTTTGAGCAGCATGCCCCCGCCCAACTTCTGCGCGAGTCGGCGGAAGAATTCCTCAGCCGTGGAACTTAGCTTGCGACGCTCAGTCTGGGCCTCCCAGATGAGTCTAGCCGCATCTGCGGGTGATCCGCGCCATGTGTCGTAGTTTGCTTGGTCACCATCGAAAACAAGGTCCTTGAGGGTTTCCGCCAGGGCTTCGTCGACCGAGACACGAGCCACCTGCGTGAACAGATCGTCGGCTGGGTACTGTCGGTAACAGTAGGTGCGCAAAACCTCCGGTGTGATGCAGTAGTTCTCCACTTCGTACCTCCGCCAGTAGCGTATCTTCAACAAGCCTTGTTCGCCGTCCTGGCGGTTCTGGCCATCGTTATCGAGTATCGCCAGGCCCTGAAGGCTGGGAAGCAGGTGGCGTAGGCCGTTGAAATGCTGCTGGGGCGTCAGGCCAAAGCCGCCTTCCACCCGCTCGAGCTCGGCATCCACGTCCTGGATTGGATAATTGTTCTGAACGTAGAAGCTGTTCACTTGCTCATCCCACACTTCTGTGACCGGGTGCTTCATATGCGTGGCCAGTGCGCGCAGCATGTCGAGGTCGGTTCCTCCTTCTACGTACAACACGTAACCCCGCTCTCGTGCCTTCACGTAATTATCAGCACCGAAATGTTTGAGGCTGTTGCGGATATCCTGCTTTCTCGCCAGATCGTCGGCCCGCCCTTCCAGCAGCAGCGTGAGATTGGTGTCCAACGCCTCATCGAGAATCACCTCGGAGTGGGTCACCATGACAACTTGCGAGCCGTTCTCACTGGCGATGTCCCGTAGAAGTACATACACCTGCTTCTGCCGTAAGATTTCCAGGTGCGCGTCAGGTTCGTCCACAAGCAGCACGCTTCGCTTGTGCGAGTAGAGGTAAGCGAAGATCAGCAGCATCTGCTGAAAACCCCGCCCCGACGACGCGACATCCAGAAGCTCTTTCACCCCTGGCTGGCGGTACAGCAGCTCAATGCTGCCGCGTGTGGTTTCCAGCGGTTCCGTCAGCTCCACGTTAAACAGGCGCTGCAACAGACTGGCGACTCGTTGCCAGTCTTCGCGGGACTGAGTGAGGACCATGAGGCAGAGGTTGCGTAGCACCTGCGCCGTCTGTCCTTGACCGAGCAACACATCCACAGCGCCAGGTTTTAAGATTTTCTCCTCGGTCTCCAGTCCCGACATCGGGTACAGCAATTCCACCTCCAAGCCTGCGGCGTGAGCGATCAGTGGCAGGTCGCTCAGCACTGCTTCATCGGGCGTGCAGTAGACGAGCTCGTCTCCCTGGCTGCGAAAGCGGATCGGCACCGCGTAGATCGCACCCTTGAACTCCACACCGACCGTGATCGTCATGTGGATATCCTTGGTGCCCTTTCGTACCCGGGTGTTGTGCCAGAAGAACCGGGTGCGCGTAACGGGCACGGCAACGATGTTGAGCCGGTTGAGGGCGGTGGCTGTGCGTTCCTTGGCGGAAGAATCCTTGCGAACGTCGTACCAGGTGCGCAAGGCCTGCGACCACAGCGCCAACGCCTGGATGGCGCTGGTCTTGCCGCAGTTGTTCGGGCCGATCAGCACGGCGGGGTGGTCGAGCTCGATACGCTGTTTTTCACCGAATCGCTTGAAGTTTTCGATCTCGAGGTAGTGCAGCAGGCGCATGGTCAGGCGCTTCCTAAGATGGTGTCGAGTTGTTAGCCGCGGCGTGGCTTGTCGGGCTTTTCTTTGCCGGCCGTGACGGTTTTCAGGGCGGCTAGAGCAAGGACGCGCGCCTCGGCGTGGTCAACGATCTGCTCCGGATAGGTCGAGCCGAGCTTGATCCCGGCCCGGGCGAGCGTCGCTGTGTCGGCATCCCCGGGGGCATGGATGTCGGCGGCCGGCAGGCGGCCGAGCTCGGGGACAAACGTCCGTACGTAGGCCCCCTCGGGATCGAAGCGCTCCCCTTGGGTCTGCGGGTTGAAGATCCGGAAGTAAGGGGCGGCGTCGGCGCCACACCCGCCGGCCCACTGCCAGCCGAGCGTGTTGGCGGCGAGGTTGGCATCGACGAGCGTGTCCCAGAACCACCGCGCCCCAGTGAGCCAACTGACGCGCAGATCCTTGACGAGGAAGCTCGCCACGATCATCCGCACCCGATTGTGCATCCAGCCGGTCTGCCACAGTTGCCGCATCCCGGCGTCGACGACCGGGTAGCCGGTCTGCCCGTGCTGCCACGCCCGTAGCCCAACAGGATCGTCGACCCAGGGGAAGCGGGCGTAGTCGGAGCGCAGGGGCTCCTGGGGGGTGTGGGGGAAGTGGTAGAGGAGATGGGTGGCAAACTCGCGCCAGCCGAGCTCCCGCAGATAGGTCTCGGCGCCGCCGCGCTCGATCCTTGCCGCCGGCCGGCCGCCGACGGCGGCACGGACCGCATGCCACACGCGCCGCGGCGAGATCTCGCCGAAGTGGAGATGGGGGCTCAAGGCGCTCGTGCCGTCGTGGTCGGGGCGGTCGCGATCGGTGTCGTAGCGGTCGAGGTGCTCGAGAAAGCGGTCGAGCCGACCGGCGGCGGCGGTCTCGCCGGGCGTCCACCGCTCGCGCATCGCTGCCGCCCAGTCGATCGCGGGAAGAAGGTCCAGCGCGGCGATCGGCACGCTCTTGGTCGTCTTGCCGACCGGCTTGGCCGCCAGAATTTTCGCTGGCGCGGCTTCCGGCTCGGCCGGCTCGTCGCGCGCAAGCAACGCCCGCCAGAACGGCGTGAACACCTGATAGGGCTTCCCCTCCTTCGTCGCCACATGGACCGGCTCGAAGAGCTGGCCACCATTGAAGCTCTCGGCAACGAGCCCCTCGCGCTTCAGGGCCTCCTTGATGGCCGTGTCGCGGCCGATCACGGCCGGCTCGTAGCGACGGTTCCAGGCGACATGCGTGGCGCCGTACTCGCGCGCCACGGCGAGGAGCGTCGCGAGCGACGGCCCACGCCGGATCAGGAGCGGCGCCCCCTTCTCCGCAAGCGCCGCCGCAAAGCGCTCGAGCGCCCCATGGAGCCACCACCGGCTCGCGGCCCCCGGCTCCCACGGCGCCTCTTCTTCAGGCGCATGGATGAAGAGAGGCACAATCGCCCCGCGGGCGACCGCGGCCCGCAAGCTCGGTTGGTCGTCGAGGCGGAGGTCGTTGCGAAACCAGACAATCGTGACGTGCGGCATGGCAGTTAGCGTCTCACAAACCAGATGTTGCGGAACCGTGTCGGGCTGCCGTGATCCTGGAGGAAGAGCGGCCCGCGACCGGTCTCGAGGAGCGTCTTCTCCACGCCCCGCAGATGGTCGGTGACGCCGTATTTGTAGGGGATGTAGGGGGATCGCGGCTCATCAAATTCGACGCCATCCTGGACCTTCTGGCCGTTGAGCCAGGCAATCATCGACCCGGGCCGCGTCACCTTCCCATCGGCGTCGCGCCGCGGGGCGGTGTAGCGGATGTCGTACACCTGCCACTGGCCAGCCGGTCGGGCGGCATTCACCAGCGGCTTGGCGAAGCGGTAGAGGCTTCCTTCGTCCTGGTCGGTGACCGGATCGATGCCAGCCGAGTCGTAGATCTGCATCTCGAACCAGCCGTGGAAATAGAGGCCGCTATTGCCGTGGGCCTGCGGATCGACGACGAACTCGGCGTGGAGATCGCAATCCTCGAAGGTGTCGATCGAGTGGACATGATTGGCATGTCCCTCGGTGCGGGTGACGACGAGCGCGTCGCCGTCGCGTTGCCAGTTGGTTAGCCCGCCATCCATCCCCACCAACCGCGGCTCGACCCCCGCCCCAAGAACGACGACGGCCCCGGCCGGGGCCTCGACCGGCAGCCGCTCCTGCCGCGGCGCGAAGTCGTCGGCCCGGGCCGATTGTTGGCTTGCCAAAGGGCCCACTGCCGCCAAGCCGAGGCCGAGCAGGGCTGTGCCGACAAGCCGGATGAAACGGGTCGACATTTGATCGAGCCTCCATCAGGGTGGGGAAGAGGGGCAGCGACGGCGGAAAAAAAGCCCGCGCGAACCAGAATCTTGACATCGAACAGGGATTGCCGAACGATGGCACCCTGCGGAGGGGACGATCCAGCTCTAGGGGGAGCGAATGAGCGATGGCTGATCAATGGTACGTCCGAAAAGGCGGAAAGAAACATGGCCCATTCACCAACGAGCAACTGAAGAAGCTCGCTGCCACGGGGAAGATCGACCGCACCGACCAGCTCTGGAAAGAGGGGATGGAGAAGTGGGTGCCCTGCTCGTCGGCGAAGGGGCTGTTCGTCGCCGCCGCACCCGCAAGCCTCGCCCCGCCGCCGCCTGCCTTCGACAATCCCCTCGCGGCCCCCGACAGCAACGATCCGACCGCCGCATTCTCCGGGTTCGAGATGCCGGCCTACGTGCCGACGCCGGAGGAGCCGCCGCCGCCGAAGCCGATCGAGGCGGCACCGAACTACAAGCCGATCAAGGCGGCGAAGCGGCTGAATTACGCGGGGCTCGGCGCACGATTCGTCGCGATGTTCCTCGATTCGCTGCTGTTCTCGATTCCGGTCCTGATCCTCGTTTTCGTCCTCGTGGTGCGCGGCACCGATCGGCAGGACATTCAGAAGCTCGCCATCCTCCTCCAGATGTGCATGCCCATCGTGACGGTGGCGTACGGGACACTGATGGAGTCGGGACGCGACGGTGCCACGCTCGGCAAGCGAGCGATGTCGATCCGCGTCACAGACCTCGAGGGGCGGCCTATCGGCCTCGGCAAGGCGCTGCTGCGGAACGTCGGCAAAGCCGTCCCGATGGTCCTCTTCGTCGGCGCCATCCTCGTGCTGATCCTCCCCAGAAAACAAGGCGCCCACGATCTCATCTCCGGCACGGTCGTCGTGAAGACATGATTCCATTTCCTTCCGCCACGTGCCGGGTGAGCTGGCTGACCGCGGCCGCACTGGCCGGAGCCCTTGTCAGCCCCATCCTCTCGGCTCCGGCCCGTGCCGAGACGCCGCGGGCCGAGCTCGGGAAGCGGCTGCGGCGGTTCGAGATCGCCTGGCAAAAAGCCGATGGGGAGCGGCGGGCGGCCGCCGTCGCGCCAATGACGGCGGCGGTGCGGAGCTTCTTCACGCTCCAGCTTCAGGCCGCCGCCAGGCAGCTCGATGAGGCCTGGTACGCGGTGCGCTCCGGGGAGGCGCCCGATCCGGCCGAGCGCGCGGCGATCGCCACCGCCGTGACCGCGACGCCGCTCCTGGCCGACACGACGGCAGAGACCCTCTCGCTGGCGTTCGAGCCTTTGTATCAGGTGGAGCGCGACGTCGCCGCAGCGCCGTCCCGGCTGCGGCTCTCGATCGTCGATGGCGCCGGGGAGACGCGCGCCCAGCGGCAGGGCGACTGGGCCGAAACCGGCGGCATGATCCAGTGGCAGACCGGCCCGCTCCCGGCAGGGGATCTGACGCTCGTCGTCGAATGGCTCGACGAACAGGAGTCGATCGAGATCACCCGGATCGGGCTGTCGCGGGTCGAGCGGCTCCGCGAACGACTCGACGCCCTCGCTACCGCGGCCAACACCTGGCCCGAAGCGACACCGCCGACCGTCCGCGCGACCGTCGCCGCGCTCCTCCCGCTCTTCAAAGCTCTGGCCGATGGGCGCGGGCAGGAGACCGACTTCCCCGCCGCCCGGCTCCTCCGCTTCGCCGAAGGACTGCGGGCCGGAGCGGGCCTGCCGGCCGACACGATTCGGGAGGCGGCGCGGAGCGGCGACTTGTGGCTCACGCTCTCCACCGGCCGCGGTGAGGTGCCGGTGCGGCTCCGCGCGCCGGCCGACGCTGCCGGCCCCCTCCCGGTGCTCTTTCTCCACCACGGCGCCGGCGGCAGCGAGAACATGTTTTTCGACACCTGCGGCGCCGGCCGCGCGGCCGCCCTCGGGATCGAGCGCGGCTGGCTCGTCGTCGCTCCGCGCCAGGGCCTCTTCGGCCTGGCGCTCGACGTCGAGGAGATGCTCGACCTCCTCGGGGACTCGTTCGAGATTGACACGTCGCGCGTGTTTCTCGTCGGCCATTCGATGGGGGCCGGGCAGGTGGCGAAGCAGGTGGGGCTCCATCCCGAGACAGTGGCCGCCGCGGTCGCGCTCGGTGGCGGCGCGGCGGCTCCGACGGGGGAGAAGGCGCAGCGCGTTCCCTGGTTGGTCGCGGCGGGGGCCGCCGACTTCGGCCGCCCCGGCGCGGCGGCCCTGGCCAAGCGTCTCGAAGCGGCAGGGGCCACGGTCGACTTCCGGGAATACCCCGATGTCGAACACATGGTGATCGTCCAGGCCGCGCTCGACGACGTCTTCCGATTTCTCGACTCGGTCGCCGGAGGCGGCCGGCCTTGAGCCGCGCCGGGCCGCCCCTTCATCAGGCGAGGAGATCCGTGACGACGTGGCCATGGACGTCGGTGAGCCGGAAATCGCGCCCCTGGGAGCGAATCGTGAGCCGGAGGTGGTCGATGCCGAGGAGGTGGAGGAGTGTGGCGTGGAGGTCGTGGACCGTGACAGGGTTCTCGACGACGCCGTAGCCGAGGTCGTCGGTGGCACCGTGGCTGATTCCCCCCTTGATGCCGCCACCGGCCAGCCACATCGAAAACGCCTTCATGTGGTGGTCGCGGCCGTTCCCCTGGGCCATCGGCGTCCGCCCAAACTCCGTCCCGAAGACGACGAGCGTCTCGTCGAGCATCCCCCGCCGCGCCAGATCCTCGACGAGCGCCGCAGCGCCCCGATCGACCTCCGCCGCCGTCCCCCTCACATGCTCCTGGACAGCGCCGTGATGATCCCAGTCGCGGTGATAGAGCTGGATGAAACGGACGCCCCGTTCGGCGAGCCGCCGGGCGAGGAGGCAGTTGGAGGCGAACGATCCGTCGCCCCCCTTCGTGCCGTAGAGCTCGAACGTTTCGGCCGTCTCATCGGAGAGATCGAGGAGCCCCGGTACGCTCGACTGCATCCGGAAGGCGAGCTCGTACTGCGCGAGCCTGGCAGCAATCTCCGGATCGTCGACGACCTCGTTATGGAGGCCGTCGAGCCTCGTGACCGCGTCGACGACCGCGCGCTGGCCGTCGAGCCCCACCGGCGGCTTGACGTACAGGACGGCGTCTCCCTTGGAACGGAACTCGACCCCCTGGAACCGGCTGGGGAGGAGGCCCGAATGCCACTGCCGCGCGGCGATCGGCTGCCGCTGGCCGTAGTTGCCCGTGCTCACCATGACGATGAAGCCGGGGAGATCGTGGGCGTCGCAGCCGAGGCCGTACCACAGCCAGCTCCCCGCCGCCGGCCGCCCCGGCACCATGGCGCCGGTGTTCATGAAGGTGTGGGCGGGATCGTGGTTGATCGCCTCGGTGTGGAGGCTCTTCACGATCGCGATCCGGTCGGCGATCCGCGCCGAGATCTCCGGGAAGATCGTGCTGATCTCCTGGCCGCTGTTTCCCACCTTGTGGAACGGATGCTGGGGACCGAGACACTTGAGCGCCTGACCCTGGAGCTGGGCGATCTGCTGCCCCTTGGTGAAGCTCTCCGGCATCGGCTCGCCATTCATGGCGGCGAGCTTCGGCTTGTGGTCAAAGGTGTCGAGGTGGGTCATGCCGCCGGCCATGTAGAGCCAGATCACCCGCTTCGCCCGCGGCGGCACATGGTACGGCCGGATCACCCCCGGCCACCGGGCCAGATCCTCCCCGGTCGGCGCGGCGGCCCGGGCCTCCCCCCGGCCCCCGAGGAGCGAGCCAAGGGCGAGAGGCCCGAGCCCACCGGCAGCCCGGGCGAGGAACGCACGCCGGGCCGGGTCGAGCCCTGCGGGGAGGGGGCCGGATCGCGGATCGAAGGGGCTCACGGTGTCAGTTCCTCGTGTAGGTTTCCTGCATGTTGAGCACGGCCCGGGCGGCGGTCGTCCAGGCGGCAAGCTCGATCGGATCGAGACCTGCCGGCACCGGGTGCGCACCGATCGAGAGGAGCTTGTCAGCCGCCCCGGCCTCGGCGGCAAACCGGGCCCGTTCGGCCGTCGCCAGTTCCGCGACGACCGCCACTTCCCGCTCCGTGGGAATCCGCCCCACGGCACGACGAAGAAGGAAGCGTGCCCGCGCGAGAGGATCAGGCCCCGCCTCGGCCATCGATTTGGTCGCCAGGGCCCGCGCTGCCTCGACATATTCGGGATCGTTCAGGAGCACGAGGGCCTGGAGCGGCGTATTCGACCGGGGGCGCCGCGCGGTGCATTCCTCCCGGCTGGGGGCATCGAAGACCATCAGCGCCGGATGGAGGTATTGCCGCTGCCAGTGGGTGTAGAGGCCGCGCCGGTAGAGGCTCTCCCCCTGATCGGCCTGCCAGGTGCGCTGTGGGAAGTTCAGATAATCCCAGTAGCCCTCCGGCTGGTAGGGTTTCACGCTCGGGCCCCCCACCGTGCGCACGAGCAATCCCGCCGCCGACAGTGCCGTGTCGCGGACCATCTCCGCCTCGACCCGAAGCCGGTTCTGCCGAGCGAGGAGCCGATTCTCCGGATCGCGCTCGATCGCCTCGCGCGGTGCGGTGCTGCTTTGACGGTAGGCCCGGCTCGTGACGATCTCCCGGAGAACCGCGCGGAGGTTCCAGGGGGTGCCCGGAGGCTGCGCGGTGCCATCCCGCAGTTCGCAGGCGAGCCAATCGAGCAGCTCGGGGTGGCTCGGCGGCTCCCCCTGGGCGCCATGGTCGTCGAGCCGACGGGAGAGCCCCTGGCCGAAGCAGATCGCCCACAGCCGGTTGGCGAGGACGCGCGCGACGAGGGGATTGGCAGGTGCGGTCATCCACGCGGCGAGATCGAGGCGGGTGGGGCGCGGGGGGGGCGCGGCTGCGGCAGCGGCCGCCGCTCCGGAGAGGAAAGCCGGCGCGGAAGGCACCACGACGTCGCCGGAACGATCCATCCAATTCCCGCGGGGAAGGATCCGCACCGGGCGCGGCTCGACCGCCACCGTCACCGGGATGTAGGGGAGGCGATCGACGAAGTCCTTGCGGGCCCGCTGCACCGCGGCAAGCGCTTCGCGCTGGCCGGAGAGCTCCGGGGCGCTCGCCCGGAAACGCTCGACCAACAGCGCCGTCTCTTCGGCCGACCGCTCGGCCGCCGGCTTGCCACAGGCAATCCGAACCGGCTCCGGGTGGAGGCCGGGGCCGGGATCGTCGGTCGGCTCGGCCGCCACCGCTAGGCGGAACCGCCCCACCTGGTAGCCGACCGGATGGTGCTGCTCGATCGTGACCACCAGGAGCGTGTCGGCGGGAATCCCGATCGGTGTGTCGGCACGGACAATGAGCCACTGGTCGCGCCCCACCTCCTCGTGGATCGCCCAGCCGACGTTGTCGCCGCTGTGGCGGCCGTCGATGGTATAGGCCGCCAGCCACTTCCCCGACGGCGTGATGTCGCCCACCACCGACTGCTCGAAGCTCGCCAGGGCGCGCGTGAGTGGCACGGGCTTGTCGTCGGCGAGCCCCTTCGCCTCCTTCCCGGCGGCGGCACTGCGGAGGGCGAGGGTCACCTCGGAGACGACGAAGTTGCCATTGTCGGCCCGCCCCGGGCCCTTGTTGGGGAGGCTGTGGTGCGTCAGGGCCTCGAGCCGGAGGCCGACAAAAGGCCCCGGGGGAAGCTCGAAGACGAGCGTCGTGTCGCCAACGTCGGGACGCGGGCCGGAGGCGAGCACCGAGCGGTCGTCCTGGAGGGCGAGGGTGGCGCCACCGCTGGCGGCGCTGGTCAGCGGTGCGAGCGTCTTCCAGGGATCCCGCTTCACCCGCTCGATCCAGGCCTCCCGCGCGGCTGCGAGGGAGGGCGTGTCGGTGTCGAGATCGCGCTTCGCCGTGGCGAGGCGCTCGTCGAGCGCGGCAAGCTCACCTGCCTGGGGCGGCGTCGTGAACAGCTCCATCCGTCCCCACGCCTTGTCGCGCCCCTGGCCGATGTCGTAGACGCCACGCTCCTCGATGTCGGCAAAGTACGCCGCCATCGAGTAAAAGTCGCGCATCGTGAATGGGTCGTACTTGTGGTCGTGGCATTCGGCGCAGCCGAGCGTCGAGCCGAGCCAGGCCCCCGAGACATCGCGCACCCGGTCGGAGGCATACTT
>Ga0209829_10002671_pt1 | contig 13428 bp, 12 predicted proteins | sample C_140205_EF_Meta_FD_187311 | JGI IMG/M metagenome (GOLD analysis project Ga0209829, IMG submission 187311) | Freshwater microbial communities from Lake Croche, Canada to study carbon cycling - C_140205_EF_MetaG (SPAdes) (version 2) | ecosystem: Environmental > Aquatic > Freshwater > Lake...
TCAACGACGAGATGGTCTCGTGGAGAAGGCGAATTGCCTCTTCGGCCTCCTCGATAGATTGAGGTTCAGGTTTCTTGTCGAGCGGAGTGTAGAAAGAAGTTTTTTTCATGATGAGGATGATGCCCATCATGTATGAAGCTAGCAAGGGTGTGAACAGTTACTAAGAGATAGCCCTCAATTGATTGCTTTCTTATGAATAACTCTCGACCTTCATTGCGATCTAAGGATTGACAACAGCATGATGGAGAGAGTCCACATGGCTAGCTCGGCTGAACCAGCCAACCCCGATGATGCCCCCCTCAAAAGCCCCAAACCCAAGGGGAATCGATCATACAAAAAAAACGACTGATGTCATTGCATCCAACAGATTAAAATTGGGTGTAATCAGACTATCGGCGCTGAGGAAAATCTATAGCCCATGAAACGTATCACCTATGTCAGCAAAACATCAAAACCAATCTCTCAAGCTACGCTCGATGAAATCGCCACCATCTCGGCTGAGAACAATGGTCGCTCCAATGTCACGGGCATTCTGCTGTCCGGTGGCGAGTTTTTCTTTCAGATTCTGGAGGGCGAGGAAGGGGCTGTAGATCGTGCTCTCGACCGGATAAGCAAGGACTCGAGGCATTGCGAGATACAAATTCTGAAGGTGGATCATCAGATCTTTAACCGCCAGTTCCCAGATTGGTCGATGCAGACCGTGCGCCTTGATGACATGAATGACGCCCTTGTGGAAGCCGCTCGGGTCATGCTGGCCAATCTCGCTGAGTCACGCGGCATACTTGCGCGCTATACCCAGCCCACCATTCGTGACTTTTTGTCACAAGGGATAAACCCCCTCTTAGCGCCCTGCCAGTTAGAAGACAAGGTCGTTTTGTTTGGCGACATCGCAGCCTTTGATTTATTGTCCACCTTTTACCCAACCGAAGAGGTCGCAGAACACGCGAGCTGCTTTTTGGAAATTCTGTCCACCGCAGTGGTTCGAAATGGCGGTCAGGTCAATAAATACATGGGCAGCAAGGTGTTAGCCTATTTCCCGACCCATTGCGTGGATGATGCCATAAGGAGCTGTCTTGAAGCCTTAAATGCAGTCAAGGCGCTGAGAGCCAACGCAGCCCAATGTCGGCTGCGCAATTTTTTGTACTGTGGATTCGGACTGACGCTGGGACCCGTCATTGAGGGAAATTTCGGATCATCTTTTAAGTTGGACTACACCATCCTTGGCAACACCGTTAACATGGCTGCCCGCCTTGAAAGCGCGACCCGCTCCACGGGACGAGCGCTCCTTTTTGAAGAGTCCGTCAAGAATGCATGTCGAGAAGTATGGCCATGGGAAGAGATGGGGCCGCTTCAGCTCAAAGGCCAAGCGACCTCCTCCCCCTATTTCAGCCTTAAGGATGATCTGGTTCGCGACATGCGCTCAGTGGATGGAATACTCGATCAGGTTCTGAGCACGACAGAAGAACATCGACGTCATTGCCCCTGTTGAGAGATTATTTTCGCTCGTTGATAACAAAGACTCATGGATCGAACTCCCCATGGATCCCACGATAAAATAGAGTAGACGATCGTGGCGTCTTTACGACCCAAACCCTTTACGATGATCTTTTAGCCGAATTCCCCCGTTGATGGATGAGTCTATAAAAAACACCCAAAAACCAATATCATAAAAATCGATCGCACGACATCAAATCTGCAGATTTTTGACTACGAGATTCCATTTCAGTAGCATCAATGGATTATCGCTTTTCTAACTCAGTTTATTTTCTGGCGACTTTTACCCCCCATGAATATTGAATCATCGTCAGGCTTTAGTCGTGTTCTCGAAGAACACTTCCGAGGAGCAGTTCCCATTGATCATTACTTTAACCAAACTACCGAGCTCTTGGAACCATACGGATTCAATGACGATAACACTCTTGGAATTATTGCCACATGTCGTGACGAGATTGCCAGCCCCTTAGAGCATGAACTTGTTAAGCATTGGGGCAGGACCTTCAGCTGCCGGAGTTTAGGTGGTTTTTTATTGCTTGGCCAAAGCGGCATCAAAACAGGCATAAGCCATGCACCCCAAGCAGGCGGTCGTCGACGATTTGTTTTCTTTGCGATGCCCCACATTGCCATTTCTTTAGAAGGCAAAATTGGGGTGATTTATCGGGAAGGCTTTCATCAAGAATCGAACGCTTGTGGCTCACTCGCTGCCGTTGTGTCACAGCTTGAATCTGGGCAGATTGATGTTTACATGGATTTTGAAGACCTTGAGCAATCATGTGTCCGTCAGAAGCTCATATCGAATATTCATTATGGTGACAAGCTTGATCTGATCGGCGCAACCAAACTCGCCAGTCGAATTATTCATCAAGACACGGTGCGACATCTCACCAACATCGCTAAATCTCCCGAGTTCGAATACGCCTATTTCACCGGCATTTTGATCCATGGACCCAACGATATCGACTGGATTTATCCAGGCTATTCTGAGGTTGTGATGGAAGATTTACCCGGAGGACGGGTGCCCATTATGGACAGACAATAGCCACTTAGATCATCGCCACTTGACTCTCAACCATAGCAACCATGAGCACCTGATGGCGATAATCAGGCATCCAGATGGCGTTGCGAGGGGGCTGAGACAGGAAACGCAAGTGACCCAGCGCGGGACCTGATCATATCAATTGGGACGATCCCTTTGAAGAACTCTTTTATCAGCAAACCCTGCCACCAAGTGTTGCACCAAATTGTAAAAAATGATGGGCAACATCACCTGCGGATGATCACTGAGAGACATTGAAGCCAGGACCAAACCTGTCCCATTGTTACTCATTCCAAGACCAAACATGAGGGATACCATTGCATTTCTATCGCATCTAAGAAAAATGGCTAAACGATAACCGCACCAAAATGCTAGAACACATAGCCCAATGACAATGAGGATCGTGATCGCAATAAAATCTAGATCTGGCTCTAAAAGTGCTTTGGGTAAAGCTAGAGAAGCATTGGAATAATTGAGCGTGATCAGAACCCCATAGTTTGCTAATTTTAGGTAGGGTTTTAGCCGTCCAAACCTTAACTCCCCCATCAGCAAGCGACTCATTATCCCCATGACGGACGGCAGTATGACCCATACACCTAAGAAACTAACGACCCCATTGTCCGCGAGCTCATGCAAATCTTCTGAGTAATCGCCGGTTGTGACAAAACCCACGGCGTGAAGAATGAAAGGCGTGACAAATGGACTGACTGCTGTCGTCAGCAAAACCAAACCCAAGCTCAGCGCGAGGTTTCCGTTTGCATTTTGGACCCAGGCCGTTGACGCGCCAGCTATAGGCATCGAAGCGACTAATGCCAATCCCATAAGAATCTGCTGGACTTCCTCTGGGTCATGCCAAAAAGACATGACAAAACTCAGCGTGAAGATGAAAGCCAAAGGCGTCCCAATGTTCGCAATGAGCCCAGCCAAGAGAAGTCCAGGCCTTTTTGCCAGTTGTGCTAATTCAGCCTTATTGACCCCTAATCCGGCATTAAGCAATAGGCTGGCTAATAGGATGGAAGGTAATGAAATATCTACATGTAACTGCTGCAACTGAAGGGATCCGAAATGAGTGTCTCGAATCTTCAGACCTAGCGCAGGGAAAAAAGCAGCGATGACATAAGAACCGACGATAACCCATATAAAATATCGATGAATGAGATGGGTAATACGTAGCGCAAGGTCTTCGACTTTTAGCATAAAAACTCACACCCATTAGTAGTTGCGCTGCAATGCCAGCATAGCCCGCCCTCTCATGGGGTTGTCGCCGAGCGAAAACTGACCCAATGGAGGTGCGGCGCCAACACTTTAGCCTCATGAAGGGAGCGCAGGTTCTCCTCACCGCGTATTGAGAAAGGATTGAACCAAGATACACCACAAGTCACCGCAGCATGGTCTGTGGTGTTGGAGCGGTCTTTGAAAGAGAGTGCCGGCGACAGGATTCGCCCACTCGAGGAGACCGAGCCAAACCGCTTTTGAATGGACTAACCATCAATTGGGGTCATAAAAGAAGCCGATCCCTAGCATCAGGTAGATCGCCAGAAAGTAAACACCCGCTCGCGTCTTCACGTGACCAGAGCTGAGGTAACTCGTGATGGAGGTCACCGTCATAATCAAGGCTAAGATCTCATATTTGCTGAACAGGAGGTTCATATCAAGCCCTAAGTAAAGGCCAATGAACACCAGGCACGGCGCAACCATTAAAGCCATCTGTGCGCTACCGCCCACCAGAATGCCTAAGGCCAAGTCAATCTTGTCATTGCGCGCAAACCGCACAGCATTGATCAGTTCAGCCGTGTTACCCAAAAGAGCGAGCACAAAGACGCCCATAAACATCGTCGTCAATCCAAGCCTAGTTCCCGTTGGGGTCAGAGCACCCGTCATCGCTTCACTCATCACGGCCAAAAGCGCCGTCACGACCACGAGCACAATCACCGCAGTCTTCATCGACCATCGAGCAACATGATGTGGCTCATGGCTGTCGACCTTAGCGATCTCTAATTCATCATCCTCATCCAATGAAGGTGGAGTTGGAATGAAGGTTGAGACAATAGAGAGCACATAGACCAAAAAAAGGATAATGGCGATTTCAAGGCTAATCTCGCGTTCCGACAAGCTGCTGAAATTGAACACGGCGGGAATGAGCAATGCGAACATAGCGAGCGTTAGAAGGCCACTGTGCGCTTTGAAGGAATCAAGGTCGAAGGGAATCCGCTTACGCCGGCCAAATAAATCGCACACGACAAAAGTCACGCCAAGTCCAAAAAGCAGATTGCCGATGATCGCGCCTGTAATCGAGGCCTTAACCATCTCTATCTGCCCTTGCTTGAGCGCAAAATATCCGATGATAATTTCCGGGGCATTTCCCAGTGTCGCATTCAGAAGGCCCCCAATCTTAGACCCAAGATACTCTGACAGCTCTTCGGTCGCTTCGCCCATGAGTTTTGCGAGTGGAATAATTGAGAGGGCTGAGGCTACGAAGACCCAAACCGGATCTTTATTAGAATGCTCAAAATAAAAGGCCACGGGAAGGAATACGAGCAAGGAATTTAGGCCAAAAAGGCTTGTAGGATATTTCATGAATTAACCTGTTGCTTTCGATCATGGTTTGCCCAAGGGGGTCCCGTTGATATCGCACTCTATCGTTAGCCCTTGATTCAACCTGAATACACTCGGATGAGCGCGGCCCGCTGAATAACCGCACATTTGACTGGCAAAGAGCTGCCATTCACCCATCATTCGGCACTTATGATTTGAGAGAAGTTAACCATCTGCCCAACGCCCTTAAAGGTCTCACTGGCAAAGGTTGCTGAGCCCCTTCACGGATGGGTTGTCGTTCTTTCCTTGCCCAACACGAGGGGGCGCAGCATCTCAAGTCACAACCATATCCGGACTCAAGTCCGGGCGGTAATGGGGTGCAGCTCTCAGGACACGCAGACATTTTTGCACAGTTAACGGGTCGAATCGAGAGTCTGTGCGCCACCCATTCTTTTGGGCCTTTAGAGCGGCAACCGTTCTGTTCATCCATGCGCGAAGGGCCAGTGAGCTCCACGAAACTCCATCTGTTCGGCAGCAGGGTCTGACCAGTTGCTTTAAAAGATGGGGCCGGCGAAAGGATGCGAACCTTGGGTCTGCTGATGACGAGTAAGTTTCTTCAACATTCACCTGTGATTCATATCTCGATAACGGTTGGCCACCTTCTCTCTTCGGCAGCATCCAACATCGTCTACCCATCCAAATTATGGCCGTGTCCCTATCGTGTAAACGGCAACTCAAAACCCCCACGTTCAGTGCACGCTGAACGTGGGATCACCTCTTCTTTATATGAGCCTTCGTACGAGATCGAAGGATCCCAAAAGATCTCAATAGGACTGAGGGGTGGGAGAGGATATGCTCAGGGAAGGTCAGTGACGTGCGCTTTGCCATCGGGTTCGATATGACTGAACTTGATCTCCAAGGTTCTTAAGAATGCCTGGAGTCCCGCATCTTGTATGGGTAACACGTGGGCGTCTTCACCGGATTCATTATGATGAGAGTGCCAGTAACCAGGAGGAGTAATAAAGCTTGCTCCTGTTATCCAGTCTTCACGATGAGGGTTTTTAATCCATCCATCGTCGCCCAGATCCGTCCCAATCATTGTGTAGCACCCGGGCTTGCAATCAACCACAAAATCTAGAGCCACTGACTCATGGCGATGAGGAAGTTGTGATTTACCTGCGGGTAATAGCCCATACATGGCCCACAGAGTCTGACTCACTGTTCGAGTTTGAGGAAATGCTTGATTGGCCAGGAGCACACTGACGCGATTGGGCGCTTCCGTTAATGCTTTTTTGGCTACCTCGCTTAGCTTCAGCTCGGCCTGACCATGCCGATAGATCGTTGGATTAAATTTTGAAATGGTCGGGGTGACGCCCAGATAACGAAGAAGAGGCGCGTCATGGACCCAATAAATAGCGGCCCTTCCATCGCAATGATGGAGCGCTACACCATGAACGGGGAGGACGATTAAGTCGCCTTGGCTCCAATGAATGGTCTGCCCACAAGCATCGGTTCTCCCTTGGCCTCTATGGATATAGAAAATCTGACTTGTTGCAATGGCCGAAGTATGGAGGCTACCTCCGACGATCCTTACAAAGTTGCCACACAGAGAGGGTGAGGTTGCGGGGCCATCACACTGAATCATCTCGCTCATATCGAGCGGGAGAATGCTTGAGCCATCTCCTTCAAAGAATGAAGGAGAAAATGATTGGTAAGGGATAGGCGTAATGATTTTCTGAAATAAGGGATTTACAGCAGAAGCATAATCAAAGTAGAGGGCGTCTTTTTCAAATGGGTCCATCATCAACCTCTGCAGGGTAGGACGGCTATAAGCACCAACCAGAACACGCTGTCAGTGACACCCCTTTGTGGCATCTTTGCCTACCGAAGCCGTGTGGATCAGAAAGCGCAGCGTGTCGCCATGTTTTAGACCGTTATTCGTGAACCGTCAATTGGCGGAAAACGTCGGCGCTGTCTTGAGACACTCTCATGAGCAAAAGTGTTAATCCAAGTTGGATCACCTTGCCGATGGCTTAAGGACGAGGGCCGTACTTCAATGCAGCCTGCTTACAAAATGCGCTGACCATCGATTCGGTCACCTCCTTGAAAAGGCCATTAAAAGCAAGGCTCAACATCGCGCTGGCGAATTCGAAATGAAGCTTGAAATCGACCTCGCACCCCCCGGTATCCAGGGGATCAAAGCGCCAAACCCCATTCATCCTCCTGAAAGGACCATCCACCAGTTGCATGGTGATTGATTGGCCCTCAACCATGGAGTTGATGGTCGTAAATGAAAGACGAATCATACCCTTGGCCATGGTAATGCTCGCCTTAAGCCGATCGGGTTGTGCCTCTAGAAGTTTTGCATCACTGCACATCGGGATGTACTTGGGATAGGACTCAACGTCATTGACGAGAGCGTACATTTCATCCGGCGTGTATTTAACGCAAACGCTGGTTTCAATCTCTGGCATGTCGGTTCCTTAATGCGGCAATTTCGGGAGTGGAACCTGAATCAAGTGAGGCGAGTGACGGATTCCAGTTCTTTGCTCAATCTATCGATCTCCTGCTCCGCGTTCACCTGATCCGTAACATCGTATTGAACGCCCAGGTAGTAGATCACATTGCCGGCTTCATCAAAAAGGGGGGTAATGGCCAGATGGTTATAAAAGAGCTCGCCATTCTTCCGGTAATTTCGAAGGGTCACCTCAACAGGTTGACATCCATTTATCGCCGTTCGAAGCATCGTCCGTGCTTCTTGGTCACGATCAATGCCCTGAAGAAACCGGCAATTCCTCCCGATCACCTCCTCACGCGAGTACCCCGAAATGGTTTCGAAGGCCTTGTTTGCAAAGACGATCGGCATGTCGGGAAGGTCAGGGTCTGCAAGCGTTAGGCCATTGACGCTCGAATCCAGAATCTGGGAGAGAACGTGCGGAATGATACCTGGATCTTTTTCAGCGATGAAGAACATGATTTTGACCTCTTTTGGATCTTCAAGCGTATTATTTTCGGTCACCCGATTGGTTTTCGATCAGCCCTTGGATGTTGCGGGCCGTTCGGTTGGCTCCCTCCTGCACGGCCACGCGGACAAGTTTCTCAAAGGGCCTCAACATCAATTCAAGCTCAGGAAATTCAAAGGTAAAGGTCAGCTGGGTAGCCTCAGGCCGCGTTCCATCTTCCTCAAATTCATAAATGCAGCGATAGGCGTTTGAAACCCCGACGAAGGAAATCTTTCGGGGAGGGTCAAACTCAGACACGGTAAACGTTGATTCGGACTTATGACCATGGTCAATCCGGACTTGCCGCATAAGGGTCCCAAGCCCCATGGTCTCTCCCTTGATGAGTTCCAGCTTGACCACTTCGGGCGACCAATTAGGATAATTTTTGAAAAATGAATAGCCTACAAAATCGAAAAGGTGGTCGCGCGCTAGATTAATTAGCACGGATCTCTTGCCAATGACAGGCTTTGATGAACCGAAAAACATCAATTTTTAAAACTCATGTAGCAAGATCAAAAAGAAGCCCACGATTCGAAAGATCCACTTGGAAATGTCTTTCCTTTGGATCCTTAGAGCCTCTTGGATCCTCATTCACCCGTATTAGTTTCAATGGATTGGAACTTTAGATCAAAAAAAAACCTCTGAAGTAAAGAACAGGATCCACCATGAAACAGAATCGAGCCCTAAATACAAAAAAAAATCCAAAAATACTGATTATCGGGGGAGGTATCGCAGGACTCACCACGCTGATCAGTCTTCGACAAAGATCAGCAAACGCTGAGATAACGCTGGTCGATCACCGAGATTTTCATTTAAAGATCCCCAGACTTCATGAAGTCCTTCGACATCCCTCTCCCCCAATCAAAGTTCCTTTCAAAGACATCGAAGACCGATTCAAATGCCGCTTCGTTAGAGCTGAGATAAGCCTGGCTCGCGACGCCATTGGAGACATTGCATCCAGTCAACGTCTTATCATTTCGGGTGAATCCATCGATTTTGATTATCTGGTTCTCGCCACCGGCTTGAGTGATCCAACCGGGAACCCCGAAGATCTCGGCTGTCTCACATTGAGAGATTTTGTAGAGAGCGATTTAAAGACCCTCTTAATTCCTAAAGCCAAGACGCAAAAGGCAGAGGCCGATATTGTCTCAATCGTAGGCGCAGGTCCAACGGGTGTCCAGTTCGCCTTTGAGCTGGTGGATTATTTCGAGCGCATCGGCGATGCGCGAAGCGTTCATGTGATTGACGCTGGGGAAAGGCCCCTTGCGAACTTCCATTCGCGGGTGGGGCAGTATGTTCTAGATCGGATGGCGCAGAGAGGGATCAAGCATCATCCCTGCCAGAGACTCGTTTCCTCCAAACCTGGACAACTGATTCTGGAGCACCGGGACGGAAGCCAACACCATCAGCGATCAGGGATTACGCTGCGGTTAACCAACACGCTATCCTATGCTCCTTTTCCGGTTAATCTTTTCGGACAGGCCCTGATCAACAAGAGATCGTTTACTCGCGTTTACATAGCCGGCGATCTGGCTCAATTCAAGGGGCCCATCCCCACGGCAGTCAGCGCTCAATCAGCGGTCAGAAAAGGGAAGCTTATAGCTATCAACATCCTTAAGAGTCAAAACTGGTTTCCAGCACTTAGGCCCTATCTTCATCAAGACAGGGGCTACATCGTTAGCCTTGGAGGTCAGGACGCCGTGGGCTGGATCGGATCAAGGGGCCATATCGTGAAGGGATCCTTTGCCCTTCGCCTTCGGGAGGTGGTCGACAAACAGTACGACCTCCTCCTTGAAGGGATAGACACCTTTATCATCTAAATCCGCGTCAGTGCAGTTTCAAGTCCCAAGTGCAACAGGGTGAGTGACATGCCTTTATTGGCGCCTGTGCCCACTGCCTGATTCACTCGTTAAGGAAAAGCGGTACCTGTCAACATGTGTTGGTCTGTTATTGGTGAACGGCCACGTGACGACTCCGTTGGAAAAAACGCTTCGCTCGGCGACTTTACGTCGAAGCGTTGTCTCGGTTATCTTACGTTGCGTGTTGAAATGATGAGGTGCGCGCATTGGGCGATATCCACAGGCTATTTCAATTACCCCTCTTTGCGGACACCTTACCTTGGGTCTCCCGGCGGTCCTACTCGAAACTGAGGGCAAAGCCTACGATCCCGGCAAAGGCATTACCCGATTGGGCTGCGGGGACCTGAAGCCCCGCATAGAGTGCGACGATCTGGGTGGCTTGCCAGTAGTTGTTGACGACGGCTCCGCTGAGGTTATTGTCACCACTAAACCAATCCATCTCAGTCCAGAACACCCCGGGTTCATACATAATATCAATCCCAACCAATGCGCCTACGTTTTGCCGGGACTGCGAGAGCGAATCATTCACGTAGTAGGTTCCTGCTGTCAGTTTTGCCCAGCCCCCCAATTCATAGGTCATTTGGGCAAAATCGAAGTTATGGAGCTGCCTACCGCCACCTGAAAAGTTTGTCCCATTCTGAGTGCCGACACCGAAGATCAAGGACTCCGTCGGGTAAAAGAACTTGGTTAGATTGATGTAGGTATCGTATTGCCGCCCATTGGCGCTTGCGGCGCCGGTGATTGGGATGTTGAATGAGTAGACACCAAGATCCCAGCCATCTTCCGTCAAATAATCAGCCATGATGTTCGTATAAAGTGCGCCGCGATAGATATTGAGTTCGGAGGCCATGGAAAAACCGGGGTTGTCAAAGTCCGGCGTCACTCGAATGCGGTGGTGGCCTCCCCCCTCTTGAGCCAAGACAGGCAACATCAGGCTGGAGAGCAAAAGACAGCCCGCCATTAATCTCAAACGGGGCATGAGAAGGCACTTTGTGGAAAATCGTCCTTGAATCACCACTGTTGGATCACACATTCCTGAAAGGGCTGTAAAAAGCTCTAAGCGAAGGCGCTAAACGAAGGTATGACACCATAATTAAGGCTGTTTGTGCACTGGGTATAAAGCTGCACGCCGAGCCAAACAAAGCGACGACGGATTCCAATCATGCCATGCCCGTCGCTCCTAACCTGTTGGATGGGAACTTATCGCCGCCCGAGCCCAATCAGGCCTGGACATCGGAGGGCTGGCTCTATCTGGCCGTCGTGATCGATCTCTTTAACCGGGAGGTCGAAGGCGGGTCGATCAAGCCAAGGAAGACGATGGAGAGTGTGATGGGTGCACTCAGAATGGCCCGGTTACGACGAAAGCCGGCGCAGGGTCTTCTGCATCATTCCGATCGTGGCAGCCATGATGCCGCTGGGGCTTTCCAGGATCTCCTTCGGGAATACGGTTGGGTGTGCTCGATGCGCCGCAAGGGAAACTGCGGGGATAACGCTCCCACGGAGCGTGGGTTCGGCAACTTCAAGAATGAGCGGATCCATGGTGAGACGCCTGTGGATCAAAAAACGATGCGAGAGATTGCTTTCGTATACATCGAGGTTTTCTATCATCGGAAAAGAAGACAGTCGACACTGTGCGATCAATCCTAGATCCAGTATCTCAGCCAATGGGCGAAGAATCCGGATCCAGGAAACTGGCCGCCTAAATAACCGCCCTTGTTGGTCGAAACCTGGGGGGAAGCTCAAGAGACAGCGGCATCAATTAATTGAGAGGACAGCGTCAACCATCTGAAAAGTCACGCTTGCCCCTGCCTCACAGGTAAATGTACCCCTGTAGTCCTGGAACGAAAACGCGTAGACCGAAGTAGAATTGTTCACGATATTTTCTACCCACTGACTCGTCGGAGGAGCGGTACAATTGGATGCGGGATAGTAGTCAGAACCAGGCGGGCAGCATTGCGCGGGATCCCCGGTCAAGTTGCATAAGCTGACACAACCTTGCAATCCGACTGCTTCTCCTTTTGGGCATTGTGCTGATTGCACCTGGGGAGTGTTGGGGAAACTCGCCATCACCGTCCCCACTGGATAGAACCAAAGGTACGACGCCCCACCCTCAGATCCAGAGATAGTGCAGGCAAGGTCATTGTTGGCTATCAGCTTCCCACCCACGTTAAAGCCATTAACAAATGAAATGTCAAACGTCCATGTACCTGGCGTTGCATTTTTTGTATAAGGCCATAATGTATATTCAAACTGCGTCGAGAAGTTAACACCTTTTCGCGTCAAATAAAAAGAACTCCAAGTGTGAGTCTTACCTGGCGTTACTGAGTAGACCTGACCGACACCTGAGTTGATGCCATCAAGGGGATTGGGAATGACATAGGTGTTCTTATTCGCTGCATTCGGAATTTTTTGTACATTTTGTCTTGGGCCTGTATTTAACGTACAGTTTTTGTTTGGAATGCCACTCACCAGATTTCCAGATATGCCCAAGCAGACATTCGAATTCGATGTTGAGTTCTCAAAGGTTATACCAACATTTTGCGATGTCGGAAGGACGTTCGAGGCCTTGGGATTCGTCGGACCGGCGGGACTAGATGTGGCCTTATTAAAAAGGGCACCTACCCCCCAAAATGGCTGAGCACCCTGAACACTAGCGCCCGCACTGGTGTTTATACCCACACACGTACTGTCACTGCCGAGTCCACCAGAGCTGGTCACATGCAACATACAGCTTTGCCAAATATTGGGGCTACTGGGATTATTCTGCCAGAAATTATAATACTGATCGTTACCTGTTAAATCTAAAAAAACCCAACTTGAAGGCGCATACCCACCGGGGCCCTTCTGGGATTTTTTCCAAGGAACTACGTTAGTAATATAACCATTCGTTGCTCGTTGAGATGAAGTCGAACAAGTAGAGTCTGTACAATCATACAGGTAGATCGTCGAATTTAAACCATTTGGGTTTGGCAGAGTCCCATAGGGGTGCCCGCTGGAGTCAACCGGCCCCATAGCGGCAAATTCCAACAAGAGTTTTCCTGTTACCGCCGCATTCACGGACAACGTCACAAGCCCCGCCCCGATCATCACCGATAACATCGTTTTTTTCATTTCATGCCTCTTTCAGTCATTTAGTAGCCAATGCAGACACAGCCCTTAGTCTTCATGGGGACTTTTTTTTCTGGAGCGCCCAAGCTCCTGAAACTAGGCTGTAGCCTTCGACCGATCGTATGCGCATCGTCGAGGCAACTTCTGCCACCGTCTCGTGTTAAGCGGCTATCAGGAAGTTACACATACGCCTCATAGCCTTGAGATCTTAACCAAAACGCCCAAAATAACCTTATTCTTAATATGGTTTTATGTCAACACACTGATGGCTTTTCCAAAAGCTTGATGAGCGTCTTTATCTTAGTTGGGAGTGAAACCTGACGGCAGAACAACGTTGCTGCCATCAGGGTTCAACATCAAGAGCCCAACATGGACGGTTTACTTGCAAGGC
>Ga0209829_10002672_pt1 | contig 13427 bp, 5 predicted proteins | sample C_140205_EF_Meta_FD_187311 | JGI IMG/M metagenome (GOLD analysis project Ga0209829, IMG submission 187311) | Freshwater microbial communities from Lake Croche, Canada to study carbon cycling - C_140205_EF_MetaG (SPAdes) (version 2) | ecosystem: Environmental > Aquatic > Freshwater > Lake...
TGCAGTCACCACATAAGCTGCACTCTGGTATAGATTTTGCGTAGGTGCAAAGCCTGTAAAACCAAAATTGCCATTGGCATCGGTGGTAAGCGTAGTGGAACCAAGATAATTAGCACCCTGGGATCGCGAATCTAAAATTAGCGAAGAATAAAAATCAACGGTGTATAGAGTGTTTGCTACACCATTTACAAAGCCCGAATAGGTAAATCCGCCTGCTCCGTTAGGAATTTGCTGTGTCAGAACTGGGGATGCAATATTATTGTTGGCACCATTTAGAAGTAAAATTCCAAGACCTAAATTATTCCTGATATTGTTGTTCTGGATTGTGTTTCCCACCGATGAAGCACCAACTATCAAAACCCCATTTTGATTGGAATAAGCAATCGTATTTGGCTTTACAGAGTTCCCTATCATTGTGTTAGTAACACCATCATCAATAGATATTGCATCGCCTGAGTTCCCAAGATTATTGGTGGAACCCGGGCTATCGGTACCAATTAGATTCCCGACAATTTGTGTTCCTGTTACCGTTCCGGTAGCAGGGCCGATAGCACCTTGCAAACCAATAAGCTTGATACCCGTGGTATTCTTGCCAATTAAATTCGCAGAAATGGAATGATTAAGGGCATCAACATTGGCATTATTGTTGATCTGTATCCCGGTAGTATTTGGCATGAAACTGGTATTGGTTGTACCCAGACCAATCCGATTACCTGTGAAACTACTGCCACTACCAGCAATTTGAAGAATGCCAGTGGTTAGATTGCCAAAAATATTTTGATCAGCGGCATTGATACCACCAACAATTGCTGAGTTCACTGTGGCGACATCAACACCAACCCCACTTAAACCCTTTGTTTGTGGGGTACCATCTGCATTCACACCAAAGTAGTTACCTTTAATGGTTATATTGTTGTTATTTGCATAAATGGCATAAGGGAAGTTGACGAAGGATAAACCTCTAACACCACTTCCTGCACTATTGAAATATAAGCCTACTTCGCCACCCTTAAGGAGGTTTGCGCCATTCAGTTGAATTTTAATAGCAGCATTATTACCAGCGCCAACGGATAAAGTGTTAGCGCTATACCCGTTTTGCGTGGAGCCGTCGATGAAAACTTGATCCGTAATAAAAGGCAAAGCGGTGGTAAGGGTGATGGTTTGAACTGCGCCAGTAACACCAATATTAAAATCAATTATGTCTAGCCCGGCATTATTATTGGCATCGAGGATAGCTTGCCGAAGTGATCCAAGTCCAGCATCTGAAGTATTAACAACCGGGTAAGTTGTAGGGGTGATACGGCCTTCAAGGGCCTCAAGTTGCAGCATTCGAGAAAGCAAATAGCGATCCAGCTTGCCAACTTTCGGGGGCAGCCTATTAGAATTGGCCCAAATGTTAAAAGCACCTAATGTTTTCACAAGCATTTGTCTCAAAGAAACATAGCCCTAATCGTAACAAATTACCTATTTTAACTCAAGAGGAATTTGAAATCACGGTACAATCTTACTTGATATCGGGAAATCTAATTCATTTTATCCATTTAAAGTTTAAATAGATGCTTGAAACCCAAGTTTTTATGCTTTATTTACACAGGATTACCTGCCAGAATGGTCTAATACAATGAATTATAAATAATCTCAATGCTGATCTTATTTTAGGGATTGGATTTACTCCAAAAACATCATGCTTATATGCAAAAATGGCCATTCGTTTCCAGAAACAGATAGCAATACAACCCTAGTTACCGAATGCCCTAACTGTGGGGAAAAGTTATTGGAAAGCAAATCTCCCGATGGAACCGGCACCCTTTTAGATAGCCAACTTCCTCCCCCAACTGAAAAGCCGATATTTTTAGAGCAATCCAATTCGATTGAAAACACCCTAGTGCCAACCCCACCACCTAATGAACAGCCCAACTCTAACCAATCAGGTACACAAGATTTGCAGGGCACCCTGGTCGATTCACAGCTTTTAAAGCCCGAATCGATTTCGCCCTCGGAATCAAAACCTGATGTTACCAACGATATTAAAACCGTGGATGTTCATGGAACCGAAGCCATTCCCAATCCAATTGCCACTTTGGAAATGCTGCCGGGTGTAAATACCCGCATTCAGAAAAAACCAAATCTAGATATCCCGATGAATCAAATTGCCGGAACAGATCTAGGCGCACCCCAAGCCACGTTAGACATGGTGCCAGGCCCTGATACACGCATCCAGAAACAGCCAAATTTTGAAATCCCAACAAATCCCTTGAGTAATCCCGCATTAGAACAAACCGGGGTTCATCAAAACGTAAAAATCGTAAGTGGATCACAAACCAACCCAGTATCGAAGATTAAAAGCACGATTAGAAAAATAGTTGCAAAGGCACCCGAAGGATATGAAATTTTGGGAGAGTTAGGCCGGGGCGCCATGGGCGTTGTTTATAAAGCCAGGCAAACTGGCTTAAAAAGACTTGTCGCATTGAAAATGATTTTATCGGCAGGGCGCGCCAGCAAGATTGAAATCGCTCGCTTCCGCATCGAAGCAGAGGCCGTCGCCAAGCTTGATCATCCCAATATCGTAAAAATATACGAAATTGGAGATGTAGATAATCTTCCATTTTTTTCGCTGGAGTTTGTTTCTGGGGGAGTTCTATCTTCACGCATTAAAAACAACATCCCAACCGCCAGGCAGGCAGCAATCATGATGCGGGGGATCGCAGAGGGGATGGATTTTGCGCATCGCAAGGGTATCGTACACCGGGATTTAAAGCCTGCTAATATTCTGCTATCGCCCCCCGATCAAGCGGGTGAAGATGTGGATTTCGAAACCATCCCGTTAGATTCATTTGTTCCCAAGATTACCGACTTTGGTTTGGCTAAAACTTTGGAAGGCGATTCCATTCAAACCAGAGATGGTGCGATCATGGGTACTCCCAGCTACATGGCACCCGAACAGGCAATGGGAAAGACTGCAGAAATAGGGCCCGCTGCAGATATCTACGGCTTGGGTGCAATTCTTTACGATATTATTACGGGCATTCCGCCTTTCCGAGGCGAGACGGTGATGGATACCATCACGCAAGTCATCAACAGAGAACCGGTGCACCCGGTAAGGCTAAACACCAAGCTTCCTGCAGACATAGGCACCATATGTTTGAAGTGCTTGGAAAAAGATCCGAAGAAACGGTACGCCACTGCAGGCGCGCTTGCTGAAGATCTACGCAGATATCTTGTAGGTGAACCGATTCTAGCAAGGCCTACCCCCTTCTACGAATATGCCTGGAAATGGGCCAAGCGAAAACCAGCAATAACCGCCCTCATATTAATGACATTTTTCATGGCCTTGGGCGTTTCTGTTGGTGGTTACATACTTGCAGGCAGAGAAAAAATCAGAGCTGATGAAAACTTGCGCCTAAAAGAAGAAGCTGTTTCAGAAAGAAATATTGCACAGGAACAAAAGTTGCAAGCGGAAAGAAACTTCCAAGATGCACTTGCTGCTGTTGACCAGTTGCTTACCAAGGTTGGGCAAAATCGCCTGGCACACGAACCCCGCATGGAACGGATCAGACGCGAACTTTTGCAGGAAGCAAAAACTTTTCTATCCCGATTTCTTGATTATCGCTCTGAAGATGTACAAGTCCGCTGGCAAACTGCACGTACCTTGATGCAACTAGGATCAATTGAAGAAATGCTAGGCAACTTTAAGGATGCTGAAAAAAACTTGCAGCAAGCCATCGAACAACTTGCAAAGCTTTACGAAATCAAACCTGACAACCAAGGTTTCCTTGCAGATCTTGCAGATAGCAAACAAACCCTGGGCTTGCTGTTAACCCAGCAAGGGAAACCCAACCTAGCAGAACCCGAATACCGTAAGGCAATCGAACTGCGATCCAAACTTCCAGAAAATCAGCAAACACTTTCCAAGCAGGCAGCTAGCGAATTTAATCTAGGGCAGTTGCTGCGCTCCCAAGGCAAACTAGAACCTGCAATGGCATCACTTTTTGCCACAGTTAAGAAGCTTGAAAACATCGTCGCTAAAGATAAATCCAATTCCCTGCAGAAGCAAAATTTGGTGAAGGGGCTTTTGGGCCTTGCACAAACCCTGCAAGATCTCGGTCGTTTCGAAGAGTGCAAAACGACAATTGAAAAAGCTCTTACCATAGCTCAAGGAATTGTCACCCAAAACCCAAGCAACCCTGATTATCGGGTTGATCTTGCCTCCGCTTGGAATCAGAAAGGCAAGTTGTTCCGGGATACTGATATTCCTCTTGCAGAAAGTGCCTACACCAAGGCCATGGAAATCCAAGATTCCTTGGTTTCTGATTTTCCAGCAACACCTTTTTATAGACAAGAACTTGCCAATAGTTTGAACAACCTTGGGATCCTGTTGCAATCATCCGGAAACACCAAGGCTTCCGAAAGTGCTTTTGATCGATCCATGGGCATACGCGAAAAGCTCGCAAAGGATGTACCCTGGGTTCCAGATATCCGCAAGGATCTAGCAGCCGGTTTGAATAATCGAGGCATACAATTGCAGGTGCAAAACCGATTAAAAGAAGCTGAGCCTCTTTATCTAAAGGCCTTGGAAGATCTAAAGGCACTTACTAAGGAATTTCCCAATTCCATTGAATACAATTTGGAATTATCCCGCACCTTATCAAATGAAAGTGTTTTGTTGGAAAGCCTCGGGAAAAATAAAGATGCGGATAAAGTTTCATCCCAATCACTTCAACAACTACAAGACCTTGCTTCAAAAAACCCTGATTCTATCGAGATCAGACAAGAGTTGGCGCGTGCTAGGCTAACCAGAGCCGGGTTGGTAGAGGTTGCTAAAATCCCACAAGAAACCATCGAACTGTTTGAAGGCGCTGCAAGCCAATTCATGAAACTAGCCTCGGAGTTTCCCGAACAAACCGACTATCCATTTCAGCAAGCCCTGGCTTTGATCAACCTTGGGAATTACCTCAAAGATCTTAATCAAGAAACGAAATCGGAAAAGCCTTGGGAGGAAGGGCGTGCCTTGCTCACTAAACTTGTCGCCAAGCATCCGGATACCCCCGGCTTTAGCCTTGAGCTGTCCCGTAATCTAAACGAGTGGGCCATCCATCTTGTTTCGAACAAAAAACCAGAAGAAGCAGAAAAGGAATTTGAGAAAGCGCGGGAATTGCAAACTGCATTGGTTGCAAAATTTCCCGATGTTGAAGAGTACAGGCTCGAGCTTATAAAAACCCTAGGCAACCAAGGCATGTGGGCTTTGTCTCGCAATCTCACTGCCAAGGCAGAAACTTCGTTTTCGAAAGCGCTCGAAATTATTCTAGCTGCAAAAAAAACTTCTAAAGCATTGATCATTGCCCAAGTGCTTCCTACTGCATCACTTGCCAACATCATGCAAACTTCTGCTAGGGCCCCCGATGCAGAGAAATATTTAAAATCTCTCATCGCAATTCGCAGAACCCTTCTTGCATCAAACCCCAAGGGCGAAAAAGAAACAGAAGAGCTTGCGCAATCGATCGATCAGCTAGCAATATTCCTTGCCCAAAAAAATCGTGCCCCCGAAGCTTTCATCCTCTTTAATGAATCACTCACTCTTTCAAAACAAAACCCATCCCTACCTCCTGATCAATTAAGAAACCGATTATTGCTAGGGGCAGAAATAGCAATTTTTGCAATCAAACCGAGCGTGGCTCTTGAAGCCATTGAAGCAACACAAAAACTTCCCAACCCTAAACCAACCGATATGATCAAAGCAGCATCCCTTGCATCGCGCGCAATTCCATCAGTGAAAAATCAGGAAAAGCTTTCTGATGCGGAACGAATCAAGTTGGTAAACGATTTGGGAAAAACTTCGGTGATGATACTGCAGCAAGCTGTACTTGCAGGATTATCCGATCTCGACTTTCTAAAGAAAAACCCAGACTTAGAATCCATTAGGGAACTTCCTGGTTTCAAAGAACTTCTCAAAGCCATGGAATTAAAGAAAAAGAATTGAAGAAGTTTATTGCTAAAAAGCTGTCCCGTGCTGTTTCGATTATTCCACTAATTCCGATCAAATCTTCCCTGAATCAGAATACTAGATTAAAATATGCGAACAAATATGAAGTCGTGTGGTATTTTTACAAATAGGGATAGTTGTTCCTTTTACGGTATGCAGGCTTCCTATGATTTCGTTTTTAAAAGCCAAAGCACTTAAAAAATTAGCCCTGTTAACCCTGGGCGCTATGTTTATTTGTGTTAGCACCTCCTCAATTAACGCCGCAGAAAAAGAGCCTTATACGCCATTAGGTGCGCCCTCCTGCGCCTCAGCAGCATGCCATAATCAAAATCTTGGCAAAGGTATAACGTTTAGCGAATACACCACCTGGACTGGGTTTGATCCCCATCACAAAGCTTACGCTTCATTATTTAATCCAAGATCAGATAGAATCGTAAAAAACCTTTATAACACAGAAGCAGGAAGTGCCGGGGCAACCCAACTTTGCTTGAACTGCCATGCCCCTAATCAAGGAAAATCTGAGCACACAGGCTCAGGCTTCAGCCTAAACGAAGGACTTGGTTGCGAATCATGCCATGGTTCATCTTCAGGTTATATATCGGTTCACTTTACTGAAAAATTCAAGAAGCTTAGTGCGCAAGAAAAAGAAAAAGATTTCGGCCTGACCAACACTAAAGATTTATCCAGCAGAAATAAAATGTGTGCGGATTGCCATGTGGGCAATGCAAAAAAAGGGATGGAAGTTAACCACGACTTAATAGCAGCCGGCCATCCTAGATTAAATTTTGACCTTTCTGCATACTCTGCCCAATACCCCAAACATTGGAAAATGTCGGATGATTTAAAAAGGTATCCAGATTTTAATGCCAAGGCTTGGGCCGTAGGACAAATACAAAATTCAAAAATCGCACTCCAATTGTTGGAAGACCGAACAAGTGGTTTACATGGCGTCGATGGTAATAAAACCCCTTGGCCCGAATTCACTGAGTTTGATTGCTTCAGTTGTCATAAAGATTTAAAACTCAACAGCAAAAAATACCAAGGTGGCTATTCAAACAAACCGGGCTCATTGCCCTGGGGTGGTTGGTTCAATGGCAACGCCTTGAAGCTTGTGTTAGAAGAAAGCAAAGTAAAGGCTTTTCCCTCGGAAGTATCACAGCAAATGAATCAATTTGGAGCTCAACCAAGCAAGGTAGGGCAATCATGCAAAAAGGCGATCGAACAACTTGAAATAGCGGCACAGGATTTGGAAAAAAGTCCGACTTGGAATAAATCCCAGTTGCTAAGCCTTGCAAAGAAGCTGATAGATTCAGGTAAAATTAATGCAGAAAAAGGTTCATGGGATGAATTTGCCCAGCTATATCTAGGCTTGGCCGCAATTCACAATTCCTGGGATGACCTCGACCCACAGGGTATCCCAAAAGATTTCACAAAAGAACTTGTCATACTGGGAGATTTATTGAAAGATGTATTTCCGAAGGGGTTCGATAGCCCGAGGTTGTTTGAAGACAAATTTGGTTTGAATCCCAGAAATGAAAAATCAGGCGAAACATTTTCATCCGTGTTTCGATCCTTGCAGATTGCGCTGGAATCAAACAGGAGATAATTAATGACCCTCATCAAAATCCAACCTCTTCAGGGATTGCTGATCGCTTCCCTGATTTCTTTTTTGTTACCCACGAACTCAAACGCTCAAGAAAAAAAAGATGCCTGGGCTGATCTAAAATATCAATCTGCAGCAAAATGTGGCGAATGCCATGCGCTGCCCAAGGGAAACCAATTACCAAGCGAAGACCCCGCAAATAAAGAACTTCGTGCTTGGGATGTTGTACTAATGACTGAATACTCCATCTGGAAAACGCACGACAAACATGCCCAAGCCTACGCTGTGCTGGTTGGCCCCCGTGGCAAAAGAATGGGCGAAATCCTTGGGCAGGATGTTACCAAACAAGAAACCGGATGCCTTAATTGCCATGCCATGGGTGATCTTGCAGCCAAGGCGGATTTTGGCGGCCTCGATAAATTCGATGGCGTGAGCTGTGCAGGTTGCCATGGCCCTTCCTCTAAATGGCTGGGCGAACATGCAGAATTAAATTGGCGCAAAAAAACTGCAGGCCAAAAACATGAACTAGGAATGCGGGATTTGCGCGACCCCGAAGTCAGATCCATGCTTTGTGTTTCTTGCCATATTGGCAACGCAGGCGAAGGCAAAGTTGTAACACATGCCATGTTCGCTGCAGGCCACCCTCCTCTTCCCCCAATCGAAATCGCAACCTTCTCCAAAAATGAACCCCAGCACTGGCGCGATCCAAAAAGCGTGCCCTACTTCAAAAATGCAGACGCTGAAAAGAAAACTAATTACCATCTCGAAGAAATCGATTTCTTCCGAACCCGGTTAGCCTTAGTGGGCGCGTTAGTCTCTCTCAAAGAAACCGTAAAGCTTGCAGCAGACCGTGCAGATTTTACCAACAAGAACCCTTCCATGCTTTGGCCAGAAATCATGATGGGCGCCAATGCACCCAAAGAAATTGCACAACAACAAGAATTGGCAAAAGCTGCTTGGCCCGAAATAGCCATGGCTCATAGCGATTGCTTTGCATGCCATCATGATTTGAAATACCCCGGCTTCAGGCAGGTGCGTGGCTACAGTTTTCACCTAGCACAGCGCCCTCTAATGAGGGTTTCCCCAGGCAGACCTCTTTTAAGATCATGGCCCACTTCACTTGTTGAGGCTGCTTTGATTGCTTCTGAAACCCCAATCGATGAAATTGAAAAAAGCCTAAACAGCATCCTTGCATCCAACAATGAACGGCCATTTGGCAACCCCGAAACTATCAAGTCCGCAAGCATCCAACTTTCCAAGGCTTGTGATGTCGCCCTCGCAAAACTTCGAGCTAAAAAACTCGACAAACCAACGGTTACACGAACTGTTCAAGAATTGCTCCGCCTTTACACCAAGCCAGGCCCAGATGGAAAAATAATCTCTCCCGATTACGAATCTGCAAGACAGTTAGCTTCTCTGCTTGAAGTAATAAGCGAAGAAATCAATGGCGGAAAAAAAGGTACCATGGCACCCGTTACCGAACTTTCTTCTTTGCTCAATATTCATCCCTACCAGAACCGCATCCCGCGGGTTAAAGAAGTCTTGGATATAACCGTAAGAGCATCTCGCTCGGACAAATCTGACTTCAAAGATGATTTCATTAACTACCTTACTGATATTTCAAGTGCAAGCAATCTGGTCAAACTAGTGAAGAATCCGAACTTCTTAGTGACCATGATTACTTTAGATAATTCGAAATTTAACAGCGAAATCAACAAGGCTGGCGTGATTGAAAAGTTACAGAAATTTGATGATGATGAAGAAGTGATCACGCTGAAAAGCATCTCGGATTACGACCCAGAAATGCTGCGTAAGAAACTTGCAGAAATCAGCGAAGCGTTGGGAAACAAAGGGAAGTAACTTTACTTCCCAGAAGCATAAAGGATTGGCCTATACACTTGCTTTGCAAAGTTTTCTGCTGTAAGCCTATTCAGCAATCAGATGTAGATTAATGGCCCTTACTTGCATGACTTCCTTCCCAGGAATTTCAAGCGCCTTTAAAACAAGATCGCCCTTCCCCTTCGAAAGCTTGATCTTTCCCGCTTCTAATATCTTGAAATCTTTCATGATCGATTCAGCAGCAGGCCTTGCAATCACATCTTGATCCGTGATTAAAGGTGGGTCCCAACCCTGAAGAACCTTGGCAATTAATTTACTCTCATTAAAACTTATCTCAATCGTTGACCCAGCGTCTTTTAATGGGCAGGCATACAAAATCTCAACCGCGTATGTGCCTTGCTTATTCACTTCAATATTCCAGTTGATGCGATCCTCTTTACTATTCCAATTAACAAAATACGAACAGTTTGGGGCATTGGCACTACGCTTAATTTTACCCGAGGCAGTACCATCTCTTGCAGGCAAAGGCGTCATGGGCATTGCAGTAAAACCAACAGGAATAGGGCGCTCATCCGAGTTTTTAGGGATCACATCTTTACGCCATTGCGCCACCGCATCACTTAACTTCTTTGCAAGTTCAGGTTCATTAGCTGCAATATTTTTAGTTTGCCCAGGATCATTTTTCATATCGAACAAAGCACCTTTATCATCGAACCGATGCTGCTCTGTTCGCACACTTGTCTTTCCTGCCCAATTAGAAAAAATCATGCGGTCAGGCCATTGTGGATCAGTATCAAAAAACAATTTCGAAAGATCCTTACCATCAAGAGGTTTATCGCCAACCCTGCTAATACCACTAAGCGAAAGAAGCGTAGGAAGAAGATCAATCGCACCACAAATTTGTGCCACAGTTTTCCCCGCAGGCAACTTACTAGGCCAAGAAATAAAGCCAGGCGAGCGCACACCACCCTCATCTGTACTTCCCTTACGGCCTTTCATTCCGCCATTGAATCGAAAACTATTTGGCCCATTATCAGAAAAATAAAGCACGATCGTGTTTTCTTTAATCCCAAGGTTTTCGATTTTAGAAAGAACCCTGCCCACATTGACATCAATATTTTCACACATTGCAAGAACCGCACGGGTCACATCAATATCCTCGCGATCCCCTTCAATACCCCTCTGCGGAATGGCTTTATCTTTGAAGTTATTCCAGAAAGGCTTGGGCACAATAAAAGGAGAGTGTGGCGTATTGTAAGGCAAATAGACAAGAAATGGCTTTGCAGAATTCTTTTCAATGAAGTCGAGGGCATGGTTAGTGAAATCATCCACGGTGAACCCTTTACCTCTTACCGGAACACCATTATGTTCCAAAGGCGGATCAATGTATTCACCCCAATGGCCTGAAGTAAAACCGTAATACTCATCAAAGCCCCGAGCGTTGGGGTGATAAGGCCATTGGCTACCGTTATGCCATTTACCAAATGCTGCGGTGGAGTAACCAGCATTTTTGCAAGAATCAGCCAACGTTTTTTCATCGAGGTTAAGTCGTTCTAAACCGGTAGAAACACCACGGACCCCAGTGCGGGGGTGATACCTACCTGTAAGGAATTCTGCTCTGGTTGGGGAACAAACTGGGCAGACATAAAAACGGTCGAGTCTAACACCATTTTTCGCAAGCGAATCAATGTTGGGAGTTTTCAACATCGTATTCCCGTTGCAGGATAGGTCGCCCCAGCCCTGATCATCCGCTAAAAAGATCACAATATTGGGTGGGTTTGCTTTCTTAGGTTGTTCCGCCGCCCACGCAAATAAAGGCCCAGTTACCACCCATAAAAAAATAATGAACAAGTGGAAGGCTAGATTGCTTGTTCGCATGAATGATCCTTAATGTAATGAGAATTCACACCTCGCCCATCTCGAGTTGGTGTTCATAAACATTGCGAATTGCTGTCAAAAAATCAAACATTCTTGTCAGAGGATAATCGCTTGGCTGCGCAATAAATACAGGCAGCAATAAAGTTGCAATTTCCCTACGGGCTAAAATGTTACAAGCGATAATTGCCCTTACCATCCATGCTGCAGATTTTTCATCCGGGCATTCAAACCCAACCCAGCCATATTCTACCGAAGGTTTTCCATCGAATTTTAAAACAACACCAACGGTTTCAAGTGTTTCAATTACAGCTTTGTCATAAGCTTCAGTAGTTATTTCGTTATTAAAAACCTGCGGAGGAATTATAAGTGGGGCATCATTCATAACCTTTCCCGCTTTAGCTTTTTCATTTTCCGACATGTGCCCATCCCAGTAATGCCAAGTCTTTGCAACACAGACAATCACATTCTTAATTTCTTTTTCAATGCGAAAACTTGGAGACGAAGGAAGCCTCACCACATTTCCCAAATGATCAGCGAAAACATTTTCCGCAACAATCGCACGGTGCACCCACTCAGCCATTGTCTCAGATTCACATTCAAGCAATACCCAGTTGCATTGATCATCAATTGAAGCTTTCATGCCCGTGGTCAACTGAATACCGCGTTGGATTTCAATAGCTACAGCATTAGACTTTTCACGGTCTTTAGAAACATCCGCAGGATTAGGTGGGCCAAGAAATTTCCCTCGGTGAGGAGGGCCACCTGCCATCGCAAGGTCGCAAAAAGTAGTCCAGATTTCGTCCCAGGCAACCCTGCCTTCTTTATCGTATTTCAGCCCTGCTGAACCCATGGAAGTAGGTGAAATTGCTTCCAAACAAGAATGATATGCAAGGGGCAGCAACCCGCGAATCCGGATGTTTAAATCTTTGACTTCCTGTTTAACCGTAGGTTTTATATTCATTGATCCCGCCATTATTTGCTCGGTTCAAAAAACACATTCGGGCTGGTGCCAAACTTCGCAGGCAACGGAATGTTCGACCACGAAGAATCATCCCCCAACCTTGCTTCCCACCGCCCTGCCAAAGATAAACTATTCTTACCCACGAGCTTCGCAAGATGAAGCTGATTCTTTTGCACTTTAAGATCTTCAATTCGAATCACCAAGAGGTTTGCATCATCCTTATTGATGAAATCTGGCTTGATCAAGCAACTACAAGCGCCTTCAGCATTCGTGCTTATTACAAGCTCATTGCCATTCATCCATACCTTTGCTACAGATGCGGAATTCTGCAAATGAAGGGTGATACCTTTTTCAGACATCCATTCCGAAGGGATGCGAATACAGGATCGGTACCATTGAACCTTGCCCTGTTGCAATGAGGATTCAACATCCGAAGAGGCAGGAACCATAATCGTATTCCAATACTTGCGCAATGAATCAGCGTCAACTTTTTCAAGATCTGTCAAGGTTTGAACATCTTTAATTTTTCGAGAATCATTTTTGAATTCGAAAGGTTTGCCACCAAGTATTTGATCGCTAGTGATAGTCGGGCAGACAAATCTTTCGACATGCGAAATGATAAGGTCATGGCCTGTAAAATGATCCACAAAAGGCCATTGCTTAGGATTGTACATGCTGTCTGTCATATCCCGCATGAGCACAACATTCTTCTTGTTGCGCACTAATTGCCTTAAACCAAAGGGCCTTCCCAAAACACACATGTTGGTATGAACACCCAGTAGAACAACATTCTTGATGCCTTTTTGTTCAAGGATATTCCAGACCTCATCGCCCTTATCGCTGATGTAATCTTTATCGGAATCAATTTCGATGAGGGAAGATTGAGCTTTCCAGGGCATGCCGGGTTTACGGCCAAGCCCTTTCAGTTTCATCGCCCAAGCCTTATGTTCTTCTGGATCATCATCTTCGCCACCATCGGATTGATCAATTGGATAAAAAGCTTTTTCTTCTGCAGGGATTCGCGAGCACCAAGATTCAATACTTAGAGGAAGGTTCACCACTTTGGGGGAATTAGTCGCACGCAATCTTGCGGGGTGATCTTTATAAGCGTCCATGCAATCGCTTGGAGAATGAATGATCAACGAACCTTGGCTTCGAGCTGTTTG
>Ga0209829_10002674_pt1 | contig 13425 bp, 10 predicted proteins | sample C_140205_EF_Meta_FD_187311 | JGI IMG/M metagenome (GOLD analysis project Ga0209829, IMG submission 187311) | Freshwater microbial communities from Lake Croche, Canada to study carbon cycling - C_140205_EF_MetaG (SPAdes) (version 2) | ecosystem: Environmental > Aquatic > Freshwater > Lake...
ATTAAAAAAAGTGAAAATTAATAGTAATAATATAATATTTATATTATTATTAATAATGTGGATTGAAGTATATAATGAAAGATTTACTATAAATTCATCTGAATATATTAAAAAAAGCAATATATTAACTGATACAAATATTGGTATGAATGAAATTAATAATATGGTGACTTATTGCGATAATGTTAAATTGACTAGAATTGAACAAAATATTGGAGGGGATTATGTATATACATTTGCTAACGTAAATGGATATTTTTATGTTGATTTTAAAAGTTATCCAATATTAATTCCCATTATTAATAATTATTATTATAATAATAATAGTGATACAAGTTTAATACAAATGGATTTTAATATGCTTTCAAATTTTTATATGAAAATAACTATTTTAGTAAATACTGATATGATTAAAAATAATTTATTGAATAGTGCTATGCATGCTATTTGTAATATAATGATGAAGAAAATGTATCCATCTAATTGTGTTTCAGACTTGAGCTGTATGTTTCAAGATAGTAGTTTTTTGCCTGATAATATATTATCAAATAATATATTTGAAAAGACTAAAGATTTAAAAAGCAACTTTAAGATTAAATTATTTGATTATCAAAAAAAGTCAATTATGAAAATGATTGATATTGAAAATAAAAAAATAAATAGTACAAATAGAACATTTGATTTGGAGTTTGGAGATTGTTCTATTATATGGGATCCATTTAATAATACTATAGTTGATAAGCATACACAATTGTTTATAGAAAGTAATGGAGGTATACTGGCTGATAGTATGGGATTAGGTAAAACAGTTACAATGGTTGGATTAATGCATTATGGTAATAAACCAGCACCAATCCTTTTAGATAATTTATATTATAGTAAGGCAACACTTGTAATTGTTCCATCACATTTGGCTAAACAATGGAGTGAAGAATATATGAAGGCAATTGATACCAAAAATAAAAAGATTATATGTATTTTAACAAAAACACAACATAGTAAAACAACCTATAAAGATTTTAAAGAAGCAGATTTAATTATTGTAACACAGCAATTTTTATTAAATTTTAAAAATTATATTACTATTTGTTATAAAATGGTAACACCTGCTTCATACAATACACATGCTAGAACAGCTCATTTAATGGGGGTAATTAAAACATGGAAGGATACAAATGCTGATGTAGATAATATGACAAGTCCATTATTTGAATTTTTTCATTTTAATCGTGTTATTGTTGATGAAGGTCATGAGATATTCGAAAAGAATTTAGGTAATGTAGCATTAAATAAATGGCTGTTATCATTTTTAATGGAACTTAATTGCACATATAGATGGTATGTTTCTGGCACTCCATTCACTAATGGTCTCTTTCGAATATTTGATTTTATTAAAATGAATATAAAATTAGAAAATCAATCAAATATTTCCGAAAAGTTAATTATAGAGGACGTTGCAAAATCATATGGTAGTAGTATGAAACATAATATGAAATCAAGTCCTTATAAAGGATTAAATGATTTTATATCCAGTAAATATTTTATGAAAAAGCTATTACAAAATGTAGTAATACGTCATAGAAAAGAAGATGTGGAAGATATGGTTAAAATACCTGGATATACTGAAATGATTGAATGGGTTGAATTAACACAATCTGAAAGAGCAATTTATGAGAGTAGAAAAACTTTTTCTTCCAAAATGACACTACAACAATTATGCTGTCATCCTTTAATCGTGGAATCAATGAAAAAAATGGTTGATCCAAGTAATATAGCGGTAGATTTGGATCAAGTGAAAGAAATGGTAATAGCTTTTCATAAAAAACAAATAATTGAATGCACCAGTAAGAAAGAAATATTGGATTCAACCAATCAAGCATATCATATGTTATTAGCTAATTATAACAGTAAAATATCAGAATCAACCTTTATGTTAAATGTATTAGAAAAATTTACTGATAACAATCATCAACCTAAAGATGATGAAGAAATAACATGTGTGATATGCTTTAATGATATAACACAAGAAGAAAATACTATCATGACAGCATGTGGACATCTTTATTGTAGGGATTGTATTTTGCAAGCAATTAAATACAAGGCGGAATGTCCAACATGTAAGACTAAAATAGCAAATGATATGTATAATATTAGTAAAAATAAAAAACCCAAAGTATCCGAATCTTTACAAGAAAAATCAACTGAAATTAATCCTCTTATTAATAAATATGGCGGAAAATTAGGTAAATTAATTCAAATGGTAAAAACATTATTAATGCAAGAAAATCGTATTATAATCTTTTCACAATGGGATGATATGCTAACATTAGTGGGTAAAAGTCTTGCAGAAAATGGTATTACCAACTCATTTATTAAAGGTAATGTTCATTGTAGAAATAAGGCAATATCTCAATTTAAAAATAAGGATAATGAAAGTGATATGAGTCGAGTTATCATGTTATCATTAAAAAATAGTGCATCGGGAACTAATTTAACAGAAGCAACACATATATTTTTTATTGAACCAATTAATATGACAAGAGATGAATGTAAGATGATAGAGGCGCAAGCAATTGGAAGAGCTTGTAGATTAGGTCAGAAAAAAAGTGTTACTGTTATTAGAATATTATGTAAGAATACGATAGAAGAATATATATATAAGTCGGTTTATTCAAATGCAAGTGATACCCAATTACCAGCATTTGTAGATAATAGTATAATAATTTAATTTAATTTAATTTTAAAGAAATAAACTTAAATAACTTAAAGTTTTATCTTCCTTATATTTTTAATATGGTAGCAATTGGTATTGACTTGGGTACAACGTACTCGTGTGTCGCTGTTTATGAAAATGGGAAGGTAGAGATTATTGCAAATGATCAGGGAAATAGAACAACCCCATCATATGTTTCTTTCAATGAGACTGAACGTTTATTGGGTGATGCTGCAAAGGCAACTTCTTCAGCAAATCCAACTAATACAGTATATGATGCAAAAAGATTAATTGGAAGAGAATTTACAGATACAAGTGTACAACAAGATATTAAATCAGTTCCTTATAAAGTAGTTTCTTGTAATGGAAAGCCAAAAGTGGAAGTTGTATTTAAGGGTGAAACAAAACAATTTACTCCAGAAGAAATTTCTGCAATGATTTTGGTTAAGATGAAGGAAACAGCCGAGGCATATCTTGGAAAAACTGTAACAGATGCGGTGGTAACTGTTCCTGCTTATTTTAATGACAGTCAACGTCAGGCAACTAAAGATGCAGGATTAATTGCTGGTTTGAATGTATTACGTATTATCAATGAACCGACTGCTGCTGCAATTGCATATGGTCTTGATAAGAACAAAAAATCTGGTGAAAAAAATGTATTAATCTTCGATTTCGGTGGTGGTACACACGATGTCTCATTATTGTCAATTGATGATGGAGTATTTGAGGTCAAGGCTACTGCAGGTGATACACACTTGGGTGGTTCTGATTTTGATAATCTTTTAGTCCAACACTTAATTGATGAATTTAAAAGAAAGCACAAGAAAGATATTGGTGGAAATAAAAAGGCGCTTAGTAGATTGAAGACAGCATCTGAGCGTGCTAAGAGGACATTATCTTCATGCACTACTGCAACTATTGATGTAGAGGCATTGCATGAAGGAATTGATTTCAATACAAGTATTACAAGAGCAAAGTTTGAAAATTTGTGTATGCAATTATTCAAGCAATGTATTGAACCAGTTGAGAAGGTATTGAATGATGCAAAAATGGATAAGAGTAATGTTGATGAAATTGTTTTAGTTGGAGGTTCAACCCGTATTCCAAAGGTTCAAGAACTATTAAAGCAGTTTTTCAATGGTAAGGAATTAAATCAAAGTATTAATCCAGATGAGGCGGTAGCATATGGTGCTGCAGTACAAGCTGCAATTCTATCGGGAGTTAAAGATGATACTACCAACAGTCTATTATTATTAGATGTAACACCCCTATCATTAGGTGTTGAAACTGCTGGTGGAATTATGACTGTATTACTTCCAAGAGGAACAACCATTCCAGCTAAAAAAACACAAACTTTTAGTACTGCATGTGATAATCAACCAGGTGTTACCATTCAAGTATTTGAGGGTGAAAGAAGTCAAACAGCTAAAAATAATAAATTAGGTGAATTTCAATTGACTTCTCTTCCACCCATGCCAAGAGGAACACCTCAAATTGAAATCACATATGAAGTTGATGCAAATGGTATTTTAAGTGTAGCAGCAGTAGAAAAAAGCACTGGGAAGTCTGAAAAGATTACTATCAAAAATGAATCTAATCGTCTCAGCAAAGATGATATTGAAAAGATGATAAGAGAAGCTGAACAATATAAAGATGAGGATGATAAGGTTAAGGCAAAAGTTGAGGCTAAAAATAAATTGGAAGGATATTGTTTCTCAATAAAGAATACCATGCTTGATGATAGTAAGATGAAAACAGCTCTTGGAGATGATGTTACAACTGTAGAAACTACTATTAAAGATGCTCAAGCATGGCTAGAAGGAGATCACACTACTGAGGAATATGAAACAAAACAGAAAGAAGTAGAAGGTGTTCTAATGCCTATTGTTCAAAAAGCATATAGTGCAAATATGCCAAAGGATGGCTCAGGAGCTACCCCAGATATGAGTAGTATGTTTGGTGGAATGCCAGGTGCAGGTGCAAGTGCAAGTGCAGGTGCAAGTGCAGAAGATGTAGATTAAATTAGTTATTCCAAATATAAATTACAAAGTATCTTATTATGAAAATTGATAACAATTCATAAAATCTTTTCTATCGAACAACATTTATTTACTTAGTCCTTAAGGACTAAGTAAATAAAAATTGATTTGTGTATTGTTTTTTCAAAAACAATTCTACAAATCATAGCTTGTTTTCAAAGATAAATTACAAAGTATCTTATCCTGAAAATAAAAATTGGATGATGTAAAGAAAAAGATTCGAAGAATCCTTTTTCTTTTCTATCGAACAACATTTATTTACTTAGTCCTTAAGGACTAAGTAAATAAAAATTGATATATTAAAATAATAATAACAATTGTTATTATTTTAATGTTTACTAAAAGGATTAAAAAAGAGATTGAAGAAATGGCAAATAATACCAATGTAAATTGTAGTGCAGGGCCAACTGATAATATCATGAAATGGGAAGGAACTATAGTTGGTCCAACCGGAACACCATATGAGGGAGGTATTTTTCATCTGGGTATTGAATTTACAGAAGAATATCCTTTCAAACCTCCTATTATATATTTTAAAACTAAAATTTTTCATTGTAATATAAATGAAAGGGGGAGTATTTGTTTGGATATTTTAAATAAAAATTGGAGTCCAGCATTAACTATATATAATGTATTAATTTCAATATGTTCTTTATTAGCTGAACCAAATCCAAATGATCCTTTAACACCTTATATTGCAGAATTATATGTTAAAAATCGTAATTTACACGATACACAAGCACGTGAATATACAGTAAAATATGCATAATTAATTTATTCTAAACTTTTTCTAGTAACTTTTTTATCTTCTTCCTCGCAATCAAAGCATCTAATACCATGAGCTTTTTCTGGCATCGCCTTATCACAATCAAAACATTTACTTCTAGTATCACAAGAAAATATAGCTTTATTCCAATAAGTATAACCAATTATTTCTTTAATTTTAGAATTAATATTATTATTAGTGAAACTTTCAATGTTAATATTATATAAAAAATATATTATAATTAAAAATAAAATAATATTTATATACATATAAACTGACATAAATGTATTATAATAATATAGATTATATAAAAATGTTATATTGTAATTTATTACAAGAATATAATTTTATTCCCCTACCAAGTTTTTTTGTTTTAAATTATACAGAAGATATTAATAATAAAAATATAATATCTGAAAATAATAATTATATGCATTGCGGTAAATCACACCATGATATTATTTTTGCAAATAAAAGTATACCATTTTATAATTTATATAATTTTTATAATTTATATAATATATATTATTATGAATTAACAATTTCTCAAGATTCACATCGAGAGGAATGGAATAATATGAATATTAGTATTGGTTTTGGCTCAAAATCAATCACTACTGATAATATGATAATAGGATGGGATAAAGATAGTGTTGGTTATTCAATAGATGGTAATATAAGTTGTTGGGCAAAAAAAGATATAAATTATGAAAAATATGGTAAGGGAGATACAGTTGGAGCAGGTATTATTTATGATTTTTTATATTATAAAATATTTTTTACTTTAAATGGTAAAAGATGTAATGAAATATTATGTATTCCAAATACTATTGAATTAATACCAATGATTGCAATTAATTATAATAGTATTGTTTCTGTTAATTTTAATAAACCATTTGTATATAAAATAAAATAATTTAATCTATTTATTTGACAACTCGTCTTACTACTTGCATTACCTTTTTAACTTCCATATTACGAAGGTCAACAAATTTTGTCGTTTTATTTGCTTCTGCTAATCTAACATTATAAGGAATCATTCCTTTTTCGGTATAATGGACTTTTCTGCATAATTTATTATTTTCCGAATTTAATTTGCTAATTTCATCCATTATTGTTTTTTTTACTTTTTCAGTTAGTTTTATTTCCCATCCATCACTATCAACAGAAGATGTTAGTTGTTTTCTCAATTCATCTATCCTAATATTATTAACTTGTTTCATTTTAATAATATCTTCTGATGAAAGACAATCACATTTTCCATCTTTTAGATTTTGTAAACACGCAAATTGTTCTAAGGCGTGAACACCCCACTTACAACAATATCCGCCAACACATATATCATCCATTGAATGACACGTGTCTTTGTTATCCATTACATCAAAATGGGAGTCACAAATGTGTAATGAACGTTCAAATGCCCAGATATCATCTTCAATAAAGCCTGCTATTTTAAGAGATGGAACATCTTCTTTATAATGATAGTTTTCTTCTGTTTTATCACTATGACCTTGTGACTTCCATGGTAACTTTTTCTTAATAGCTCCATAATGACATTCAAAATCATGCCAGAAACTAACAATATCTTCAAATGACATATTATCAATATTGGTAATTTGCTTGGATAATTCTGTATTATTAACAGTATCCTTCATCTGTTTTGCCTGAGATATAATACCTTGAACTAGTTTTAACAGGTCAAAACTAGTTTTATCCTTTTTTTCCCAGTCATCAATAAATGGCTTCTTTTTAATTTTTTCAGTATGAGAACCAAAACATTCAACTGGATTTCGACGACATGCACTCATTTGTGTAATTTTATAGCCCAATTTAGTTAAATGGGTTGCATACGCACCTTTACACCAACATACAGGCTCTTCACGTTTTTTGTTATATCTTATGGCTTGAGAAGTCATAATCAATTAATTTAATTATATATGGCATATAAAATAATTAAAATTTCAATTTTTTTATTTAAAAATATATATAGTAATAATAGTAATGAATAATATAGTTAAACAATTTAATTCAATTGTACAAGATTTGCTTGAACAAACAACTAGTATGCTGGGAAGTAAATATTTATTTAATTTTAAAACACTCATTCATTTTAATAGCTGTTTACCCATTGATAAATTTACAAACATTATGTTACCATATAAAAATTATATAATGACAAAAAATACTTGTTTCTTTATGAATAAGGATATAAAATCTTTCGAGTATTCAAATATTAATAATAATGATATTATTGATTTAAAAAAAATATTTCTTAATATAGACGAAGAATCAAAAGATAATATATGGGAATCATTGCAGGCACTTATATTATTATGTGAAGAACGTAATATTAAAAAAAATTGTTCAAATAAATTAAAAAATATATAGAAATATTTTTTTTACAATATTCCCAAGGAAATATTTTTTTTACAATATTCCCAATGAAATATTTTTTACAATATTCCAAATGAAATATTTTTTACAATATTCCAAATAAAAAATATATAGAAATATTTTTACAATATTCCTATAAAATTATTTTCTGGAAATTATTTTCTATATTATATTATATAATGGCATATCGTGGTTTACCTTATGGTGCTGCTTATGGTCTTGGTTATCCTGGCTACGCTGCTTTAACTCCTTATGGAGTTGTTCCTTCTACTCTTGATACTGCTTCTGCAGCTGCTTTAGCTGCTACTGGCCCTGCCGGAGCTGCTTTAAGTCTTGAATGGCTTGCTAGAGATCTTGGTTATACCTATGCAAATGGTGCATGGGTTGCCCCTGCTCAATCCTATGGAAATGAACTAGTGACTGTATCTCTACAAAATCAAGTAACTATACCTAATCTTAACTGTCTTGGTAAAAATTCCAGTTATGATTTACAAATTACTATGGTTGCATTAAATTCCATTACAATTTTTGGTGTTGGTAATAGTTATTTAGCTCCTCCTCCTAGTCTTATTGCTGCAGGTCTTCAAGGTACTGCTAATGATCCTGTAGCATATCAATATGCTAGAAGACATTTGGGTAGATCTTTTTCTTTAATGAATTCTACCACTCAACCTGTTGTTATTAATGACTGGAGAACTTCTACTAATAATAATATTACCAATGATGTATTCTATAATATTGCAACTATTATGGATAGTAGTCTAGCTACTTCACCTGCATGGGCATCTATTGTTTGGTTACCTGGTTGTAGTGTAACCTTTAAAACAGTTTTAAATCAAAACAATGTCTTAACATTCTTATTTGACGGTGTTACTGCTCCTATACTTCCTGCTTTAAGACCAACTGTTCAAGTACCTTTATGCGCTGATGCATTTAGTGGTGTTACTCCAATTGTTACTGAAGGTCAATTAATTGCTGGTATAAGTAGATCTGGTCCTATTCCATTGTATACCGGACCTGCTCAAGCTGGTCTATTAGCTCCATTAACCGATGCATCGTTCACATCTATTATGTACGGATTTATTGTTGCTGGTCAAGTTATATCACAAATGGAACATATCACATGGTTTTATCTTCCATCTGGAAGTAATCCATTGACTGGTTCATTAAATCCAATACTTGGAACTACATTTAATGTTAGCACTGGTACAATTGTAGTTGCTACATTACGTGTAACAATGCTTCCAGGTTGGCAAACTCCAGCATTAGGATCTCAACCATTTACTAATAATGGTTTAGGTACTGCTGGTGGTCAAGCTTGGACAGCAAGTTTTGTTCTTGCTCCTGATTGCTATGGTTACACTTTAGCTGTAACATTCCAATTTTAAATATTTATTTTAGTAATATTATATAAACTCTTTATAGAAAATAAAAATATTTATTTTCTATAATATAATAATGAATTATAATAATTATGGCAATTTACTAATAAGTATATCAATTAATAATATTATTAATTTACCATATTATAGTGGAAATTATACTTTAGAAGTTACATTGCCTAATATAAATGGAATAGCTATATTACATGATAATGTTTATTATAACATGTTTCTTAATAATATAGTTTATTTAATGAATAATAGTAATACTTTAGTTCTAGGAACCAAAGATATAAGGGCGAGCTTTGCTCCCGTAATACTGATATAATTATCAATGATTATAAAAATCCATCTATTGTAGCGGATGATAAAAATAATATAAAGATATCTAGTAATAGTAATAGTACTACTAATTCTATTACATGGAGTAATAATACTAAAATTTCTTTCAAATTTATTAAATTAGATTATTATAAATTTGGATGGTTATATAATGGCTAATATAGTTTTTTATTTTCTACTTTGAATTAATATGTTTCCAACTTATATAATGAATGGCGGTGGAGGTAAGCAATGGTCTGAATTAATTCATAATGGTCCATTATTTCCCCCATTATACACCCCATATAATATTACTATAAAAATTAATAACGATAATGTTAAATTAAGTAGTAGGGCGGAAGAATACATTATTATGTATGTAAAATATTTAAACACATCATACATTTTAAATCCGCGTTTTAATAAAAATTTTCTAAATGATTGGAAACAGGAATTACCTGGTATAAAAATTAATAATATGAATGAAGTAGATTTAACCAATATTATAAAACATATAGAAAATATGAAAAGCAAAATGACTGATGAAATGAAAGAAAAACTAAAGAAAGAAGACATAGAATTCAGTGAACCATATAAGTATTGTTTTGTGGATGGTAGCAAAATGAAAGTAGGTAATTATAGAATTGAACCGCCTGGTATCTTTATTGGACGGGGTGACCATCCAAAATTAGGAAAAATAAAAAAACGTATTAATCCAGAAGATGTTATTATTAATATAAGTAAAGATGTGCCTATTCCAAAACCAAATGTTCCTGGAAAATGGAAAGATGTAATTCATAATGAAATGGTGGTGTGGTTAGCAACATGGGTTGATAATATAACAGGAAAAAATAAATATGTTTTCACTTCAATGGAATCTATTTTTAAATCAAAAAGTGATATGGAGAAGTTTGACCTTGCTAAAAAACTCAAAAAAAAAATAAATAAAATTAGAACTTCATATTACAATGATATGAAGGGGGATGATATAACCAAAAAACAGCTTGCCACCGCATTATATTTAATTGATAATCTAGCGCTAAGAGTTGGTGGTAAAAAAGATACCAAAGAAAAAGCAGATACAGTGGGTGTAACCTCTTTAAGAAATGAACACATTATATTAAATGATGATAATATTATTAAATTAGATTTTTTAGGTAAAGATTCAGTTAGATATTGTAAAAAAGTTAAGGTTGATCCAGTGGTATATAATAATATAAAGGAATTTACCAATAATAATGGGAGGAAAGAGCTACTTTTTAATAAGATTAATCCTACAATGTTAAATCAGTATTTGGATAATATGATGCATAATTTAACTGCTAAAGTATGGAGAACTTTTAACGCATCATATGTTTTTCAAAAAGAATTAGATAAGGTAGATGTAAATAAGATGGAAAAATTACCAGAAACAGAACGTATTAATTATTTAATATCTATATTTAATCAAGCAAATACAATGGTTGCTATATTATGTAATCATCAAAAAAATGTATCTAGTAATCTTACAAATAGTTTAAATACAATTGATAATATGATAGGAAAATTAAAGAAAATGAAAAAGAAAACAACTGATAAAAATAAGTTGGCAAAAATTAATGCCAAATTATTAATATTGAAAATGAAAAAAGAAACAAAAATTAAAATGAAAAATGTTTCTTTGGGAACATCGAAAAATAATTATATTGATCCTCGAATTATTTTTGCATTTATAAAAAGATATAATATCCCAGAAGATAAATTATTTAATACAGCCCTATTAAATAGATTTGAATGGGCTAGAAATATTACATCAGAATATAAATTTTAATTATTTTTTTTGTCTATATGTTTATCATATACGTATTGTATGTTATCAAATGATATATTTTGCATATTTTGCATATTTTGCATATTTTGCATATTTTGCATATTTTGCATATTTTGCATATTTTGCATATTTTGCATATTTTGCATATTTTGCATATCATGTATATTTTGTATATTTTGCATATTTTGCATATTTTGCATGTTTTGCATATTTTGCATATTTTCATTAAATAATCTATAATAATTATTATTTAATTTAATACGAGATAATGTAAATTTAACAAAATTATCTTTCAAACGTTTAATAAAAATTGGAGGAGTTTTTGATACCTTGGATATTTTATTAATATATTCACATATTGGTGTTTGAAATGTTTGACAGAAAAATGAACATCTTTTATTCAAATATAATGTTAGAATGGATGACGCATACGATGCTATCACACTATTTAATTTATTTATATTTCCATTAAATAATTCATTATCATAAAATAAATTATTTTGGAAAACTAATAATATACTATTATCTGCTACCATTGCTGTTGTTGCATGAAATTCCTTAATTAATTCAATTGCAGTTTTATTATAAATATTTTTAATATTTTTAATATTTTTAATATTCTTATTCCTCATATCTAATTTTACTATATATGGAAAATAAGAAGCAATTTTTTCAATTGGTAAATTTAGATAACAGGGTTTTTTAATAAAATCTTTCTTAATAAAATCTTTTTTAAAAAAAGCTGCTATAAAAGTATTATATAATTTATAAAATAGTATAAAAATAACTAAATAAATAAACATTACTATATTATATAAAATAAATTTTAAATATAAATTAAATTATTCAAACCTTTTATAAAACGTTTTAACCTTCATATCATTAGAGTTAAATTTATTAAATATACTTGTATTAAATTCTAATAAATCTAATCCATCTAAACTTTTTAATCGGGAGAGTGCAACATAAGCCTGACTTCTTTCCCACACTTTTTTATTTAAAATAATTGAGGCTTGTGTTAATGTTTGTCCTTGTGACCTATGGATTGTTATTGCATATGATAATAATAATGGAAATTGTTCCATTCGTATCATTTTATTATTTTCTTCTTTCTCCCAAACATACTTATCTATAATGTGTTCTCCTATATCTGGAAACATTACAACCGGTTTATTATTAATAAAATCAGTAACAGTGCCAACCATTCCATTCATTAATCCTTTATTATGATGATTTACTAAATATATAACAGGACATCCAACTTTTAATTCCAAACAATCTTCAAGAGGTGATAACTTCAGAATAATGTTTTTAATATCATTTTTATTATAAACTGCATTACTAGTAAATATTGTATTTTTATTTTCTACAATCATCTTGTTATTTATATTTCGTGCCATATCTCTTAATGGGACCATAATAGGATATCTTTCTATTTTTGTTACCACTCTATCTTTGAGTTTTTGTATCATATTTGGTTTTAGTTCTTTCCCCTTTCTAATTGTATTTAGTATTTTATTCATATTTTTATCAGATGATCTATAAGATTTTTTTAAATTTATATTATAATAAAAAGTTGTTTCCCATATATCAGATTCAAAACAATAGTTTCCATTAACTGGTGGTAATTGATAAAAATCACCAACTATCAAAAGTCTAATACCCCCAAATGGTTTATTATTACCTCGGATATGTTTAGCTATTTTATCTAAAAAGGAAAAAGTTTTGCTATCCAATAATGATATTTCATCAATTATAAGAACACCTGTATTCTTCCATCTTTTAACAACAAATGGTTTTTTCATAACTCGATCTATTACCTTTTCAAGTGTGTCATCTTTTTCTATAATATCAATACCACTCCATGAATGTATGGTGGAAGTTGATATATATTTGGTACCTAATACCGAAATATTATTTAATAATTTTGATGCAATACCAGTAGATGCTGTTATACCACATGTTATATTATTATCATATAAATATTTTATATATTGTAA
>Ga0209829_10002675_pt1 | contig 13423 bp, 13 predicted proteins | sample C_140205_EF_Meta_FD_187311 | JGI IMG/M metagenome (GOLD analysis project Ga0209829, IMG submission 187311) | Freshwater microbial communities from Lake Croche, Canada to study carbon cycling - C_140205_EF_MetaG (SPAdes) (version 2) | ecosystem: Environmental > Aquatic > Freshwater > Lake...
TGTGCCGCGGCGGAAACACACTCGCCAGCGTCGCCCCGCTCTGCGCATCCACCACCCGCACCAGGTTCTTGTCATGATCTTCCGCCGTCGGTGGTCCGCGATGTCCATTGACCCAAATCACAAGCTTCTCCGGCGCAGCAAAAGATTTGGATTTCAACACCCCCGTCCGCTTCTCCTCATCGCCACCACCTTTGATCATGCTCTGCAGCACCTGCGCCTCCGTGCCATCCATACACTTCCGCATCTGCAACGACCACCTGGCATCCCCCAGCGCAATCCAGGCAGGCGCAGTCTGCTTATCAGCGGTATCGAGAAGCTGCGTGGCAAGTTCCTGCGCCCATTGCAAAAGCTCCGGGTTTGCAGGGGCTCCACGTTCGCTGAGGCCGTTGTGGAGGCCCTGAATCATCTCAAGCTGGGTTGGGAGTGATTTCGTGGCGCTTTCCTGATGTTCCTTTGACAGCACGGATTTCAACAGTTCCGGGTCACCGTAACGAGCGACGTGTCCGAGAATCAAAGGCCGAGCCATGGAGCCTTTCGATTCTAAAGTTTCCATCCGCCACAGCCACGCGCTGGCCTCGGCGTTCGGTATGGCGAGGACAACTTCGGCCACACCTGTGGCGTCGGGAGGCAGAGCCTTGAAATTCCCGGGCAGGGAGAGAACTCGCCTCAAGGCGATCTTGGTGGTCAGCGTGATCGTGGGGTCGTTTCCCCTGGCTCCTCTGGAAACCAAAGACTGCAGTTCCTGCACCGCCCCAGGATCCTCTGAAGCACCAAGACACTCGATCTTAGCCTTTCGGTTCTCCACTGAGTCGCGCGTTTCGGCACCCCGGCCATTTACCTCGAAGGCCATCGTCTCACTGGCGATGGGCAGTACGTTGATTGTGAGCGAAAAAGAACTGCTTACCCCTGGAACAGTAACATGATCAAACACAGGCCAGGCATGTGCGAAATAACCGGGGACTGCTGTCTGATCCCTGAAGGCACTCAGGACCTTGTAGCAGTGGGCCGAGTTCAGGAGATCGAGCGACTCGATGCGCTTGAACTGACTGGCTCCCGCCTTGCCAAACCGGGCGCCGATCCAAAGTCCATGGGCCATGCGCAGCGACATTCCTGGAGTCAGAGGGGTTTTGGGACTGGATTTTGGTATGACCGAAACAACCTCTTCAAACGCTGCCTCGCCTCGCTGGCTGATGAGTTCTGTGGCCAAGCACCTGCGTCCGAGGTTGGGGGACTCCAGCTGTTGCGCCAGTTCCTTGTCCGACAATTTTTCCAACTGGCAGTCGGTCAGTAGTTTGGTGTGTTCCAGATTGACCACCCGCCAGATCCTTCCCCGCTCCTTGTCCCGCCCCGGATGATCCAGCGGCACCTCGTAGTGGCCGATGATCTTGTTATAAAAATCCGCGATGTAGAGCGCGTTGTCCGGCCCAAGCTGAAGATCCACCGGGCGAAACCACGGATCATCGCTGCTGATGAAATCAGTCTGCTCATTCGCCTTCGGCGTGGAGCCAGTGAAGCTGACCTTGTCATGATTCACGCGGGAGGTGACGCAGTTGCCCACCAGCATGTGGTCGTCCCACTCTGCGCCCCACACACCGCCATCGAGATAAACCACACCGCAAATGCCCGTGGAGCCATGACTGTGTTCACACATCACCGGTGCGAAGCCGAGTCCATCATCCGCTTTACCAAAACTGGGATAACACGCCCCACGAATGAGCTGATAAATCGGCGAGCTGTGGCAGTCAGCACTGTACAAATTTCCAAAGCGATCCCAGCACAACCCAAACGGATTCACCTGCCCGCTCGTCCATTTTTCCACCCGCGAACCATCAGGCCTGAAACGAAACACATTCCCCGAATGCAGCTCTAATTCAGCAGTGCCTGCGGCAGGCACCGAAGACACGGCATCTGATTTCTTCTTTTCCGTGCCTTCCGTGTATTCCGTAGGCCCTCTCACTCTGAACTTGCTGGTATTATTAAACCCATGCGTCGCATACACCCAGCCATCCAGCCCCATGCGGAAGCTGCTGCACATGCCGTGCGTGTCCTTTTCATAACCCAGCGGTCCAAACAGAATCTCGCGATGGTCCGCTTTGTCATCGCCATCGGTATCGGCAAAGTACCAGATGTTCGGTATGCTCCAGGCAATGCAGCCGGCCTTGTGCTCCGGCTTGTGCCAGGGCAGCACACCCGTGGGAATGTTCAGCCCATCGGCAAAGTCGGTCACTTTGTCCGCCTTGCCATCCCCATCCGTGTCTTCAAGAATCTTGATCGCATCGCGGCTGTCCTTCACGCGCGTGCCCTTCTCATCCGACCAGCGGCTTTTGTCCGCAGCGTAAGGATACTCGACCGTCGATGACACCCACAGCCGCCCCCGCGCATCAAAAGCCATGTTGATCGGCTTGTTGATCATCGGCTCACTGGCAAACAGCTGCACGGAAAAGCCATGCGGCACATGCAGCCCCGCACGCTCCTGCTCCGGCGTCAGCGCCTCCGTCTCGCGCACGAGGCGCATCTTATCCTCCGCCGCATGAAGACTGGCGGTGAGAGTGCATGCAATAAAAAGGCGGCGGAAGAAAGACATCCAGCCATTACAGCGCAAACCACTGCCATCATTCAAGCCACGTTTCGTCTTTCAACCGCACACGCCCCATTGTCACACGCCATCTCCGTGATCTGCGCCCGCAGCGCCTCATCACCGCGCAAACGCAATAAATGGGAAAGCCCAATGCGATTGCTCGAAATCCAGTGCACCACCCGCCGCGCGATCTGCTGCATCCCCGGACTCGCGAGCTGCAACGACCATTCGCGATACTCCCGCAGCGCCCACAGGCACGTCACCCACGCCCCCGCCCCCTGCCAGAGCGATCCATCATCGCCCATGACCACAATCTCCTGATCCGCCCGCAAGTTGGGCAGCTCCGGGCAGCGCTGCCGTGCCTGCTCCGAATCGTAAGGCAGAAACTCCAGCCGCACATAGGCGGCCTGTTCAAGCATCCAGCGCCGAAAGCGCGAGCACAGGCCGCAGCGAGCATCATAGAAGATGGTGATGGTGTTCATGGTGATGCTTGGAGTTTGGGTTGGTCCATGCGTGCGCGGACGTGGGCGGCGACGGTGCCGGTGGCGCAGGTACCGAGGGCGTAGGGCAGTGCGGCTTTGTCGAGAGTGCGCCATAGGCCCTGCAAGAAGCCATGACGAACGACTTCAAACCACGCGGCCCAGGCAAAGACCGCTGCGACGATGGCGAAGCTCGCGAGGAAGCCGCACCAAGCCGCCGTTCGCGGCCTGCGCAGCGTGGAGGCGCCACTCACGAAAAGATCGCTTGGCAGGAAGATCACCAGCCATGCGATCGAGACAACTATTCCTGTGAATGTGCCTATCATCATGAAATCGGCGCCCCTGAGGCTGGAACCCGGCTTTAAAAGGATCGGAATCGCTCCCACCCACCAGGCGATGTTGCAGGCGATCCAGCCGCACAACATCGCGAGGAATGACAGCTTTAATTTGCGCAGAAATGTTTTCACAGCGTGTCGAGGATGTCATGCGCTTTGCTGACGCGATGCATCGGCGGCACCGGCGGTGGCAGGTGGGCAAGCGTCGCGCGGCGGCGCATCCGCGTGAACACGTAGAGATTGAAGAAGTGCATGCCGCCAAGCATCAGCAGCACCACACCCATCTTGCCGCTCAGCAGCTCAAAGACGCCACGCGCGCCGGTGGTTTCCTCCGTGCTTTTCAGGTAGAGCGAGACGAAGCCGATGTTCATCAAATAGAAGCCGACAACGAGAAGGTGATTGACGCTGTCAGCGAGTTCCGTGTTCCCATTGAAGCAATCAACGAGGAAAATGCGGCCGTTTTTGTGCAGAGTGCGCGCCACCCAGACCGTCATGCTGACGGCGAGGATGAGGTAGAGGCTGTAGCTGATGACTGTTTCGTTCATAGGGGTGTGTGGTTTGAGTTTGGGTTGAATTGAAACTGTTTATTCTGAAATTTCAGATATTAGTGAAACATATGGACATGAAAAGATCAGCCGAGGAGGCGCATGGCCCACTGCAGGGCGGAGGCGTGCTTCATGGAGATCACGGTGTCGGCGACTTTGACGCCGAAGCTGAGGAATTCGTCGAGGTCCTGCATCTGCTGGTGGAAGTCCTTGCCTGGGCCAACGGCTTCGTCCTTGGTGCGGGCGGCGCAGTCGCGCAGCAGGTGGATCGCCGGCTCGATCTCGCGGCGCTTGCGCTCCTTCGAGATGGTGATGAAAATCTTCCACACGTCCTTCTCCGCCTCGAAGTACTCCTTGCGGTCGCCCTTCTTGGTGATGATGCGCACGAGGTTCCAGCCGACGAGGTCCTTCAAATTGGTGTGCGCATTGCCTCGGCTGATCTCCAGCCGCTCCATGACATCGTCCGTGCACATCGGCTTCGGGGCCGTCATGAGCAGCGCGTGAATCTGGGCCATCGTGCGATTGATCCCCCACTGCGTCCCGAGAGAACCCCACTGCACCACGAATTCCTCGCGTGCCTTTTCCCATTCTGGTAGTTCCTTGCTCACGCTTTCATTAAAATCTGAAAATAGTGAAAGGCAAGTGGCGAGTTTAACTTTCTCCTACTCGCAGAGCTTGTTCACTACGAAGCCGCGACCAACCGAGCGCTGTTCGTCCTACATAGCGCACTCCTAAACAAGAAATCACAGGGAGGCGGATAAATGAACACATAAAGTCCCTGCCATAGCGCCTCACCGAAAGCATGTTTTGTAGTTCCGCCTTCAGGCGGTCCGGGGGTCTATGTCTCGTAATCGCCCATCTTTGACCGGCCTCTCACGGGCTCAGCCGCACCTTCACCCACCCCCCATTCTCCCTGCGATACCGAATCCGGTCATGCAGCCGGCTCACACGCCCCTGCCAAAACTCGATTTCGTCCGCCTGCAAGGTGTAGCCACCCCAGTGCGGCGGGCAGGGGACCTCGCCCTCGGGGTATTGCGCCTTCAGTTCCACATCGCGCTGCTCCAGCCACTCCCGTCCGGGGATCACCACACTCTGATCCGACACCCACGCACCGATTTGATGCCCATAGGGACGGCTGGCGAAGTACTTCTCTGCATCCGCACGATCCAGCTTGGAAATGGCACCCCGCAGGCACACCTGATGATGCCGATCCGTCCACAAGAAGCAGGCCGCAGCCCGCGCATCGGCAGCGATCTCATGTCCCTTCCGGCTCTCATAGTTCGTGTAAAAATGAAAGCCGCGCTCGTCGATGCCTTTGAGCAGCACCGTGCGCACCGTCGGTGTGCCATTCAGACCGTTCGTGGCCAGGCTCATCGCATTCGGCTCCGGCAGCTTGTGCGCGAGGGCGTCGTTGATCCAATGCGTGAAGAGCGCCAAGGGGTCGGCCGGGGCGCTGTGTTCATCGAGTTCGCCCTGGTCGTAACTCACGCGCAGGTCAGGCAGGTTCGGTTTGTCAGTCGGGTTCATTCAGGTTACAAGAAACGCGTGTCGTGCGGTCCGCGCTACGTCAGCTTTGGCCTTTTACACACTCTTTTGCTCCATGCCATCTTCCGTCACCGGCGTCATCCAAGATCTCGAACGCATCCTCCTCACCCCCGCGCAAATCAGCGCCCGGGTGGACGCCATGGCTGCGCGCTTGAATGCCGAACTCGCAGGCAAAGTCGTCACCGTCGTGGCCCTGATGGACGGCGGCCTCTTCTTCGTGGCCGACCTTCTGCGCCGCCTGGAAATGCCCGTACGCCTCTACACCCTGAGCGCCAGCAGCTACCATGGCGGCACCGCCACCACCGGCGAGGTCAAAGTAAACTGGCCCGCCAGCTTCGATCTCCATGGTCAGGACGTCCTCCTGCTCGATGACATCCTGGACACCGGCCTCACCCTCAGCGCCATCTGCGAACGCTTCCTCACGCAGCAGCCCGCCTCCCTGCGCACCTGCGTCCTGCTCAGCAAACGCCGCCAGCGCCTGCGCGAAGTCCCGCTGGATGACGCCGGCTTCGAGATCGACGACGAATTCGTCGTCGGCTACGGCATGGACTACCAGGGCCGCTTCCGCAATCTCCCCTGCATCGGCATCCTCAACCCGGGCTCGCCATCATGAAGCTCCGCGTGCTCTTCTTCTCCGTCCTGCGCGACATCACCGGCACCGACGAAATCACTCTCGAAGTGCCCGCCGGTGCAACCATGCACGACTTGCTCATTCAAATCGAATCCCGCTGGCCCAAACTCCGCGACTGGCAGAACAGCCTGCTCCTCGCCCTCGATCAAACCTACGTGAAGCGCGACGAACCCCTCCACGACGACGCCGAAGTCGCCATCATGCCGCCGGTGCAGGGGGGCTAAACTTACGCCAGCAGATCCTTCACCACATGTCCGTGGATGTCCGTCAGTCGATAATCGCGGCCTTGGAAACGATACGTCAGGCGCTCGTGATCAAACCCAAGCAGGTGCATCACCGTGGCCTGGAAGTCATGCACATGAACTTTGTTTTCAGCGACACTGAAACCAAGCTCGTCAGTGCTTCCATATTCGAAGCCACCCTTCACGCCGCCGCCGGCCATGAAGAGTGAGAAGCAGTCGGGGTAGTGATCGCGACCGAGCACTTTGCTGGCTGCAGTACGCCCTTCGCGGAACGGCGTGCGGCCAAATTCACCGCCCCAGATCACGAGGGTGTCGTCCAGCAGGCCGCGTTGCCGGAGATCTTTGATCAGTGCAGCCACCGGCTTGTCTGTCGCGGCCATTTTGGCGGTGAGACCGGTGGTGATGCCGCTGCCTTCGCTGGTGCCGTGGAAGTCCCAGCCCCAGTCGAAGAGATTCACAAAGCGCACGCCTTTTTCAATGAGGCGCCGGGCGAGCAGGCAGTTGTTGGCAAAGCTGGCCTCGCCGGGTTTGGCGCCGTAGGCTTCGATCACGTGCTGCGGCTCCTTGGAGATGTCCATCACCTCGGGCACGCTGGTCTGCATGCGAAAGGCCAGCTCATACTGCGCCATGCGCGTGACAGTCTCAGGATGTCCAAATTCAGCCACATCGCGCGGTTCATGCCGGCGGGATCACTCACAAACAGCACGGGATCGCCCTTGCTGCGACACTGCACACCTTGATACACACTGGGGATGAAGCCGCTGCCCCAGCAGCCCTGGCCGCCGCTGGGCTGCGTGCCGCTAGAGATGAGAGCGACGAAGCCCGGCAGGTCCTGATTCTCCGTACCGAGACCATAAGTGGCCCACGAACCCATCGAGGGCCGGCCCTGCCGCGCATGCCCGGTGAAGAGCAGCAGCTCCGCCGGCGCATGATTGAACTGATCCGTGTTCATTGAGCGGATTAGGCACATTTCATCGGCGATGGTGTGGAAGTTTGGGCAGGCATCGCTCATCGTGACCCCGCCTTTGCCATAGCGCGCAAAAGTGCGCGGCGTGCCCATCAGCTTCGGCACTCCGGTGGTGAAGGCAAAGCGCCGCCCTTTGAGAATCGAATCAGGACAATCCTGCCCGCTTCGTTTCACGAGCTCCGGTTTGTAATCAAACAGATCGAGATGCGGCGGCGCTCCCGACATGTGCAGGTAAATCACGCGCTTGGCCTTCGGCGCAAATTGCGACTTCTTCGGCGCGAGCGGATTGTCCGACGCCGCACTGGCTCCCGCCTTCTCCTGCAGCGCATGCATGGCAATGGCCCCGAGGCTGAACTGCCCCGCGTTGCCGAGAAACTGTCGGCGCGTCTTGAGCTGAAGGGTGTCGTGTGTGATGGGGTTCATGTATAGAAAGATACGTTCAAGATCCGGTCATCCTTTTGCGCAACTGCGCCGAATCGCGTTGGGTGATCCAGTCTGGAGCAGCGCTTTTGCCTCAGTCCATGGGATGCCAATGGAAAGGTCGGCCAGCATCGCGGCACGGCGCGTGTGGAGTTCCGAGCATTGACTGCTGCTGACTGATAAATCTGCATCTTCATTTGCGATGGTGTCCCAAATGTCCTCTACCAGCTGCAAACGCTGCCCCATGGATATCTGCCGGATTTGTTCGAGTGCGATGGTCATGGCTTTTGATATCGCAAATTGCGATTTCAAGTTTGATGTATTTTCAGGGATGGAAGCCGATCTGCTTGCGAGGAGGAGCAGGCGGCAGGGTTAACAGTGGCAGCAGCTTTTTGTAAATGTCTCGCAGCGAAGCATCGTGGATGAGCAGTGTGTTATCAATCTCAGCCATACGTTTGAGGATCGTGGCATTGGCGGCGATCTTCTCACGAATTTCAACGAAGGCACGAATCACATAAACGCTCATGGCAATGGCGCGATCACTGTTTAAGACAGAAGCCGCCATGAGGGCTCCGTGCTCAGTGAAGACTCGTGGAAGTTTACGCTTTCCCCCGTGCCCAAAACTTGAAGTCACAATTTGTGACTTCAAGATTAGCCATTCTTCTCCAGCAAGCTGGAAGGCAAAATCATCGGGAAACCGTTTTTGATTACGTTTGATCGCCTGATTAAAGGCCTTGGTTTCAACTCCATAAAGCGCCGCCAGATCAGAATCGAGCACCACACGCTGATTGCGCACGGTGTGAATGGGAACATCAATGGACTTTTTGGTCGCCATGCTTCGATTGAATCACCTCCGCATCAAAAACTCATCCAAGTTCATCACCACATTGGCGATGGTCGTCCACGCCGCGAGTTCTGCAATGTCTGCATCTTTGGGAGCCGGGCCAAGCGGATCAGTGGCCATCTTGGTGGCATCCGCCGAGTCGGCGCGATAAGTGGTAAGCGTGTCATGGTAGAGTCCGGTCAACGACGTCACCTCATGCGCATTCGGTGCGCGTGACAGACAGATTTTGAAGAGCAAGGCGAGACGCTCTGGTGTTGCTTTCGCCTCCGCAACAAGACGCCGCGCCATCGCCTGGTTCGTCTCAATGAAAACAGGATCATTCAGCGTCACAAAAGCCTGCAGCGGCGTGTTGGTGCGGCTGCGGCGGATCATGCAGACCTCGCGGTTGCCGGCGTCAAAAGTGGTGAAGCTGGCATAGGGGCTGTTGCGGCGCACTTCGGTGTAAAGACTGCGGCGGTGCTTGTCCTCGCCCGCGCTGATGGTCCAGTCGTTGCTGCGGCCAAAGGCGGTGGTGAGACCGAGATTCGGCGTCAGCGGACGCACCGGCGGACCATACATTTTGGCGCTGAGCAAACCGCTCACGGCAAGCGCCTGATCCCGCAGCAGTTCACCCGTCGGGCGGAAGCGCGGACCACGCGCCAGCAGGCGGTTGTCCGGATCGCGCTCATTGAGTTCGGCTGTGGTCTTGGAGCTCTGCTGATAAGCTGTGCTGGTGAGAATCACTTTGAGCATGTGCTTGATGTCCCAGCCGCTGTCCATCAACTCCGCCGCCAGCCAGTCGAGCAGTTCCGGATGAAACGGCAGGTCTCCCTGGCTGCCAAATTCCTCGCTGCTGCGCACGATGCCAGTGCCAAAGATGCTTTCCCACAATCGGTTCACCGTCACGCGAGCGGTAAGCGGATTGTCGCGGCTGACGAGCCACTTGGCCATCGTAAGTCGGTTGCGCGGTGCATTCGCGGGCAGGGGATTGAACGTTGCAGGCGTGCCTTCACTGACTTCGTCTCCCAGCGACTGCCAGTTGCCACGCAGCTGGATCTTCGTCACACGGCGCTGCTTCGGATCCAGATCCCGCATGATCGGCACGGTGACCGGCTTGAGCGCGGCCAGTTCCTTGCTGGCGGCTGCCAGGCGTGTGCGCTCGGCAGCCGATGTCTTGGAAACATTCCGCACAAAATACTCCACCACCGTCTGCTGCTGCGCGGGCGTGCGTTTGTCCTTCGCCTGCGCCAGCGCGGCGACAACATTCTCCGGCACCTTGGTGACCTGCTGCACTCGCGCGTCTCCCGTGTAGCTCAGGCGGAAGCTGCCCAGCGTGTGCTGCTTGTGCTCGCTGTTTTGAGCAAGCGTGATGCGCAGTTTGGAGCCGGCAGGCACCACCACCGGAGATGCCGCCAGCAGCGTCAGCGTATGCGGCTTGTCAGCAGCACCCGAGACAGCCCAGCCCTGCTGCTTCTTGTTCTTCGGCTTCAAGACGGAGGCGGCCGTAAAACCCTCCTGCTCATAATCAGCCAGTGCCGTGGTAAAGCTCACGGCCACCGGACCGCTGATGGCGAATGCTTTGTCTTTCGCAGGGGCAGGGGTGGTGTCGCTCTTCCACACGGTCTGGCGTTTGTCATCCAGCAGCACCACGCGGAAGCCATCAAGACGACTGCCCACATTGCCATCCGTGCGGTTCCACACGACGACACGGTCCACCGGCTTGGCAGCTTTCAAATCCACTTCCCACCACGGATCGTTGTCAGTGCCCGAGGTGTGGGCCACGCTGCTTTTCGCATAATCGCCCTCAGTGTTGCCATCGATGGCGCGCTTGGCGGCTGCATCCGTGTACAGGCTGCTTTGAGTAGCCACGCCGGCAGGCGCAATGTTTTCGCTGCCGTTGAACACCTGCACTTCAGCCAGTTGCAGCATCTTTTTCTCTCCTGGCAGTTCAATGCGCACATACCGCGCCTGCGGTGCCTGCTTGCTCTCCGGCGGCACAACTTCCGCTTTCACATCGGTGATGACAAAATTCCCGAATCCGGCCGCAGGCAGCGTCTCAATCCGCAGCGCACTCAGCTTGTCACCCGTCGCAGGCAACTCAACAGCATAGCTGTCCGTGTCGCTGTTCTTCGGAATCGAAACCGTGCCACCCGCAGCGATGCTCGCAGTCTGTTTCGACTGCGTGGTCACCTTGGCCGGCTGCGGTGTCTGCCAGCCAAGATCACGGGCAAAACCCTGGTCCCACGCATCCATTCCAGCGAGCCACGCCGGGGCAGGGGCCGTGAACTTCTGCTCCAGCGTGTCGATCTCCTTCTTCAGATTCGCACGCTGCTGGATCAGCTCCGCTGTGTCAAAACTGTGAAGCGGCACTTCATCCTTCTTGTCGCTGTCCGCGCTTTGATTGAGGAACGCATAGAACTGGAAGTACTCATTGATCGTGATGGGATCAAACTTGTGCGTGTGGCACTGAGCGCAGGCCATCGTGGTGCCCATCCACACTGCAAAGGTCGTGTTCACGCGGTCAATGATCGCGGCATTACGAAATTCCTCGTCGTCCGTCCCGCCTTCGTTCTGCGTCATTGTGTTGCGATGAAACGCCGTGGCGATGAGCTGATCATCCGTCGGCTTGGGCAGCAGATCGCCCGCGTTTTGCTCGATGGTGAACTGATCAAACGGCATGTTCGTGTTCAGCGCGCGCACCACCCAGTCGCGGTAGGCCCAGATCTCACGTGGCTGATCGCTCGGGTAGCCGGAACTGTCCGCATAACGTGCGAGATCCAGCCACTGCCGCGCCCAGTGTTCCCCGTAGGCAGGGCGAGAGAGATAATGATCGACGATCTTGTCGTAGGGCAGTTTTTCCAGCGCATCCAGTTCTGCCAGCGTCGGTGGCAGCCCGGTCAGATCAAGCGCCACCCGCCGAATCAACGTCGCGGTGTCCGCCTTGGGCGAATACTTGAGCCCTTCCTTCTCCAGCCGCTGCACCAAAAACGCATCCACCGCATTCAACTTTAAACCTGAAACTTGAAACTCTAAACTCGGTACGGCCGGTTTCACCACCTTCTCATAGCTCCAGTGCTTCCCCCACGGCGCACCCTGTTTGATCCACTCCGTCAGCAGTGCGATCTGCGCAGGCGAGATCGTCTTGTGCTGCTTCGGCGGCGGCATCACCTCATCGGCGTCCTTGCTCACAATGCGCTCCAGCAGCGCGCTCTTTTCGGGATGCCCCGGCACCACGGCAAAAACGCCTTCGTGATTCTTTTTCGCGCTGGATTCGTCATCGAGGCGCAGCTCCGCCTCGCGCTTTTTTTCATCCGGGCCGTGGCAGAAAAAGCAGTTCTCGCTCAGGATGGGCCGGATCTCCTTGGAGAAATGAATGGGACGCGTCGCCGGCTCCGCAGCAGCGGAGACAACAAGAAAAAGAGTGATGAAAGGGCGGATCACCCCTGTGATACGCTTCAGAAGCGCCGATCTTGATTCGAAGCGGCATTCTCCATGCTCGGAGCGGACGTCAGGCGGCTGCTTGCTTCGTCCCAGCTCACGGAACGCTGCTGCCATCCATGCGGTATTGCAGGTCGGTCTCGTTCAGCGCCAGAAATCGCATCGCCCCGGTGATCTCCGCGTCCTGCATGTTGGGGATGCGGAAAATTCGTCCCCGAAAGGCTCCCGTGGCTGGCGCAATCCCATCACGTAGGTTGCCGATGGTGGCCTTTTCGTCTCCCGGCACCAGGAAACTGGCGCCGGCTGCGTTGGCCATGGCCGCCACATTGGCAATCTCCTGGGCATTGCGCTTGTCCTTCTGATCCTCCGCCCCTTGGCGCGCACTGCCCATCGACATAACGAGAATGTTGACGAGGACGGCGAGGATGCAGATCGCGATCAACAATTCCATCAGGCTCAATCCGGCCGCGGATGAGCATGACTTTTGGAATTTGGAGACTGCGGTGATCATTTTCTCTTCAGATTCTTCTCGGTTTATTATAAATATTACTTTAGTTATAGTAATTTGCAAATATTTTGCTTGCCATGCCATCCGGCCTCGGTCCGCCAAGCTACGCAGATGGCTGATCCCCAATCGAGTGGCCCTTCCGCCGCCCTGCCGGCAGCAAACCCCGCCTTTACCTTCGCCGTCCTCCCGCTACCATCCGCGCTCCCTTTTCCCCAGCCAATCATGTCCGCCGTCCCCACCGCCGCCCAGATCCGCCAGAGCTTCCTCGACTTCTTCAAGGAGAAGCAGCACACCATCGTCCCCAGTGACAATGTCGGCTACACCAGCCGCGACGGCGCACGAATCTTCACCAATGCCGGCATGAACCAGTTCGTGCCCATCTTCCTCGGCGAGCGCAGCGCGGACGTGGACACCTGGCCCGGCGTCCTTCACAAAGGCCTCCCCACCCGCGCGGCGGACACCCAGAAGTGCATCCGCGCCGGCGGCAAGCACAACGACCTCGAAGACGTGGGCCTCGACACCTACCACCACACGCTCTTTGAAATGCTGGGCAACTGGTCCTTCGGCGACTACTTCAAAAAAGAAGCCATCTCCTGGGCCTGGGAGCTCATCATCGAGCGCTGGAAGTTCCCGCCCACCCGCGTCTTCGCCACCATCTACCAGCCCGGCAAAGGCGACCCCGCCGATCGCGACCAGGAAGCCTGGGACATCTGGGCCGAAAAATTCCGCAGCATCGGCCTCGATCCCGACATCCACATCGTCAACGGCAACAAGAAGGACAACTTCTGGATGATGGGCGACACCGGCCCCTGCGGCCCCTGCACCGAAATCCACATCGACCTCACCCCCGGCGCTCCGAACCTCGACGAAGACCGCCAGCGCGCCGGTGCCTTGCTCGTGAACGGCAGCGAT
>Ga0209829_10002677_pt1 | contig 13407 bp, 9 predicted proteins | sample C_140205_EF_Meta_FD_187311 | JGI IMG/M metagenome (GOLD analysis project Ga0209829, IMG submission 187311) | Freshwater microbial communities from Lake Croche, Canada to study carbon cycling - C_140205_EF_MetaG (SPAdes) (version 2) | ecosystem: Environmental > Aquatic > Freshwater > Lake...
GTTCGATTTCGCAGTAAAAACATATTTCTGACAAAGAAATATAAAGACAAGCGAAAACAAAGGCTATGTGAAATCCTCCTAGTATTTTATATCATAATTTTTGCAAAGAATTTGCAAAAACTAAATGACACTAGATGAAAAGAAAGATAGAACTATCGAGAGATAATTCTTATTTAAAATATAACGAAACGGTTTTGGATTGTCAAGCGTTAACCTAGTTTCAAATTTGATAAGGTTCAAAAACCTTAGAAAGATCCCTTTTTCAACTCCTGCTATTTCACTTTTAATTGAAACTATAGAATTATTAGATAATTAAATCACTGCGATCACCTTAAAATTAACAGCGCCCAATTTAGAGTCCTATTCACCAATAATTGGATATAAAAGAATCACTTCAGCAGGCCTACAATGAAGTTAAGCCGCTTGTTAAAATCGAAAACTATTAAATTTGCAGTGTTGATTTAGTTTGTTAAAGTACTTATATTTGTACTTAATTAAATACTTAAATAAACACTTAATTAAAAATTAACATGATAGCTGCAAATTATACCGAATTCAGAACTGGACTTAAAAAATTCCTTGATGATGTTGAAAATAATAATGAGACTCTAATTATTAAAAGAGGGTCGGGTAATGGAGCGGTCCTTATTTCACTCGATGAATATAATTCAATTATTGAAACTATGCATTTGCTAAGTTCAAAAGTAAATGCAGATAGATTATATGAATCAATTAACCAGATGAAAAAAGGGAAGATAGTCCGTGAAAAATTAATAGAAGAATAATGAGAATTACTTTTTCAGAAAATGCATGGGAAGACTATATTTCCTGGCTGGATGAAGATAAAAGGATGCTCAAAAAAATCAATGAATTAATAAAAGACATTCAACGACACCCATTTGAAGGAATTGGGAAACCTGAACCTTTAAGATTTGATTTAAAAGGATTTTGGTCACGAAGGATTGATAGAGAACATCGATTAGTCTATCAATTTATTGATAAAGAATTACTAATTTATAGCTGCAGGTACCATTATGAAAAATGAACTACGCAGCCTAACAACACCGACCCGCAAACCGCTCTGTGTCATGATAGGTGCGACTTCCGAGCCTAAAGTTTACTCTATAGCATTGCATGAGTGTAAAAATTCACTGAATTTACCCTTGTTCCGTTAATGAACGTAAAATTCACCTATAATGTCCCCACCATTTAGGACATGTTTATGGTAAAACAGTTAAATTTATACCCCTTTAGACCAGCATCAGGTTGTCTGAGCAGTAGGAGGAATTATATCCAGTAAAACTTGCAAAGAATTTGCAAAAACTAGATGACACTAGATGAAAAGAAAGGAAAGCCTTCCGGGGTTTGATAGTTATTCTAAGCATAACGAAACGAGTTAGGATTGTCAAGTTTAATCTAGTTTCAAATTTGATAAGGTGTTAAAAACCTAAGAAATGTCCCTTTTTCAACTCCTGCTTTTTCACTTTTAATTGAAACTATACATGGATGCCTATAACGGACTTCAATAGATCGGCTAAAAAGTAGCGCAATTGTATAGGAAGGGCCACTTTTCATACAATGACCTCGTATTATGTATACAAATATTTGTTTTCTATACAAAGCAAGCTATCTTTGTATAGAAAATCTAAAAATCTTTACATAATGAAAAATTGGGAAATATCCGAACTCCCGTTGAATATTGACTTTGAAACAAAAAAAGTTTTAAAGAGTCTACCCTCGGCACATTTTGCATTGGCTGAACTAAAAGGGATTGCTTCGACTATTCCAAATCAAAGGATCTTAATCAATACGCTTGGTCTTCAAGAAGCAAAAGATAGCTCGGCTATTGAGAACATTATCACGACTCATGATGATTTATATAAATCAGAATTATACTTTGATGCCTTTAAATCGCTTAATGCAAAAGAGGTTCAAAATTATATTTCAGCCTTAAAAAAAGGATTTGAGTTAACCTCAAAAAGTGGATTGCTAACAACCAAAACAATTCTAAAAATTCAAGAAGTACTTGAAGATAATAACGCTGGTTTTAGAAAATTACCGGGCACGACCTTGAAAAATACTACAACCGGAGAAACTATTTATACTCCACCTCAAGATTATAATGAGATCATACGTTTAATGACGAATCTTGAGAAATACATCAATGATTCAGAGATTAGTAATATTGATCCATTAATAAAAATGGCAATCATACATTTTCAGTTTGAGAGTATTCATCCTTTTTACGATGGAAATGGAAGAACTGGAAGAATCATTAACATACTCTACTTGATAAATGAAAAATTACAGAGTCTTCCAATTTTATATTTAAGTAGTTATATCATAAAGCATAAAGCACTCTATTACAATTCCATACAAAAAGTAAGAGATGAAGAGTTATGGGAAGATTGGATTCTTTTTATGATTAAAGGCATTGAAGAAACAGCTAAAGAGACAATTGAATTAATCATAAAAATCAAAGACCTGATGTTTGAATATAAGCATCAATTAAGAGATAATTACAAGTTTTATAGTCAAGATTTATTAAATAACTTATTTAAACATCCATACACTAAAATAGAGTTTATAGTCAATGATTTGGGCGTCTCAAGACTTACTGCCGCCAATTATTTAAATAAACTTGCAGAAGATAAAATCTTAAAAAAAGAAAAGTTAGGAACTGGGAACTATTACGTAAATGAAAAATTAGTCGAATTACTGATCAAACGATAAAAATACACGTGCAAGAAATTTGCAAAAACTAGATGACACTAGATGAAAAGAAAGGAAGAATTTCTGGGGTTTGATAGTTATTCTAAGCATAACGAAACGAGATAGGATTGTCAAGTTTTCGGGATCGAAATTTTAACCCATTAAAGTTTACTTGTGAGCTCTGAAGTGGTTCTCTTACCCTAATTTCAAGTTTGACAAGGTTTCATAAATTTACTAATTGTCCCTTTGTTTTTAAGGCCTCAGAAGTTGAATTGATTATTGGGGTGTATCATAGTTCTTTCGATTGCGAAGCACTTCGGACAATGGTATTTTTCTAATTATTGATTCTATCCATGCGGTGAAATCGAATATTCTCAGAATTTGTTTTTCATAGCCGGAGTGAAGTAGCTCATTAATTTCAATCATCATTTTATCCAAATATTTTTGATTTTTCTGATCACTTGATGGCAGTTTTTTACTTAAAAACTTGAATAAAAACCGTTCAATTTTGTAATCAAGGGCTGTATCCATTAAATTGCGCTTCATGGTCCTGATTTCAGTTTCAATAAGTTCAAAGTCTTCTAATTTAAATAAAATCAAAAGGTTGACAAGCCGAATGGTTCTATATAACGGCAGATCATAATAATTTTTCCCTTTAAGGATTATCTGATTAATAAATTTGTGAGCCTTATTAAATTCTTTATTTCCAAAATAAACTAATGCGGTATAAAGGCAGATTTCGGCTTGACGCGCACGGGTAAGTGCATCCAGCTTTGCATATAAAGTATCTTGATACTGATCCATTAGAGCCAATGCAGATGCAAAATTTCCCCGATCAAGAAACGGAAATAATTCATATAAGAAAGTTACGCAGGTTAGATTTATTCGGAAATCTACTGATTGGCTCTCAATAGCCTTTAGCTGGGTGATAAAATAGGCCATCCCATCATAATTATGGATACTCCTAAGGCTCTCAAGTACCCCCTCTAAGGTTTGAACGTAATATATTGGAGGATTGCTCCAAAGATGTTTATTCAATTCAAAAAGGGTGTTCAATTCGATATATGAATTTAGCGCCGATTTATAATCTCCAACACTAATCAGATAGTTTGATTGAAAAAGCTGGTGAAGTTTGCTGATCTCAAAATTATCCAGATTCATTGAGGCAACGATACTAATCTCACTATAAACGAGGTCGTTTAATTCCTCTTTTTGCTTTTGCGAACGTGCATGTCCTTTATTTCCGATCCGATGTTTTAGATTTTCGTATAAGGATGATTGTTCGTTTATCTTTCTTACATATTTTAATGCTTCATTGAGCTTAAACTGCTTTTGCAAGAGTGATTTTTCATTCAAGTTTGGAAAATTTAGGGCCAGCAAATAGTCCATTTCCAGCCGCAAAGCAAGTAATAGAGCAAAAAAGTTTTCGTATTCTTCTGCATATTTGATAATATCCTCGAGTAAATCAAAACACTCATCAAACAACGACTTTTCAAATAAGATTCTAGCTTTTAATATTTTATTAAACAAGGAGTAGAAACTATCTTGCTCTTTTCTCAAATCGAGCATCGAATCGAGTAATAATTCATAGAGGTATTTAACCGAAGTTTCACTGGAGGCAAGTGGTCTTTCTTTATTAAATTTTAATGTCAATAATGAAGCTGGGAGCAAACTATTTTTCTCAATTATATCATATAAAACAATGTAATTCGAATTGGCTCTATTCCCCAATGACCTTACCCTGAATGCCTTTTTCTCTCCTAATGACATCGAATGGATAAGGGAAACAAGTGATTGAATTTTTGACATCTGTCCGTTTGATATTGTAAAATATATTCATTCCTTCTGAAAGATATTTAACCCCCAGGATAGCAAAGTAAGTGATATTATTAGGATTAATCTAGGTTGTCGTAATTTGCAGTATTCAAATTATGTCAAATTACTAAATTCTAAATTGATTTTTAATAAAAGTCCTTGAAATTATTGTTTTTAATATGATTGTTAACGAACTAATTATAGTTATCTATCATAAAATTAATTATTTATGATTTTATTTCTACTTAAAGAACGATTTTATAATTATTGTTTTACTGCCATTATTGAATTTTAACAAATTTTTGAGACTATATATTTACAAGAAAAAGTAAATACGATGCACCAAAAAAAAATTATTGTTGTAGGAAGTTGTAATACCGATATGGTTATTAAAGCAGAAAGACTTCCAGTTCCTGGGGAGACAATTCTAGGAGGTACATTTCTAATGAATTCTGGAGGCAAGGGAGCCAATCAAGCAGTTGCAGCTGCCCGTATGGGTGGAGATGTTACTTTGATATCAAAAACAGGGAATGATTTATTTGGCAAGCAATCTGTTGTGCTATACAATTCCGAGAATATCAATACCGAATTTATCTATTCTGATTCCAAGCTCCCGTCTGGAGTTGCCTTAATTACAGTGGATTCAAGGGGTGAGAATTGTATTGTAGTTGCTTCTGGTGCGAACGGGAATTTAAAACCGGAAGATATTGATAAGTCAATAACGGCGATCGAATCTGCAGACATCATACTAATGCAACTTGAAATACCCATTGAAACAGTCGAATATGTTGCTGAACTGGGAGCTTTAAAAGGGAAAATAATTGTCCTAAATCCGGCTCCTGCACAGGCCTTAACTAATTCACTGCTTCGGAATATTGATATAATCGTCCCAAACAAGAGTGAAGCCGAAATTTTATCTGGAATAAAAGTTATTGATGCTAAATCAGCGAAGAGAGCTGCCGATATCATCTCAAAAAAGGGTGTTGATAATGTTGTCATTACACTTGGCTCTCAAGGAGCACTCATATTGGAGAAGAATATTTATCATTTAGTTCCTGCTCATGTTGTGGAAGCCGTTGATACAACTGCCGCAGGTGATACTTTTTGTGGATCCCTTTGTGTGGGTCTGGCCAATCAAAAATCGTTGCTTGATGCCGTAAAGTTAGCAGTAAAGGCTTCCGCGATTACGGTTACACGTATGGGTGCTCAAAGTTCTCTCCCCTATTATTCTGAATTATCCTTAATTGAATAATCATAAATCCGACTAATTATGAAACAGAAATCTTCTAGTAAATTTAAGGGACAAGGAAATGTTTTAGGGCTATTGGCCTTGCTTTTCTTCATGTTGTGTGCCCCTTATCTGCATGCTCAATCGGATGTGAAAGTTCAGATTAGCGGAACTCTAAAGGATGCAATAACCCATGAATTACTCCCTGGCGTGAATATTATCCCGAAGGGGACATCTGGGGGAATAGTTACGGATGCCGAAGGTAAATTCAGCATTTCAACCAAAGCAGGAACGCGATTAATATTTTCCTTTATTGGATATGAACCTTCTGAGTTTGTTGTTTCAAAGAATCAAATAATTCAGATTAATTTGAAGGCAACGATGGAATCGCTCGATGAAGTGGTTGTTGTCGGTTATGGAAGCACGACTAAAAAGGAAGTAACTGGATCAATATCAACCGTTAAGGCAAAGGACTTAAATAAAGGTGTTTTTAATAATCCAATGGGGTTATTACAAGGTAAAGTGGCCGGATTAACAATTGTAAACCCGGATGGTGCCGACCCAATGGCGAGTTATAAAATCATCTTGCGCGGCACCAATACCCTCACTTCCGGACAGGGACCGCTTATTATCATAGATGGAGTAGCAGGTGCTGATCTGAGAAACATTAGTCCGGAAGAGGTAGAATCTATCGATGTATTAAAAGATGGATCTGCTGCTGCAATTTATGGAACTCGAGGGTCAAATGGAGTGATTATTATTACCACTAAACGCGCAAAATCAGGCCAAAGCCAGGTGGAGTATTCTGGTAAGTTTTCGGCTCAAGTTAATCCTATGGGAGTTAGGAATCTGTCTGCTGATGAATTTTCATCAGCAATAAAATCTTATGCCCCTGACAAAGTTTCAAATATTTACAGCGGGAAGGTGAATTGGTTTAAAGAGATCACGCGGCCGGCTCCTTTTAGTCAACAACACAATCTGGCCATTTCTGGAGGAAAAGAATCTTTTTCGCATCGGACAACCATTTTTGTAAATGAGGCACAAGGGTTGCTGATGAATAATCAGGCTGGCAATACACTAATAAAGACCAATATTATTCAGCAGGCGCTTGATAATATGCTTACACTTGATTACAACCTATCATATGGTCAACGGAAATATAATCCAGCAAATTACGATGTCTTCCGTCAGGCATTTATACGTAATCCGACAAGCCCAGTGCATGACCCTGCAAATATAACCTACGGAGGTTATACCTATTTGCCTGGAGCCGATTTTTATAATCCGGTGGCGATGATCAATGAAAGGTCGCAGGAGGGAAAGAGTAACGATGCAATGGGGAATATCCGTGCGACATTAAAACTTTCTCCATCATTACGGTGGACGAATTTTTTATCTTATACCCTTTCTGATTGGGAAAGCAATAGTTATATGACGAAGTATTATCCTAGTCGTATTGGTACAAATGGAGTCGCGAATATCGAAAATGGAAAGAAGTCGGACCTGCTATACGAGAGTACACTAAACTATTCTACCTCTATTGGGAAGCATACAATACAGGCTCTTGGTGGATATTCCTATCAGAAAACTGATTATAACGACTCTTATATGTCGAACTCAGGATTTGATTTTGATTATTATGGGGTAAACAATATGGGTGCGGGTTCTGCTCTTGCAGCAGGAACGGCTGGTATGGGTTCCGATAAATTTCAAAATCAGCTTATTGCATTTTTCGGCCGGGTCATGTACAATTTTGATGAACGTTTTTTGGCATCCATTTCAATGCGTAGGGAAGGCTCTTCGCGGTTTGGAAAAAACAATAAATGGGGTTGGTTTCCGGCTGCAAGTTTAGGCTGGCGTATTAACCGCGAAGAATTTATGAAAGATGTAAATTGGGTTAGTGATCTTAAACTCCGTATCGGATATGGTGTTACCGGCAATCAGGATTTTGCTGATTATCAATCATTGATTTTAATGCAAAGAAAATTAAACTCCAGCATTTTGTATAACGGACAATGGATTAACACCTATGGCCCGAAAACAAATCCTAATCCAAATCTTCGATGGGAAAAGAAACAGGAATTTAATGCAGGACTTGACTTTGGAATCCTAAAAGGTCGGATATCCGGTGCGCTCGATTATTATTATCGCTCGAGTAGCGATTTGCTCTATACATTTACTGTTTCATCGCCGCCATATCTTACGAACCAGTTTTTTACCAATGTCGGGACCATCAGTAACCAAGGCGTAGAGCTTTCGTTGAATGCATTAGCGGTTAAAAAAATGCAGTTCGCATGGAATACAACCCTCACTTTTAGTAAGAATGTGAATAAATTAATGCAGTTCTCAAATTCTGAATTTACCAATAAAACAATTGATATTGGTTGGCTTGGGGGTTCATTCCCACTCAATTGTCAGAAACTAACTGAAGGACAACCTATCGGAACATTTTATGGCCCTGTCTGGTTGGGTGTTGATGAAACGGGACATGATAAATTTAAAAACCAAAATCCGGTAGGACAAGTTAGTCCTGATAAATGGGAACCAATTGGCAACGCTAATCCAAAGTTTATTCTGGGCTGGAGTAATACCTTCTCCTATACAGACTGGGACCTAAATCTTACATTGCGCTCACAGATAGGCGGTAAAGCGTTAAATATGTATCGCCTGTATTACGAGAATTGGCGAAGTATTGGTCAGAATATTGTGTATACACAGCTTCAACATCCTGAATTTATTGGCAATGGACAATACTCATCTAAATATGTTGAGGATGCTACCTACTTGAAGTTGGATAATTTATCCCTGGGGTACAATTTTAAACATGTTAACAAATACATTTCTAAACTGCGCGTGTCAGCCACCGCTCAGAATCTGTTCTGCCTGACTAGGTATAAGGGTTTAGATCCGGAAGTTAGCCTGGGTGGACTTACCCCTGGAATTGAAAATCTTAGTTATTACCCGAGAACAACGGTGATATCTTTTGGCGTGAATGTTTCATTTTAATTGTTAAAACATTGTCAATTATGAAAAAGATATATAGAATAAAATTTCTGGCCATAGTTATTATACTTGGCTCTTGTACCAACCTTGATGAAAAGGTTTTTTCGGATATTCCCCTTGACAACTTTTTTCATACAGAAAAAGATGTGTTAATGAATGCAGGTCGTTCTTATGGTAAACTACAGAAATTTACTGAAGAGTTCAGTTTATGGTCGTTGGATGAATTGGCATCCGACGAAATGGTCGCACCTGGTCGTGATGATGGTATGGTCTGGGACAATGGACGGTGGAATGACATTCAGAAACATCAGGTAAGCCCAACGAATAAAATCCTCACCCTTTCTTGGTCCAATGTATTTGAAGGGATAAGCGCTTGTAATGAAGTAATTTATGAAACAGAGCAATCACCAATTAATTTTCCAGCTAAAAGCCAAGTAGTTGCGGAGATAAAGATCCTTCGGGCTTACTACTATTATTGGGCAATAGACAATTGGGGGAACATTCCCTTTACTTTAGATTATACGGATAAAAAGTTGCCTCTTCAGAAAGATAGAAAATTTGTTTTTGCTGCCATTGAGGGTGAGATTCTCAGCAACATCAGTAAACTCCAGGATGTGCCAACCCCTCAATTTTATGGACGTGCTACACAGGCAATGGCCTATACCTTGTTGGCAAAAATGTATTTGAATGCACAAGAATGGATTGGGACAGAACAAAATCAAAAGGCTATTGATGCGTGCAATAAGGTAATCGCCTTGACCAGCTACCATATCGAAGATGACTTTTTTGCCAATTTTAAAGTTCTCAACCAAGGTTCTGCTGAAAATATTTTTGTAGTTCCAATGCAATCCGTTTTGACAAAGGATCATTTTTATTGGTATACACTCACCCTTAATGATGCAAGCCGCGGTACGTTTGGGTTCAAAGGGGGAATGTGGGATGAGTTTATTCTCGAACCCGGATTCCTTGACAAGTTTGCGGATACCGATATCCGTAAGAAATCTTTCCTTTTTGGCCAACAAAAAGATAAAAACGGAAATAATATTATCATTGATGGGGTTCCCTTTATTTATACTTCAACAGTAGCCAATTATATGGCAAGAAAGAAGTGGGAAGGTGCTCGTTTTTGCAAATATGAATACCAGGAAGGACTCGAATATTACGTTACTGATATGGAAAACGATTTTGTCCTTTTCCGCTATGCAGATGTCCTTTACACCAAGCTTGAGGCCTTATGGAGGCTTAACAGAGCGGGTGAAATGCTGAATGACCCTAATTTGCAGAAAATCCGAACTAGAGCCGGATTAGCGCCATTGACAATTTCTAATTTAACGGCAACTGGATTCCTTGATGAGTTAGGTCGTGAATTCGCTTGGGAAGGTCATCGCCGACAGGATATGATTCGTTTCGGAGTCTGGGGAAATGCAGGGTGGAATAAACCGGCTTCGGGTTCAGGGGCAAAGCTGTTCCCAATTCCAGCAACAGTTTTAAGTGCTAATACAAACTTGGTTCAAAATCCTCCGATGCAATAATGGCAAGAAAATTATTCATACTATCCTCTTTTGTTTTTGTACTGGTATTCCTTCCGGTTACTTCGAGTGGAAGCAAACCATATAAAATATCGATTGCCGAATTGCGTGATAAAATCGCGGGAGAATGGATCGGTCAATTGATTGGTAATATGTATGGTTTACCTCACGAATGCAAATATATTGCTGAACCTGGACCGGAGAAATGGCCTTATGGATATAGTAAAAATCTCGATAAACTTCAGAAATGTGATGGAGCTTTTTCAGATGATGATACCGATGTGGAATACATGTACCTGCTTCAGATGCAGAAGTTTGGACCAGAGCCGAGCTATTCTCAGCTTTGTGATGCCTGGAAGTATCATATTCGTGACCGTATTTGGTTGGCTAATCGTGCCGCACTGGGTTTAATGCATTTCGGATACACTCCCCCATTTACAGGAAACAAAGCGTTGAACCCCCATTGGTACCAGATCGATCCTCAATTGATAAACGAAATCTGGGGCGTAACTGCACCCGGAATGGTAAACTATGTGGCTTCAAAATCTAATTGGGCGGCTCTTATTACCAGTGATGACTGGGCCGTGGAGCCAACCATCTTTTATGGTGCTATGTATTCGGCAGCCTATTTCGAAAAGGATATCAGAAAGCTGATTGAGATTGGCCTAAAAGCGTTGCCTTTAAATGGACGCTTTCTGACTACAACAAAGGATATGATAGCCTTGCATGCCAAATATCCCAAGGATTGGAAAGCCGCCCGAAAAGAGATGGCTCAAAAATATTATCTCGAGGAGCCAGAAATGACCAAAACTGTCTGGAATGCCAATCTCAATGGTGCTTGTGCCGTATTGGCCATGTTGTATGGTGAGGGGGACTTTCAACGCACACTTGATTTGTCGTGTGCCATAGGTTTTGACTGCGACAATCAGGCTGCAACCATTGCCGGGTTGCTTGGTGTCGTCAATGGATTTAAAGCGTTACCTGCAAATCTTTACCTGCCAGTTAAAGGATGGGAATTGCCTTTTAATAACAAATATGTCAACATAACCCGATACGATATGCCTGAGGGTAAGATTTCGGAAATGATTGATCAAACTTTAAAATCGACAATCGATCTGGTGATTTTAAAAGGGGGAAAACTATCTGGAAAACATGGAGATGAAGTGCTCGTAATCAATTCTGATGCGGTTTTTAATCCACCACTTGAATTTTATATTGGCCCATTACCGGTTTTTGAAATCGGGAACCCTATCGATTACGCATTTTACACAGAAGCAAATAAAAACTATAATTGGAGCCTGATTTCAGGGGCACTGCCTGAAGGACTGAGCCTTACGGGAGGTAAACTGATAGGAATCCCAACTAAACAAGGATCTTCAACTATAACAATTCAGCTTAGCAATGGGAAAGAAAAAATAACCCACGAGTTTAAATTACTCGTTCGTGGCGAAAATATTGCCATAAAGGCAGATACTATTATGGCTAATGTGCGCCAAGTAAATCAGGCGGTGCTCGATTCGTGCTGGATTACCTTCGGGAAACCTATGTACGCTAAAAATATAAATGTACTCAACGATGGAAAAACCAATGGTATTGGTTCTGTTTTTTACAGCTTGGCAACTAAATCGAATAGTCCAAAGGTTGATTACTATGGGTATGGATGGAAGATCCCCCAGAAAATTAGTATGATAGTCTTGCAGACTGGTTGTATGGAAGAATTTGGGGGCTGGTTTACTTCACTCAATGTTCAATATAAGAACGAAGCTGGGAGATGGATCCCGGTGGAGAAGATTTCCATCACTCCTGCCTTGCCTGAAACTGACATTGTCTTTTTTCAACCCCATTTTGCAGAGTATGTCATCAGTTTTCCGACTGTCGAAACCAGAGCAATCAGGATTATTGGGGATACTAAAATTCAGGATCATTGGCATAAATATACCAAGCATGTTTCCGGATTTACATCAGTTACCGAATTGAGTGTTTATCATTAAATCTTAGAAGTTTAATTTTTATAGTAAATGTACTATTCACGCAAATATATAATAGGGAGTTTAATCCTTGTAATCCTTTGGAGCTTTCCAGTCTTTGGAAAGCAAAATATTTTGAGCAAAAGTCAGCTTCAGGATAAGATCAAAGGTGGCTGGGCAGGTCAGACGATTGGCGTAGTTTATGGCGCACCGGTCGAATTTAAATACCAGGGCTCGATCATTCCTAATTATCAAAATATTCCATGGCGAAAAGGGTACGTAAAATACTGGTGGGATAAAAAGCCGGGTTTATTCGACGATATCTATACGGATCTGAATTTTGTGGATGTTTTTGAAAAGTATGGGTTGAATGTTTCCATGGATACCATCGCCTTCCACTGGGCATCAACGCCCTATCATCTTGCCCATGCAAATCAGGCCTCGAGGTACAATATCCTGAATGGTATTATGCCACCTAATTCCGGAAACTGGAAGAATAATCCACATGCTGATGATCTTGATTTCCAAATTGAAGCCGATTTTATTGGCTTGATGACTCCCGGAATGGTAAACTCAGCAACAGAAGTTGCCAATCGGGTTGGCCACATCATGAACAGTGGCGATGGATGGTATGGCGGAGTATATGTTTCAGCCTTGTATTCTTTGGCTTTTATTTCAAATGATGTGAACGATATTGTTGAGCAAGCGATTAAAACAGTACCGAAAGGGACTAAATTTTACGATTGTATTTCGGATGTGATCAAATGGCACAACCAATATCCACAGGATTGGCAAGCCTGTTGGTTCGAATTACAACAGAAGTGGAATAATGACGTGGGTTGTCCAAAGGGTGTTTTCCTTTCGTTTGATATCGATGCTAAAATTAATTCGGCTTATGCAACTATTGGAATCTTGTATGGGGAAGGCGATTTTACCCGTTCTATTGATATCGCGACACGATGTGGACAGGATGCCGACTGCAATCCGGCAACCGTAGGTGGGGTATTAGGTGTGATGCTTGGGTATTCTAAAATTCCACCATTTTGGTTAAACCCACTTCAGGAAATAGAGCCTTTGTCTTTTGAAGGAATAAATATGTCGCTAAGCAAAGCCTATGATTTAAGCTTTAAACATGCTATTAAAATGATCAAAC